>RCMY010000440.1_pt1 | contig 38908 bp, 35 predicted proteins | sample 2041341 | NCBI WGS metagenome assembly RCMY01 (sample SAMN09708234, study PRJNA481090) | Marine sediment metagenome, whole genome shotgun sequencing project. | reverse complement strand
GACGCCAACCTGACCAAGGAAGAGCGCGACACGCAGACCCGGCTTGCCAATGCCACGATCGATGTGGCTTGCGCCAAGAGCGCAACCGCAGCCAAGTAGCCTTTCAGGCCATGCGGCTGTCCTGGGCGATCATTGGCGGATTACTCCTGGGCTGCGCCGCAGCCTGGTGGTTTTCCCGTGATACCCCCGAGCAGGCACGCCTCAAGCACGAACGCGCCGAACAGGCCGCGGCCGCCGAGGCCAGGGATGCCCGTCCGGTGCTGTACCGCTGGCGCGATGCCAACGGTGTCTTGCAGGTCACCGCGCAACCGCCGCACGGCAAGGATGCCGGCCGCAAGTACGAGCGCGTTGACGTGCAGCCGCAGGCAGGCATCGAAGTGCACGGCGACCGGCACTAACTGGTCGCATCCGGCTGGTTTCGGCACCCCGGCAACACCCGGCCCGCTGCTCCCTGATCGCTGCTCCAGGATCGCCCTGCCCGGCGCCAGCCGTGGCCCGTGGCAGAATGGCGCCCCCTTGCCAGAAGCCGTGCCGATGCGACTTTCGCAGTTCCATCTCAAGACCAGCAAGCAAACCCCCGCCGACGCCGAGATCGCCAGCCACCAGCTGATGCTGCGCGCGGGCATGGTGCGCCGACTCGCGGCCGGCATCTACACCTGGTCGCCGCTGGGCCTGCGGGTCCTGCGCAAGGTCGAGGCCATCGTGCGCGAGGAGATGGACCGCGCCGGCGCGATCGAGATGCTGATGCCCTGCATCCAGCCGCGCGAGCTGTGGGACGAGTCCGGCCGCTGGGGGAAGTACGGCCCGATGCTGCTGAAGATGCACGACCGCAAGGACCAGGACTTCTGCTATGCGCCGACCGCCGAGGAAGTCATCACCGACTTCGCCCGCAACGAGCTGGCCAGCTACAAGCAGCTACCGATCAACCTGTACCAGATACAGACCAAGTTCCGCGACGAGATCCGGCCGCGCTTTGGGGTGATGCGCGCGCGCGAGTTCCTGATGAAGGATGCGTACTCGTTTGACCTCGACACGGCCGGCATGGACCAGTCGTATCGCAACATGCAGGCCGCGTACTGCCGCATCTTCGAGCGCCTGGGCTTGCGCTTCCGCGCGGTACTGGCCGACTCGGGCGAGATTGGCGGCGATACCAGCCAGGAATTCCACGTGCTCGCCGACTCGGGCGAGGATGCGATCGCCTACTCGACCGACGACGGCTCTAGCTATGCCGCCAACGTCGAAACCGCCGAGGCGCTGGCACCGGGCGAACGCCCCGCTGCCACGGAAACACTACGCAAGGTCGAAACACCGACGCAGAAGACCTGCGAAGCGGTGGCGGAATTTCTGGATATCCCGTTGTCGCGCATGGTCAAATCGATTGCGGTCATCGGTCACGACCACAGCGCAGAGAACGAACAATTCGTCCTGGCCCTGGTCCGCGGCGACCATGCCATCAACGAGATCAAACTGGGCAAGCAGCCCGGACTGGACGGTTATCGGCTGGCAAACGAAGCCGAAATCACCCAATACCTTGGGAGCGAGCCCGGATTCCTTGGTCCGGTCGCACCAAGGCAGCAGATCCGCGTCATTGCCGATCGCAGCGTCGCGGCGATGGCCGATTTCGTGGTCGGTGCCAACGAGCCCGGCTACCACCTGTCCGGCGTCAACTGGGGTCGCGACCTGCCTGAGCCAGATCTTGTCGTCGACATCCGTAACGTCGTTGCAGGCGACCCCTCGCCCGATGGCAAGGGCACGCTGGGCCTCGCCCGTGGCATCGAGGTCGGCCATGTGTTCCAGCTCGGCGACAAGTACGCGCAGGCAATGGGCTGCACCGTGCTTGACGCCAACGGCAAGGCGACGACACCGCTGATGGGCTGCTACGGCATCGGTGTCTCGCGCATCGTCGCCGCGGCGATCGAACAGAACTTCGACGCCAACGGTATCCTGTGGCCGGACGCGATGGCGCCGTGGAAAGTTGCCGTGTGCATGATCAATCCAAAGGCTGACGCGGCTGTCACTGAAGCGGCGGAAGCGTTGTACCTGGAATTGAATGCCGCTGGAATCGATACCGCACTCGACGACCGCGGCCTGCGTCCCGGCTCGATGTTCGCGGATATCGAACTGATCGGCATCCCCCACCGCGTGGTGGTGTCCGCACGCGGACTGGAAGCGGGGACGTTTGAATATCGTGCGCGTGCGGACAATGATTCGGAAAATCTCGATCATTCCGCGCTGCTGGCGCGGTTGGGCGTCGGATAAAGCGGCGCCGATCAAAACATCGTCGGCCAAACTGCGGTGTCGACCAAGCCGCGCTGTCCACAAACCACTCCCTGGTTAATCCACTCCGGTCATCCCGACGAAAGCCGGGATCCATTGAATGAAACAACGGGCACGACAGCTGCAAACCCAATTGGGAGCGGGGATGCGGAGCGGCAAAATGGATCCCGGATTTCGCCGGGAAGACGTTTTGTCCGACGCGTCGCGACATGGCTCCTGGAAGAGTCGATGGAGATTTTTTGATGAATCTCCATTCACAAACCGATTGCCCCGGTCTTGAATCCGTGCATTCAGCCATTATGCTGGCGGCATCGGTTTGGCAGGGACGGATTCTCGCCACCGACAAACTGCTTGATTGTGATCCCACTGCAAAAAATTATTGCGCGATCCTTCCGCGCGATGGAGAAACCATGACCATCGATTTAAAAGCTCTCTCGACAAAACAGCTCGACACCCTGATCAGCAAGGCCAAGAAGCGCAAGATCAACCTGGCCAAGCGCAAGCCAATCGCTCCGATGCGCCGCAAGCTCACCGCCTTGGCCAAGTCCGCGGGCTATACCATCGAAGAGCTGTTCGGCACTGGCGGCGGCACCAGCACCGCCAAGGCGCCCAAGGCAGCCAGCCCGCGCAAGGGCAAGAAACTGGGCAAGGTCGCCCCGAAATACCGCAATCCCGCCAACAAGACCGACACATGGACCGGTCGCGGCAAACGACCGCGCTGGCTGGCGGCAGAGATTGCCAACGGCAAGCAGCTGGAATCGTTCCTGATCAAAAAGGCACCGGCATCCAAGGCCGCTGCCAAGAAGACCAAGGCACGAAAGGCCGCGCCGAAGAAAGCCACGGCACGAAAGGCCACGAAGCGAAAAGCCACGAAGCGAAAAACCGCGGCACGAAAAGCCAAGTAATCAAAACGCCGGCGCAAGCCGGCGTTTTTCATTGGAGCTCTTGCGTCATCAGGCCATTACCACAGCCATGTTAGTCCAGCCCATGTTAGTCCAGCCCTTGCCAGTTCAACCCTCCGAATTGTCATCCTGAGCGTAGCGAAGGATTTGCTTTTGTTCTTGGCTATCAAACAGCGACAACAGATCCTTCGCTACGCTCAGGATGACAATCCGGTGTCCATCGACAGATCGCTTATCGCCAAATCGTTTAAAGATTCCGTCGCGGCGGCAACAATAGGTTGCCAAACAACAACCCGCCGATCAGCGCCAACAGGATATTAAGTACAGTCATCACGGCAACCTGGCCTGCACCGACATCCTGCTGCTGCATCAGGTCGATCAACCCGCGCAGGCTGGCGCTACCTGGCACCAGCATCACGATACCGGGCAAGCGGATGATCGCGCCGGGACGATGCGCCCATCGTGCGTAGGCATTGCCGAGCGCCGTCATCACCAGCGCCGACACGAAGATCCCGGCAGGCAGGCCCCATGCCAGGCCGATGTAACGCGAGATCACATAGCCGGCAACCGCCGCCGCCATCACCAGTGGATAATCCCGGCGATGGGCGCGGAACAGCACCGCGAAGGCATACGCGGCCAGCAGCAGCGACACCCATTCCACCCAGTCGGGCTGCGCCCGCAATGCGCGCACACCAGGCTCCAGACCCAGTAGACCGGCCACGTATATGGCGAGCATCGTGCCGATCGTCAACTTGAGCACGGTGGTGATCGCGCCGGCAAAGCGAGCCGTCCCCGATACCAGCTGCTGGCTGGTCAGCTCGCCCATCGCGTTGGTCAGCGCCAGGCCCGGCAACAACACGATCAGCGATGCAATGATCACGGTGTTGAAGTTCAAGGGCGCGATGAAGCTGGCGACAGCAATCGTCACCGTACCGGCCAACATCCCGGCAATGGCATCGGAGGCCTCGCGCAGGCGCGGACGCTGCATCGACAGCTGGTCCAGCATGCCGAGCAATAGCCCGGTAGTCCCGGCGGTGGCGATATCCAGCCAGGGCAGTCGTAACAAGCCACCGACCGCGGCTGCGACCAGGCCAAAGACCAGGACCTGCATCACCCGCCAGCGGCGGCTTCGGGGCCGGTCCAGCGCCCGTAGCGCAGCGCGGCCGTCGGCAAGGTCCATTTCGCCAGCCGTCACGGCTTCGGCGATCCGGTCGGCCTCGCACAAGCGGTACAGGTCGGACTCGCCCGGCGCCAGCCGTATCACGCGGGTGGTGTCGGTCTCGCCGGGCGGACGGCTCGGATCGCCAAAGGTCAGGATCAGCGCCGTCGGGCTCGCCCACGGCTCGCACTCGATCCGCAGCTTCTCGGCTACGCCAATGACCGCCGCCTCCAGCCGCTGCGCAGTGGTGCCATAGCCATGCAGGCGCTTGGCCAGGTCGACGATAAAGTCGATGCGGGCGGCATAGGTGGCCGTAGCCAGCACGGTACCGACGGGCGCTTGCTTGGCGGAAGTACCAGGCATTCCTGTAGGAACTCCTGCAGAGGCAGAGGCAGGGGAAGTTGGTGGGGTTGCGGCCATCCGCGAAGGATCGCATGCGACCGACACAAAAGGCAGGACCCGCTTGGGACGAAACCTGCGCATTCACACTTGCAGCCGGTATCCTCTATGCACATGCAACCCGTCGATGCCACGGCGTCCGATACCGCCACACCAAAGATCGACCTCGATGCAGGCCAAGCACGCCTGTCCGGGCGCTGGACGCTGCGCAACGCAATCGCCGTCGGCGATGCCCTGCGCGACCTGCCCGACGACTTGCAGCAAGTGGATGCCAGCGGGGTCGAGCGGCTGGATTCAACCGGCGTACTGCAGCTGCTGCGTTTCGCGGCGCGACGCTCGCTGGATTTCGAAGCGTTCGTGTTCCGCGATGATCACCGCGCCCTGGTGTCGGCGATCGAAGACGTCGCCGACGAGCGCCCGCAGCGCAAGCGTGAGTTCGGCATTGCCGCAGCGCTGGGTCGGCTGGGTTTCGCGGTGGTCGACAACTGGAAGGAAATCGTCGCGCTCATCAGTTTCCTGGGCGAGAACCTCGCCAAGATCGTGCGCACGGTGCGGCAACCGCGCCGCTTTCGGCTCACCGCGACCGTGTACCACATGGAGCAGGTCGGCCTGGATGCCGTGCCGCTGGTGGCGCTGCTGGCTTACCTGGTCGGCGCCGTGGTGGCTTTCCTGGGCGCCAATATCCTGGCCGACTTCGGCGCCACCATCTATGTGGTCGAACTGGTCAATGTGTCCTTCATGCGCGAGTTTGGCGTGCTGCTGACCGCGATCGTGCTGGCCGGACGCACCGCCAGCGCCTTTACCGCGCAGATCGGCGCGATGGTCAGCCGCGAGGAGGTTGATGCGATCCGCACCCTGGGCCTGGATCCGGTCGACCTGCTGGTCATCCCGCGCGTGCTGGCACTGCTGGTGATGCTGCCACTGCTGACGTTCGTAGCCGATATCGCCGGCCTGCTGGGCGGCATGTCGGTGGCGGCGGCCAACCTGGGCATCCCGCCACAGGCCTATCTGGCACGGCTGCAGGAAACCATGGAGTTGCGGCATTTCCTGGTCGGCATGTCCAAGGCGCCGATCTTCGCCGTCGTGATCGCGCTGATCGGCTGCCTGGAGGGCCTGCAGGTCAAGGGCACCGCGCAATCGGTCGGCGAGCGCACCACCTCGGCAGTGGTGCAGACCATCTCGCTGGTCATCATCCTGGACGCGATTGCCTCGATCTGGTTCATGCAGATGGGGTGGTGAGCAAGATGCCGACGAGAAAAACACCGACACGAAGCGGGCTTCCAGGCGGCACTGCTTCCGGGAGCATGCCCAGGAGAAGGCTCCAGGTCAGGCAGCCGCCTCCGCGCCCGACCCTGGCACCGGTGCACGACGCCGGCGACTTGATCATCCGCATCCGTGGATTGTGCAACCGGTTCGGCGACCAGGTCGTGCACGAAGACCTGGACCTGGACGTTCGTGCAGGCGAGATCCTGGGCGTGGTCGGCGGTTCGGGCAGCGGCAAGTCGGTGCTGATGCGTTCGATCATCGGGCTGCGCCCACCGCAGGCAGGCGAAATCGAAGTGCTCGGCATCAATGCACTGTCCGAAGAACCAGAAGACCGCCTCGGCATCGAACGCCGCACCGGTGTGCTGTTCCAGGACGGCGCGCTGTTCTCGTCGCTCACCGTCGGCGAAAACGTGCAGGTCCCGCTCAAGGAGCACCATCGGGACCTCCCCGACTCGCTACGTTACGAGCTGGCACTGCTCAAGGTAAAGCTGTCCGGGCTGCCCGCCGATGCATTGGACAAGCTGCCCTCGCAACTGTCCGGCGGCATGCGCAAGCGCGCCGGGCTGGCGCGTGCGCTGGCGCTGGACCCGCCACTATTGTTCCTGGACGAGCCCACCGCCGGCCTGGATCCGATCGGTGCGGCCGCCTTCGACCGCTTGATCCGTACCCTGCAACAAGCACTGGGGCTAACGGTGTTCCTGATCACCCACGACCTGGACACCCTGTACGCTATCTGCGATCGAGTCGCAGTATTGGCAGACAAGAAGATCATCGCCGTGGCGCCGGTGGCCGAGCTGGAAACGCTGGACCATCCGTGGGTGCAAGAATATTTCAACGGCCCGCGTGGGCGTGCTGCACAGCGTTCCAGGGATGGCAACATGGCCGAAAGCAGCAAGCCCGAAGACACCATGTCCGAAAGCAGCAGGCCAGAAAGCAACACACCAGACAACCGCACGCAGACTCCACAGCCGGGCGTTGTCCACGGCAAGGAAACCTGACATGGAAACCAAGGCCAACTACGTCCTTATCGGCGCCTTCACCCTGCTCACCGCGATCCTGCTGCTGGGTTTCGGCCTGTGGGCGGCAAAATATTCCTCCGACCGCAATTTCCAGAACTATGAAGTCATCTTCAGCGAGCCGGTCACCGGCCTGACCGAAGGCAGCACGGTGCAGTACAACGGCATCGCGGTGGGCACGGTCGAGTCGCTGGACCTGGCGCCGCAGGACCCACGCAAGGTCGTCGCCCTGCTCAAGCTCAAGGCCGACATCCCGGTCAAGGTCGATACCCGCGCAAAGCTGTCGATCACCGGCATCACCGGCAGCCCCTTCATCCAGCTCACCGGTGGCAGCCCGACCGCGCGGTCACTGGTCAGTGCCAGCAATCGCGACATCCCGATCATCCAGGCCGAACCGTCGGCGCTGCAGAACATCGCCGACACCGCCAACCGGCTGGTCGCGCGCATGGACCAGGTGCTCAGCGAGGACAACGTCAAGCGCATCGCCAAGACGCTGCAGAACCTGGAATCGCTGACCGGCGCGGTCTCAGACCAGCGCGAGGACCTGCGTGCAATGATCGTCAACGCGCGCGAATCCAGCGAGCAGCTCAACGCCACCCTCAAGACCACCAACCGCGCCGTGAATGACATCGACCGCGAGCTGGTCGCCAAGCTGCCAGGCCTGACCGCCAAGCTCGACCGCACCCTGACCCAGCTCGACTCGGCCGCCGGCAACGCCAATGCGATCCTGGGTGAAAACCGCACCGCGATCCACAGCTTCGCCAACGATGGTTTGGCGCAACTGGGGCCCACGCTGTCGGAACTGCGGACCCTGATCCGCGACTTGCGCCGCATCACCGATCGCCTCAATAGCAACCCAACGCGTTACATCCTGGGCCGCGATGAACCCAAGGAGTTCGAACCAAAATGAGTACAACGGCAATCATTCGCAATCGCCCGGGACGTCGATGGTTATCGGCACTCGCGTTGGCGCTTGTCGTGCTGGCATCGGCGGGATGCTCGTCGCTCTTGGGCGGCAAACGCGAACCGGTGACGATCTACGCACCCGATCCGCACGTCCCCGCCGACCCGTCCTGGCCACAGGTCTCCTGGCAACTCACCTTGGCGCCGGTCACGGCGGCACGTTTCGTCGACAGCCACCGCATCGCGGTGCGCCCGACCCCCGATGAGTTACAGGTATACAAGGGCGCACGCTGGTTCAAGGCGCCCAGTGAGCAGGTCGAGGACACGGTCCTGCATGCACTCGAAGACTCCGGCAAGATCGCCGCCGCCGGCCGACAGGAGAGCGGCATCGCATCGGACTACAAGCTGGCGATGGACCTGCGCAGGTTTGAGGCCGAGTACGAAGGCAGTGCCGCGCCAACCGCGACCATCGAGGTCAACGCCAAGTTGCTGCACAGTTTCGACCAGGAAGTAATCGCGACGCGCACCTTCCGCCAGTCTGTCCCGGCGGTAGGTACCGACACCGGATTGGTCGCCCAGGCCTTCGGCGAGGCGCTGGGGACGATCAGTCACGACATCACCGGCTGGGTGCTGGTCAGTGGCAATTCGCACGAAGCCCAAGCGACGCATCCAGCAAAGCACTAGGCACCCCAGTAGGAGCGGCTTCAGCCGCGAGCGCTTGCTTCGGATTTTTGTAGGAGCGACGTAAGTCGCGATCACCCTTTGTCGAAACCCTTATCGCGACTTACGTCGCTCCTACAAAATGCAAAAAAGCCAAGAGCAAGAGCTCGCGGCTGAAGCCGCTCCTACAACGGCAATCACTGCTACAACGACAATGTTCCGCTGGCGCTAACCCGTTACGATCCTGCGAAACGTCAAATTGATCCGTGGCCCGACCACTTTCGCCGTACGCGGCAACGCATGCCGGTAATGCCGCTGCGTATCGCCACGCATCAACAGCAAACTGCCCGTATCCAATGACAACGCAAATGGTCGAGGCCGTTCGCCCTGCGCTCCACGTGCAGCCGCGACATCCCTGCGCTTGAGCACGAACCTGCGCGTCGCACCAAGGCTGAGTGATGCGATCACCGGACGCGTGCCCAGCGCAGATTCGTTGTCGCTGTGCCAGCCCATGGCGTCGCGACCATCGCGGTACAGGTTGGCCAGCACGCTGTTGAAGTCGACCCCAATCGCATCGCGCAAACGCATACGCACCGGCAGCAGCACCGACGGCCATGGCCGGGGCTCGAATCGCGTCCCGGAATAAACGTACGATGCTCCCTTATCGCCAATCCAGCAGCTCAATCGTGGCGAGTCCACCGTGCGCCCGAACAGACGGATCCGGTGCACCTCCCACGGGATCGCGGACTGCAGTGCCGCGAACAGCGCCCCCGCCTCGTCTGCGGGCAACCAGTCCGGATCGAAAGCGAGTTCTGCGTCCTGCAGTGGTAATGGCAGCAACATGGTTGTCATCCACCTCCCACCCGATCCCTGCAGAGCGTAGCCCACACGGTTTGACAGGTCGAAAGGCCGCCGCACGCAGCCATGACGGCCAGGATTTGCTGCACCGCGTGCAAACCCCGAGAATCACCCACTCAAGACCAGCGATGCGGAGAGCACGATGACCGAGACCGAACGCGACGTGATGGAATACGACGTCGTCACCGTGGGCGCCGGCCCGGCGGGTCTGTCATTTGCGATCCGGCTCAAGCAGCTCAACCCGGAGCTGTCGGTCTGCGTGATCGAAAAAGGTGCCACCGTCGGTGCCCACATCCTGTCCGGCGCGGTCATCGAACCCGAGCCGCTGGACGCCCTGCTCCCCGGCTGGCGCGACAATCCACCACCGATCTGCGTGCCCGCTGGGCAGGACGAGTTCTGGCTACTCAGCAAGACCGGCAGCCGCAAGCTCCCCGTGCCACCGGGCATGCACAACAAGGGCAACTTCATCGTCAGCCTCGGCGCCCTATGCGCATGGCTGGCGCCACAGGCCGAGGCGCTGGGCGTGGAGATCTATCCTGGCTTCGCGGCCTCCGCGACCCTGCATGGCGACGACGGCGCCGTCACCGGCGTGCGCATCGGCGACATGGGCGTGGCCAAGGACGGGTCGCACAAGTCCGGCTACACGCAGGGTATCGACATCAAGGCCAAGGTCACCGTGCTAGCCGAAGGTGCGCGCGGCAGCCTGACCAAGCAGCTGGTGAAACAGTTCAAGCTCGATGCCGACAGCGACCCACAAGGGTATTCGATCGGCATCAAGGAGCTGTGGCAACTGCCCGAAGGCCGGGTCGTGCCGGGCAAGATCACGCATACGCTCGGCTGGCCTGCCGACAACCGTACCTATGGCGGCGCCTTCGTCTATCACCTGGACAAGGACCGTCTCGCGCTGGGCTATGTCAGCGGACTGGACTACAGCGACCCCAACTACAAGCCATGGGAAGCCTTCCAGCAGTGGAAAAACCATCCCAGCATCGCGCCGTTGCTGGAAGGCGGCAACATCCTGTCGGCGGGCGCACGCGTCATCGTCACCGGTGGCTGGCAATCGCTGCCCAAGCTGGACATGCCCGGCGCACTGCTGATCGGCGACGGTGCCGGCCTGCTCAACGTGCCCAAGATCAAGGGTACGCACCAGGCCATCCGCAGCGGCATGCTCGCCGCCGAGCACCTGGTGCAATCGGCACTGGTAGCGCAGGGCTTCGATGCCGCATTGCGCGCGTCCGATGCCATGGCCGAGCTCAAGCAGGTCCGAAACATCAAGCCGGGGTTCAAGCGTGGGTTCTGGTTCGGCATGTTCAATGCCGCCTGGGAAACCGTCACTCGCGGCCTATCGCCCTGGACCCTGCGCAATACCCCTGACTGGTCATCGCTGGACAAGCTGGGCGAGCGCACCCAACCAGACCGCGACTACGTCAAACGCGCGCTACCTCCGCGCGACCGCCTGGCGGGCGTCTACTTTGCCGCCACCGAGCACGACGAGGACCAACCCGTGCACCTGGTCGTGCACGATACCGACATCTGCGCCACCCGCTGCGTCGAGGAGTACGACAACCCCTGCACCCGCTTCTGCCCGGCCAGCGTCTACGAGATGGTCGAGGACCTCGACGCCAAACATGGCAAACGCCTGCAGATCAACGCCGCCAACTGCGTGCACTGCAAGACCTGCGACATCAAGGATCCCTACGAGATCATCACCTGGGTGACGCCTGAAGGCGGCGCCGGGCCCAATTACCAGAACCTGTAGCCCCACAACATCCGCCCGGCCGCCTAGCGCAAGCCGCCTTCAGGGACCCAGCAGCAGTTGTAGCCGCCGATGATGCTGGGGGAATAGCTGCCGGCCCCGTTATTCATCCAGAGTTTGATGACCGAGCCGTTCTGCCAGCCGATGTCGGCGACGCCGTCGCCGTTGTAATCGGCGACCGCGAACGCGCGGTATCCCGGTCCAGCATCACCGGCGTACTGGCTGGACACCAGGGTGGCCCCGGCCATCTTCCAGTACGCGATCGCGGTGCCGCCCCGGAACAGCAAGTCGGTCCGCCGATCGCCGTCCACGTCGCCGCTGGCGAAAGGTTGCCAACCGTTGCTATAGGCGCCCACCATCACCGGCGAGAAGCCGCCCGATCCGTTGTTGACCCACATCTTGATCTTGTCTGCACTGGCCCAGACCACCTCGTCCGCGCCATTCCCGGTGAAATCCCCGGTAGTAACGGGACGGTATCCGCTACCTCCATCACCCGCATATGCGGTCGCCGTCACAGTGGGTCCGTCCATCAGCCAGTACGCGAGTGCGGTCCCACCGATGAACAGGATGTCCGACTTGTTGTCGCCGTTGACATCCGCGACCGCGGTCGGTTGCCAGCAGCATGCATAGCTGCCCACGGGATACACGACGTAGGCCGCCCTGCCCGTGTTGAACCATATCCTGAGCTGGCTGCCGTTGGACCACAGCACATCCACGCCGCCGGCCGCGTCGAAGTTGCCGAAGCCCACGATGCTCCATGCCGCCCCGGCATCGCCAAGGTAGGCATCGGTCAGGCGGGTAGTCCCGTCCATCGACCAATACGCGAGAGCACTCCCGCCGCGAAACAGGATGTCGCTCCTATCGTCGCCGTTGACGTCGTAGGGAATGCGGAGAGTGCCGGCGCCCGCTCCCCCTGCCGTCGGCCGGAAGGTCGCCACGACCGGAATCGTCTGGCCGAGGGTCATGGCGACATCGGCCTCATTGGTAATCCCGCAAGCGTAACCGCCGCAGAAAGTGCTCCTGGGATTGGAGAAGATCCGATAAGCGGTCTGGCCCGTGTTCCCGTACGCCATGATGGTGTAGAAATTGCCAGTGGTCGCCTTGTAACCGAAGGAATACACGTACGCGCCGTATTCGTCGCTGCTCAGCACGCCATCGTCGCCCTTGGCCGTTTCCTTGTCGTGCTGGGCGCCCAGGTTGTGGCCGATTTCGTGCGCGAGGGTCTCGTCCCGGCAGTAGTAGCTCTTGCTGTCGGTTTCGTCGACGTCGATGCCCTCGCTAACCACGGAATAACCAAAATATTCGTCGGATTGCGAAATGGATGTCCGCCCGCCACCGATCAACCAGGCGATCCCGCAACCGTCATTTTCCGGGGTACGGAAATCGCGGACGAGCGAGACGAGGTCGGCGCCATAGCTCTCGCGCGCGGCACGCAGCGAGCCGAAGGCGGGATCTGGCGTGGTCACCTGGTTCGTCGTCGAGTTGTAGCCGGTCAACGCCTCCAGCGCAGACTCGTTCGTGGTCGCGTCGGGATACGACACCTGCTCGACGTGAACCAACCGCACCTGGGCGCCAACGTCACTGTTTGCGTACGCGGCGTTGTTGATGTCGACCATTGAATTGAGCTTGGTCTGGGCAGCGGATTCGCCGCCTTGCGCGGCCGCGAATCCCGCGGTGTAGCCAATCACCAGGTCGATCGTGGCTCCGCCCGAGGCGGCGCTTGCCGACATCAAGGCAACAGGTGCGGGCGGACGCTGTCGCCCGCTACCGGCTACGGCGAACAGCTTCGGAGGGATGAGCGCGTCCGAATCGCGCGCGCGCGTACCGGCTTCGCCCTGTTCGCCGAGCAGGCGTGCGTCGGTGGCAACCATCCAAGCTGCACCATCACGCATGGTCAGCCGCAGAGGATCTCCGACGGGCTGGTCGATGACTCCATACGCCGCCCGGTCGCCGAAGGTCAGGATGGCCTGCCGTCCCGGGCCATCGCCCTCTAGGGTTCCGATCCATGTCCAGTCGCCATTACGGTGCTCTACGTGCCGCCGGTAGCGGAAGTCCAGGATGGCCCCGGCAGGTGTCCGCAGCCGCAGGTGGCCGCTGGCAATGGCATGCAGGGCATGGGCCTCGCTCAGATCCACCCCGTGCCAGGTATAGGGCCCCTGCTGGCGGATAGCTTCCGGACGATACGCCACCAGGCTGCCGCGGTCAGGAAGGTCGGCGAACCCATGGCCTCGCGCGGTGCCGGCGCGAAGCCCTGGCGCAGTCATCGACGCGGCTGCGGGGTTTGCAGCGAGGGCACGACCATTTGCGCGGGCCGGATCCCAGTCGCGGGCGCATCCGGCCAGCACCAGGAGGGCGACGATATGGAAAAATACTTTAGCCATGCCGGGGAAAAACTTGTAGGGAGGCAAGCAATCCTGTCTCCAAACGGCTCCCAGTTCAATGGTCGCCGTACCAGTTCCGGCAACCGGATGCGCAGCGTGGCCTTGTCGACCAGTGAGACACTGGCGCGGTTGCGCACCTCGTTCATCGCCACCGCGTGCCCGAAACCGGTCACGACCAGGCTACCTTGGGTAGCCGTCGAACACGTCCAGATCGCTGAAGATGCGGTCGACCATCCGGATTCCGGTCAACGGCGGGGTGCATTCGGGCAGGATCTTGGGGCTTCCGTCGCCATGGCCCTGCGAAACAAGCCCGACTGGTCGTCGCTGGACAAGATCGGCGACCGCACCCAACCCGACCGTGATTACTGCAAGCGCGAGCTGCCCCGCACGTTGCCTGGCCGGCGTCATCTTCGCCGCCACCGAGCACGACGAGGACCAGCCCGTGCACCTGGTCGTGCACGACACCGATATCTACGCAACTCGCTGCATCGAGGAATTCGACCACCCCTGTACCCGCTTCTGTCCGGCCAGCGTTCACGAGATGGTCGAAGACCCCGCAGCCAATCTCGGCAAGTACTTGCAGACAGAAAAATGTCAAGGGCAGTTCCTTGACAAGCACAGTACTAGAGATGCCCATCTAGCCAGAGTGTGCCAATGCACGCTGGCCGGAGATTCCACAAACCTACGTTGGTGTTACATGTCGGCATGCTGCGCATGTCCAACGCCAAGCACGAGGATCGGGAATCATGCCGAAAACGAATACGCTGAGATCAGCGCGGTCGCGCACATGGGCGCTCATGCTGTTGGCGGCCGCTGTCGGCGCTGCGCTGGCTTCCGCCTTGCTGTGGTTCATGCTTGATCGCGATGGCGGGCCCGCAGGGAGGTCCGATCAAGATTCCGTCGCGCGCCTGGAAGCACTGAAGGACGTGAATACCAGCGATGCTTCACCTCCACGGCAGCAGGTGTTGACGAGCCAGGCGGCGGGCCAGACTGTCTCCCGCCCCCGCGTGAACGCCGACGAGATATCACTGACTCCTGCCCAGGCAGCCGCAAGGAAAAAGGCGATGGACACCGAATTCCGGCGTAAACCTGCGGATCCGTCCTTGGCGCAACTAGAGCTAGACATGCTCGACGGCATGATGAGCCCCATGCTGCTTTCCGCGGGGGCCATCCCCGGCAATCCAGACATAGAGTGCAGGCGTGGGGCGTGCAAAGTGACAGCCACCTTTCGTAGTGAAGCTGAAGCGACCGACTGGGCCACTCTGTATTTGACTACGATGGGCGCGAAATATGGATCAAGAGCACAACAAGCGATCGTTCCGCTGCCGGATGGGTCCATTCGCGCGAGCCTCTACATTGCTGAATAGGCAGTGAGTCGTGGTTATGGTCTTTAGCAGCGAATCTGCCGATCCCTTTCGCCGATGTGGCCGCCATTGGTGAGGGGTCGCGTTTGAACTTACGAGGCCACTCACAAGATGTCACCTCGATGCGTCGATCCTGTATTGAGGCCTCGATGCTTCCATCCATTTCAAGGAGATTCAATAATGATTACTCGATCCAATATCATTGGTGTCACAGGATTGCTGTGCGTAGGGCTTGCCTCCTCCTTCCAGGCAGATGCGGTCACGATCAATAAGATTGTTTACATGGATCCCTCGACTTCATGCCAACTGTCCATCCCGACAGTCACCAGTGCGATCCGTCCCCGGGCAACTGGCTTGCGCAATGAAGGGCCGGAAACTGCATTCGTCATCTGCGGACTTTCATATCCCAGTGGAGGCTTCACTGGTAATGAGAATTCAGCCTCCATTCAGCTGTCAAGTTTCGATGGCATTGCCGATACGGTGAGTTGCACGGGCGTGAACCGCCAGAGTAGCGGCAGCGGAGCAGTTTTTGTTCCAAAAATCACCAACGTCGGTGCCAGCGGGTCTGTAACCACGACTTGGGATATAACCGCTGACTTTGGTGACAACGGTGGGTTTTCATGGTCGATCACTTGCGCATTGCCCGAGGGCGTCCAGATCACCGGACTCCGCATCAACTTCGACGATGAAGTGGGCGCCTGATCCCATAGACTGAAACCAGCTATTGATCACGAATAAGCCCGGCATTGTCCGGGCTTATTTTTTAGCGCAAGCGCAAAGAGCAGAATTGCAGAAGAAACGATTAAAAAATGATTCGATGAGTTGAGCATTGAATCCTAAAAGCTCCATTCGCGGTATCTACACGGGCTTCGTACTGCAGCGGATGTCGACATGCGCGAAGGCGATATCGACACGCTTGTACAGCGCATGCAGGCATTGGAAAGCCATTCGGTTGAACCCGACCCAGCCGGCTTGGAGCCACCACTCACGCGCGGCCTGTCCGCGTACTCCCCTGCCTCAGCGCCTTATAGCGCTGATGCTTCCGGCACAGCAGCCGAGGAAACCAAAGCCCGCAACAAGATGTTGCTGAAAACGCTTCCCGTTTCCAATGGCCTTCCATCACACCTGCGGCCAGCCATGACGGCCACCTGATGGCCAGCCGTTGACTGGCGCCCTGCAGTGCGCGATTCTGGGATTCTGGTAGGTGCATCCAGACCACGCGTTTGCCGGATGAACCGCCGTGCATGAAGCAGGCACTAGCCGCTGCCACCCCCACCAGATGAACCCCTTAGGAGATAAAGTTGAATAACTCATTGAAGTTCGGCCTGTTGACACTGGCCATTGGCGCCGCCGTGGCCACGACCAGCGCTCGCGCGGACGTCGTTACCATGGGCACGATGGCCAACGCCCCGGCGATCTGCCAGGCATTCACGCCGGGCATCAGCAACACCATCCGCAACCGCGTGATCGGATCGGAAAACGTCGGCTCGCCGATCGCAATTGCGTGCGATTTCGTGAAACCGTTTTCTGAGACCGACTCCAATGTTGTCGCTGTGCAGTTGTATTTCACCAACAACAATGCAAGCGGCGCGCCGGTCAACGTCAACTGCACCATGCTCACGGGTTTCCAGGGCGACGCCGGCGCCATTGCAATCAACAAGTCCGTCACCATCGATGCGCAACGCAGCGGAGAAACCATCCTGTTTGATTCAGACGACACGCCGGACCCGGCGGATCGGGACCTGGGTAACACGCTGGTGGGCGTCAATTGCACCTTGCCCACAGGGGTCGCGATCAACGATACCTACCTGATTTATACCGACGAGAACGGTGTCGGCGTCTGATGTCAACGCTTCATCCACACAGGAGCGCCAACAGGCGCTCCTGTTTTTTGTTGCCGGGATAGTTGGATGGGTCTCCCCAATCGCCCCTCTTCCTTCATGCGTCGTCGCTTGCCCTGGATCGTGGCGGTTTTGCTCGTGGCCGGCATCATCCTCACGACGTTCGCGTTTTGGAGATCCACCACCGGGGCTCACCAGCCCATCGGGGCTGCCCGGATGCCACACGCTCCTGTCGAGATGGGCGTGACCCGTACGCAGCATCCTTCGCAAACCGACGGTCCAGCCGCCTCCCGCGGCGACCCAGCGGCGTTGGCGATGCAGAAACTTGCACAGCACAATGCCCAGCGGGTTGTCCAGCGCAAGCGGGTCCAAACCCGTGTCGACGCTACCAATGCCGCACTGGCCGCCAAATTCCGTGACGAAAAAATCGATCCCACCTGGTCGACCGGCAAGGAACGGCGCTTGGCCGAGCTCAGCACTTCCACCCAGATCAATGAGATCAACGCCACGATCGAAAACCTGTCCGTCAACTGCAAATCCACTGTCTGCAGGGTGAGCGGCGATTTCCCCAGTACCAGCGTGGGCGACGACTGGTTTACGCTATACATGAACAACGTGGGCACTGAAGTCCCCTACGCCGCCTACAAATACGTTCCTGGCAAGGATGGCCGAGTCACCATCCAGGTGTATGCCGTCGCTCGCAAGTGATGGTGCAGTCGGCGGTCTTGAGTGCCGGCCGGAAGACGGCTTCATGGCATCGTGGCGCTGGGCTTGTTGAATTGCCGGCTTGTTGAATTGCCGGCTTGTTGAATTACTGGCTTGTTGAATTTCGTTGGCATCACGTCGCCATTCGAGCCGCCACTCCAGCCGCGCTTATCCGGCGTTGATCCCACATCCGGTCTTGTCACGCAGCTCCGAAAGGCTAACGCCGTCGGCAAGCTCGACCAGACGCAAGCCCGACGGCTCGACATCCAGCACCGCCAGGTCGGTGATGATCCGGTCCACAACACCGACACCAGTCAGTGGCAGCGTGCACTCGGGCAGGATCTTGTGGCTACCGTCCTTGGTCACATGTTCCATCAGGACCACCACCCGCTTGACCCCAGCGACCAGATCCATCGCCCCGCCCATCCCCTTGACCATCTTGCCAGGCACCATCCAGTTGGCCAGGTCGCCCTGGTCAGTCACTTGCATGGCACCCAGGATGGCCAGGTCGATATGGCCGCCACGGATCATCGCAAAGCTGTCGTGGCTGCCAAAATAGCTGGCTCCGGCACGTGCGGTAACGGTCTGCTTGCCGGCATTGATCAGGTCAGCGTCAACCTCATCTTCGGTCGGGAACGGTCCAATGCCGAGCAGGCCGTTCTCGGACTGCAGCCAGACGTCGACGTCGTCCGGGAGATGGTTGGCCACCAGCGTAGGCAGGCCGATACCCAGGTTCACGTAGGCGCCGTCAGTGAGTTCGTGCGCGGCGCGTTGCGCCATCTCGTCGCGGGACCAGGCCATTACTTGCCTCCTGCTGTCTGGGGCTGGCGCACGGTGCGCTGCTCAATACGTTTTTCAGGCGTCGGGTTATGCACGATGCGATCGACGTAGATGCCTGGCAAATGGACATGGTCCGGATCGATGTCACCGATCTCCACCAGCTCCTCGACCTCGACGACACAGACCTTGCCAGCCATCGCGCAGACTGGATTGAAATTGCGTGCGGTCTTGCGGAACACCAGGTTGCCGGCTTTGTCCGCCTTCCACGCCTTGATCAGCGACACATCGGCGATCAATGCCGTTTCGAGTACGTAATGCTTGCCCTCAAACTCGCGCGTTTCCTTGCCTTCCGCGACCACCGTGCCATAGCCCGTGGCTGTGAAGAATGCCGGGATGCCCGCCCCGCCAGCGCGCAAGCGTTCGGCCAACGTCCCTTGTGGATTGAACTCCAGTTCGAGCTCGTCGGCCAGGAATTGGCGCTCGAACTCCTTGTTCTCGCCGACATAGGACGAAATCATCTTTTTGATCTGGCGCGATTCCAGCAGCACGCCCAGGCCAAATCCATCGACGCCGGCGTTGTTGGAAACCACTGTCAGCCCCGTCACCCCGGAATCGCGCAGCGCCTCTATCAGCGCTTCGGGAATACCGCATAGGCCAAATCCGCCTACGGCGAGTGTCTGGCCATCTGCGACCACGCCCCGAAGCGCCGAAGCCGCGTCAGCGTACTCCTTGGTGGCTGTAGGTAAGTCCCGGGAAACGGCCGCGGTCTCGATCATCGTGCACTCCACTGTTTTGCTGATCTGATTCTAACCGGGAAACCCTGCCTGGCCAGTTGTCCTTTCGGACAAGCCACGGAAGGGATAAATTTTCACGCACCGGAGCGGGGACATGGCGTCATCTGGCCCAGCTGTGTACCGACCATCCTGAAGGCCTCGTTATGCACAAGATGCCGTGTCATCCCGTTTGACTGTTCAATACACCCAGTTGCGCAAGTACTTGTTCTGCCAGATCCTCCGGCGGGCTGGTGGGCTGCAGTCGCAACTCCGGTGCCTGCGGTGCTTGATAAGGTGAATCGACACCGGTGAAGTTTTGGAGTTTTCCAGCGCGCGCCTTGGCATAGAGTCCCTTGACGTCGCGTTGTTCGGCGACCTCCAGTGGCGTGTCGACGAAGACCTCCAGGAACTCGCCGTCGTCGAACATCTCGCGCGCCATCCGGCGCTCTGCCCGGAACGGCGAGATGAAGCTGACCAGCACGATCAGGCCCGCATCGACCATCAGCTTGGCGACTTCGGCGACACGCCGGATATTCTCGACGCGATCCTCGTCAGTGAAACCCAGGTCCCTGTTGAGACCATGGCGCACGTTGTCGCCGTCCAGGATGTAGGTGTGATGGCCCATCGCCAGCAATCGTTTCTCGACCATATTGGCAATCGTCGACTTGCCGGAGCCCGACAGGCCGGTGAACCACACGCAACGGGGCGACTGGTGCTTGATCCGCGCGCGCGCGGCCTTGTCGACATCGACATGCTGCCAATGCAGGTTGCTGGCGCGGCGCAGGGCGAAGTCCAGCGTGCCGGCAGCGACCGTGGCGTTGGTCTGCCGATCGATCAGGATGAAGCCGCCCAGCGTGTGGTTGTCGGCATACGCCTCGAACGGGATCGGCTGGTCCAGGTAGAGGTTGCAGTACGCGACCTCGTTCAACTCCAGGTGCTTGGCGGCCAGCTCTTCCTGGGTGTTGACGTCGATCTTGTGCTTGATCTCGGTGATGGTCGCGCCCACGGTCCTGGTGCCGATCTTGAGCCAGTACGGGCGACCGGGCAGCAACTGGTGTTCGCCCAGCCACAGCAGGTGCGCTGCAAACTGGTCGGCGACTTCGGCCGGGTCGTTGGCGACGGCGATCACGTCGCCGCGGCTGGCGTCGATCTCGTCGGCCAGGGTCAGTGTCACGGCCTGCCCCGCGCCTGCCACAGGCAGGTCGCCGTCGGCGGTGACGATGCGTGCGATCTTTGACCGCTGCCCCGACGGCAGTACCGCGATTGCGATGCCGGGCGCGATGTCGCCCGACGCGATCGTGCCGGCAAAACCACGAAAAGCATGATCCGGTCGGCAAACCCATTGCACCGGCATGCGGAATGCGGTGTCTGCGGCCACGGCCTCGACCTGTACGTCTTCCAAGTGCGCGAGCAGGGTCGGGCCCGAGTACCAGGGCATCGCCGGCGACGGCGCCAGGATGTTGTCGCCCATGAGCGCAGACAGCGGGATGCATGTGACGTTGGGGATGCCCAGCGTGCCGGCCAGCTCGCGGTAGCCGTCAACGATGGCATCGAAGGTGGCTTCGTCGTAATCGACCAGGTCCATCTTGTTGACGGCCAGCAACACGTTCTTGATGCCCAGCAGCGAGACGATGTAGCTATGGCGCCGGGTCTGCGTGAGCAAGCCCTTGCGCGCATCGACCAGCACCACGGCCAGGTCGGCGGTGGATGCGCCCGTTGCCATGTTGCGGGTGTACTGCTCGTGGCCCGGGCAGTCGGCGACGATGAACTTGCGTTTGTCGGTGCCGAAGTAGCGGTAGGCGACGTCGATGGTGATGCCCTGCTCGCGCTCGGCGTCCAGCCCATCGACCAGCAGCGCGAAGTCGATTTGTTCGCCCTGGGTGCCATGCTTGCGGCTGTCGGCTTCCAGCGAGGAAATCTGGTCGTCGAGCAACAATTTGGTGTCGTACAACAGGCGCCCGATCAGGGTGCTCTTGCCGTCGTCGACACTGCCGCAGGTAATGAAGCGCAGCAGGCTTTTGGTTTCGTGTTGTCGCAGGTAGGCGGCGACATGCGCCTGGCTATCGTCGGCGGGGTTCATGCGCACGCCCCTGTAGGAGCGCCCCATGGGCGCGATTGCAGTGCGTCGACAACCAGATCGCGCCCATGGGGCGCTCCTACAAAGGCAGGATTACCGGAAATCATCAGAAATAGCCCTCCTGCTTTTTCTTTTCCATCGAGGCGGAAGGGTCCTGGTCGATTACCCGGCCCTGGCGCTCGGAGGTGGTCGAGACGAGCATTTCGGCAATGATCTTTTCCAGGGTGTCGGCCTCGGACTCGATCGCTCCGGTCAACGGATAGCAGCCCAGCGTGCGGAAGCGCACCTTTTTGATCATCGGTGTTTCGCCCTCGCGCAGCGGCAGGCGGTCATCGTCGACCATGATCAGGGTGCCATCGCGCTCAACCACCGGACGCTCGGCGGCCAGGTACAGCGACGGCACCGGGATGTTCTCGCGAAAGATATACAGCCAGACATCGAGTTCGGTCCAGTTGGAAATCGGAAATACGCGCACCGACTCGCCCTTGTGGATGCGGGTGTTGTACAGGTTCCACAACTCCGGACGCTGGTTCTTGGGGTCCCAGCGATGTGCAGCGCTTCGGAAGCTGAAAATGCGTTCCTTGGCGCGTGACTTTTCCTCGTCACGGCGGGCACCACCGATGGCAGCATCGAAACACCACTTGTCCAGCGCCTGCTTGAGGCCCTGGGTCTTCATCACGTCGGTGTGCACGGTCGCGCCGTGGGTGATCGGGCCCATGCCTTGGGCGACGCCGTCCGGGTTCTTGTGGGTGCGTAGCTCGACGCCGGTTTCGGCGGCGCGCTGGTCGCGGAAGGCGATCATCTCGCTGAACTTCCAGCCGGTGTCCACGTGCAGCATCGGGATCGGTGGCCGTGCCGGGTAAAAGGCCTTGATCAGCAGGTGCAGCAGCACCGAGCTGTCCTTGCCCACCGAGTACAGCATCACCGGGTTGCGGAACTCCGATGCCACCTCGCGCAGGATATGGATGCTTTCGGCTTCCAGTCGATCGAGATGGGACAGCGATTGCGGTTCGGGCATTGTCTGGGCAGGGCGCGGATGAAACGGGATTTTAGCGCGGAGCGGGCTGTCGATGCTGCCAACGACAGGACTGGCCCGTCCATGGCGATGCAAAATCGTCATGACCGCGCACACTTCGGCGTGCCTTGCCCCATGCCTGTCTTCTACCAATACCAACGCGCGCAGCGGGACGCCACGTCCATCGCGGACGACTCACGCTGAAACGGTAGAATGCACGGTTCTAGGGCGGCAGCCATCCGAGATGCCGGCCTATCCGCTCTCGGGATCCGGCTTTCAAGCACGGTTTCGTTATCTGGCCCAATTCAAAGCTTTAAATCTACCTTCCAAAATTTACGTTCCAAGGGAGTTTCCCGATGAAGATCCTTGTCGGCTACAAACGCGTGGTGGACTACAACGTCCGCGTCCAGGTCAAGCCAGACGGCTCCGGCGTGGTCACCGACGGCGTCAAGCTGTCGCCCAACCCGTTCGATGAAATCGCGCTGGAAGAAGCCCTGCGCCTACGCGACAAGGGCATCGCCGACGAAGTCGTGGTCGTCACCATCGCCCCGGCCGACGCCCAGGCGCATCTGCGCAACGGCCTGGCGATGGGTGCCAACCGCGCCATTCATATCGTGACCGACAAAGCCATCCAGCCGCTCACCGCCGCACGCGCGTTCCTCAAGCTGATCGAGAAGGAACAGCCGGACCTGGTGATCCTGGGTAAACAGGCGATCGACGACGATGCCAACCAGACCGGGCAGATGCTGGCCACGCTCTGGGGCCGCCCGCAGGCGACGTTCGCCGGCAAGCTTGAGGTTGCAGACGGCAAGGCCACCGTGACCCGCGAAGTCGATGCCGGGCTGGAGACGCTGGAAGTCGACCTGCCAGCCGTGGTCACCACCGACCTGCGCTTGAACGAGCCGCGCTTCATCAAACTGCCCGATATCATGAAGGCCAAGAGCAAGCCGCTGGACACCATTGCCTTTGACGACCTCGGCGTGGACACCGGCGACACCCTTCAGACCATCCACTACGCGCCACCGGCCAAGCGCAGCAAGGGCGTGATGGTCAAGGACGCAGCCGAGCTGGTCGCGGCGCTGAAGCAGAAGGGCCTGCTGTAAATCAATACTCCCTCTGCCTCCGGGAGAGGGCTGGGGTGAGGGTACGCACGTACCGTGCCCTTCCCCGTTAGCTCCAAGCCAACCCAAATCCACACCCCAACCCCTTTCACGGGGACAGGGGCTTCAAGCAAGGACACACGTGTCATGAGCAAAGTCCTGATCATCGCCGAACACCTGGACGGCAAACTCAACAGCGCCACCGCCAAGTGCGTCTCCGCCGCCATGGCGCTCAAGCCCGACAGCATCGACGTCGCCGTACTCGCTGCCGACCCTGGCCCGGTTGCCGCCGAAGCTGCGAAGATCGAAGGCATCGGCAAGGTGCTCACGGTCACCAACGCCGCCAACACCAATGCGATCGCCCAGGTGCTGGCACCGCAGGTAGCCAAGCTGGCCGATGGCTACAGCCATGTCTTTGGCCCCAGCACCACCTTCGGCAAGGACCTGATGCCCTGCGTCGCCGCCCTGCTGGGCGTGGCCCAGGTGTCGGACGTGATGGCGGTCGAGGGCAGCCACACCTTCAAGCGCCCGATCTATGCCGGCAACGCCATCATCACCGTGGAAGCACCGAAGGACCACACCGTGGTCGCGACCGTGCGCACGGCCTCGTGGCAGGAAGCCGGCAGCGGCGGTAGCGCCCCGATCGAAGCTGCGACTGTCGACGTCGAACTGCCCACGCACACCCGCTACAAGGGGCTAGCCGCTGGCGATTCCGACCGCCCCGACCTGCAAAGTGCCAAGCGCGTGGTTTCCGGCGGACGCGGTGTCGGCTCGGAAGAAAACTTCAAGATCATCTACGACTTTGCCGACAAGCTCGGCGCCGCCGTAGGTGCCTCGCGCGCCGCCGTCGATGCCGGTTACGTGCCCAACGAGCTGCAGGTAGGCCAGACCGGCAAGATCATCGCGCCGGAGCTGTACGTTGCCATCGGCATCAGCGGCGCGATCCAGCATCTCACCGGCATCAAGGACGCCGGCACCATCGTGGCGATCAACAAGGACGCCGAGGCGCCAATCTTCGAGGTGGCGGATATCGGCCTGGTGGGCGACCTGTTCAAGTTGCTGCCGGAGCTTGAGGCAGCACTGGGCTGAATCCGAGGGAACACAGACATGGACGACAAAACCGTGGCCGTTGTGTTCGGGACGCGCCCAGAGGCCATCAAGATGATGCCGGTGGTTGCTGCCCTGCGCGATATACCCGGAATCCGCACCCGCGTTGTCGTCACCGCGCAGCACCGCCAGATGCTCGACCAGGTGCTGGACCTGTTCGATGTCGTGCCTGATGAAGACCTGGACCTGATGGCCCCCGGGCAAACGCTTCCCGACCTGTTCTCGCGCATCCTGCTCGGCATGAGTGCCACCCTGCAGCGCGATCGCCCCGATCTTGTCCTGGTCCATGGGGACACCAGCACCACCCTGGCGACGGCGCTGGCGGCATTCTATGCCCGGGTGCCCATTGGCCATGTCGAAGCCGGATTGCGGACAGGCGACTTGCAGGCACCCTGGCCCGAGGAAGCCAACCGGCGCCTGACCGCTCCACTGGCCGCGCTGCATTTCGCGCCGACCGACAAGGCGCGCGACAACCTGCTGGCAGAAGGGATCGCAGACGGAGCCATCACGATCACGGGCAATACGGTCATCGATGCCCTGCTCGCCGTGGTCGGTCGCATCGAGGCCTCGCCCGATCTTGCCACCGACCTCGCCGCCAGGTTTTCGTTCCTCGATGACGGAAAACGCCTTGTCCTCGTGACCGGCCACCGCCGCGAGAACTTTGGTGCCGGTTTCGAACAAATTTGCAGCGCTTTGCGCATGCTGTCCGAACGCGGCGACGTGCAGATCGTTTATCCCGTCCATCTGAATCCCAACGTGCAGGAACCGGTCCAGCGCCTGCTCGGCGAAAGGCCAGACATCCACCTGATCCCGCCGCTGGACTACCTGCCTTTCGTCTATCTGATGACGCGCTCTTACGTGATCCTGACCGACTCCGGCGGCATCCAGGAAGAAGCACCCTCGCTTGGAAAGCCCGTCCTGGTCATGCGCGATACGACTGAACGTCCAGAAGCCATTGCTGCTGGCACCGTGCGACTGGTGGGCACCGATTGCAATCGCCTGGTTGCCGAATGCGCGCGTTTACTTGATGACCAAGCTGCCTACACCTCGATGTCGCATGCCCACAATCCTTACGGCGATGGGGAGGCTGCCATGCGGATCTCCGCGAGCATTCGCAGATGGTTGGCATGCCGGTGAACGAACCGTGCCCAGCTTCGCAGGTCTCCGGTATCACAAACGCATGCATGTTGGATTCCGCCAACCAATAGAGAGATCATCGCTCCTATGTTTGCTTCCCTAGGATGACCACCCCATCCCCATGACAATCGCTGATCCGTCCCCCGATCCACCCGAAGAGAGCTTCGGACTCGAGCATCTTCCAGGTGGTGACCACTATCGCGCTTACGTCGGCCCACCAGCAGACTACGACCTCGTCGCGGCGATGGTCTTCGGACTACTCACATTGCTGGGCTTGCGGCAGCAGCACCGGGTGCTGGATGTAGGCTGCGGTTCGCTGCGAGTGGGCCGCCTGCTGATTCCATATCTCAATGTGGGTGGGTACACCGGCCTGGAACCCAATCGTTGGCTGGTGTCGGAAGCCATCACCCGGGAAGTCGGCCAGGATCAGATTGCCATCAAGAAGCCCCGGTTCATCTTCGATGCGACTGCCGACGCCCTGTTGTCCGATGGGTCGCGCTTTGATTACATCGTTGCCCAATCGATCTTCAGTCACTGCGGCCCCGACCTGCTCGAATCCTGGATCGACCACGCCGCACGCCTGCTGACCGATCAAGGCACGTTGGTGGCCACGTTCATCGAGGACGAAACCAGCAACTCGACTCCTGGATGGATTTATCCCGATTGCGTGGGTTACCAACGCGAGGTGATGGCGCGACTTGCGGATCAACACGACCTGGATTTCGTCATGCTGGACTGGCACCACCCCAGACAGCGCTGGTTCCTGATGGCCAAGCGCGCATTCAAAGCCCAAGAAGTCGCAGGCGAGCTGGATTGGAACCGTGCATTCCCACGACTGAATGGTCGTGGACAACATTGACGCGCCGAAGCAACACCCATCAACAATCCTGAGGAGTTAAAATGGCTCCCCAAAAATGGACACGAACAATGAACAAGATCAATAACATGGCTTGTTACGCCTGCCTAGGCATTGGCGCTGCAATCCTGTCGGCATGCAATCCCCAGCAGGCCATCCCCCCGGCGGACACGCCAGCCATGTCGGATACGGGCGCCTCGGCATCCGCGGCCAACACACGCACCTCGATCGTGAACTGGGGGCAGCGCTCAACGCCCGCTGGCGTGCCCTTCAATGTGCAGGCCGATGGTAATTCTGGAGTCTCCTTCGAGCTCAGCCAGCCTGCCCCTCCAGGCGAGTTCACCGTCCTTTTCGACGGCAAGCCAATGACGGGGGTGGTGGTCAATGGCGTGATCATGACGGCAACAATTCCGAACGACTACATCGCAAGGGAAGGCACATTTCCCGTGACAATCGATAATCCCGCGGGCGGCCTGCACCTTTCAGCTGGTGACTTCACCGTCATGGACGCGGCGCGTAAGAATTAAGACGCCACGCCTCGCGCAATAACACTACATAGGATCCGCATGTCGTCGATGATCGTTCCGCTCAATGATCTTGGCCGATATACCGCGCTCAAGTCGGTGCACCTCGCTGCCGAGGCGACAAAGGTGCTGGAGAGTGGACACTATGTTCTGGGCAACCACGTTTCATCGTTTGAACGTGCGTTCGCGGAATATTGTGGCGTCAACCATTGCATTGGTGTCGCCAACGGGACCGATGCACTTGAGCTTGCATTGCGTGGTTGCGGCATCGAAGCCGGCGACGGCGTCCTTGTTTGTGCTAACGCCGCGATGTACGCCACGACAGCCGTGCTTGCGATCGGCGCGATTCCGGTTTTCGCGGATATCGACGCCCACGGATTGATGACCACAGCGACCCTGACCGCAGCGATCGCAAACGCCAACGTGCCCCTTCGTGCGGTCGTTGTGACTCATCTCTACGGAAGGCTGGCCTCGATGTCGCAAATCATGGAGACGGCCCGGACCAACAACTTGCGCGTGGTCGAGGATTGCGCCCAGGCCCATGGAGCCCGCACACCCGAAGGGCGTGTCGCCGGCAGCTGGGGGGATGCCGCCGCATTCAGCTTCTATCCCACCAAGAATCTCGGTGCCATTGGCGACGCCGGCGCGGTGCTGTCCAACGATGACGAAGTGGAAATGCGTGTCAGGCAGCTGCGCCAGTATGGATGGACACGCAAGTATCACAATGCAATTGCAGGTGGGCGCAATAGCCGCCTTGATGAATTGCAAGCCGCATTCCTCTCGACCCTGCTCCCTGACCTTGACTCGAGGAACGACCGCAGAAGGGGCATCGCCAGAGAGTACTCGAGCCGGATTGTTCATTCAGCCATTAAAGTTCCGATGGCGATCGATTGTTCTTTTGTCGCGCACTTGTATGTGGTCCACACCGCCGGAAGAAGTTCCCTCGCATCGCATCTTGCAGAATCTGGAATCGCCACCGATGTGCATTATCCGACTCCGGACTACCGCCAACCGGTGTTCGGTACGCGCTTCGCAGAGGTGTCACTACCCATGACCGAAATGGCCTGTGCCCAAGCATTGACGTTACCCTGCTTCCCGGAGCTTACAGACCAGGAATGCGAAATGGTTATCGATGCCTGTAATACCTGGGAACCGGCATGAGCAGCAAACAGGATGACACGCGCTTTTCGAACATCGGCTTCGACGATTTCCGTCGTCTTGCAAGCGATCCGAACCTGAGTCCGTACGAAAAGATCGGCTTCCCAGATGCTTACCGCGAAGGCATGGAGGACGCGATACACCAGGACATCGTAGGAAAAATGCCACCCTTGCGACAGGAAGGCGCTGTAGTGCTTGATATCGGACCGGGTTGTTCCGAGCTGCCGCGGATGATCATCGATGACGCGCAACGGTTGCAACAAACCCTGCACTTGGTCGATTCGGCTGAAATGCTTGCCCTTTTACCTGATTTCCCAGCCGTGCGGAAGACAGCCGCGTTCTACCCGGACTGCGCTGGGCTTCTTGAGGAATTGTCATCCAAGGTTGATGCCATCATTGTGTATTCGGTCCTGCACTACATATTTGTCGACACGAACCTGTGGCGCTTCCTCGATGCGACACTCTCACTCCTCGCTCCTCGCGGACACCTGTTACTGGGCGACATCCCCAATGTATCCATGAGAAAACGTTTCTTCGATAGTGACAGCGGCAAGGCTTTCCACAGGTCGTTCACGCAGCGCGATGAGGATCCGGTCGTGGCTCACAACACAATCGAGAACGGCATGATCGATGACTCCGTCATATTGGCCATCGTGCAGCGCGCTCGCGCCGCTGGCTTCCATGCTTTCGTCGTTCCGCAGCCCGACTCCCTTCCCATGTACAACCGACGGGAAGACATTCTGATCGTGCGTCCCTAGGAATCATCATGAAGGATCGCAAACTCATCATCGTCGGCGACAGCGCATTCGCGGAAATCGCCTATGAATACTTCACCCACGACTCGCCGTATGAAGTAGTGGCATTTTGTGTGGAAAAGGAATTCTTATCCAAGGAAACATTGTTCGGATTGCCAGTTGTAGCAATGGAGGATGTCGAGCAACACTACCCTACGAAGTCACACGATTTCTATGCAGCACTGGTCTATTCGCAGATGAATCGCCTGCGCACTCGTCTTTACCTTGCGATGAAAGCGAAGTGCTATTCGCCGGCCTCGTATGTAAGCTCACGTGCCTTCGTCTGGCCCAACGTCGAACTCGGCGAGCATTGCTTCATCTTTGAAGACAATACGGTGCAACCTTTCGTGAAGATCGGAAGCAACGTGGTGCTCTGGAGCGGCAATCACATCGGGCATCATTCAACGGTCGCTGACAATTGCTTCATCTCATCGCACGTCGTCGTCTCTGGGTTCTGTCATGTTGGAGCCAACTGTTTCATCGGTGTCAATGCCACGTTCGGAAATAACCTCACTGTCGGCGATGACTGCCTGATTGGATCAGGGGCTCTAATCGCACGTGACGTACCAGACGATACATTGGTCAAGGGTAACTTGGGCGCGGCTACGCTTGGCGTACGCAAACGCTTTGGATTGGAGAGCTCACCGTGAAGTGGCGAAAGCATGGCATCGTGTTCCGGCCGGACACGTCGCTGCCATGGTCGCGCACCCATGCCATGGTGCCCACCCCGCTGCTGATCCAGGAGCGTGGAGTCTTGCGTGTCTTTTACACCGCCTGTGATAGCGAAGGCATCGGTAGACCTGCATACGTGGACTTTGATCCGTCGGATCCCACCCGTGTCATTAGTTCGTGCACTTCGCCATTGCTGGATATCGGACGCGCGGGCACCTTCGATGAAAACGGTGTCCTTTGCACATCCGTCGTGGAAGCACCGGATGGTCGACTATTGATGTATTACGGCGGTTTCGAGCTCGGCAGCAGAATCCGGTACCGCCTACTGACGGGGCTTGCGATCAGCGAAGATGGTGGCGAGACCTTCAAACGCACATCGCACACGCCAATCCTCGAGCGAAGCAATACCGAGCTTTATTTCAGGGGCGGTTCTTTCGTCCTCAATGACCGCGGGCTTTACCGCATGTGGTACGTGGCAGGCAACAGCTGGGTCGAACTGGACGGCAAGCCAATGCCAGAGTTTCGGCTGATGTACCTGGAATCCGACGATGGAGTCACGTGGGGTGACGAAGGGCGCATCGTCATGGACATCTCCGAGGAAGACGAATATGGCTTTGGTCGTCCTTGGGTTGTGCAGCAGGATCATCGCTATCAGATGTATTACTCGGTACGACGCAAGTCGGTGCGTGCCTATCGCATGGGCTATGCGGAGTCAGAGGATGGTCTGCTTTGGGATCGGCAGGATCAGCGGCTGAATCTGGATGTTGGTCCTGATGAGTTTGATGACTCCGCGATCATGTATGCAGCACCCGTACAAATCGAAGGTAGGACCTGGTGCTTCTATAACGGCAATGACTTCGGGCGAATGGGCATTGCGATCGCATCATTGGAGGAGGCGTGACCTTTCTTGCCAAGCGCTTCCAGGCCTCCGATGCACAGGCTTGGGACGAGTTCGTGCGTGGCAGCCGCAATGGCACCTTCCTGATCGAACGTGGCTTCATGGATTACCATGCTGATCGTTTCGTGGACCACTCGCTGATGATCCACGATGAGAGCGATCGGCTCTGCGCCTTGTTGCCCGCCAACTCGGTTGATGGTGAGCTGCATTCGCATGGTGGCCTGACATACGGCGGCCTTATCCTCGGGCCGCGTACGGGCTGTGCCGACGCCGTGGAGATGCTCCACGCGATCCAAGCTTACATGCGCGCCAACGGGTGCACACAGCTCCACTACAAGACCATCCCCTGGATTTACCATCGCCAGCCCACCGAAGATGACCGCTACGCACTGTTTTCCTCTGGTGCGCAGCTGTCACGGCGTGATGTGCTGTCTGTCGTGGCACGCGACGATCGTTTACGCTTCCAGGAGCGTCGGCGCAGGGGTGTGAAATCTGCGCGGAAAGCAGGGGTCGATGTTACTGAATCCCAGGAATTTTCCGAATATTGGCCGATTCTGGACGCCACCCTGCGCGATCGGCATGATGTATCGCCTGTGCATTCGCTGGATGAAATCGAGCTCCTTCATGCAAGATATCCCGAACAGATCCGACTCTTCATTGCGGTCCATGATGGCGCGACGATCGCTGGCGTGGTTGTGTTCGAAACGTTGCGCGTAGCCCACGTCCAGTACATTTGTGCTAGCGAGTCGGGCCGTTCACTTGGTGCGTTGGATGCAATTTTCGATCATTTATTGTTTTCGGTGTTCCACGAAAAGCCATATTTCGACTTTGGGATCTCAAACGAAGAACAGGGTCGCGTTCTCAATATCGGTCTTCTGGAGCAGAAGGAAGGATTCGGTGCACGCTCCGTGGCCCATGACTATTACCTCCTAGAGTGTGGGCGCGCGCAATGAATATCGTGTCGGCCAGCCCTGGTAAGACCGTTTCGGTCGTGGTGCCCGTCTACCATAATGCGGTATCGCTTCCTGCGTTGTACGAGCGATTGATCGCGGTAGAGCAAGATCTCATCGCACAGCATGGCGTCCGTTTGCAGCTGATCTTCGTCAATGACGGCTCCATGGATGGTTCCCAAGCCGAGCTGAATAAAATTAAACAACAGCGCGCGGACAGCACCATAGTCAAACTGTCCCGAAACTTCGGTGCCGTGCACGCCTCAAGGATGGGTTTCCGCTTTGTACAGGGCGATGCATTCACTATCATTGCGGCCGACCTGCAAGATCCGCCCGAACTGCTCCTGGAAATGGTCCCTCGTTGGCTGGCGGGGTGCAAGTTCGTCATAGCAGTGCGTGCTTCACGCAAGGATCCGTTGGTCTCGCGCATTTATTCGTGGCTGTACTACCGCATGCTGCGGCTCCTTGTCGTACCGGGATACCCAGAAGGCGGCTTCGATATCGCATTGATGGACCGCGTGATGTTGGAGCCCATGCGCAACTGTTCCAAGAACGCGTTTACGCCGCTGTTGGCGTATTGGCTGGGACATGAGCCCGAAGTGGTCACGTACCATCGTCCCAAACGGGAGCATGGCAAATCCGGATGGACCTTCTCCAAGAAGGCCAAGGCGTTCCTGGACGTGATGCTTGGCTTCTCGGTCACCCCCATCAGGCTTATTTCTGGGCTAGGCGCCTTGATTGCAGGCGTCAGCTTCATGTACGGCTTGGTTATCGTCATCAACGCGATGGCTGGACGGACAAGCGTGTCCGGGTTCGCAACCCTTGCTGCGCTACTCACTTTCCTGCTGGGCCTGATCATCATCATGCTCGGCATCATTGGTGAATATTTATGGCGCATTTTTGACGAGGTCAATCGCAGGCCGGAAGCTGTCATCGATGAAGTGGACTGAGCATCAAGCTTTCCGGTTCCTGGTGGCCGGGGGCGCGAACACCATATTCGGTTACGGGATGTACCTCTTGTTCAACCTGATGCTGGATTACCGTGTCTCCTATACCCTGAGCTTCGTAATCGGCATCTTCGTGTCATTCGTATTGAACAGCCTGTACGTTTTCCGACAGCCACTACGCTGGGGCCGGCTGGTCGTGTATCCCACGGTTTACCTGATTCAGTACATCGTAGGCGTCGCATGCGTCTGGATATTCGTTGGCGTGTTTCACCAGTCGGAGGTGTTCGCGCCGATTCCTGCGATCGTCATAAGCCTTCCCCTGACCTACGTCGCGACTCGTTTCATCATCAAAGGGAAACCCAATGTTGCGACCAAGCATTGACGACTGCCAACTGATCGATTTGCCGAAGGTCAATGATGCACGAGGCAATCTCACGTTCGTGGAAGGCTCGAAACACATTCCGTTCCCGATCAAGCGTGTCTTCTACATTTACGACGTCCCGACGGGCGCTGATCGCGGGGCACACTCCCATCGCGAGCAACACCAGTTCCTGGTGTGCCTGTCAGGTAGTTTCGACGTAGTCGTGGATGATGGCAGGAACACAGGCACTATCCACCTGAACCGACCATGGAAGGGACTTCATATCCCACCGATGATCTGGGCGGCTGAGACCAACTTCGACGCTGGCACGGTATGCCTCGTGCTGGCGTCGGACCTGTTTGCCGAGTCGGACTATGTGCGTGAGTACGTTGAGTTCAAGGCGTTGATAGGTGCCTAGCCGTTCCGACTCACTGGTCGACGTTGACCTTCGGGTCGGATTCCGGGACGGCCGGTGTTACGTGATATGGATAGAGACGGTGAAACGCCTGGAAATCCGGTGAGAACAGGTTGAGCTTGTAGTGCACAAGCAAGCTGGTCGCTCTTCGGCGCTCTTCCGCAGGAAGATTACATACGGTGAGGATGTCTGGGCAGGCGATGTCTTTCTCTGGGTTGGCGGCAACCTTACCAAGCGTGAGCGCCGACTCTTCGACATATTTCGATAGGTATTTTGCATGCTCCCATGCCAGCGTCGAGAGTTGGAACTGCAAGCAACCAAACGCCATTAGGATAATCACCAAGACCGCACTGATCGTATTCTTGGCACGGGTCAATCCTTCCATATAGGTGTAATCGCGATACACAAGCACCGCCAGGGCCGCAAGGTTGAGCTGGTAGAACATCACGTAGCGAGGCTGGTGCAGGTAATCGAAGCCGAATTCTGGAACTCTCTGGAGCACGACACCCAGGACCAGGCCATAACAGAGCAGCATGGTCGCGACAGCCAGGAAGGTAGCGGTCGCGTACCGAGGATCCGAGCTCTTGGAAACGAAGATGCAGCGCCACCAGAACAAGCCGTGGCTGATGATGAGCACGACACTCGTCATGGCGGCAAACACCAATCCGCCACCAGGAAATAATTCGACCAGGTTGCTCTGATGGATCACGGCATCGGACAATGGGATGAAGGCCGCCTGCCAGATACCTGGATCCAGCAAGACACCAAACGAACGGTGGGATGCCTCCGATATGGCGGACACGGGTGAAAGATACTGAAAGAGCCGATACAGGGCCCTGGAACCGGCCAAGCCCAAGCCACCCCAGAGCAGGAAGCGTCTTGCATCGCCCCAGCGACGGCCTGGCTTGGCCAGCAGCATGGCGCCCATCGCGGAAATAAAGACCGGTATGGCCACTTCATCCAGCAGCAGACCCAACAATAGGGTCGCGCTGAAGACTGCGATTCCAGACGACACCCACACCCTTGCCGCCCAGAAATAGGCGACGCTCATCAGGACGGGGAGGAACCACTGCGTGGCCAGTGGCCAAGTGTATAGATTGGTGCTGTTGAGCGACAAAGTCGTCAACGCGATTGCAGCAATCAACCAACATTCAGAACCTTGCCAGCGACGAACCGGCAGCGCCGTTGAAGCGCGAGTTAGCAAGAACACCATGCCGATCCCGGAAAGGACACCGAGCAATCCCTCGAGGCGGAAATCCATCCCGAAGAACCGGGTGTGGAAGAACAGGAAAAGCCTCTGTAACGGCAGCGCGGTGTCATTGGGATTCACCTGGGAGAACAGATCCAGCCACGAAAATCCGTGCTCGATGAAACGCCCCAGAAAGCTGCCCAAGAACCTCCATGCATCTGATTGCACAAGCGGAATCGAAACTACCATGACGTAGCTATAGGCGTTGATCGCAACAATAAGTGCGATAAATATGGGAATAGCCGATTCACCCACGAAACGTGTGCCCCGATACTCCCCGTGCATATCGAGAAGACTCGACGAATGGGTCATGGCTGTTCTTCCCGGTAAAGGTGTGGCTTCCAGGCACCCCATTTCCTCTCGTAGAGCGCCTTGTTCTGATTGAACAGAGCCTTCCTCTCGGTGGTATCCATTTTTTCAAAGCTGGCGGAAAGGTGGTGATGTACGAACACGTCTTCAGCGCAAGCGATTCGATAACCTGCCTGCTCGGCGCGCCGGCAATAATCGTCGTCCTCGAAGAAGCCCATGCCGAACGACTCATCCAACATGCCTACCGCATCAAGTACGCAGCGCGGCATGGCAACGCAAAAGAAAGCCGCCGTGCGGATGGGGATCTCGCCGCCAGGATTCTTCCGTGTCAGGTGGCCGGCCACCGCGATCATTTCGTCCATGTCCGAATACTGAACCTTGACCTTGGCCTCATTGCCGATATTGTTGGTGATAGGGCCGACGAGGCCAAGTTGCGGATCCCTGGCGAGGTGGGCATGCAACGTTCTTATCCACCCTGGCGTGACATAGGTGTCGTTGTTGAGAAGGACGATTGCTTCTCCAGAGCTTTCCCGCAGCCCGACATTGTTGCCTGCTGCAAACCCCAGGTTTTCGTCATTGACGATGAGCCTCTTGTCATGGCCCGCCACGGAGCATAAGCAGGCCCATTCCAGGAGCCACTCCTTGGAACCATCGGAAGAAGCATTGTCGACGACAATCACTTCCAGATTGGCGTAATCACTGTGCAACTCGATACTCGACAGACATGCCTGCGTGTATGCCAAGTTGTTGTACGTCAGGACCACGACGCTGATCCTGGGCTCGTCGAGGTTACGTAACTCGTGGTCCAGGCTGTCCGCCCGACTGTCCCAATTCTGTTCGCGCGCAAATGCTTGCCGTTCGTCAGCCGATGGGATGGATGGATCACTTCCCAAGGCATCGGCGACAGCGGCGGTGAACGCGTTTACGCCGCCTGCCACGTCCACCAGTCCGTCGAACTGGGCCATCTCCGGCAGGTCCACGCAGACCACCGGCTTGCCAGCGGCCAGGTATTCGTAAACCTTGACGGGATTGGTCGCGTTGGTCAGCGCGTTGCGCTTGAAAGGAAGCAGGCAGACGTCGAAGGCATGCAACCAGTAGGGCAGGTCGGCATAGGGCACCTCGCCAACGAGACGGATGTTGTGGACGTCGGCAAGGGCTGTTCCCACGCCTGCGGTATCGGCTCCGATCAGGAGCACCAGGGCCGTGGGGTTCTGCAACGCGACCGCCCGCACCAAATCGAGGTCGAACCACTCGGCTATCGCGCCGTAATAACCGATGACCTGGCGTCCGTGCTCATCTTCGAAAATGGTGTCGGGACGGCTGGCGAAGAATTCGTAATCGGCGGCATTGCGGATCACCGCCGTCGCACGGGCCCCCCCGGACACCTCCTGCTCCAGGGCGCCGGACGTTACTACCACGAGGTCTGCGCTGCGCACGAGGTCTGCTTCGGAGCGCAGTATCTCGGCACCATTGGCATCGAATCCTGCGTGGTGGTCCATGCAATCGTAGACAAGGCGTACGTTCGGCACCATGGTGGCAAGGCCGTGCCAATAGGGATGCTGCACGATCGAAACGGCGCCCACGGTTCCTGTCCACTCCAAGAGCATCGCCAAGCTGGCCTGCAAGCATTGCAGCTGGTTCGGCAACGGAGCCGCCGCATAGATCTGCGGCGCACCAGCAAGGTTGAGGTTGATCTGGAACAAGCGACCGTCAGCATCCAGTGGCGACATGGAGAACCCGGGAGAGGGATCATCCAGGAAGTTGTTGGATATATAGAAAACGCGATGCCCATTACCGGCCAAGGCGCGCGCGAGGTGTTGGGGCCGCTGGGTGCGGAAGTGCCAGTCGATCACCGACCAGAAGAAGACATCAGGTCGGCACGGATCCTGTACGGCCAAGGGCAATTCTGCGCCGACCGCCACCGCTTGCGGGATCGGAGCCGAACCCTGTGCTTCGACCAACGCCCGTCCCAAGTGTTGCTGTTTGAGCTTTCGCGGGAGCAGCGGCGTTGTGGCCATCCAACCCAGGGTGACGGAACGAAGCGTCCGGCTGCTCTCGTGATCCCAGTCGCCGCGCAGGACACGCGCCGCGGCTCGCAGTGGTCGGGTCCAGCGCCACGAGCGGGATCGCAACACGATTTGCAGGCGTTCGCTGGCAAATCGCCACCGATCGTTGTCTGCGCGCAACGCCGTCAGTTCGCGTCGGGCGGTCTCTACTTGTTCGGCCGCCTCGCGCTTCTTTTGATCAAGCTCCATCTTCAAGCGCTCGTGGCTCGCGTTGGCGCGCTCGCTGGCAGCAACGGCTTCGAGGCGAGACTCCTGCATGGCGCGCACTTCGGTGGAAAAGGCAGAGACCAGTCCGTCGTGGTGGCGATCCACGCGCAGGCGCAGTTCCTGCATTTCGGCAGGCACCGCCTGCAACACCTCCAGGGACGATGACGCATCCAATCGTGCGATGCGCTCCCAAAGTTTCCTGCGCTCGTCGCGCATATCGCCCGCGTAAAGCCGCAGGAGGTCGTCGATTTCGTCCAGCGCGGGGGCCAGGTCATCCGCGGAACCCTGCGCGATGCCGCCTTGCTCGGCCAACGACTGCATGCGCTCCCAGATTCGTGCGATGCACGTTGGCAGGTCGCCAGCTCCGACACGGACATGATGGCGGAGATCGGAATTGATCGAGCCTGCGATTGTCCCGGGCGCCTTCGCGAAATCGAGGCTCTGTGCCGCCGGCAACTGGGCAATCCTCGCAGCACAATGATGCCAGTCGCTGATCAAGTCCTCGAAGCGCAATGCAACCGATGGCACTGCCTGTGCGATGCGCAGTGCGGACAACGTATGCTCAGCCCAGAGCAGGTAAGCAATACCGCGACCAAGTCCATCGCGTATCGCCAAAGAATCGGCAACTTCCTGTGGATGCCTGACCAAGACCACCGCGGACATCGACATACCGACTGCCTCGGCCGCCTCGCGCCACAGGCCACCGAATAGGCAGAGTCGGGGATCCTTGACCGCCCATGCCGCATGTCGCGATCTGTCACGCGCCAGGTAACGCTGGATTGATGCCGAGGCGGACACCGCTGACTGGGAGCGCTGCCAACCGGGCGGCAATGCAAAAGGCTCATCCCAGCGTGCCCCGAATTGGGCCAGTAGCCGCTCATGCAACTCGACCGCAAAGGCGTCTTCCCAATGCCCGGCTTCATTACCACGACTGCCGGACAGAACGCGGGCGCCGGAGTCCGCGCCCGCCAGGTGTAGCGCATGCGACAAGGCCGACGTTCCACTGCGGTGCATGCCCAGCACCATGATCCCCGCGCCGCCAACAGGCGTTTCCATGTTTGCATCCCTCTATATGCGGTTGGCCCACCCGGGTCGACTTGGTGTCGGGTCGCGATGGTTAGTGCTGCGAGTCGACGAGCCTTACGTGTGGGACCACATCAAAATTAACCAGCCCGGTGGCCATCGTATCGGAGGGCTTCAACACCCGGAACATCGCCACGTCTACCCAACGATTGATGAATTCCTCACCCTCCGTGATGCACGCGACGACACCGGCATTGAGAAAATAGGTTCCTGCTGTCATCAAGCAGCGGAACCGTATCCTTACGTCGAGCACAGATCCGGCCTCGACCACGCCGAGCGCATCCTCGGCGCGGGAGCTCGCGCACCCGCCAAGATCGACTCCGGTCACAGTGCGGATCATCATCCCGCACCGCACGGAAGTGCAGGTTCGCTGCAATTTTACTCGATAGCAATATGTATATTCTTCTCCGGCGACCAACACGTTTACCCGGCGCCCGTCGATAGTCTGCAGGTGAGGGTCCTGCAGCTCAGCCCCGCGATCCTCATAGAGAACAGTTGTCTGGGATACCAGCCCCTCTTCCCAGTACGCCTCCTGACTTGCCTGTGGCAACGGCGCTTCCTGGGTGGGAACCGCCGACGCCAACGGGGAAGTCGTCCGTGCGAGGTCGCCCGTATGCGTTTGTTTGATCTGGTCGCGCAGCGCCGACCTGCTATCGGTAGAAGCATTGAGTAGTTTCTGATACTGACCCACGACATGCTTGGGGGTGCCCTCGGCGATCAACTCGCCCTGGTCCAGCAGGATCGCGCGGTCGCAAAGGTCAACAACGGTGCCGGCTGCATGCGAGACAAAGAGAACGGTTGCACCGGCATTGCGAATCGCATCTATGCGCGCGAAACATTTCCGCTGGAAGGCTTCGTCCCCCACCGACAATGCCTCGTCGATCACCAGGATCTCGGGATCGACATGGATTGCGACCGCGAACGCCAATCTGACGTACATGCC
>RCMY010000685.1_pt1 | contig 38929 bp, 25 predicted proteins | sample 2041341 | NCBI WGS metagenome assembly RCMY01 (sample SAMN09708234, study PRJNA481090) | Marine sediment metagenome, whole genome shotgun sequencing project. | reverse complement strand
TCGCAGCGCTGCATGCGAAGCTGCTGCTCGCTATAATCCACATTCTTTGCAATACAGCCACTCAGTAAGGTAAGGCTACCTAAAAGACCTAAAAATATCGCGTGTCGACTCATTTGCATTATTAGTACCTATTGTGTTGGAAAATGGATGCCGCTTTAGTTTAGCAAATATAGCCTACTTTGGTATATAGCACATATCTAAATGCGAAGTAAAAGTAAGCTGAGGTTAAGCAACGCTATTTCTATATCGCGTGATGCTTGTATGGTTTGTCTAATAAGTTTTATTTTTGTGCTTTTGACATACAGCACTAGTTTTTTCATTCTTTTATGGCTACTTTATAGCCTTGGAGTTATTAAGTATCCTAAAATGAGAATCAAATGAAAATATTCAACACCGCACTTACCTGCGCCGCACTTTTAGTGTCCAGTAACCTGTTAGCCAAACAAACCCTAATCAATGCCGACGCCTTCATTGATGTTGAAAAAGGCACCACCGTTCAAGATGTTGCCGTATTAATTGAAGATAATAAAATAGTAGAAGTGGGTCAGCAAGGCAAATTAAACGCAGCAAAAGACGCAGAAATTATCAATCTTAAAGGCAAAACCTTAGTTCCTGGCTTAATGGACATGCATGTGCATTTATCTAGCGATGCCGAAGATAATTTTTTAGCCGCTCGCGGAAACTCAGTACCTAGACAAACCGTAAAAGCCGTTAAGAATGCGCAAAAAACCTTAATGGCAGGTTTTACTGTAGTGCGCGACTTAGGTGATGCGGGTTACTCGGTAATTGCCGTGCGCGATGGTATAAATGCGGGCGAAGTGCCGGGGCCAAGAATATGGGCCGCAGGTTATGCAGTGAGTATTACGGGGGGCCATTGCGATGATAATTTCTCTCCTCCTGAAGCTAAAAGTATCTCTGGCGGTGTCGCTGACGGTCCTTGGGCTGTGCGCGCTAAAGTACGTGAAAATATCAAATACGGGGCTAACACAATTAAGGTATGTGCAACCGGTGGTGTATTTTCAAAAGGCACAAAGGTGGGCATTCAGCAACTCACCGAAGAAGAGATAAAATCCGCTGTAGATGAAGCACACATGCGTGGACTCATTACTGCAGCGCATGCCCATGGCACAAGCGGCATTAAAGCAGCCATAAAAGCGGGTATAGACTCGGTTGAGCACTGCAGCTTTATGGATGATGAAGCGATTGAGCTTGCTTTAAAATATGGCACTTATTTGTCGTGTGATATTTACAATACCGAGTATACGCTTGAGTTTGGTGAGGCGAATGGCGTACCCGAAGAAAATATAAATAAAGAGAAATTAGTCTCAAAAGCGCAGCGTGACAGTTTTAGACTTGCCGTTAAAGCGGGTGTAAACATGGTGTTTGGTTCCGACGCGGCAATTTACCCGCATGGTGATAACGGCAAGCAGTTTTCGCGTATGGTGCAATTTGGTATGACTCCAATACAAGCTCTACAAGCAGCTACCATTAACAGCGCGGCATTGCTTAAGCAAACATCACAACTGGGACAAATTAAAGCAGGATATTTTGCCGATATTATTGCGGTTGATGGCAACCCTCTTGACGATATCGCATTAATGGAAAATGTGACCTTTGTGATGAAAGATGGTGTAGTGTATAAAAATTAGCTTTTATTATTTCAACCCACGGTCATTGCTGTGCAAACAACCTAGGTCATTCCCGTGAAAACGTAATACTGTTCGGTTAAGGCAACTACCGTCATTCCTGCGTAGGCAGGAACCTCCTTAGAACACGCTAAGTTTGTTTCAACACACTGTTTTAATTGATAATAATTATACATCAACCAGATTCCAGCCTACGCTGGAATGACGCTATATAAGCTTAACCGAACAGCATTACGTGAAAACGGGAATGACGTGGTTTTTTCTGCTACATGCGCGCTACACTATACTTTTATTGACCGCTATCGTCAGGCGCGATTTCGCTTTCTCGTTTAGACGAAGCAGAAATTTCAATCTCAATCGCATCGACCCGCTGCAGACCTCTGGGTAATCTATTGCCGCGACGACCGCGCTCTCCATAATAATGACTAAGATCGCTCGCGTTTAATAACATTCCTCGCTTACCCGCTATCACGCGTACGCTCGCGCCATCGGGCACTACAGCTAATTGGGTTAAATACTCCTCGCGCGTTTTCGCCTTAGCTGAAGGAATATTCATGACTTTGTTCCCTTTCCCTTTGCTTAGCACGGGTAAATCACGCAGTGGGAATAGCAGCATGCGACCTTGGTTAGAGATACTCAAACACCAATCTGTATCAACATTACCAATAAGCATAGGAGGCATAATTTTGGCTGCAGTAGGTAAAGACACAAACGCTTTACCCGCTTTATTTTTAGTGACCATGTCGTCAAAGCTTGATACAAATCCATAGCCTGCATCTGAACCTATTAAGTACTTTTGTGAGTCTGATGCCATAAGCACGTGTTCAGCGCGTTCGCCACCCACAATGCTAAAGCGCCCTGTTAAGGGTTCGCCTTGGCTACGCGCAGAGGGTAATAAATGCGCATCACACGAAAATGATCTTCCGCCTGAATCTAAGAACACGGCTAACTGATTACTGCGTCCCTTCGCACAGCCTAAATAGCTATCGCCTGATTTATAACTTAAGCCTTTAACATCTACATCATGGCCTTTTGCGCAGCGCGCCCAGCCCTTTTCCGAAAGCACCACAGTCACCGCTTCAGAGGGTATAAGTTCTTTGTCTGACAAGGCTTTTGCTTCTATTCTAGAGACTATTGGGCTTCGGCGGTCGTCACCATAGGTTTCAGCGTCGGCGAGTATCTCTTTTTTAATCAGGGTTTTAAGACGACGCTCTGAACCAAGCAACAATTGCAATGAATCTCGCTCTTTGGCGAGTTCATCTTGCTCGCCTTTAATTTTCATTTCTTCAAGCTTTGCTAAATGGCGTAGTTTCAAGTCTAAAATAGCTTCGGCTTGTGTATCTGATAAACTAAAACGCGACATCAATTCTTGTTTGGGATGATCGTGATATCGAATAATTTCAATCACTTCATCAATATTTAAAAAGGCAATCAATAAGCCTTCTAATATATGCATGCGCGCTAAAATTTTATCGAGTCGATACTGCAGCCTGCGGGTTACCGTTTCTTTGCGAAACACCAGCCATTCACTTAATATCATACGCAAGTCTTTTACTTGCGGTCTATTATCAAGACCAATCATATTGATGTTAACGCGATAGCTTTTTTCTAAGTCGGTGGTAGCAAATAAGTGTTGCATTAGCGGCTGAATGTCTACCCGGTTAGAGCGCGGGGTAACGACTAATCTTGTTGGGTTTTCATGGTCTGACTCATCGCGTAAATCAGACACCATAGGTAGCTTTTTTGCCTGCATTTGCGCGGCAATTTGCTCCATAATTTTTGCACCCGAGGCTTGATGCGGTAATGCGGTGATAATAATTTCACCATTGTCTTCGTTATACACCGCGCGCATTTTGATAGAGCCACGCCCAGTTTCATATATCTTAACAATATCAGCTTTAGGCGTAATAATTTCAGCGTCGGTAGGGTAATCAGGGCCTTGTACGAATTCAAGCAATTCTGAGAGTTCAGCTTTACTATTATCGAGCAACGCTGCGCAGGCATTTGCGATTTCACGTACATTATGCGGCGGAATATCAGTTGCCATACCCACGGCTATGCCGGTAATGCCATTTAATAAAATATGCGGTAGGCGCGCCGGTAAAACAATAGGTTCATCTAATGTACCGTCAAAATTAGGTTGCCAATTTACGGTTCCTTGGCCTAATTCAGTTAACAGTATCTCGCTAAACTTCGATAATCTTGATTCGGTATAACGCATTGCTGCAAACGATTTTGGATCATCGGGTGCGCCCCAGTTACCTTGACCATCTACCAGTGGGTAGCGATAGGAAAATGGCTGCGCCATTAACACCATAGCTTCATAACAGGCTGAGTCACCATGAGGATGAAACTTACCCAGCACATCACCTACCGTACGCGCCGACTTTTTATATTTCGCATTATTGCTAAGACCGAGCTCTGACATAGCGTAAACAATACGCCGCTGAACCGGCTTTAAGCCATCACCAATGTGTGGCAAAGCTCTATCCATGATGACGTACATCGAGTAGTTTAAATAGGCATCTTCAGTAAAACGCCCCAACGGCATTTGTTCGATACCATCACTGTTTATTATGCTGCCATTGGTCATGTCATTAGCTCACGAAATTGAATGTTTATCCATTTACCTGCGTTCTTGCCTGCTTTTGGATATATTATTATATGTACTTATGAAGCAGTACATTTTATATTATATGCATGGTAGCGCATTTTGAACTAAAGCATAACAGAGCCTTGAGCAAACATTCGATTTTTGCTCAGTTATTTCTGTTCGTTTGCTGTTTTTTTACGCAATTTTGCGCACAGGCTCAAGACCCTGTATTAATCATCGATGATTCTGTTGAATCACGATTATTGTCTTCTGAATTTGTTGTATATAAACAAGAATCTCGCATATTATCATTCCTTGAGTTTCAAAAGACCAAAGGGTTGTTACCCTATTACAAAGTGACCTCTTCTAACTACGGTTTTGTGCCTAATGGCACTTGGCTTTACACCAAAATTGAAAACCAAAGTGCATTACGAAATTGGTTTATTAGTATTCGCTTTTCTCAACTACAAGATGTGCAGTTGTATGTCACATCAGAAAATCAAATTATCTATCAAAACACCGATGGCATAAGAAATAAAACCAGCTTTTATCCAATGCCAACCTTTGCACTTGAACTGCCACAAAATCAAGCACTTGAAATGTATATTTACGTGAAGTCAAGTAGTTTGAGTTTGGTAGCGCCTATTTATATACAAACCGATTTAGCACATAAAAAACTTTCCATGCTCGACTTCAGTGTTTGGGGCTTATTTTACGGAATGTTATTCGTGCTGTTTTTGTATGCCATAATTTTTGTGCTCAATAAAAATAAAAAAGTCGGCATGATTTACATAAGTAACCTACTTTTTGTATTTTTGTTTCAAGTACTGTGGAGCGGACATTCAGCACTTTTGCCTATATGGATAGAAACGTTAAACGTGCTGATTAGTCCAGAATCGATGGTGCTACTGTTGAGTATCACGAGCACTTTACTTAATTTGATGTTAATCCCTTTAAATAAGCAATCTAGAGTACTTAGGCTATGTTTGCTCTACCTAATGTATACTTTTTTTGCCATGCTAGTACTATTTTTCGTGCCTGTTTTATCCTCGCAAACGAAGTTAATCATCATTCACATACTCGCGTTTTCGGGCTTATTTCTGAATTTGATAATTTGTATTACTGCCTATTTTAAAGGCTTTTCGCCAGCAATAGCACTTTTTGTTGGCTGGGTTTCTTCTACAGTTGGCGCAAGCTTGAGTGTGTTTTTTATTTACGGAATTTTGCCAACCAATCTTTTCCATCAACACATTTTTCATTTTACCTTGATAGCGCAATCTTGCTTATTTTTGTTGGCAATGGTACTGCGTAATCAATACGATCTTGAGCTTGATATTCAAGAAGCAGAGAATGATGCGCTAAATAACTTTTTATTGGTTGAAGAGCAAAATGTACATCTTGATATTGCGCGTAAAGAAGCGATAAAAGCCAGTGAGGTAAAGTCGCAATTTCTGGCCAATATGTCGCATGAAATACGCACCCCTTTAAATGCAATAATGGGCTTTAGCCGTGAGTTAGAAACCAATCAGAATATGCTTGAGCGTGAAGAGCATGTACGTATTATTAATTCTGCAGCCACTGACTTGCTTACCATCGTCAATGATATTCTAGACTTTTCAAAAATGGAGGCGGGCAAACTCACCGTAAACATGCGACCGTTTTCACCGCGAGATATTTTAGAAGATGTGGTCGCATTAATGGCGAAAAATGCGCACTTAAAACAACTCGAATTTATTTACGATGTAGACGTATTACCTGATTTTTTGCTTGGCGATGCTTTAAAAATTAAACAATTATTGAGTAACCTGCTTAGTAACGCATTAAAATTTACTAACTATGGTCACATTACCCTTCGCGCACGCGTGACCGAGCAAAAAAACGATAACTGCCAAATAGAGTTTGAAGTAAAAGATACCGGCATTGGCATTAGCCAAAATGATATAAATAAGCTTTTTGATGCCTTTCACCAGCTAGACGATGAACTAAACAGGTCCTTTCAGGGCACGGGCTTAGGATTAGTTATTTGCCAAACACTGACCACCCTAATGGGCGGCAAAATTTCAGTCCTTAGTGAACCATCAAAAGGCAGTGCGTTTATTGCTTGCATCCCATTTAAGATGACACACGGTGCAGCCAAGCTTAACAGCCAGCAAAAATTTCATTCACAACGTGCGTACCTCATAGATGACTGGGAAGTTTCATGTCGTACGGCATTGCAACAACTTGCAACATTAGGATTTTCGGTCATCAGCCTCGCGACTATTGAAGAATTATCTAACTATAATATTACGCATGAATTTGTCTTTGTAACCTTACCATTTCGGAATATTGACCAACGCAATGCGATTCTTGAAACACTCGGTAGCTATGATATCAGCAACATTGTATTTATTTATTCTGGACCCGAGCCAAGTAAAGCATCCTTTTCTCATTTACAACAGCAACCTAAGCTTATTCGTTTGCCCCTTACTACGCGTAAGCTTGAAGACATAGATAGCCATCCGGCTAAATTTAACCTACAAGATGCACATAGCGACGTAAAAATGCTGCCTGCCATTCGAATTTTAGCGGTTGACGATATGGAGCTTAATTTACGTTTGCTAGCAACTTGGTTGAACCCTTCTGCAGTAACCCTTGATTTAGCCTATGATGGCCAGTCTGCAATTGAAAAATGCGAGGCTGTCGACTACGATATTATTCTAATGGACATTCAGATGCCCCATATGGACGGTCTTGAAGCCACGCAACATATTCGCAAAACCGAGCTTAATATTGGCACGCCAATTCTAGCAGTTACTGCTCATGCCCTTGATTCAGAAAAACAGCATTTTTTAGATTCTGGTATGGACGATATTTTATCAAAACCAATTAAACTTGAAAACTTGGTTGCGCTAATTAATACTTGGTGTGACGAAAATCATAACGAGTCTATTGATCAAACTAAGCGTGAGCTTAATTCAATTGATTGGGAGATGGCGCTAAAGCTCAGTTATCAAGATAAAGAGGCGGCTTTATCTTACTTAGATGCATTCGTAGAGCGCTTGCCAACGCATGTAAATGAAATAGAGTCTGGTTGGAAACAACAACGAACCGACATTCTATTGGCCAGTATTCATAAACTACATGGCGCTTGTTGTTATACGGGTGTGCCTCGGCTTCAAGAATACTGCTATCAGGCTGAAACGATTTTAAAATCAGAGCTATTGGAGAAAAATCCACAAACGATATCTGCAGTGCTACTTGAAATAGACCAGCTTATTGAACAGTGGCCGAAACAGCGCGAAACACTAAGATAGCGCTTATGTTCGGCTACCTCCTATCGGCTATCAACTATCGGCTATCGGCTATCGGCTATCGGCTAACAAACTATCTTGGCACTCGCGCAGTAAGGCAATAAAAGCAGGACCATCTCGGTCTAATTCATTTACAGACAAATAAATATCATAGCCCAAGCCTTGATGTAATTTCCGCATTCGGTTGGCAAACATTGCCGTTACACCGGTTAACAAACGACCATCTTTGCAGGTATATTTCACATCATCAATAATTTCATCGCCATAGCACTGACCTGACTCACAGTTACTCAGCGTAATTTGAGTTACCAGCGGACGCTGCTCCAATAACAGATGTGTAATTAAACGCGGCGAAATGCTTCGTATAATAGGTTCAGGGTCACGTAATCGAAAGCCAACCATTTCTAAATCGACATGTGCAAGCCCTTTATGTATGCGGGGAACGTCTATACGTTGTATGTTTTCCCACGCAATACTCCATGTTCCGCGCCGATGAAAATAAGTGATCGATTGTTTGGTAATCGCAAGGCTAACTTTAGGTTCTATAAGTTTGTAATATCCCATCACGAACGCGATAATACTGCCGCTTAGAAATAAGATACCAACCAAGAAAAATAAGTCAGGCAGCAACAAAATAATCATGGTGCCTAGCGCCGCGACTACCACACCTATAATTAGCGTCGTTATACCATTAGTCGCAGAAGCACTGCGAATTAAAATGGTTTCAGAATTGAGATTATTGCCAGACATAAATATAAAACACTACCATAATAATTGCCCATATTATGATATACCTTGTTCGCTTACAAAAAGCACAATCTGTTTGCCACCATTGCATGATTTTTTTCATCTAGCTTATATTTGCCTTAGGGTATAATTGATTAAAACCGTTTGTATTTTAGTTTGGAGCCGAGCGCGTATATTGCACAACAACGTCATTAGAACAAGAGTGAATAATAACGATAATATAAGCGAAAATCCAACTTCTCCTGCGAGACCTCGCTAACGGCGGTGAAAGCGTCATTTCACGACAATAATAATTACCACCACGAGTAAAAGCTTCATTAATTATGCCAACAAAATTACGCGAAAATGAAGTGTTAAGCCGCAAAGCTTGATACAATACTCAGTCACACATTATCAGCATATTTAGAGTTATTCTGTATGAAACCTTTTACCGGCGAGCATATTTTAAGCGTGGATCAGTTTGATCGCGAAGCCGTTGAGCATGTATTTTTAATTGCCGATAAAATGCAGCCCTATGCATTGCGAAAAAAACGCACAACGGTCTTAGACGGCGCTATTCTCGGAAACTTATTTTTTGAACCTAGCACCCGAACCCGCGTCAGTTTTGGAACCGCATTTAATCTATTAGGCGGCGAAGTTCGTGAAACCACGGGTATGAGTAGCTCTGCCTTAGCTAAGGGCGAATCATTATACGATACGGCTCGCGTACTTAGCGGTTACAGCGATATTATTGCAATGCGCCACCCTATACCCGGCTCGGTCGCCGAATTTGCGCTAGGCAGTCGCGTTCCGGTTATAAATGGCGGAGATGGTGCAAACGAGCACCCTACGCAGGCATTGCTTGACTTATACACTATTGCAAAAGAACGACAATCGTTTGGTTTGCATATTGATGGTTTGCATATTGCAATGATTGGCGATCTAAAATTTGGTCGCACCGTGCACTCTTTAGCAAGAATGCTGAGCTTATTTAAAAACATCAAATTTACCTTGGTTGCGCCTAAAGACCTTAGCATGCCAAGCAAAGTGCTTGACGTTATTACATCTGCAGGCCATTCACTTACCATTAGTGAAAAGCTAGAGGGTGTGGTAGATGCCGACATTTGTTATCAAACACGTATTCAAGAAGAGCGCTTTTCTTCGCAAGAAATTGCCAATCAATATCGCGGCAAATTCCGCTTGAATCAACAAATATATACACAGCACTTCAAATCGCAAACGGTGATAATGCATCCTTTACCACGCGACTCTAGAGCCGAAGCAAACGAATTAGACAACGACCTTAACGTACATCCAAATTTAGCTATTTTTAGGCAAGCCGACAACGGCGTGTTGGTTAGAATGGCTCTATTTGCACTTACTCTAGGCGTTGAACACAAAGTCCAAGATTTTGACCGTGCTGTAAACTGGTACAGTCGCAAAAATCAATAATACACATTGACAATATGAGTACACTATTCCTATGACTAAATCTGAAATTCTTTTCGAACGAGCCCAAAAAACTATTCCTGGTGGCGTTAACTCTCCCGTGCGAGCCTTTAAAGCAGTGGGTGGAACCCCTCGTTTTATTGAACGTGCCGATGGCCCGTATATGTACGATGTAGATGGCAATCGCTATATCGATTACGTGAATTCATGGGGCCCTATGGTGTTAGGCCATAATAACCAAGCAATCCGCGAAGCCGTTATTAAGGCCTCTGAATTTGGCTTAAGCTTTGGTGCCCCTACTGAGGCTGAAATTCAAATGGCAGAATTAGTATGTTCAATTGTGCCCTCTATGGAAATGGTACGCATGGTAAATTCAGGAACCGAAGCAACCATGAGTGCAATACGCCTTGCACGCGGATACACCAGCCGCAACAAACTGCTTAAATTTGAAGGCTGCTACCACGGGCATGCCGACTCACTTCTGGTTAAAGCGGGCTCTGGCGCGCTAACCTTAGGCGTACCTAGCTCTCCTGGCGTGCCTGATGATGTTGCCAAGCATACCTTAACTACTGAATTTAATAATATCGAATTGGTCAAACAAGTCTTTGCTGAGCATGGTGACGACATTGCCTGTATTATTGTTGAACCTGTCGCCGGTAACATGAACTGCATTCCTCCAGCGCCTGGCTTTTTAGAAGGCCTGCGTGAAGTGTGTGATCAATACGGTGCCTTGCTTATATTTGATGAAGTCATGACCGGATTTAGAGTGTCCTTAGGTGGCGCTCAAGAAAAGTATGGTGTTGTACCTGATCTAACTTGTTTAGGTAAAGTGATAGGCGGTGGTATGCCGGTAGGTGCATTTGGCGGTAAACGCAAAATTCTTACGCACATTGCACCCACAGGTCCAATCTATCAAGCCGGTACTTTGTCAGGTAACCCAATTGCCATGGCGGCGGGATTATGTGCATTGAAACAGTTAAGTGCAGACGGATTTTACGACAGTATTTTTGAAAACACTCAAGCTCTTGCTGATGGTTTTCAGCGAATGGCCGATAAAAACGGTATTAAATTAACCACCAATGTAGCGGGCAGTATGTTTGGTATATTTTTTACTGATGAAAAAGTAGTGAACTATAAACAAGCGATTAGTGTTAACCAAGCACAGTTCAATCAGTTCTATCACAACATGCTAAAAGAAGGTGTTTATTTAGCGCCAGCGTCTTTTGAAGCGGGTTTTGTATCTAAAATGCATACCGCCGATGTGATTGAGGCAACGCTTGCTGCAGCCGATAAAGCGTTTGCTGGGATAACCGCCAAATAAATGATTGCTCTTGTTATCGTGACTGCCTTAATAACCTTGTATGCCGTCTTCATGACGGTAATATGGTGGCTACAAAAACGCGAAACAAAAGCACTAAGCGAATACGCTGGTCGACTTAAAGATAGCTACAGTAAAAGCGCGTTAGCGACTAAAGACACTCAAGCTGCGTCAGACGAATTAGTGTCTATCGCCATGCTTGCGCGTGCAGACGAAGCCCAGCGTTTACATCAAACCTTTCAAAAATTTGTGCCACGGCAATTTGTAGATCATTTTGCAAAAGGAGGGGCCGACACACTTTCGTTAGGCTATGCCGATGAAGATGAAGTGGCCGTTATGTTTTGTGACGTGCGCGGCTTTACCAGTTTGTCAGAGCAAATGACGCCACAGCAACTTATGAATTTCCTAAATGCATACTTTATGCGAATGAATGCGCCCATTCATGACAACCATGGATTTATTGATAAGTTTATTGGGGATGCCATTATGGCGCTGTTTGATCACCCTAACGGCAATACAGTCGACAAAGCGATCGATTCGGTTAGAGCGGCATTAGATATGCAAAAAGCGCTGCGTTTATACAATCTGCACAGAGCTAACAGCGGGTACAAATCGGTTAGAAATGGTATTGGCTTACATATCGGCCCAGTGGTGTTAGGCACAGTAGGTTCAGATGATCGAATGGACACCACGGTAATAGGCGATGCCGTTAATATTGCACAACGCATTGAGTCACTTACCAACTACTTTGGCTTAGACATATTAGCCAGTAGTGAATTAGTCAACGCGGCTAAACAAAATGCTGAGTTCTCGCATCGTTTAATCGACAAAGTGGTGTTAAAAGGCAAAAGTATTAGCGTTGAAGTGCATGAAATATATGAGCACTTAAACGACGCACAAAAGCGCCTGCGTGACGCCAGTAAGAATGTAATTTTGGAAGGTATGAGTATGCGCAATGCGGGGGATTTTAAAAGTGCGTTAGTCTTATTTAAGCAAGCTCAAATAAAGCATCCGCATGACTCCGTTTTTCAACACCATATCAACACCTGCGACAAACTTATGTACACCATTGATTGGGATGGGAATGTGCATATTTAATAATCTTGTCGCCGTTCAAAACCGTTCACTTCCTGTCGTGCATAACTTTCATTTCCGCTATTTGAAAAGATATTTAGCACTTCGATAAGCCAACAAAGTGGGTATCATTGCCACCACCAAGGTTAATCCTAATACCAATACTGCATAAAACATAATGTCAGTAGAGTATATATGCGGCGATACAAAAACCCCGTACTCAAGTAGCAGCCAATTTCCCGCCGCAAAAATACTAAGCGTAACCACAAGATAGCCCCCTATCAAAGCCAATATACTGATTAAAAGTGCTTCTGCCTGAATTAAACTAGCAATGAATAATGGGCTAGCGCCAAGCGCGCGTAACACCGATATTTCGCTACGTCGTTCGTGCATAGAGGCTAACAGCATGGTCACTAAGCCAATTAAAGAAGAACATAAAACCAATAGTGCAATTACTTGTAATAATGCTTCTACACTGCCGATAACCTGCCATAATTCGGCTAAGGCGACTTGCGGCAAAATAGCCGATATCGCTTCTGCCTGATAGCGATTTAAGTCTCGCTGCAGGGTTAAAATAGCAAAGGGCGATTCGGCTTTTAGCATCATTGCCGAAATTTGTGTAGGTTTACCTATTAAATCAAAGCTGCCTACGGCAATATCGGGAACGTTTGTTAAAGTTACGTGGTCATGTTCATTTTTAGTTTCGCTATTTTGCTCATGCTCGTCATCTTGGGCATTAGGCTTAAGCATAGATGGCCGCGAAAACGACGACTGAAGTGAAGGTGCAACCGCCTTATGTATTTCGTCAATCGCCACTAAGGGCACATGCAGTGACTTGTCAACCGGCGTACCGGTTGCATCTAAAATCCCAACAATCAACATAGGGTGCAGGTCATGGTGGCTAAAGCTTACTTTGCCGCTACCGTGTGACAACACAATTTGCTGACCAATATGTAAATCCAAACTGTTGGCTATGCTTGCGCCTATTACCACTTCGTTTGGCGCAGCAAAAAACCGACCCAACTGCAAAGAAAGCGTTTGCTTGCTGCCATATTGATAGTGCTGGAAATACGCCGCACTAGTACCTACCACAGGAAACCCTTGATAAGTGTCGCCTAAGGATATAGGAATTGTCCAAACCACTTGTTTGTTTTTACTAATGTCTTGATACGTTTCCCAGCTTAAGCCATTAGGATTAGCGCCAATACGAAATACACTTGATAACAACACATTAATTTGACTGCTGCGCGCGGCGACCACAATATCTATGCCCGAAACTGTGCGGTTAAAATTTTCTTGCGTTTGACTGCGAATGTGTTCAATCGAAAATAATAAGCTCACACTCACCAAAAGCGCAACGAAAGTCAAAAGGCTGGTTATTTTGCGGCTTAATAGACTTTGCCACGCTAGCGTAAACCACATATTAACGCGCCTCGCCAAATTCGTTGGCCTCTGAGTTTGCTCGATTAATATCGGGTAAGGCAATACAGCTATCAAAATTATCCGCCAAACGCATATCATGACTGACAAAAAGTAAACTCGCCCCAAGTTGTTGTGTGTTGCGCAGTAATAGGTCCATAAATTTTGCGGTCGACTGCGTATCAAGAGCCGATGTGGGTTCATCCACAATTAGCAACTTAGGTTGGTGATACAAAGCTCGAGCAATGGCTACTCTTTGCTGCTGGCCTACACTTAATTGGTCTGCCTTTTGATGAATTATATGTAAAGGTAAATTTAGGTTAGTCAAAACTTGCTTTAGATCATCAATATTAAAGTTCGAAGAATTTGTCGCAAATTTATGCGCAACCCGAATATTATCGGCTACCGACAAGTAAGAAATTAGATTCAACTGCTGGAAAACAACACCTAGCTGTGTCGCTCTGAAAGCATCTTTTTTGGCATTAGATAAAGTATGTAAAGGCTGGCCTAAAACATCTATCTGACCGCTATTGCGCGGGTTAACTTGTAAGCTAAGTGTCCCGCTTAATAAATTCAGTAGGGTGCTTTTTCCACTGCCTGAAGGACCATGTAAAAATACCTTTTGACCCTTTTCAAAATGCCATTGCGGTATATCTAACACTCGCTTATTTGCAGCATTTTTATCACGCTGAGGGAAGGCGAACTGAAGCTGCGTAAGCACTACTGCGTTTGACATGTTAGACTCTTGAAATGTTGATAAAACAAGCTAGGACTGCAGCGTTTGTTCAGTCTCTACATTTATTATACTTTGCTTACGAATAAACGAAATAGAAGGCGCAAAAAACGCGGCGCCTGTCTCAGCATTTGAATAATCGAGTAATTTATCATAATGCCCGTTATCATCACCATATATACGACTGTGCAATAGGTTTTTAAAAGCTTGGGGATGGTTACTACAGGCAACAAAATATAAGCCTTGCGTATGCATATCGCCGTACGGCATACTTTGATCTAACAAAGTAGGATACTCGCCGCCAGGCCCCACTATTTTGGTTCTAAAGCCGTGCGAATCAAGACCCGAACCCACTACATCCATGTTGTGTTGCTTGGTTTTTCCCATGACCTGTTGCTGGTGTTTTTCAGACAATTTATTCCACTTTGGCATATCGTGACGATAACGCTGAATATGAATGTAGGCACCGTCTACGAACGCGGGATCTTCTTGTCCAACTAAACTAATATTAAATTTATTGCGTCCGCGTGGATTATCATCGGCTAACATAAAACCGGTCCAATCGCGTCCATCGAGATATCTAAACGCTTGCACCTGCTCTACCAATTCAGTGTGTAGATGCAATGCGTGCATCACCTCAATACCTACCGCTTGGCATATATCTAAGCGGTCAGCGCGTATTTGAATAAACAAGTCACAGGGCAGCACGGGCGCGCAACGATCCTCGCTTTGCATATCGGGAAACGGGCCTAAATGTGCTGGCTTGCTGTCTGGATACAACTCTTCCCAAAATGCGCTGCCAATACCAATTATGCCAGACACCATGGCCTCGTAATGCTCGTCATCAAAATGCTCAAAGATATCAAGCAGTTTGACTAATTTAAGACGCAGACTAGCAACATCGTCGTCAACTACGTTAAACAATAAATAAAGCGCGTGTAAATTGGGCTCGGCGCAAATCCCTTTTTGAGGCTGACTCATTAATACCCTGCTGCTTGACCGTCTTTACGGGATTCTGATGCACCATAGTACACTTTATTTTTAGTATCATACATAATTGCTTGATACCCCCCAAAAGCACCTAAAGTGTCGGTTAATGTGTGACCTTTTTTGATAAGCTCGCGTCGTGTTTGCTGACTAAAACCACTTTCTAAACTAACATAACCACCATCTTGCATGGTTTTGCCGGTTGGTGTGTTACTGCCAGTATGCAAAATACGCGGGGCGTCGCCAGCTTCTTGTATATTAAGACCAAAATCAATCATATTCACCACTATTTGTGCATGCATTTGTGGTTGCGTGCCTCCGCCCATAACCCCAAAGCTCATTAAAGGCTCATTATTACGGGTTATAAAAGCGGGAATAATAGTATGGAAAGGCCGCTTGCCCGGTGCGTACTGATTGAAATGACCTTCTTGCAATGCGAACATTTCGCCTCGGTTTTGCAGCACAAAGCCTAAGTCGGTTGGGATCATGCCCGAGCCCATGCCGCGATAGTTACTTTGAATTAGCGACACCATATTGCCTTCACCGTCGGCGACGGTTAAATAAATGGTATCCCCCTCATTTTTGCCTGCATCTACGCTGGCCGCAGCTTTTGCCGGTGAAATAAGCTTTTGACGCTGTTTGGCGTAATCTTTCGATATCAGCCATTCCACTGGGATTTGGTTAAACGCAGGATCGGCATAAAATTTTGCTCTATCGGCGAAGGCTAATTTTTTGGCTTCCACAAAAGTATGTACAAACTCGGCAGAGTCAGGCTGCATACTTTCAATGTCGTACAGTTCAAGAATATTTAGAATTTGCAAAGCAGCTATGCCTTGTCCGTTTGGCGGTAACTCCCATACATCATAACCACGATAGTTTGTAGACACCGGCTCAACCCATTGTGAATAATGCGCGGCTAAATCTTGATAGCTTAAAAAACCGCCTTGGCTTAGCATAAATGCACCAATAGTGCGTGCAATATCACCTTTGTAAAAGACATCACGTCCGCCTGAAGCGATCTTTTCATAGGTATTTGCCAGCGCTGGGTTTTTAAATATTTGCCCTTTTGTTGGGGTGATGCCGTTAATTGTAAAGGTGTCAGTAAACCCTGGATACTGGCCAATGCGTTTCTGATTTTCCGCAAAATAGTAAGCTATGAGTTCGGACACGGGAAAGCCGTTGCGCGCATATCCAATGGCAGGCGCCAATATGCTTTGCATGGGCAGTTTCCCAAAGCGTTTATTGAGCATAAACCAACCGTCAACGGCGCCGGGCACAGATACTGGCAATGGGCCAAACTTGGGAATTTCTGTCAAGCCTTGATTATTAAATTCTTCCATCGTCAAAGACATTGGCGACCGGCCAGATGCATTTAAACCGTATAAGCGTTTACTTTCGGCGTGCCAAACAATGGCGAATAAATCACCGCCAATACCACTACCCGTTGGCTCAACCAAACCTAACATCGCATTAGCCGCTATTGCTGCGTCAATGGCATTGCCGCCGCGCTTTAATATATCTAAAGCAACCTGTGTGGCTAAGGGTTGACTAGTGGCAGCCATCCCGTTTTGCGCAATCACTTCTGAGCGCGTCGCAAAAGGCGCGCCAGTAATGCGATCATATGCCTTAGCAGTGTGGATGGTGCAAAGAATGTATAATGTTGCAGCAAACAATGCCGACGGTTTAACAAAATTGATGTTAACAAAACGTATTTGCATAAGGAATTAGCGCCTTTTTTTATTTTAATTGTGAGTAAATACTTGAATAAACCACTAGCAGTTGTAAAAATTCCTTGTTAATTTATATGCGCTTCAAATTTTCAGCGAAATGAATATAAATGAGTGTACTCTTTTCGCGCTCATAACTCAAAATCAAGAGGTGTGTATGTCAACTTCAACGCCTATCAACTACATAGAATTTGCCGCGAGCAATTTAAGCTTAATTAAAGCATTTTATCAAAAAGCATTTAATTGGCAATTTACAGATTATGGCCCCGAGTATACCGCATTTGAAAATGCGGGAATTGCAGGCGGCTTTTATCATGCAAATCTTAAATCTGATGCAGACAAAGGCTCTGCTCTTGCAGTATTGCATACAGACAATATTAAAGACTGCTTACAAAAGGTAAAAGATTGCGGCGGTAGTATAAAAACCGATATATTCGAATTTCCAGGCGGGCTGCGATTTCATTTTTTAGACCCATGCAATAATGAACTTGCCGTATGGAGCAAAAAATAGTGTGTAATAACGTTTAACGATTAGGTAAGGAACAAAATGCAATATTTACATAGTATGGTAAGAGTGACAGATGTAGATGCATCGATGAATTTTTACTGCGATTTATTGGGCTTAGTAAAAGTTGAGCAGTATGACAGTGAAAAGGGACGCTTTTCATTAATTTACTTGTGTGCACCCGAGGACGAGGAACTTGCTAAATCGCGCCAGTCTCCTTTACTTGAGCTAACTCACAATTGGGATCCACAAGAAACCTACACGACCGGCCGTGCTTTTGGTCATTTAGCATTTAGAGTTGACGATATTTATGCCTTGTGTGAAAAACTTAAAAATAACGGCGTCATCATTAACCGCCCTCCCCGCGATGGGCACATGGCGTTTGTAAAGTCGCCAGATAACATTTCCATTGAACTGTTGCAAAAAGGAGATGCCTTAGCGCCAGTTGAGCCTTGGGCGTCGATGGAAAATATAGGTACTTGGTGACTTTTACTGTCGCATGAATAACCTTAATTACTTGCGCTTCTTCAATGTGAGCTATGGCTACATAGCTCGCATTAATGCGGCCACTATATAACTACTGTATGACATCAAGCTTAGAAAGCAATAACGACATTTATAGATGCTTTATAAATGTCGTCACTTAGTTAAAAATGATTTAGCGCTAATTGAAACATGTCATAACAAAGGTCAATACACCCTAGTTAAATTCAGGATAAGCCTCCAATCCACATTCACTAATATCTACACCTTCATACTCTTCCTCTTGTGTAACGCGCACGCCCATAATGACTTTCAAGGCTAACCACACAATTAGGCTAGTCACGAACACCCATGTGAAAATCGTCAATGCACCAATTATTTGTCCACTAAATGATGCTCCTCCATCTTCTGTTAAAGGATTTGTGATAGGCACTAAGAGCAAACCCAAAAGGCCGGCCGAGCCATGTACTGATATTGCGCCCACTGGATCATCAATTCTAAGTTTCTCAAAACCTAGAATGCTAAACACAACCAAAACGCCTCCTAGCATGCCGAAAAGAGTCGCCTGCAATGGACTAGGCGTTGATGGCTCAGCAGTAATCACAACTAAACCTGCTAGCGCGCCGTTTAATACCATCGTCAAATCTGCTTTGCCAAACATGATTCTAGCAAGTATAAGAGAGGCAAATAACCCCCCTGCGGCCGCCATGTTAGTATTCATAAAGACCACGGCAACAGAGTTTGCATTTTCAACATTTGCGGTTGCTAATACCGAACCACCGTTAAAACCAAACCATCCCATCCACAAAATGAAAGTGCCTAAAGTCGCCAAGGGTAAGTTGGCACCGGGAATAGCATTTGCTTTTCCGTCTTTCGTATATTTACCTCTTCTTGCCCCCAATACTAGCACTCCCGCAAGCGCTGCCGACGCTCCCGCTAGGTGCACAATGCCTGAACCTGCAAAATCGCTAAAGCCTAAGTCACTTAAGCTGTACATACCTAAAACAGCTTGTCCGCCCCATGTCCATGAACCTTCCATAGGATAAATGAAAGCAGTCATTACTACCGCGAAAGCTAAAAATGCCCATAACTTCATGCGTTCTGCTACCGCACCTGACACTATAGACATTGCTGTGGCAACAAATACGACTTGGAAGAAGAAATCTGCAGAAGGCGCATATGCTGCCGGATTTTCAGCGCCTGTAGCACCATCTTTTGTAATATCTTTTAAGAAAAAACTAAAGTCATCCCCACCATACATAATTGAGTAGCCGCAAATCATGTACATAATGCAAGCTATTGCGTATAAAGATACGTTTTTTGTGAGTATCTCAGTAGTATTTTTTGCACGAACCAAACCAGCTTCAAGCATAGTGAAACCCGCGGCCATCCACATCACAAGCGCACCACACATTAAAAAATAAAAGGTGTCGAGTGCGTAAGCTAATTCAAACGTTATTTCCATTATATTATCTCCAAAGGGGCTGTTTATAGGGCTTCTGAGTCGGCTTCACCAGTACGAATACGCACCGCTTGTAGCAAGTCATAAACAAAAACTTTACCGTCGCCAATTTTGCCTGTTTTAGCAGCGCCAACGATAGCCTCAACTAAGCGGTCAACTTGATCATCGTTAACCGCCACCTCTAATTTCACTTTGGGCAGAAAGTCGACTTGATATTCCGCCCCGCGATATAATTCGGTATGTCCTTTTTGACGACCAAAGCCTTTTACTTCGGTCACCGTTAAACCATCAATGCCTATGTCAGAGATGGCTTCACGAACATCATCGAGCTTAAAAGGCTTAATGATTGCAGTGACTAATTTCATATGCTGCTCCTGCTATTTATAAAAATAAGTGTTAAGTCTGAATATACTAATACAAGAGCAGTGCCATAATTTAATAGCTATATTATTCATTGACTTAGACTTAAAGGAGGAGGCATATGCGTAAATCGAAGCACTTTTCTGGTGCATATAACGTGGTTTGAACTCTGATGGTGCAATTATTATGAATTGCAGCTTCGGTCTGCGATAAGCGATATGCGATATGCGATATGTAAAATAACTCTAACAATCGTTATCAAAGATAAACAATATGTTTGGATTAGCATTGATACCCGCAAAGGCAGTCTGGAATAAGGATAAGTTAATTGGTCAAAAGTTGCCGTTAACTGTGCAACAAGTTTATGGCTTTAGGGTTAGATTAGACTTTAAGCAGTTAAACGTTCTACCGCTCTGATATAAGTAGACTGTTTTTTAGCGCCAAGTTTACATGGTAGTGCGGTCGTAATACCGCGGTAGCGGTTTAGTCCTTGCTTTCATAAAAATGCTTGGTCATCTCCAAGAAATCGTAGACCTCGAGACTGTAAATACTATTCCAATTAAAAGCGTTTTTGCAGTTTCCTCAATTGATAGTAATCAACTTACACCTACTTACTGAACAAACGATCCCACCACGATTTTTTCTGCTCACTTGGTTTAGCTTGCTTGATCTCTTGCGGTTGTGCTTTACAAGGTAAAGGTAGGCCTAAGGACGCCTTAATAGCTGGGACGCTTACCACGTTCGGGCAACCGGGCAAAGTTTGCACCCCAGTATCGCGGTTAAAATGTGCAATCGTCAAGCTTTCAGGGAAACGCCTAACTAACGTTTTTGGCGACTGTAGCTTTTGCAGAGCAATGAAAACTGGCAGCGCACCTGTTGCACCCGACATGTTTATAGGTTGATTATCATCTGTACCCAGCCAAATGCTCGTAACTAAGTTTCGGTCAAAACCTGAAAACCAGCTATCCCGATAGTCATCTGTGGTGCCTGTTTTTCCGGCCATATTAACCGACGGGAATTCGGTATTAACTAGCTTTGCGGTTCCATCTATCGTGACTTTATGTAGCGCATAATTTAGTAAATAAGTAGCGTCTTCGTTAGCCCTTATTTGTTGACGCGACGTGCGCTTCCAAATAAGCTCATTGTGGTGCGAACTTACCGCAAACAATGCATATAAAGGCTTTAATATACCGTTGTTTGATATTGTTTGATAAACTTGATTAACCTCTAATGGTGTCAATTCTACCGCACCTAAGGCCACAGAAGGGAGTGCTCGTACTGGTTTGGTCGCGCCTAACCTATTTAGGGTCGCAACTACTTCTTCAAAACCCACTTGCGCCGCAATGTTAACCGTGGGAATATTGTAAGATTGCACCAGTGCGTCAAGTAACAATACTTGCCCTCTAAACTCTTTGTCTGCGTTCATGGGCAGCCATTGTTTACCATCGGCGTCATCGAAGCTCACCGGTTCGTCGGCAATTAAACTGGCCAAGGTAAATTGACGCGAATCTTCAAGCGCGCGTAAGTAAACCACGGGCTTAATTAACGAACCTATTGGGCGCTCAGCGTAAAGTGCACGATTAAAACCCGCGTAATCTGTTTCTTTACCGCCTACCAAAGCACGTATGCCGCCCGATTGAATATCTGACATCACCAAGGCAGCTTGCAAATCAGGTTTTTTATAGGCTTTTGACTTAGCTGCCACGACTTCTTTCACTGCTTTTTCGGCGCGTCGTTGTGCGTTTATATCCAAAGTGGTAAATACTTTTACGCCCGAGAGCCGTGTTTCAGGAGTTTGCACCACCTCTTGTAATTCGTTTCTTACTTTATCCATAAACGCAGGATGCTTTCCAGAAGCAAGACTAGGATTATCATGCGTCACCAACGGCTTATTAATGGCCGTTTCATACTCCTTTCGAGATATCTCGTTTGCTTGAAAGAGTAAGCGCAGGACAAGGTTTCGTCGTTCGGTTGCGCGCTTTACATGACGTTTCGGATCATAAAAGGAAGGCCCTTTGACCAGTCCCACTAAGGTCGCTATTTCGTCTATTTCAAGTTCTTTTAGTGGTTTATTGAAAAAATAATGACTGCCTAAACCAAAACCATGCACGGCTACTGCGCCGTTTTGTCCTAAAAACACTTCGTTAATATAGGCATTTAAAATCTGTTCTTTGTCGTATCTAAAGTCAATCACCAATGCCATGGCAGCTTCTTTTAATTTACGAATATAAGATTGCTCTCGCGTTAAAAATAAATTTTTAACTAATTGCTGCGTGAGCGTACTACCACCTTGTACCGTTCTGCCGGCCGTTATATTGGCAACGAGTGCGCGCATAATAGACAGCGGCGCAACGCCGTGATGTTGATAAAAATCCTTGTCTTCAACCACTATTAAGCCGGTTTTTAATAGCGCCGGAATGTCGGAGTCTGACATTAACATACGATCTTCATCTAACCCGCTCACCAAACGCGATACTAACCAAGGCTCTAAGCTCGTTCTAATTAGCTTATTATTATTATCAAGTACTCGAATTTGTTTAATGCGCGGGCCTTCCCACTCTATTTGCATGCGCTGTTTGGGATAAGTGTTGTCAGGATAATAAAATTCACGACGATAAATAAGGAGGTGTTTTTGGCCACGTGAATATTCACCTACTTCGTTCACATTTTGCGCAAGCCGATAGCCAAGTAAGTTAAGTTCATCAACCACCTCTTCCACGGTGATTTCTTGCTTCACGTCTAGAATAAGTGGCCGTGCATAAATTTGTGCAGGCACCTGCCATTTATTACCTTCAAAACGCGGTTGAATTTGTGCGTCTAAATAAAACAAATAAGCAATAACAATGAGCGCGAATAAAAAAGTAAGCTTGAAAAAGTGCCGTTTTATCCATGAAAAGGGGGTACGAAAAACAGATTTGATACTCAACGGGTTTCCTTTTTAAAGGGCTATAATGTATACGCAGAAAGAGGCATCGGAACTTAGGGAATCTATTTAACAAAAAGTTCCCCTACGCCCTAATTAATAAGCGCATTATTATACGCTGTTTACATAAAAAATATCATTTGTTAAGTGAGAAAATCTTTTGCTACATTATATCGCATCCTGATGGCATCTTAATACGCGCGATTTAACAATAGTATTGATTGTGCAAGGAACTAATTCTCGGTAAAGTACCTCATAAGAACAATACAATTAGCATTATTACTTTTAACTATTTCAAGGATGGTATTTTGAAAATATCCGCACTTGGTTCTATGCAAAATAAAAAAGCATTTCGCGTAAACCGATGTCTGACACAAGCGCTTTCTTTTACGATATTGTGCAGTCTATCAAGCATTGTTAGCGCGCAAGCAAAAAATGAAGATGTTGCGCAAATAGTCGAATCAAACAAAGCGGCCTTTGCTGAGTGTTTAGTCGACAAAAAAATTGAAGCGGTAAACGCCGGGGTTAGTCAAGGCCGAGCTGATAAAGAATTTCAACAATTAACCTTTATTCCTCGCGTGATAGAGCTTGATCGCAGCCAACCCGAGTTTGTATCCACTTTCCCGAGTTATTTTTCCAAAAGAGTAAACACTTGGCGAATCGACACTGGCCGAGCAAAGTACGCCGAGCATCGTGAGTTTTTACAGAGTTTGACCCAAAAGTACGGAATTCCCGGCCATTATTTGATTTCATTTTGGGGCCTTGAAACCAATTACGGCGGATACAAAGGAAAAATGTCGACGCTTGATTCATTGGCAACCTTAGCGTGTGATAAAAGACGCAGTAAGTTTTTTACAAACGAGTTGTTTTTAGCGCTAAAACTGATGGACTCCGAAGGGCTTGAACGCGAAACCATGCAGGGTTCTTGGGCTGGTGCTATGGGGCATACACAGTTTATGCCATCTACTTACACTAACTATGCCATTGATGGCGACGGTGATAGCAAAATTGATCTGTGGGAAAGCGAAAAAGATGCGCTTGCTTCAGCCGCTCACTTTTTATGGAAATTAGGCTGGAATCCGGGCCTACGTTGGGGTCGTGAAGTTACACTGCCAGCAGACTTTGACTATCAACTGGCCAATAAAGGCAATAAATCCATTAGCGAATGGAAAGCGCTTAATATTAAACAAGCAAATGGCAAACCCCTTGCCACTAGCGATATCCCTGCTCGACTGCGCGTGCCTGCAGGTCATGAAGGTCCAGCATTTTTAAGCTATGCTAATTTCAACATAATTATGCGTTGGAATAATTCCGAGTTTTATGCAATTGCGGTCGGCCAATTAGCCAATCAAATAGCCGGCGGTGCAGGATTAGTCGCTACGCTGCCCGATCTGCCAAGTTTTAAGATATCTGACATTGCTCTTCTACAAGAAAAACTCAATCAACTGGGTTACGAAATTGGCGCCGCCGATGGTATTATGGGCCCCGGCACTCGTGAAGGAATACGTCAATTTCAAGCAGACAATCGATTAGTCGCTGATGGCTTTCCATCACCCACCACCATTTTGGCTGTGATGCAAAAATCGCAGAAAGAAATATAAACCAGAGGGATTTAATTTTGTCTGCGACCTACCGTTTAGTAATCGACTGCCCCGACCAAGTGGGTTTGGTGGCAGCGGTTTCGCAGTTTTTAGCGTCGGTTAATGCCAATATACTAGAAGCTAATCACCATACAGATGTCAAATTGTCACGCTTTTTTATGCGCCACGAAATTGCCGCCGATACACTTAGTTTGTCGCACGATGCTTTTTATCAAGGCTTTGCCAAACTTGCGCAAAAATATGACATGAAATGGACCTTAAAAAGCTCGCAACAGAAGCCTAAAATAGCCTTATTAGCTAGCAAAGACGAACACTGCTTAAATGACGTACTGCATAGATGGCACACAAATGAACTAAACTGCGATATCAACTGCATTATTGCGAATCATCAAAGTATGAAAAAGTACGCTGATTGGTATGATGTTCCTTTCCACTACATTGACTTTAGTAATAAACCGACGGCATTTGCTAGCATCGAGTCGCTTCTGTCTGAGTACCAAATAGATCTCACCGTATTGGCTAGATTTATGCAAATTATCCCCGATAGCTTGTGTCAAAAACTAGCGGGTAAAATCATTAATATTCACCATAGTTTTTTACCTTCATTTGTGGGCGCAAAACCCTACCAACAAGCGTATGACCGGGGTGTAAAACTCATTGGAGCAACCTGTCACTATGTCACCAGTGTGCTTGATGAAGGCCCAATTATTGAACAAGAAGTCATGCGCATATCACACAGTGATAGCAGCGAAGACATGGTGCGCAAAGGCAAACGATGCGAAGTCAATGCTTTAGCTAACGGCTTGCGTTATCATATTGAAGATAGAGTGATTATTTGCGAAAACAAAACCATTGTTTTTAATTAAGCAAACGCAAGCAACACAGATTGCGATTACTTTTTAGAGAATTCAAATAAAATCACCGATTGATCCCTATACCAACGTAAGGATTATGAGTAACAGTTTTGCCATTTAACGACAAAAGGAAGGAAGAAAGCATGAAGAAGCCTATTTACGGCATACTTGCCGCAAGCATAGTCTTAGCATTATCAGCTTGTTCACCGGCACCCGAAACCCAAACGCAAACCCCGCAGCAACAGGCATCTATCACTAGCGAACAACAATTTGATAATATACTACTAGCAGAGTTTGATGGTCCTTATGGTGGCGTACCCGCATTTGATAAGATGGACTTAGATCTGTTAAACGAAGCACTTACTAAAGGGATGGAAATATCCTTAGCAGAGTACGACGCTATTGCTAAAAATCCAGACGCGCCCACCTTCGCCAATACCATTGCCGAGATGGAACGAGCGGGCAATGCGCTAGACCGTGTCTACACGTATTATGGCATATGGAGTTCGAATGAATCGAGCCCAGAATTTAGAGCCATTCAACGCGAAATGGCACCTAAGCTGTCTGCCTTTAGGTCAAAGATCAGTCAAAATAAAGCGGTATTTGAGCGTGTGAAAGCGGTCTATGAAAGCGAAGAGTTTAAAACGCTCACTACCGAAGAGCAGCGTATAGTCACTAATCGATATGAAGGCTTAGTCAGAAATGGCGCCTTGTTAAATGATACAGATAAAAAACGTTACGCCGACATCAATCAAGAGCTCGCTGCTTTACATACGGAATTTGGTAACAATGTATTGGCAGATGAAGAAAACTACGTATTGTATTTAACTGAAGATCAACTTTCAGGCTTACCTGACTCTTTTGTAAAAGCGGCTTCTAACATGGCATCTGAACGCGGCGAAGAGGGCAAGTATGCGATTACGAACACGCGCTCTTCAATGACCCCTTTCTTAACCTATTCAACAAATCGAGAGCTTCGCAAACAGGTATGGGAGACTTACTATAGCCGCGGTGACAATGGTGATGAATTTGATAACAACGCGTTAATCAAAAAAATTCTCACTTTAAGGCATGAGCGTATAAGTTTACTTGGCTACGATAACTATGCGCAGTGGCGCTTGGAAGATCGTATGGCCAAAACACCTGAAAACGCTATGAATTTGATGCAACGAGTTTGGCCTGCTGCTATTGCCCGAGTCAAAGAAGAAGTTGCTGATATGCAGGCAATTGCCAATGCAGATGGTGAGGATATCACCATTGAGCCTTGGGACTATAGCTTTTATGCAGAGAAGGTTAGAAAGGCCAAGTATGATTTAGACTCTGACGAGGTAAAGCAGTATCTACAGCTTGATAATTTACGTGAAGCTATGTTTTATGTGGCCGGACGTTTATTTAATTTCGATTTTGAGCCGGTAGCTGAGGGCAAAGTGCCGGTGTTTGATGAGAATGTGAAAGTTTGGGAAGTAAAAGATAAAACTTCTGGGAAGTTCATTGGTCTTTGGTATTTAGACCCTTTTGCACGTCAAGGTAAACGTTCAGGCGCATGGGCAACCACCTATCGTTCGTACACCACCTTTGATGGCGAGAAATCAGTATTAGCGTCAAATAATTCTAATTTTGTCAAAGGGGCAAATGGTGAGCCAACGTTAATTTCTTGGGATGATGCTGAAACCTACTTTCATGAGTTTGGACACGCTCTGCACTTTTTGTCAGCCGATGTAAAATATCCTAGTTCGCATTCAGGTGTACGTGATTATACTGAGTTTCAATCACAGCTATTAGAGCGTTGGTTGTTAACCGATGAGGTCATTAACAATTATCTCGTGCACTATAAAACAGGCGAAGCTATTCCTGCTGAGTTAGTCAATAAAATTAAACAGGCATCAACTTTTAATTCTGGCTTTAAAACGACAGAGTACATGGCATCGGCCATTATGGACCTGCTCTATCATACAACCGATCCAAGCAAAATTGAGCCCGATAGTTTTGAACGTGACCAGCTCAAAGCACTGGGCATGCCTGAAGAAGTGGTTATGCGCCATCGTTCAACTCAATTCACGCACGTGTTTAGAGGAGAAGGCTATGCGTCGGCTTATTATGGCTATATGTGGGCTGAAGTATTAACCTCTGATGCCGCCGAAGCATTCGCCGAAGCACCCGGTGGTTTTTATGATAAAGAGCTTAGCGAGCGCCTAGTGAAGTATTTATTTGCGGTACGTAACGCAATGGATCCAGGCGAAGCCTATCGTAAATTCCGTGGCCGCGATGCCAACACCGAGGCATTAATGCGCGACCGTGGGTTTCCACTAGGCGAATCCAAACAGTAAATTAAGCACCTTACGCTAATGCGGTCTTCATTGAATTTACACATTATCAATGTAAGACCGCACTATCCCCAGCGTAAATTCCACCGAACCTGCGTTTCTCAGCAATACTCTTGAACCTCTTTCGCCGTCTAAGTTTGCATATTCCGGATTAGCTAACCAATGTTGGGCAGCATTAAATAAGTCGGCTTGTGAATGCGCTATCGTTAATGCGTTTTGTTCCACTAAATATTGACAGATAGTAGGATTGTTAAACACACTGGGTCCCATGATGATGGGTTTTGCATATACCGCTGCTTCAAGGGCATTGTGACCCCCTTTAGGGGCAAAACTGCCACCTACGAAAGCAAGAGTGCAAACGCTATAACACGCCTTCAACCAACCCATAGTGTCAACTAACACGCAATCAACGCGATCTGACGTTTTATTAATTGCGTTGCCTAGTTCATCATAAGTACTAGATACTTGTGCGCTGCTTAGTCCTGTGGCTTTTATAAGGAGTTGAACATCGTTAAAACGATGCGGGTGACGCGGTACAATGATTAGCGCTAAATCTACAAACTCAGATTTTAATTGCTGATACACTTCCAGTACCATTTTCTCTTCGGGATCGTGGGTCGATCCTGCTAAAAAGATGGGTCTATTGGCTAAACCAAAATCTTTAATAAAGCGCTGACCTCTTGCTTCATCGAGTTCTTCGGGCAATAAATCAAACTTCATATTTCGTGATAGTTTAAGCTGCTTTTTATATACGCCATAAGATAAAAAGTTATCAAATGATTCTGAGCTTTGTGCACAAATTTGGCTAAATTGTCGCATACTTGGTCTAAATAACCATGCAAGACGCTTGTAGTTATGCAGCGATTTGTCTGTCATGCGAGCGTTAATAAGGACAACCGGCACTCGCTTTTTGGCACAATTGGCGAGCATATTTGGCCAAATTTCAACCTCAGTTACTAATACGATTTTAGGTGTTATTCGTTTATAAAAAGGCCCCATAAAAATGGCTAAATCGATAGGCAAATAGCAATGTTGGACTTTGTCCTTAAAAACGTTAAAGGCGTGCACAGCCCCTGTTGTTGAGGATGTCGTTAGCGTTATGGGTAAATGTGGAAACTCAGTTAACAGCGCATGGATCAAACCACTGGCCGCGTTTATTTCGCCTACCGAAACGCAATGTATGTGTATACCATCAGCTTTAAACTGTTTGGGGATGTAGCCAAATCTTTCTAAAAACGAACGCTTGACCAAAACAGGATGCGCTTGATGTAGTTTCTTTTTAAAAAGAAGCAATAAAAGTGGCAAAAACAGAAATAGGACGCACGAGTATAACCAGCGCATCAGTGTATGGGTAAAAGAAGCCGATTTAGGATGCATCATAAATTTCGTAAAATCATATCAATAAGCTGTTGTTTCGAAAAGGGTTTAACAAGTACATCGTTCATTCCAACATTAAAGCAGGCTTGAATATCGTCTTCAAACCCATGCGCGGTGGCAGCAGCAATACGGATGTCCGCAATTCTTTGATTTACATGTTGGCGAATTCTTCTGGTGGCCTCAAATCCATCCATTACTGGCATCTGACAATCCATAACAACTAAGTCAATGCTTGCATCGTTTTCTAAGGCATGAATAGCGGCTAAGCCATTGTCGACTATACTCAATTTTACTCGTGTATGCCCTAACAACTCGGTAAACAATACTTGATTAATAGGGTTATCTTCTGCCACTAATATATGTTTATTTGCCCAGTCAACTGCCGTTTTTTTATTATTATCAGTATACCACTCTAATAAAGTCTCAAATTGCCAATAGCAACGAGCAATTGATGAGTGCAGGTCTGGTTTAGCTTTAAAATCCAGTGCAAACACATTACCCAGCAAGGCTGAGTTGTTTTGGTCTAGGTTCAAGTCATCATACAAATGTTGATTAAGTATTATCTTATGTTTTGAATTAACCACCCGAGCAACTGACGCAATGCAAGTAAACAATGGAATATTATCAGGCAAATCCATAATTACGATAAGTTGCCAGTGCTTGTTGTTTTTTAATGACTTGAGTATCTCAGCGACACTTTTACACGTTTGTAAGTTGACGCACTGTTGGGTTGCAAGTTCATTCCATAGCTTATGTTGTTTTTCATCACACGTTAATATTAGGGTGTTTGGTAGGATCGCGTTTTTGTTAACTCGTTTTTTGCCACTGCCAATGGTGCTAAAAGGCACCGTAAACCAAAACGTAGAGCCTATACCGTAAGCGCTATTAAATCCTATTTTACCTTTCATTAAATTGACTAATTGCTTTGAGATGGTGAGTCCTAATCCAGTTCCCTGATGCGGTCGACTATAACTGCTGTCGAGTTGCTTAAACTCAGTAAAAAGCTTGCTTTGATCTTGCTTGCGTATGCCTACACCAGAGTCTTGCACCGAAAACTTAATTGACGCATTGTCAACATTATGTAGACTAACTTCTATATCGCCTTTTTCTGTGAATTTAACCGCGTTACTGCATAAATTATTCAACACTTGGCCCAAACGATCGATGTCGCCATAAAAAGAATCCTCAACGTCATCGGCGATAGTCATAGTAAAATTGCAGTTTTTTTCTTGTGCAGCTAAAACATGTATATAGGTTTTTTCTTTAACAAACTGGCGTAAACCGAATATAGATTTACTAAGCGTTTGTGAGCCTGAATCGAGCTTAGCATAATCAAGAACCTGGTTAACTAAAAATAACAATGAAGCGCCACTTTTAGAAATCATACTTAGATATTCATGTTGTTTTGCTGATAGCTTAGTTTCTGACAGCAGCTCAGAGATACCCAGTATTCCACTAATAGGCGTACGTAGTTCGTGACTCATATTCGCTAGAAAATTGCTTTTAGCATTTGCTGCCTGCTCTGCATCTAATGCGGCTTGCCGCATGTAGGTGATATCTTGGAACGCGCCCTTTAATTGAATAGGTTGCCCATTTGAAAATTCTGCATAACCTACAGAGCGCACCCAAATTCTTCTGTTTTTTGCGGTAATAAAAGGTAATTCTAAATCAAATGCTTGACCCGTTGTCATGCATTTTTCAGCAGCCGCATGAATGGCGCGACGTGATTCAGGTGCGTAAAATGCGATTGCTTCTTCCACTGTTATTGGATGGTGTTTTGGTAAGTCATGAATATTGTAAACTTCATCAGACCACGTCAAAGCATTAGTTTGTATGTCTAACGAATAAAATCCCAATTTGGCAATTCGGGCAATGGTTTCTAATAACTCATTATTTTCTCGCATTTGCGTTTCAAATGCCCGGCGTTTGGTAATATCTTTTGCAATTAAGCTAAAACCTTGCATAAGTTCACCGTTAAATACAGGTTGTAAAGTACAGTCGACTTGGATCAACAAACCTGCCGCCGATAACAACTGCAACTCGCCATTAAAAGACAATCCATGCGCCACTGCATACGCAAACTTTTTTGATTCATCATTTTGGGTATCACGATGAATATATCCCAATATATCGGTATATTTAAGTGCCCTTTGTGACATCTTCATCATACTAACCGCTGCATGATTTGCCCATGTAATTTTGCAGGTTTGATCAAGTACGAACACCGCATCGGTACTGTTCTTAGCAACTTCAATTAAACGTTTATTGGTATAAAGACTACTTGCAAGGTTGGCCTTTGTATCTGACAACGACGCATCTGAATTTTGCACGTTTAATGCTTCGGTAAGTGTTACTAAAACACTCGTTTGCGCATCATACGCAATGGGATTTAAGGCTATATTGACGCGAATTATTTTGCCGTTTTGATGCTGTGCCGGAAACGACATCTCCTCGGTTTTGTCTCTTTTAACTGCTTGTTTAAAAAAATCGGCAATGTAATGTTGATGATTTTTGCGCGAGATCGGCATCAGTAAGAGGTCAACTTCTTTGCCCAAAATATATTCAACACGATATCCAAATAAATCCTCAGCAGCCTTGTTGGCATATAAAATGGTGCCAGCTTGATTCACAACTAGCAAAGCACTTTCCATTGTATTAAGAATGAGTTCAAGCGACCCTATTGATATTTCAGGTAATTTTTTTTTAGATTTATTCAACCTTAATTCCTTTAATCATGAACGCTTATGTCTTTCACGACATCTTTACTTTTAAAGTATCAGCAATGTTAACAGGCGGCGATAATTACACAATCAGCAAAATAGACCGCTCTACTATAAATGCCCTGCTAATCATATACTAGACGATGATAGTTCTATGCAACAAATTAGACTTATATTTATATCAGAACGGCCGATAAACCTTACATGAATACACTCTTAATTATGTCGAATTTATGCAATTAAACAACAATGCGCGCGACAAAATGCTCTCTATGCTGTTAGATGTAGCAAACTGCTCGTGGGTTCGAATTACTGAGCATAAAAGAAAAAAACAGAATCGCTACCAGTTTGGTGAACCCTCCAAGGTCATTGCAGATGTTGACGAACAGCATATAAAAGAAACTGAGTTTATAAGCGAAAACCAAGTCCTTTTTGAGGCCTATCAATTTAATTGTAGTATGCAAGGTGATCAGCATCTGCATATTCAATGTTTGCTTAGCAAAGATTTGAGCGTAGAGAAAAAGACAGCCGAAAAAACATACCTTTACTTGAACACTCGCCATTGCACTATGACATCGATTTATTTTATGAGCATCCTTTTCCCACTTTTTTGAGCAGTATGCTGAGTCGTTCACAACAGGCAGTTTATCCAGCAGATATAAAGCCAGATGGGGATCAGATAGATTGGTTAAGTACTCTATTTTTTAAAACCTTAATTGCCTCAATTGAGTTTTTACAAATTATTGAACATTACACACAACTGACCAGTGATAGCGTTACAAAACTCAAAAGTAGAACCGCACTTCAGCGCGGTATAGATGAACAAATAGCGCATTCAGGAGTTGCCCTATGTATGGTTCACTGTATTGATTTTCAGCATGTAAATAGAAAGTTTGGCCAAGCAAAAGGGGATGAAGTACTGCATGAGATAGCCAATATTATTGATCAATATACACGTGCAGAAGACATTTCAGGTCGCTTTGGGGGCGCATTATTCGGCATTGCTATTACTGCAACCTCGGTATCAGATGGATTTACTCTGGCCACAAAGTTACAAACTGCGCTACATAACAAAACCTATTTACAAAATGCACTAAGATTAACTTTTGATGTAGGCGTTGGGTTTGTTAGTGAGGAAGAAGATAAGCTTGATAACACCTCGGCCTCAAGCTTAATCATAAACAGAACCGAACAAGCACTTAAAGCAGCTCAAAATGCTGTCAATCCGAGTATTGTGCAATGGGAACCTGATAAATTTAGATTGGATGAGCAAGATTTTAATTATTTAGGCGGCATTTTCACGCCCGATAATGTCACCAACTATCGAAACATGTTGTTGTTGTGGGATATATCTTCAATTATCGCGGACGAACATACTTTTGCGCGCTTGCTAAAAAGCGTTATTGAGCGACTTGCATTTACCTTTGAATTTGTAAGTGCAGGTATCGTCACGGTCGCGACCTCGAACGACGAATTACAAGAAAATTTTAGTTTTGAACTGTCAAACACTACCGATATTCACGAGATTAATTGGACTGATTTCAGTCATAAACAGTTATTGTTAGAAACCGCCGCCACGGCGATTAAAAATTCGCAGCATACAGAACATCAAGAAGACGGGCTGAATGCCTTGCTCATCCCATTAGGAACATCTACACAAACGTGTTTTTTTATAGTGGGTGATAACACTTTACTGAACTTGACCCACGATACTGTGATGCTCTTTGTGGGTTTTGCACGACAATTAGGTAAAGCACTAAAACGCAGCCAATTAGAAGATGAACTCAATAAAAATCTAGAACAACAAAACGCTAAGCTTTCTCAAGAATTACTTGAGTTAAAAGCGGGCATGCAATCAAGTGCGCTCGTATATTGTTCGTCAAAAATGCAAAAGATAGTTGAGCAAACTCAACGTGCAGCACAAACCGATACAACGGTGCTGATTACCGGAGATAGCGGCACGGGTAAAGAGAAGCTTATTCATGCAATCCATAATTTGAGTCCTAGAAGAGACAAGCCATTAGTAATAGTTGATTGTGGCTCAATTCCCGAAAGCTTAATTGAATCTGAGTTATTTGGGCATAAAAAAGGGTCTTTTACCGGTGCACAAATAGACAGTAAAGGTAAAATAGAGGCTGCTAATGGCGGTATATTAGTGCTAGATGAGATAGGTGAACTTGCGCTGTCAATGCAACCCAAATTACTTCGTTTTGTTCAAGAAAAGCAGTACACACCTATTGGTAGCACAAAGTCGATTAAGGTAGATGTTAAAATTGTCGCCGTTACCAACCGCGACTTAGCCTATGAAGTTTCGCAAGGAACATTCAGGAAAGACCTATTTTATCGACTTAATGTAGTGACCTTACATAATCCGCCGCTTAGAGAAAGAATTGAAGATATTGAACTATTGTGCCAACACTTTTTGAGTAAATTTGCACACCAATTTGAAATGGATAAAAAACAAATAAGTAAACATACCATGGCGCGTATGAAACAATACGTTTGGCCAGGCAATGTTCGAGAGCTAGAAAATAAACTCATGCAAGCGAGTTTGCTCTCCACCCAAGACGAAATATTATTTGAAGATTTAAACTTAGATAGCAGTCAAAAAATAACAGACACTAGCAATATCATAAACGCTAGGGATATAAATACGCCTATCACAAGCACGGTAATTACTGACAATGTTACAGCACAAACCAGTCGCTTGGTAAAACACGATGCAGAAAATAAGCATTTAGATCTTCAATCACACTTACCGCTAACGTCTAGCGCTTGGTGTGAATCCTTAGGTGAATCAATTGATCGTTTACTGTTAGGCATAAACAGACAGATCATATTAAAGGTATCAATTGGCTCGGCAATAGAGGCCATGTTGTTAAAAATGGCGCATGATAAATGTCGCTCACATGCTAAAACAGCATTACTGCTGCAACTCCCCATCAGCACCACACGCCGTAGATTGCAAAAAGGCTTACCCAATCTTATCATTTTAGAAAATGATCAAAACTGGCAAGATATATCCCAATTACTGAATGAAATTGTCTCTACTAGAATCGTGTTAAACACGCCGGTTGATACGGTGCGACAAATTATTGCTACCTGTATACTGCAACATCACTATAATAATATGGGACTTGCGTCTCAGTTAATGGGTGTAAGCGAGCCAACCATGTACAAAATCCGCAAAAATTTGAACATTTCAGAAAACGCATAATAGAAGTGCAATTCTAATTGACAATTTATGTCATCTTATTTTTAGTAAGCTCAAATCGAAGTATGGACAACGCCATTTAAGATCCGCTAAGGTCAAAATCCCCTTAGGTTGTTTCGTTCTTGCATTAGTTTGGATTTAATACTACAAATACTGAATATTCTTTACGGCTAACTTATCATTGACGTATTATTGGATGATATTCTGACGCTCAAGCAGGAATATATCCTTTTGCTCGAACGCTTTGTCAACATTCGGTAATAATGAATTAAGTTTACTGAAAGGAAGTTCTTTGTCGACTTGTATAATACCAGACCACGTGTTGCCTCCCGCAGCTTTAGATTTATACAAGGCATGATCGGCCAATAGGTGTACTTGATCCCAACTAATTGAATGCGGTGCATAATGGTGAAAAGGATACATAGCAAAACCTAGCGAGCTAGATAAATGGAATTTATTTGACAAGCCCACATCAAATCGATGACTGGCAATGGCCACACGAATACGTTCAGCAAGCAAATAACCTTCTTCAAGATTGTTGACCTCGGCCACTGCCATAAATTCATCACCTCCCCAACGAATGACAACATCATCAACTCGGCTTTCATTCTTAATAATATTAGCGACCTGAATAATTACTTTATCACCGGCATCGTGGCCATAGTTATCATTAACGGGCTTAAAACCATCTAAATCAAACATTAACGCCATTAAGCGAGGTCCACCGTGAGATGACATTCTATCGTCTAAAATAGCCTGCCCAAAGCGTCGTGAAATATCTTCTAAACGCTGTGTCATTACATCAGATAAATAACGACGATTATGCAAACCTGATAATTGATCAGTAATACTGGCTTTTAGTAGTTGTTCATTTGCGCTTTGTAGTTCAGCGGTACGAACACCCACTTCTTCTTCTAAGACGACTTGGTATTGATGCCTTTGGTTTGCCTTACGAAGATATGAACGATACCAGTAGAATGCTGCAATAATTAGCAGCGCACTATACATTGTATAAGCCCACCACGAAAACCATGGCGCGGGTTTCACCCGCAAGGTAATACTTTTGCCTTCTTTATTCCATATGCCATCGCTATTAGAAGCGGTTACGCGAAAATCATATTTACCCGACGGTAAGTTTGTATAGGTTGCGCGGGGCACATTGCGCACGTCAATCCAATCTTTGTCGAAACCCTCTAACATATACATATATTGATTGTCTTTGGGGGATACAAAGTCCAAAGCTGCAAATTCAAAACCAATTAAATAATCAGTATAGAAAACTTCTATATTGCCATTTTCATTTAGCGAATTTTCGATACTTGAAAATTTGTTTAAGCGCTGGAAGTTAGTAAAGCTAATACGAGGGATAAAAGGGTTAGGCTTTATGTTTCGCGGTTTAAAACGAGTTACTCCATTGGTTCCACCAAAGTAAAAGTAGCCATCTGCATCTTTGTGATGCGCTCCTGAATTAAATTCGTTACTTTGCAAGCCCTGCGACTCGTTATATATAGTGACATCTTTGGTATCCCGAGCAATTTTCACAATGCCTTTATTAGTGCTTCCCCAAATAAAACCATTATCATCTTCCAATAGCCCGTAAACGACATTGCTGGGCATCCCATTTGCAGAATCTAGTTTCTGAAATTCGATATTCCCTTGTTCTCTTTGCGCGGCACCAAGAATATTTAGCCCGCCGCCATGCGTGCTAACCCAAATATTACTGACGTTATCTTCTAAAATGGAAACAATACGGTTGGTGCCAAGTGATTTAGGATCATTGTCTTTGCGCTGGATCCTAAAGGAAGTTCCCGTTGCCGGAACAAAAACATTTAATCCAGACTCCCATGTACCTATCCACAAGCTACCATCATTGGCCTCGTGCATGCTAAACACGTTGTTACTGCTAAGTGTACTAATATCCGTTGGATCATGGGCGTAGCTTGTAAAGTTGTTTGCACTTCGATTATAGCGACTAATACCGCCTCCGAATGTACCAAACCATAATGTGCCATCTTTGGCATGTAGAATATTCGTCACGCCGGTATGTCCTAAGCTTTTGGGGTCTGACTTATCATGGGTATAATGAACATAGGTATTTTCAAGCGGATTGTATTTTGTGGCGCCGCTAGCGCGATAGCCAAACCACACTTCCTGCTCACTTACATATGCAAAAGACATAACGCGTTTTTCTTTTAACCCCGGATGCTCAGTAGTTTCAATAGGCAATGAACTTACTTTGCCTGTATTAGGATCAAGTATATCCACACCGTCATTGCTACCAACATATAACAAGCCGCTTGTGCCGCTGCCAAGCATGGTAATATTATTAGACGTTAACGACTTACCCGGTATACTATTTTTGTAAAAATGGTCAAATTGAGATGTTCTCGTATTCCACTTATTTAGTCCATTGAAAGTGCCAACCCAAAAAACACCTGATGAATCTGAAAACATACTTAACACTTGTAAGGTCGCGAGATTATTTTTATCAACTGAATTGTTGCCTATCGCGCTAAAGCTTAGTTTATCTGAATTTCTGTAATACAAACCTGCATTAGTGCCAAACCATAACGTTTTGTGACTATCTTGTGCTACAGAAAGTACGCTGCTTGAAGCAAAACTTTCAACACGGGTAATGGCTTTTTCCATCGACTCAGCTTTTGGCTGTTTTAAATCCAATTTATATAGACCTGACTCTATTGAACCTATCCATAATACTTGTTCGTCATCTATAAACAGCGAACGTATGCCTATGCTATCGAAGCCTTTTTGAGTAGTAAATTGTGTTGCTACCACTGTTAATTGTTCAGTTTCTGGATCAAACCTTAACAAGCCTTGTCCATTTGTACCTAACCAAAGTGCGCCTGTAATGTCTTCAGCGACTGCAAATATATCGATAACATTTGCGGCGTCATGGCCAAAGAAATTAAGGTGCTTAAACCGCTTTTCTTTACTTATAAATTTATTTAGACCTTTGCGAGTGGCTACCCACATGGTGCCATTTTTTGCCTTGTGTACCACGCGCACAACTTTGTCATTGATTGAGTTCACATCATTGTTAGCAGTGTAACGCGTAAAATCATTTTGCTTTCTGTCTAGTACATTTACGCCAACCTTTGTGCCTACCCATAGATTACCGTCATTGTCTTCAGTAATAGACGAAACCCATCCAGATGAGATGGTTAGCGGATCATTATATATTGGTTGATACACTTTAAAGTTATTACCGTCATAGCGATTTAATCCTTCTTGGGTACCAATCCAGATGTAACCGTATGAATCTTGGAAAATTGCATTGACAGTTTTTTGAGATAAACCATCATCTATATTGACGCGTTGAAAGCGAATGTTTTTAGTTGATGATTCCGCCTCTGGCGAATGCAATACACACGCGATATATATCAATAGGCCGAGTATACGGAACAGGGAAAACAAATTCATTTTCATACGATAAACAGGTTCTCAGTAACTTAAATAGTAAGCAATAAAAAGTTATCGGCATGAAATAGGCTTTCCTTAAACAAAAAAGGCTTTCAAAACGAAAGCCTTTATATTGTTAATCCGTTTACTCCCAACTGCCTAGATCAACTGGTATCTTAAAGAAGGGGTCAATAGGTGCCACATCTAAATCAGAAGCTTGCACGTTAACAGTTTCATCAAACCAGTGCATCCCTTCTATGGATACGGTCTCTTCGCTCCAATGCATTCCTTTTACGCCTACCGTTTCTTCACTCCAATGCATGCCCTGTACACCAATCACTTCTTGACTCCAATGCATGCCCTGAATGCCAACGGTTTCCTGACTCCAATGCATACCTTGGACGCCAACGGTTTCCTGACTCCAATGCATACCTTGGACGCCAACGGTTTCCTCACTCCAGTGCATGCCTTTAGTTAACACTGTGCCGTCAACAAGCTGTATAAAGAAATCGCCATTGGCATCCATTTTGGCGGGACCCGCAAAATGATTGATCCCCAACAAGTCTTCTTTAATATTCAAATTAGTATTTGCACAATTTGTGGCTTGGCTCATCACTGCATTGTAAGCGTTCACTAAGCCTGCACCCTGTGCGAAAGGACTATAGCTTAGTTTACCATTGCTAGTGGCCGGCATTGCCGTTTGCATAATGCGACACTTTAC
>RCMY010000438.1_pt1 | contig 38981 bp, 36 predicted proteins | sample 2041341 | NCBI WGS metagenome assembly RCMY01 (sample SAMN09708234, study PRJNA481090) | Marine sediment metagenome, whole genome shotgun sequencing project. | reverse complement strand
CACATACTGAAGAGCTTGTTGATCATTACTGGGGCAGTATAAATTATGTTTTTAGTCTTATAAAAGCTTCTGAAATCAAAGCTGGTCTAATTCTCTCTTTTTATGGTATTTTACTAAACGTTACGTACAGTAATATAGTAATCGTTTTGCAAAAAGATAACAATACATGGCTATTATATATTTTAATTATTTCTTGGGTCATTTGTACAGTCATTTCTATCTATTATTGTATTCGCTGTTTTATTCCGAAAATTGAAAAGACATATGACCCTAACATTTTCTTTTTCGGAGATATCATTTCGAAATTTGGAACGATACGTGAATTCTCCCAAACCTTTTATGATATAAGTTTGACTGAAGAAGAACTCTTTAATCATTTAGGTCAGCAGATCTTCATAAATTCTAAAATCTCAGCATATAAATTTAAATGTGTCAATAATGCAATTAGCTTTTTGGCTATAGGTTTAGCCATTCTTTTTTTAGCTATTATTTGTTATGTAATCACTGAATTTGTACTTAAATAAGGTGTTTCCCATGCCTTTACAATTTAGTGTCCAAAACCAAGTTTAGCGTATTTTAAACGAGCCTCATTATAATACCATACCTACATTATAGGTTATAACAATCGTTTTTAGTAATTTTATAGCTTCAAACTATACAAATGACAATTACACAATTACAATATGTACTAGCGGTTGCAGAATACAAGAATTTCACTCTTGCTGCTGAGAAAAGTTTCGTTACCCAACCTACGTTAAGCATGCAGGTTCAAAAATTAGAAGACGAGCTTGACATACTTCTTTTCGACCGAAGCAAAAAGCCAATTTCCATTACCGAAGTTGGAAAAAAAATAGTAGCTCAGGCTAAGAATATTGTAAATGAAGCTGCAAGAATAAAAGATATAGTAGAGCAGGAAAAGGGATTTATCGGTGGTGATTACGTTTTGGGAATTATACCTACTGTTATGCCCACACTTTTACCAATGTTTCTAAAATCTTTCATACAGAAATATCCGAAAGTAAACCTTATCATTAAAGAGCAGAATACTGAAAATCTTATAAAGAATATTCGAGATGGACATTTAGATGCAGCTATCGCTGCTACACCGCTAGAGGTTGATTTCATAACAGAAAGACCGCTATATTATGAACCATTTGTAGGTTATGTCCCAAAGGATCACCGATTAGGTAATAGTACTCAAATAGTTCCTGAAGATTTAGACATTGAAGATATTTTACTTTTACAAGACGGACACTGTTTTAGAGAGGGTGTTTTGAATTTATGTAAAACACCTAAAATTGGTAGTGAACATTTTAGCTTACAAAGTGGAAGTTTTGAAACTTTAATAAATCTTTCTAATGAAGGATTGGGTATGACGCTTCTTCCCTTTTTAAATACAATTGAGCTAGATGATATTAAGAAAAAAAATCTAAAATATTTTAAAGACCCGTCGCCTGCGCGAGAAGTAAGTCTTATTTATCATAAAAAAGAACTTAAAGTTCAAATTACCGAAGCTTTAAAAGATGTTATTACTGGTATAGTTAGAGGCGCTATAGCCTTCCAAGATGTTAAGATAATAAGTCCGTTGAATAAATAGACTTCTTTTGTTTCTATAATGGATTTAAACACCCTTCAATACACATTGTAGGGTAAAATGGTGAGATTATAAAAATTTCAAGTTCATTGCAACTATTTAATTAAGATACCTAATTAGTTATATGGTTGCTTTATAAAAAAAGAGCCACTTAACGTGGCTCTATATTATGCTTTTATATAAATTAAACTTGGTTGTAATTCTGGTTTGTCTGTTATATAATTCTCTAACCAGATTTTTAATTCCTCTACCTCTTCTGGTAGTAATGTCATAAGTGCTTTTTTCAACTCCTTGCAGAAAAGAAGGGCATCAAAACTTACCTTTTTAAGAACCGTTTTACTATACTCTAGCATTGAATTTGCCATGATATATGTTGATTAAATTGTTGTTTCATAAAGGTAAACAGAAATGCAGATTGAATATTGCATATAAAAAGTTAAAGTAAATGGAAGGATGTTAAATTTTTATCACATCAACAAGAATACTATTTTGTAATTTAGAAGTCATGAAGAAAATCATACTTACAGCAGTCACTTTCTTAGTCCTTACTGCTTGTGTTTCAAAAAAATCTGTAATTAGGAAGCAATTCAATAAAACACTTTCTTCTTCATTCTATAAAAATCAATTCACAGGAGTTTTAGTGATCGATGCCGATTCAAAAGATACCATCTACAATCAAGACAGCCATAAGTACTTTATACCTGCTAGCAATACCAAAATTTTCACATTTTTTGCTGCCTTAAAAACTCTGCCAAAAAAGGCTCCTGCAATACGATATATAAATATTAATGACACCCTTTATTTTGAAGGAACAGGAGATCCTTCCTTCTTACATCCATATTTAAAAGATTCTACGGCATTCCATTTTCTAAAAAATCAAAATAATCTTGCGTATGTTACGGGGAATTTTCAAGATGCAAAATATGGTGCTGGTTGGGCTTGGGACGATTATCAATGGTATTATTCACCTGAACGAAATGCACTCCCTGTAAACGGAAATGTGGTACTATCATATAAGAATACTGACCTGGTGGTATCGCCTCTTTATTTTAAAGACAGTGTTATAGAAATTCTACATAAGGATAATAGAAATGAATTTTCAAATATTTTCTTTTACCCACCTCAATCTAAAGACACCTTAGAAACTCCTTTTATTACAAGTCTACAAACCACAACTTCTATTTTAGAGCAAGCCTTGGGCAAAAAGATTTCGACAACTTTAAATATGCCTATAGGAAAAAAAGAAACCTTGTACGGTATTGAAATGGATACGCTCTATAAAAGAATGATGTATGAGAGCGACAATTTTATTGCTGAACAACTTTTATTCATGGCCGCTTCTGAATTTAAAGATACTTTAAACAGTAATTTAATTAGAACACATATCTTAGAAAATGAGTTGCAAGATTTAGCGCAACAACCCAGGTGGGTCGATGGGTCAGGACTATCTCGTTACAATCTTTTTACTCCACAAAATATGGTGAAAGTATTAGATAAACTCTATGTAATGGTTCCGCAAGAACGACTGTTTTCTATCTTCCCAGCAGGTGGTTTATCTGGTACATTGAAAAATAGATTTGCTGGTGATGAACATCCATACATCTATGCTAAGTCAGGTAGTTTAAGCAATAATTATTGTTTAAGTGGGTATCTGCTGACCAAATCTGGTAAGACACTGATTTTTAGTTTTATGAATAATCATTTTAGAGAATCGGTATCTGACGAAAGGTTACGCCTTGAACAAATGCTACAAACTTTACGAGACAACTATTAGCTACAACACTTTTATAGAAACGTGTTTTACATATTTCTCTTTTAGCAGTTGAATCTTTGGTGAAATATGTGTCTTACAAAACGGTTTTTCTGTATCGTTGAAATAATAATTATGGAATTTTTCTTCGGATGATTTAAACTGACCAAAAGGAAGAATAGAAGTGATTATAGGTGTACTCAACTCTTTTTGAAATTCAATCATGATTAATTTTAAGAATTCCTCATCTTCCTTCATAAAGTAATATACGGCAGAACGATATTTGTGCCGCATAGAATGATTTTGAGTACTTTGATGCGTGTCTAAATGAATGGCCACCAAATCCTTTAATTCAATTAATTTACCGTTATAATGAACAATCACTGCTTCTGAAAAATTATCAAAATCACCTTCTGGTGCAATGATACCTTGCTCTACTTTCGCAACACCTTTAAGCGCCATAAAAACTGCTTCTGTACACCAGTGACAGCCACCGCCAAATGCTATTTTATTCATATTTCGCATACCATTCTGTCGGACAAAAAACTTAAACTAACGCATTCAATTTTGCATATTGAAGCAACATAATAGTTTTTGAATCATTAATCTCACCCGTAATAATCATATTCATGGCCTTTTCGAAATCCAATTCTAAAACCTCAATATTTTCCGCTTCATCTTCGGCACCACCACCTTCGCTAACTTTCATACTTTCATCATATTGCCCAACAAATAAATATAGAATCTCTGTTACCGAGCCAGGCGACATATAAGTTTGCATCACTTTTTTGACATTGCTGATTTTATAACCCGTTTCTTCCTCAGTTTCTTTACGAACACAATCTGCAGGATTATCTCCATCTAACAATCCGGCGCAAACTTCAATCATCATTCCATCATCATTGCCGTTTACATACGTGGGCATTCTGAATTGCTTTGTGAGCACAACAGTACTTTTAAGAGCATTATACAATAGAATGGCAGCGCCATTACCACGGTCGTATGCCTCTCGTTGTTGGGTTTCCCAAGTACCATCTGGTTTCTGATATTCAAAGGTGTATTTATTAAGGGTATACCAATTATCGGATAGGATTTCTCTTTCTATATTTCTTACTTTGTTATTCGGCATCTGGAATTTCATTTATTTTAAATACTCTTTTAATTTTAATGGAAAATGCTTTCTAAGTCTTAAACAACACTTACTAGCCGATCTCAATACTATAGCATTGTAATGAATGTAGTTCTAAGTTGTACTTTTCAACATACCAAGATACAAACTACTAGAATTATCAATCATATTAAATTAGCATCGTTTTTAAGTACTTGCCAAATAGAAACCTAATTAACAATTCAAGTTTTAAATCGTAACTTAAATTTTCAAAACCAAACCAATGAAATTATCAAATTCAATTTTGTGGAGCTCAGTACTAAGTTTTCTATTCTTTACTGCATGTTCTGGTCCGAAAAAGGAAGCCGCAACCTTACTAATATATGGTGGTAACATTTACACCGTTGATTCGGTTCAAACAATTGTTGAAGCTGTAGTTACGAAAGATAGTATTATCCTTTTTGCGGGTAATCTTGAAGAAGCCGAAAAGTACAAAAACGAACAAACCCAAATCATTGATTTAGAAGGAAAAACTATGACTCCGGGACTGATTGAAGGACACGGACATTTTATGGGCTTGGGATACAATGAATTAGAACTAGATTTGATAAATACGACAAGCTATCAAGAAATCGTAGATGCCGTGGCCGAAAAAGTAAAAACCATCGCCCCCGGTGAATGGATCCTCGGTAGAGGTTGGCACCAAAGCAAATGGGAAGCATTACCGGCAGATGCTGTAAATGGATTTCAAACACATGACTTGTTAAGTGCCGTAACTCCAAATAACCCTGTGTATTTGAGCCATGCCAGTGGCCACGCAGGTTTTGCAAATGCTAAGGCCATGGAAATAGCGGGAATTGAGATATTGCCGAAGGATGGTATTGATAAATTGCAAGTCGAAGGTGGTGAAGTAATGCGCGATGAACTAGGAAGACCTACCGGAATTTTCAATGAGCGGGCGCAAGGTCTGATCTGGAAGCATATTCCTGAAAGCACTCTCGAGCAAAATAATAAAGCATTTGAATTGGCGGTGGCAGCTTGTCACAGAAACGGCATTACTGGTTTTCACGATGCAGGAATCGGTCGAGAGACAATAGCATTGTACGAACAAATGAAAACAGCGGACAAAATGAAAGTTCGTTTATACGGTATGCTCACCGGTTGGGACAAAGAATTACTCAGCGAATGGTATGAAAAAGGACCGTTGGTAGATCCCGATAATTTAGTGACCATACGTTCCGTGAAATTAAATTGTGATGGGGCTCTAGGGTCACGTGGTGCTTGGTTGTTAGAACCCTATACCGACCGACCAGGGCATTACGGTCATGAAACACTACCCATGGAAATGGTTCAAGAAACTGCTGTAGATGGTTTGCGTAATGGTTTTCAAGTTTGCTCTCATGCCATTGGAGATCGTGCCAACAAAGAAATTTTAGACCGTTATGAAGCCGCCTTCGAAGAATTGCCGAATTTGATAACGAATCATAGATTTCGAATTGAACATGCCCAACATTTACATCCAGATGATATTCCTCGTTTCGCACAACTTGGCGTAATACCGGCAATGCAAGCTATACACTTATCTTCTGATAGGTCTTGGGCTATTGACCGTTTGGGGGAAAAACGAATTAAAGAAGGTGCGTATATGTGGCAAGCCCTTTTAAAAAGCGGCATACCTATTGTCAACGGTACCGATGTTCCTGTAGAGCCTCTAAATCCGATTGCGAGTTTGTATGCCAGTATCAGTCGTAAAACATTAAAGGGTACTCCTGAAGGTGGTTATGAACCTGAACAAAAAATGACCAGAGAACAGGCGTTGATATCGTATACTCTTGATGCTGCCTATGGCGCTTTCGAAGAAAACATTAAAGGTTCAATTACTGCTGGAAAATTAGCCGACTTTACTATTTACGATCAGGATATTATGACTATACCCGAAGATGAATTCTTAAAAACAGAAATAGCCATGACCATTTTTAATGGCGATGTTGTTTATAAGAAAAATAAATAATTTAAGTTTATCCTAAACTCCATTTATTTCCAACTTCAGATAAGGGTTTACATGGCTCATATTTGCCTGGTATTGGATCGTAGCTAAGTACATTTTCGCCCATTTCTTCTGATGTAAAATAGGCCCAAATGGCCATAGATTTCATAGACCTGTAAAAACCGATGGTTTCTTGAGGACCTACCCCCGTACCCCAAACTCCCGAGCCAAACTTTCCTGAATTTAATTCTGCCTCTTTCAATACATTGGTGCTGTCTTCGGTATTCAAATTGATAAAAATATTGCCATATTTCTCTTTACAATTTTCATTAAAAGCTGCAATATTAGCTCTCATATTATCTTGTCCTTCTTTATCATACGTTTTAGCAATCACCTTGTCTATAAAGATATCAGACTTCACATCTAAGGCACCTGGCGTATCTGTTCTCGGTAAAATCATATCTACTAGTTTAGCAATAGTTTTCGCCTCTACATCGGTAAAAAATAAAGGTTGCCAATCTAATCTGGTTTCCGTTTTGCACGATTCAAATAACGAAAGCATGGAAGGCATTAAAATCGTTGCTCCTGCAACAAGTCCTGTTTTTCGTAACGCTTTTCTTCTGTCCATAACTTAGATATTTAATTTTTTTAATTCAGATACTGCATAGTCTGCTGCTCTTGCAGTTAATGCCATATAGGTCAATGAAGGATTCACACAGGATGATGACGTCATACAAGCACCGTCGGTTACAAATACATTTTTAGCGGCATGTACTTGATTGAATTCATTCAACACCGATGTTTTAGGATCACGCCCCATTCGTGCTGTACCCATTTCATGTACGCCATACCCTGGTGGATGCTCATTATCAAAGCCCAAAACATCTTTAACACCAGCCTTTGTTAGCATTTCTACTGCATCTTCCTGTATTTGTTTGTTCAATGCTTTTTCATTGGCTTTAAATTCAGCGTCGATGGTTAATGTCGGTTGTCCCCATTTATCCAATACATCCGAATTCAAGGAAATTTTATTATCGTGATAAGGCAAGCATTCTGCAAACCCTGTGATGAACATTTCCCATCCACCAGGTTTTAATATACTGTCCTTATAATCAGCACCAAAAGCTTCAATATTAGCAGGATTACCACCTCTGTAAGCGCCACCTTGATATCCGAAACCACGTAAAAATTTATCTGTTTTACTTTTCTCATCGATATTAACATATCTAGGAATGTAAATACCATTAGGTCTTCTTCCTTTATAATATTTATCCTCAAAGCCGTCAACTTTACCTATCGCACCCACTCTATAGGTGTGATCCATTAAGTTATGGCCTAACTCACCACTATCATTTCCTAATCCGTTTTCAAAACGGTTAGACTTAGAATTCATTAAAATTTGAGTTGTACTCAAGGTTGATGCATTTACGAATACAATTTTAGACGAATATTCAATGTCTTCATTCGTTTCTGAATCAATGATACGCACCCCGGTCACCTTTTCTTGCTTCTCATCATAAATCAACGATTGTACTATAGAATATGGTCGTATCGTTAAATTACCCGTAGCATTTGCTGGAGGTAAGGTTACTGCATTACTACTAAAGTAAGCGCCGTAAGGACACCCACGGCTACATCTATTTCTATTTTGGCATTGGCCTCTACCATTATGAGGTTGGGTTAAGTGAGCCACCCTACCAATAATCATATTTCTACCTGCAAACTGCTCTTCAATTCTACCTTTTACATGTTTCTCAACACAGTTAAGCTCCATTGGTGGTAAAAAATGACTGTCTGGTAATTGTGGTAACCCTAATGCTTCTCCACTTATACCTGCAAATTTCTCTACATAAGTATACCAAGGTTCAATGTCTTTATATCGAATTGGCCAATCGACCCCATGACCATCTTCTGCGTTTGCTTTAAAATCTAAATCGCTCCATCGGTAGGTTTGCTTACCCCACAAAAGCGACTTACCACCCATTTGGTGACCACGTAGCCATAAAAAGGGTTTCTCTTCTGTATACGGATTTGCTGCGTCATCAGCCCAAAAATGTTCAGTATCTGTACCAATCCATCCAGAACGGATAGCTTTATAATGTTTTTCTTTTTGATCTGGTGTCAAACCACCTCTGAGTTCCATATCCCACGGGTCTAAATTCATGGTAGGATAATCTACAATATGCTCCACAATGGGTCCACGTTCTAACACCAAAACTTTTAATCCTTTCTCACATAATTCCTTTGCTGCCCATCCTCCACTAATTCCAGATCCAATTACTATGGCGTCATAGGTCATCTCCTTTTTTGCATCAATATTAAAGTTTGCCATTATATATGTTGGGTTGATTTCACTTCCTAATTTAGTTATTAATCTACGTAAGCCAACTAAAGCAGTAGGTTCTAATATATTTCTACATTTAATTCGGAAAAGAATATTGACTCAACTTAAATATTAGTACGCCACATATTAGCCTGCGATGTAATTTATGCGAGGTTATAGGTCTTCCTTGTTTTCGAAAACCTTTTCGTAAATAGTATAATCACAAACTAATTGTTTGGCAACATTGATAGCTTTAAAAAGGTCATCGAGCAAAAACTATTGTTTTATACCATGCTTTTTTTCTATCTTTTCAATAGAAACCGTAAACCAATTACGACCTTGAAACACACATACATTTACGCCATTTTACTTTTAGTCTTTACTTCTTCTTGTAAAGAGAACCAAACAAACAATGAGCAAAAGCAATTACCAAGAATCGCTATCGCGGGATTAGGAATTGAGAGCAGTACGTTCTCACCTGCCCTTTCTACAGAAGAAGCTTTTCATGCGAAAATCGGAGATTCTGTGTATATCAGATATCCCTTTTTACAGGTTGATTCTTTGCAAAGGCAACGCGCCGAATGGATACCAACCTTGGTGGGAAAATCACTTCCTGGTGGAACTGTAACTAGGGAAGCTTACGAATCTTTGGTGACTAAAAGTTTGCAATTATTAAAAGAGAACATGCCTTATGACGGACTCTTTTTTGATATTCATGGGGCTATGAGTGTAGTAGGTTTAGATGATCCCGAGGGAGATTTGATAGCACGTATTAGAGCAGTGATAGGTGATGATGTACTTGTATCAACATCTATGGACTTACATGGTAATGTCTCTGAACGTTTGGCTAAACATTCTGATTTAATTACGTGTTATCGTATGGCACCGCATGAAGACGCTATTGAATCTAAAAAAAGAGCAGTTACCAATCTTATAGATCGCCTTGAAAATGGTAAAGGTAAACCTGCATATAAAGCGTGGGTACCTGTACCAATTCTATTACCAGGTGAAAAAACTAGTACACGAATAGAACCAGGCAAAAGTTTGTATGCCAAAATTCCGGACATCATAAAACAAGAAGGCGTAATCGATGCGGCAATTTGGATTGGCTATGCTTGGGCAGATGAACCACGAAATCATGCCGTTGTAATGGTTACTGGTGATAATAAAGAGCAAATTGAAAAAGGTGCAGAAAAATTAGCGCAAAGCTTTTGGGACGTTCGAAAGCAATTTGAATTCGTTGCCCCTACAACCACATTAGATGAAAGTTTGAAATTAGCATTGACCAGTGATAAAAAACCTTACATGATTAGTGATATGGGTGATAACCCTACCGCTGGTGGTGCAGGTGATGTCACATGGACGTTAAAGGAATTACTCGCTAGACCTGAATTTAAATCTGATAAGGGAACCTCTTTAATCTACGCTTCTATTCCAGGGCCCGAATTTGTTGCTAAAGCCCTTGAAATAGGAGTTGGTGGAAAAATAAAAGCTAAAGCAGGTGCTGAAGTAGATAATCGATTTGCAGGACCGTTAACCTTAGAAGGTACCATTACCGCTATTAAAGAAGGTGATACGAATGCCGAGGTTGAAGTTGTTGTGAAAGTTGGAAGTATACATGTTATTGTTACCAAGAAAAGAAAGCCTTATCACCACTTGAGTGACTTTACAAACTTAGGATTGAACCCGAAAGAAACGGATATCGTGGTAGTAAAAATTGGCTATTTAGTACCTGAATTGTACGATTTGCGTGGCGATTGGATAATGGCATTGACACCTGGTGGCGTTGACCAAGATTTGAATCGCTTGGGGTATAAGCGTATTAAAAGGCCAATGTTTCCATTAGATTCCGATATGGAAAATCCTGATTTATCAGCAAGATGGATACCAGCTTCAAATGCGAAAGAATAATTAAACGGTAATTGCCTTGTTTAAATAACGCCTAAAGGGTAACATTTCTGTGTACACTTCAATTAATTTTTCATCGAAATTATCTTTGAAAGTTAGTTCAGTAGAAAAGGTTGTTTCAACCCCAAATGTTTTATTTCGAAGCAATTCTATGTGCTTGTGGTCATTAGAAAATCCTTTTGGGGATTTGGTCAATTTCGCATCTTCATATAGTTCACCAAACAAGGTTTTGAAGGATTTTTTATTTAGAATTTTCTGAAGTTCTTCACCATCATAATCTATAGCGTCTCGAACGCTTCGTAAAACTTTTGGTTCCGGTCGCCACAGTCCGCCAGCAAAAATGCATCTATTAATACCTAGCTCAAAATAGAAGTCTGCTGTCTTTGGTTTCTTGTCAAATCCGGCTCCAAAATGGTCTTTATAAACCGGTTTATTCGGATGAAACATGAGGTTGTTATTGATACGGTTAATTCCCTTTTTACCAGGTGTATCATAATATTCATCAGCTATAGTAGATAGTCTAATATTCATACTGTTTAACCAGCAAATAAATTCATCTCGGACTTCTTTATACCATTTCCGGTTTAAGTCCATCCATTCTTTATTGTTATTCTTTTGAAGTTCCTTGAGGAATTCGATTTGGTTCTTGAAGCTCATTATTCTTTCAATCATTATTGCCTCACCTTATTACCCAAAATATAAAGTGAGGCAATCTATTTATTTTTATCGTGAAAGTCCCTTTATCTTTTAAACAGAGGTGACAAATTTGACAGATTGCTTTGTCGTGCCTCCTCGCAATGACGCGTTTCTAAAACCGATTATCACCACCAACAATATCACCTAGTGTTCCAAGGATACTTCCTTCTCCTTTATCCTTACCTCCTCTTGGTATTGATGCTAAAACTCGACCAGCCAAACGACTAAAAGGTAATGATTGAATATATACGGTACCAGGACCTCGCAAGGTTGCAAAAAATAATCCTTCACCTCCGAATACAGTATTTCTAATTCCACCTACAAATTCAATGTCATAGTCGACATCTTTTGTAAACCCAACGATGCAGCCTGTATCAACCTTTAGAACTTCACCAGACCCTAATGTTTTTTTAGCTAAAGTTCCGCCTGCATGTATAAAGGTCATACCATCACCATCTAATTTTTGCATAATAAAACCTTCTCCACCAAAAAGTCCACGACCCAACTTCTTTGAAAACTCAATACCAATTGAAACGCCTTTTGCTGCACATAAGAAAGCATCTTTCTGACAAATAAAGCGTCCGCCCATTTCAGATAAGTCTATAGGTAGAATTTTACCAGGATATGGTGATGCAAAACTCACTTTTTTCTTTCCCTGACCAATATTTAAAAAGGCAGTCATAAACAGGCTCTCACCGGTCAACATTCGTTTACCTGCAGAAAATATTTTACCTAAAACACTATTGTCTTGATTACTCCCATCACCAAAAATGGTATTCATTTTTATATCGGTGTCCATCATCATAAAGCTACCAGCTTCGGCAACAACTGCCTCTTGAGGATCAAGCTCTATTTCAACGTATTGCATTTCTTCTCCAAAAATCTCGTATTCTATTTCGTGTGCATTCATCTTATTTTGTTTTTGATTGATACCCATTAGTTGCAAAGAGAAGTGCTTTTGTTACAATTAATCAGCAATTTTCTGAAACAATCTATAATTATAAAGCACATTAGATGCATTTGTTGAAAAATTCATTTGCACTAATTTTTCTTACTAATAACCATGCTTAATCTACTTCTTCAATCGAACCGTCCACTCAAAGTGAAAAGTACTTACCACTACTCCATCTTCATTTACCCCGACAGATTTCATCCAAATAGTTTGCCCTTCACCTGTTGTGATAGTTTTATCTAATGCTTCTTTAATCGAATGTCCATCTTCACAAGTAAACGTAATTTTACCGGTAGCTTTTTTTGAAAAATTAGCTTTATTATTGGCTACCAACATCGATATTTTCTTTCCTGTTGCTTCTATTTGGTCAATCATCAGAGCACCAGTTGACAGTTCTGCTGCCATACCTTGTACCGCCCAAAACATCGAATTAAATGGGTTCTGATTCACCCATCTATGTCGCACAGTCACGATGGCCTTATTTTTATCAATTGTTCTTAAACGCACTCCGCACCACCATGCTGCTGGAAGTTTAAAAAAAGAGAACATATTGAATTTACTAGCGGTTACAGCCATTTTATCTTTAATTTTCGCCAAAAATAGCCATTATTAATAGCATACTAAAATGTTAAAATAAAGTTAAATATTAGTACTATGTGTTGCATAGTACCTTTTTTTAACCATATATTTGCATAGGAAGTTAATAGGTTATCAACGTAATTAGTTTTTACATAGTAATAAAATCAATCATCATCAATATCGAACCAATCATGACAGAATCAGTAACAAAACACGAAAGAAACCTCTCAGCACTTATACATGCGAGTACGTTTTCAAAATTCTTTATTCCATTCGGGAATTTCATAATACCTCTTGTCTTATGGACAGCGAACAAGAAAGAATATGAATTTGTAGATCACAATGGCAAACAGGCCTTAAATTTTCAAATTAGCCTTCTACTCTACTCCATCCTAGTAGGTATGATTAGCATACCTTTTTTCTTAGGTGGGTTAATTCCGAACATTTTCGACTTTGATCACTTTGGTTTTTCAAACCTACAGAGTTTCAATTTTGTTGATTTTCATTTTAATAGTGATGATTTCTTTGGTCCTTGGATGATACCCGTTGCATTACTTGGTCTTGCCCAATCAGCATTGTTCATCGTTAATATAGTCTATACCATTTTGGCTACTATTAAAACAAATGAAGGCGAACATTTCGAATATCCATTAACAATTAAATTCATAAAATAATGAGCGTATTCAAAATCATACTAGCCTTAACTCTTGTATTAGTATCAAATACAATGAAGAGTCAAGATGCAGAAGACAAAGCACTTTACGATACCATTATGGAATTGGATAAAACTTATTTCACGGCGTATAATGAGTGCGATATGAAAACACAAAGAGAATTCTATGATGAGGATATTGAGTTTTATCATGATATGGGCGGTTTGGCAACTGACAAGGCTGAACTTTTAAAAAGTATTGAGAAAAATATCTGTGGTAAAGTGACACGAACCTTAATTGAAGAGAGCGTAGAAGTTCATGCCATTAAAGATTTTGGTGCCATACAAATAGGAATGCACAAATTTTATAATAATCAAGAACCTAATGCCATATCGAAACCAACAAAATTTATTGTTATCTGGAAAAAGACCAATACTAAGTGGCTTATAAGTAGGGTAATCAGTTTACATTAAAAGCGGGGTACTCATCATACCCTTAAGAGTTTATTAATCAATCAAAAATCAATCAGGATGTTTATTCATCAAACAAAAAACGAACAGTTAATCTATGCAGACAACAGACACCATGGAGCAAACCCCTCCACAAAGGGGACTGCATAAAAAGCAAAAAGACATTATGAATGTAGAAAACACAAAAGCGCAAATGCGAAAAGGGGTTTTGGAGTATTGCATCCTGTCCATCTTAAACGGACACGATAAATATGCTTCAGAAATCTTGGAGACGCTAAAGGATGCAAAAATGCTAGTAGTAGAAGGTACTATATACCCACTACTTACACGGTTAAAGAATGCAGGTCTTCTAAACTATCGTTGGGAAGAATCTACTTCTGGACCGCCAAGAAAATACTATACCTTAACCGAGACCGGTAAACTTTTTCTTAAAGAATTAGATACCACTTGGGATGAATTGAGAAAAGCCACCAACCTGGTAACCAACACAAAAAACAGCTAATTATGAACAAGACAGTAAATATAAATTTAGCAAACATGCTCTTCCATATTGATGAAGAGGCATATAATAGAATGGGCAAGTATTTAGAATCGGTTAAACGATCATTTGCCAATACACCAGGTAGTGATGAAATCATTGCCGATATAGAAGCTCGAATTGCCGAACTTTTCTATGAAAAGTTAGAAAATGAAAGACAAGTAATCACTCAAAAAGAAGTGGATGAAGTCATTACCATTATGGGGCAACCAGAAGATTATATGGTTGATGAGGACATTTTTGAAGATGAACCAAAATCAAAATCTTTTTCTCGCAAGGATAGAGTTAAAAAACTATATAGAGATACAGAGAAAAAATACGTTGCTGGAGTTTCTTCTGGTTTAGCACATTACTTCGGTATTGATCCTTTATGGATACGCTTACTTTGGATTTTCTTGACCATTTTCACTTGGGGTGGTTTCATATTCATCTACGGATTATTATGGATTTTAATCCCAGAAGCGAAAACCACGGCCCAAAAATTAGATATGAGCGGTGAAACCGTGAATATTAGCAATATCGAGCGTAAAGTTAAAGAGGGTTTTGATGACGTTGCGGACCGTGTAAAAAGTGTTGACTATGAAAAAGTAGGCAATACCGTCAAAAAAGGAGGTAAAACCATCTTTGACACCTTTGGTGATATTGTCATGTTTCTCTTCAGAATTTTTGGCAAATTCATAGGTATTCTATTGGTAATTATTGGAGCATCGACATTGATCGGACTATTCGTAGGGCTATTTACGGTTGGTATTTTAGATGTAATTCACGTACCAGGTATTGATTTCTATAATGTAGTCAACTCTACTAATCTACCTATTTGGGTAGTATCGTTATTGGCCTTTTTTGCTATAGGGATTCCATTTTTCTTCTTAATGTATTTAGGATTGAAAATATTGGTCAACAACTTGAAGTCTATTGGTAATATTGCAAAATTCTCACTTTTGGGTCTTTGGTTGATTTCTATAATTCTTTTAATAGTCTTTGGTATTAGAGAAGCTGCTTCTCATGCCTACACAGGTAGTACTTCTATCGAAAATGAAATTACGAATGTCATTCCTTCAGATACCATTGCTATTAAATTAGTGACGACCGACGAGTTTGACTATGAAAAAGACATGCACATGGGAGATACCTTTATTTCATATGATGAGGCTGGTAATAAGATTTTAGTTTCTGATGATGTGAGATTCCGTATTAGAAAATCACAAGATAGCTTAGTTCGTATTCAAGTGCGAAAAGAAGCTGATGGCCCATCTAATAAGGAAGCAAAAGAAATAGCTGACCAAATTATTTACGACTATGAAGTAAAAGGAAATACTATTTCTTTGAACGATTACTTAACTACTCAAGGTCCGAAATTTAAGGATCAAGAGGTTCGTGTAAATGTATTTCTACCCGCAGGTACAATTCTTACTTATGAACAGGCTAGTAGTAGAAATTGGATTACCACCATGACTACTGATAAGGATGTTGATAATCTTGAAGGCTATACTTGGAAAATGGCTGATAATGGTGAATTACAATGTCTAGACTGTCCTGAATCTATGAATGAGAACGATGACGACGAGGAAGAAAACCGCATAAATATCAACGGAAATGGAATTGATATTAATATTAACGGAAATGGGGAAAAGGGTAAAATTAAAATCAATGAAAACGGTATTGATATCGATGTCAACGATAATGGTGAATCCTTTAAAATGAAATTAGATGAGAACGGCGTAAAAATCAACGCTAACGATAGTATCAACTAATTACAGTTCATATACCATAATCTACAATTGAGTAATATTTAATCGTAGAAAAATTATAAAACAATCATTTTTACATCAATCTAAAAAACAAACAATCATGACAACACTAGTAAGAATTACAATCGCACTTGTTCTAGCCCTTTTGCTTACCTCTTGTGGCTTTGACATTAACTTCGGAGATTTCGGTACAGGAGAAAAAGGAAACGGCGTAGTCGTCGAAGAAACTCGAGAAATTACTGAAGAGTTCACAGAAGTATCAGCATCTGAAGGTATCGATGTTTATGTAACCCAAGGTTCTGATTTTGACATATCTGTTGAAGCAGATGAAAATATCATGGATTTGATAGGTACCGATATTAGAAACGGTAAGTTAAAAATTCACGCTATAGAAAACATAGGTAGAGCTACCAAAAAGGTCTATGTTACTTTACCGGCAGTTACTGGTTTATATGCATCAAGTGGTTCTCATTTAACTGCGGAAAATATGATACAGGCTGATAAATTACATGTTGATGCCAGCAGTGGAGCAATGTTAAATGCAAATGTAAAAGTGACGGACATGGAGATAGATGCCAGTAGTGGTGCTAATATTACACTTTCCGGTAACGCAAAAGAAGTGTATGTAGATGGCAGTAGTGGTGCTAATATTAAAGCAAACGACCTTATGACCCTAGCTTGTAATGCAGATGCCAGCAGCGGAGCCAACATTAGTATAGATGTTGCCGATAATTTAACTGCGGAAGCTTCTAGTGGTGGTAATATATCGTACAAAGGCAACCCGTCGGTACAGAAGAACAAATCGGTTTCGGGTAGCGTGCATAAGTATTAAAACTCATCAATCAACTCCACTTTAAAAACCCACTGAATTATCAGTGGGTTTTCATTTTTTAGTCAAGCCCTAATATGTATATTAGTACCATGCAAGTACATTTAAAGAAATACACATTACAATTGAAGCACACCTTTAGCATCTCAAGAGAATCGCATGATTTTCAAGACACTATGATTGCTTCTTTAACGTTAAACGGTCTAACTGGGTTCGGTGAAGCAACCTCAAATCCATATTATAAAATAACCACCGATAGTATGATGGGTGAAATTGGGGCCATCTCAAAAGAAATTGAAAAGTTTGATTTTACCACACCAGAAGTTTTTCATGCCTTTTTGGTAAGTAAAGGCTTATCGAGCTTTGCTATTTGTGCTTTAGATTTGGCCGCGCACGACCTTTATGGAAAGCTATTGGATAAGCCTTTATATGAAATTTGGGGTACAAGCATAGAGAACTATCCTATTACCAATTACACCATAGGTATTGCCTCCGTTGATGTGATGTTGGCGAAAATGCAAGAAATGCCATGGCCTATTTACAAAATTAAGTTAGGTACAGTCGATGATATTGCTATTGTAAGAGAACTACGAAATCATACCGATGCTATTTTTAGAATAGATGCCAATTGCGCGTGGACGGCTCAAGAGACAATATTTAATGCTCCTCTTTTAAAAGAACTTGGTGTTGAGTTTTTAGAGCAACCACTAAAAGCTGATGATTGGTCAGGTATGGAGGAGGTTATGCACCATAGTGTTTTACCGGTAATGGCCGATGAAAGTTGTATTGTAGAAAGTGATGTTGAAAAATGTGCCCTGCATTTTAGTGGTATCAATATTAAACTGACCAAATGTGGAGGTCTCACCCCCGCCCTACGCATGATTAAAAAAGGTAAGGATTTAGGCCTTAAGATTATGATAGGTTGCATGACAGAATCAACTGTTGGTATTTCTGCTATTGCACAATTACTTCCACAATTAGATTATGTGGATATGGATGGTGCGCTTCTTTTAAAAAGTGATATTGCAACTGGAGTTCATATTGAACCTAATGGCAAAGTAATTTTTCCTAAACTTGCCGGTACAGGTGTACAATTATTGTAATGATTACCATTGATGAATTTCCTGGTAGAGCGATTAATATAGATGGTAAAGACTTTCTATATTTTGGTGGTACTTCTTATTTAGGCTTACAAACCGATAGTGATTTTCAATCGCTATTTATTAAGAACATTAAAAAATATGGCACTTCTTACAGTGCTTCACGAAAATCTAATATTCGCATTTCTATTTTTGACAAGGCTGAATCGTACTTATCAAATTTAGTAGGTAGTGAAAGCTGTATTACCTTGTCTTCAGGGTATTTGGCAGGGCAACTAGTCTGTGATTATTTTAGTAGTGAAGACTATAAATTATATTATGCTCCTAATACTCACTCCGCTTTATATAGAGGAAAACAAAAAGTATATCAAAGCTGGCAGCAACTTGAAACTGATATTTTAAAGCACCAAGGGGAAAAACAAGTCATATTCTTAGATAGCATTGATTTTAATGGCAATAATTTTCCAAATTATGAACCACTTCAAAAATTACCACTAGAAAATATTATTCTTGTTATAGATGAATCTCATGGTATTGGCATCACTGGTACAAATGGTGGTGGCAGCTTCTCTTACTTACAATCATTACAACCAAAAGAACTCTTAGTCACTTGTTCCTTAGGAAAAGGTTTTGGCATACAAGCAGGTGCCATATTTGGTCGTCAGTCAATCATTGAAAAATTAACTGAAACTCAGTTTTTTGGTGGCTCTAGTCCGGCTACACCAGCTGCCTTAGCTACTATGATAGATGCGCATTCTATTTTTTTAGTCAAAAGAGACCTATTACATCGCAATACAGCCTTATTCTTGAAAAATTTAGCTTATCCCCTATACTTTTCAGCTTCAGAAGGGCATCCTACATTTAGTTTTAAAAACGAACAAATGGCAACCATTCTAGAAGAAAATAGTATTCTAGTAACCAATTTTCGCTACCCTACCGAACATAATGATTTAATGAGTCGTATTGTTTTGAGTTCTTCCCATAAAAAAAAAGATATTCTCAAACTTTGTAAAATACTTAACACGCTATCTATCTACAATACTTAATAATCATTTGTCATTATTAGTGAATCCTTAAGTTTTTAATTAAAATTTTAACATATTCTAAATTTATTTCGTATCTTTTTAGTAGATAATCAATTACACTATTAACTAAAAAACACCTCCATGAAAAAAATTATAGGATTGGTATTATTGATGCTTGTCTTGGTTTCAGCTGCCTCGACTAATTCAATCAAAAAGAATTATATGCATACCATTCAAGGCACGTGGGAATTAGAAAGTTTCTACAACTATGATGGACAACAAATTATCGATACCGTACCGACTACTGACGGCTATAGACAAGTGAAAATGTACTACAATGGAAAAATTATGTGGAGTCGTTATGTGCCAGTAGACAAAATTGGACGGTTCGGATACGGAACTTATCAAATTACTGATGATAGGCTTATCGAAACTATTGAATATGGAGATAATGAAATGATTATGGCAATGGACACCATGCGAATATTCACTTTCGAACTTCAGCTTGGTGATGATAAGTTCAGTCAAATAAGCTTAGATGAAGATGGAAATAGAACTTTCTCAGAAAACTATAAGAGAATTGATTAGCTTAAATTCAATTATAATTAAAAAACGCCGTTTCTTGGAAACGGCGTTTTTTTATACAACTATTTTAAACCTTATAGATTATACTGAATACTGATCTGCTATCGACTCTTCTACAGAACCTATTGAAGCTAAATAGCGCTCAGCATCTAAAGCAGCCATACAGCCGGTACCCGCTGCAGTTACCGCTTGTCTGTACTCTTTATCTTGTGCGTCACCGCTAGCAAACACCCCTGGTAAATTGGTCTTGGTAGACTTACCTTTAGTAATAAGATATCCTGTTTCATCCATATCTAACTGACCTTTAAAAATATCAGTATTTGGTTTGTGCCCAATGGCAATGAATAACCCAGTAATAGCGATATCCTCTTTTGCACCTGTTTGGTTATTTACTATTCGTAAACCCTCAACAACCTGCTCACCAAGAACTTCGTCTACTTCGGTATTATAAAGAACTTCAATATTTTTTAAACTATTAACTCTATGTTGCATTGCTTTTGACGCTCTCATTTCGTCTTTTCGTACCAACATCGTTACTTTATTACAAATATTGGCGAGGTATGAAGCTTCCTCCGCAGCAGTATCTCCTGCGCCAACAATAGCTACGTCCTGACCTTTATAGAAAAAACCATCACAAACTGCACAAGCAGAAACTCCACCTCCACGTAAACGTTGCTCACTAGGAATATTTAAATATTTAGCAGTAGCACCGGTAGAAATTATAACAGTTTCAGCCTCTATATGCTTTTCACTATCTGCAACTACCTTATGTATTCCCCCTTTTTCTTTTGAAAATTCAACTGAAGTAATCATACCGATTCTAACTTCAGTACCAAAACGCTCAGCTTGTTGTTGTAATTGCACCATCATGGTAGGTCCGTCGACACCTTCTGGATAGCCCGGAAAATTGTCTACCTCTGTGGTAGTTGTCAATTGTCCTCCTGGTTCCATACCGGTATACATGACAGGTTTCAAATCTGCACGTGCAGCATAAATAGCTGCTGTATAGCCCGCTGGGCCAGATCCTATAATCAATGTTTTTACGCGTTCTATTTTATCAGACATAATATCAAATGGTTCAATTATTATTCTCAATTACAAAAGTAGCTTTTTGAGTAAAAAACTTACCATTAAGTTATCAAAAGTTTTAATCGAATCATTAGATAATCACATACCTTTATTTATAATTTTAATTAGTTTAAGTCAATTATAAAATTATCATAATATATGTGAAAAATTGAACCCTCGTTATATCCAATACGTATGTATAGTAGAACCAATGATATATTGATAAATGAAAAAGTTTAAATGTGCCATAGTTGAAGATTCAAAAGTACAACGTACTTTATTGGAACAGGTCATAGATAAAACTTCAAACTTAGAACTTATTTACTCATTTACTAGTAGTACCGAGGCTTTAGAATTGATAAATTCATCTAAGATAGATTTGTTATTTCTTGACATTGAAATGCCCGTCATGAACGGATTTGAATTTTTAGCAGGATTAAAAACCATACCCCAAGTAATCATTACCAGTCAAAATCAGAAATATGCATTAGAAGCTTTCGATTATAATGCAATTGATTTTCTATTAAAACCATACAGCAAAGCTCGATTTGAACTTGCAGTTAATAAAGCTATCAGCAAAATTAAATCTACCGTTAAAAGCAAACCTGAAAACAAATTAATCGTTAAGCATAATTTGAAACAGATTGAGCTTAACATTCATAGCATACTATGGGTAGAGGCGCTTGGTGACTATGTAAAAGTTATTACGTCAGAACGTAATTATGTCATTCTATCTACATTAACCACTTTTAATAAAAAGCTCGGTGATGATAAATTTCTAAGAATACACAAATCGTATATCGTTAACCTAAGCATGGTAGAGCGATATAATCACGAATTCATTGAAATAAAGGGAAATAAAATACCTATAAGCCGTACCAAAGGCATTGAGCTAGACCGACTTCTAAAGTGTGTGGACTAAAATTGATTTCTTAATTATTTGGTTATCATATCTACGCTAGCTACTGTTCTAAACCCTGTATGCTCTAAAGAAGAATCCATACTTGAACCCATACGAGCAGATACTCGATAACTAGCACAGTAAGAATCACTACATAAAAATGAACCTCCTTTAATAACTTTCTCTTTTGCAAGCGGATTATTTGGTGTAAACGGACTATTTGCCCCCGTAGGATTGATTAAGACTGAATTTTGACCGTTCATCTCTTTATAGTAATCGGAATTGTACCAATCGCTTGTCCATTCCCAAACGTTACCCGCCATATCATAAAGACCATAAGCGTTTGCAGGATATGATTTTATAGGTGCACGTAATTCAAATCCATCTGCTTCACTATTGTTTACTGGAAAATCGCCTTCCCAAGTATTTGCCTTTTCACTCAAAACAGAAACATCATTACCCCAATTATACACTGTACCATACGAACCTGCTCTTGACGCCAGTTCCCATTCAGCCTCTGTCGGTAAGCGCCTATTGGCCCATTCACAATAAGCCAAGGCATCTTCATAAGCGATCTGTACAACAGGGTAATCCTCTTTCCCTTTAATAGTACTTTTTGGTCCATTTGGATGTTGCCAATTTGCCCCGATGGTCCAGTTCCACCACTGAGAAAAATCATACAGGTTTGCAACAGGAGACTTGGATTTTTTAAAGGTCAATGAACCAGGTTGTAATATTGAATCATGCGGCTTGGGCGTTCCTGGTGGTACTTGCTTTTTTAGTTCTTCCCAATCTATCCCTCTTTCCGCTATGGTAATATAGCCAGTAGCTTTTATAAATTCAGCAAATTGTTTGTTGGTTACTTCTGTAGCATCCATAAAAAAACCATCTACCAAAACATCTATAGCCGGTTTTTCATGGCCCATAGCCATTTTATCACTAGCAACCGCTCCTTGTTTAAATGTGGCGCCAGACACCCACACCATGCCTTCTGGCGTATTTAATCCTTCGGGTTTGTTAACTAGAATAGCATACTTCTCAACTTCCGAAGTTATTTTCTCCTTTTCTTTTTTTGTATCTGGTCTTTTCTTCTCCTTAGTTTCTGACTTACAGTTCGCCAGCATCACTATAAGAATACTTAAACCAAGTATCTTAATACTTTTCTTCATCTGCTAATAGAATAATTTTTTTATTTAAAATCTGCTACTAATCATCTACTTAGTTTATCGGACTAATCATATATTTTAAAGAAAGGTTTTCTGGTTTAATTTGATATTCTTCGTGTGGAAGTAGTCCCCAGCTGTTATCTCCGCCAACACCCATTTGACTGTGATCAATATTAATATTGATTAAGTCTCTTTTTGGAATATCGAAAGTATGTTGTTGTCTTTTTTCCATGCCTTCATCAAAATCTGAATTTAATTGATGGTGTGCACTAAAACTAAACAATTGTGGGGCACTGATTCTAATTCCCTTTCCGTCTGAATTTTCAAACGATAATGTTCTAATATCCGTTCTATTTCCATTCTCTTGTGGACGGATATATTCAAAATATAAATCGGAAACACTAGCATCATACAAACCAACCAATGCAGATGTTTTACGATCTTGATAATTCTCATGCTCTCCCCTACCATACCATATTACTTGGTCATAGCTATTATCGATGATAAAATTATTTCCGAATCTAGGTAAAATGGGTAAGCTGTCTTCAATGCCCAATAATTGAGTGCTTACCAAAATCTCACCTTTATTGTTAATGGTATAGGTGATGTTCACTTGGCCATTAACTGATGGCAAATCATAATTTGCCATTATCTTAAGGTCTTTCCTAATTTTAAAAGGATTTGTAGAAAGTTTTATCGCATCGATAATCTTCTTTCCTTCATTAGAATTTACCTCTAGGCTAATTATATTTTGAGTTTCTGTTGCTGCTTTCCACTTTTGTAACCGTTTTGGCATATTATAGCCATAATCGTTATCTGTTGGAGCGCGCCAAAAATTTACACTTGGTCCTTTCTGTAATAAATTTCCTTGTCCATAATCAATAGACTTTAACGTACCATCGGTACTATTAAAACCTATTTCAAAACCATCACCCTTTACAATAATAATAGCATCAGCTTTGGTTACTTGAAGTCCGTCAATAGTATCTTCAAATACCGATGGTTTATAATCTGTTAATTGATATTGCTCATAGGCCATCAAGAAATGTTCCGGTATAAGTACACCTTCTTTTTTAGTGGTCATGTAAACGTTCAAGTGATATTCTGAATTTGAATTAAGTAATTTTGGTAAATCTATCTGAATATCTTTGGTTGCATAAGGCGCAATATCTACATCTGCGATATTGCCTTTTTCTATCGCTTCTCCGTTTTCTAATAATCTCCAAGAAAAAGCATACTCAGATAAATTCGTGAAGTCGTACATGTTCTTTAAACTGATTTTGCCTGATTTCGGATTTTCAGACCTGAACTTCACATTTTGATATACCTTTTTAACCTCATATAAAGATGGGTGTGCCGAACGATCAGGGTTCACCAATCCGTTTAAGCAGAAGTTATTATCATTCTGTAATTCAGCTCCTCCTAAATCGCCACCAAAGGCATAAAATTCTACTCCGTCTTCATTCGTGGTCTTCAAACCTTGATCTACCCAATCCCAAATGAAGCCACCTTGCAACACATCATACTTTTCAATAACATCCCAATAATCTTGTAAATTACCTACACTATTACCCATGGCATGTGCATACTCACACTGAATTAAAGGCCTCTTCGGGTCGTTTTTGGCATACTCTATTGTTTGTTTAATTGTTGCATACATTGGCGCTTGTATGTCTGTATTTGAAAAATTCGTTGCGCCTTCGTATTGTACAGGTCGTGTATTATCATGCGCCTTCAACCAATCATACGTATCTAAAAGGTTTTGACCATTACCTGCTTCATTGCCTAAAGACCAAGTAACAATTGAAGTATAATTCTTATCGCGCTCGAACATGCGTATAGTTCTATCTAAATGCATAGCATTCCATTCTGGTCGATATGCTGGGTGAATTTTAATTGCTTCTTCATTACCATCTAAACCTTGGTTGGTTGTACCCATACCATGAATTTCAATGTTCGCTTCATCAACTACATAAAAACCATATTTATCGGCCATTCTGTAGAAAAACTCATTCTTCGGGTAATGACTGCAGCGAATCGCATTAATATTGTTGCGCTTCATTACCTCCATATCTTTTAGTGTAACCACTTCACTTATTACATGACCGGTAACTTCATCGTGATCATGTAGGTTTACTCCTTTAATCAAAACCGGTTGGCCATTCACCAAAAATTGATTGTTCTTAATTTCAATTTTTCTGAATCCGATTTTAGAACTTATTGCTTCAGTGACATTTCCTTTCTTGTCCATTAGCGTGAACAGCAGTGAATATAAATTCGGTTTTTCAGCATTCCATGTTTTTACATTTTTAATTTCTTGAGCAAACTTCACTGACGTATTACCTATATTTAAATCTAAATTTTGATTTACAGAAAAAACTTCGGTAGCACCATCTAATAAGGTTACTTCTATTTTATATTCTTTTAATTTCTTACCGGTATTTGTCAATTTTAAATCTAAATTGAATTTACCGTGGGTATATGTTTCATCTAAATCTGCAACAACCGTGTAATCTTTTATAGTTGCTGTATTAGTAGCGTATAGATAAACATCGCGGTCAATACCACTTAAACGCCAAAAATCTTGATCTTCTAAATAGCTAGCATCCGACCAGCGTAATACTTGTATCGCTAAAGAATTCTTCCCTTCTTTCAGGTATTTAGAAATATTGAATTCTGCAGGTGTTTTACTGCCTTCGCTATAACCTACCATTTGTCCATTAACATATACGTACATGGCACCACTTACTCCGCCGAAGTGAAGATATACGTCTTTACCATCCCAGTTTTTAGGAGTTTCAAAATCACGCTTATAACTACCAACAGAATTAATATCATGAGGAATAAATGGAGGATTTTTTGGATAAGGATATACAACATTCGTATAGATAGGTATACCATAACCTTTCAATTCCCAGTTTGATGGTACAGCAATTTTATCCCAACCTGATGTATCAAAATCGGTATTAAAAAAAGTAGTCGGTCTTTCTGTTACGCTAGCAACATACTTAAAATCCCATTCACCATTTAACGATTGATAAAAAGAGGAATTCTCCCAGCTATTACTCTCCAGGGCCATTGTTGCATTTTCATAACGGTATAATGCTGCTGTTGGGTCTTCTCTATTAATCTGAAATATTTCAGGATTCTCCCACTCCGGATTCTCCCATTTCGGTGCTTGAGACTGAACTAACATTACTGTGAATAATAAAAGACTTAGGATATTACTCTTAATTGCGTTTTTCATTTTCGCTTAATTCTATTTTTTGATTTTAATGGTTCCATAAAATGCCATTTCATCAAGATAAATGAAGTAGCAATTAATATTCATTTTATACTAAGTATTGACAATTAGAGCAATATTAAATTGTGAATACTACCAATAATTCCATCCTAGTAAAATACAATTAAACTTACGAATGCGAATAAAAGCAACAAAATATTCTAAGCAATTTACCTTTCTAACAACCCTTGTTCTATAAGAGGAATTTGAAAGAGCTCTGTTTCTGCTGTAGCATGTTCTTTTTTAAAAATTGCCGCTGCCCTTTCTAATATTTCAGGATGCTGGCTAGCAATATTTACTTGTTCGGTAGGGTCGTCTTTTAGATTATATAATTCTAAGGTTGGCTGCCCATCATCTTTTAAATGTTGGCGTATTACCTTCCAATCACCCATTCTAATGGCTACTTGACCTCCATATTCAGGAAACTCCCAATACAGAAATTCATGTTGAGCCTGATTTTCTTCACCCAGTAGGGTTGGTAAAAAACTTATACCATCGGTTTGTTCTTCTAATGGTATATCAACCATATCGGTAAAAGTGGCCAAAATATCATAATGTGCTGATGGTAGGTCGCTCGTAGTTCCTGCCTTTATTTCATTTGCCCAAGTAAAAAACGTAGGCACACGAATTCCACCTTCATACACGAAGCCTTTTCCTTTACCATATTTTCCATCAAATGGTTTAGCACTATCAAAGAATTCGGGGTCGGCACCACCAGCGTAACTAGGGCCGTTATCTGATGTAAAAACAATTAGTGTATTATCATAAATACCTTCATCTTTTAATTGCTTCACCAACTTACCTACATTCTCATCAAAATAGGAAACCATAGCGGCATAGGCAGCATGCGGATTCTGATGAGAAAAATATCCATTGCCTTCACCTGATAAATAAGGTTCTTCTGGTCCGAATTTTTTAATGTAATAATCAACCCAGCGTGGTGGCGCTTGCAATGCCACATGCGGAATAGGAGTTGCCCAATACAAGAAAAACGGATTCTCTTTATTCTCGGCCACAAAACCAGTCAGCTCTTTAAACATTAAATCTGGCGCATAGTCTGTTAACGTATAATTTTTATAGCTATCTGGATTTTTAGGGTCTAATCCTTTTGGAAATGGCGTACTTGGGGCAATGGTGTCATTGGCTAAATGCACTCTGTTTCTGTTTTTGTATAAGTGTAACGGATAATAGGTATGTGCTTGTCTTTGGCAATTAAAACCGTAGAAAAAATCAAACCCCATTTCATTAGGTATGGAAAGTGTATGTGGTGCGCCTAATCCCCATTTTCCAACCAAGCCAGTCGTATAACCATCATCTTTAAGATAATTCGCAATGGTCTTCGTTCCTTCCGGTACTGGGCGTTGACCTTCTAAAGTAGAGTCTTTTGCCATGGCTTTATAGTTCCAAACATCACCACGGTCGTTCCACTCATCATTACCGCGTATAAATGCCTTACCAGAATGTTTTCCTGTTAAAAACATATATCGTGCGGGTGCACATACGGGCGCACTAGAATAATGTTGGGTAAAAATCATTCCCTCCTTTGCAAGGGCATCTATATTTGGAGTTTCAATTTTCTCTTGACCAAAAGCCCCAATTTCCGCATAGCCCAAATCATCGGCTAAAATGTAGATGATATTTGGTTTTTGTATTTCGGGCTCCATCGCCTTCTTTTCTTCTTGACAGGAAAAGAGGAGAATCGTTATTAGGTTTAAAAGAATTAGATTTTTCATTTCGGACGGATTGGTTGGTTGCCCTAAAGATACCTATTTTCCTAAAATCTCTTCAATCAAACCTTTAAACATCAGTAGACCAGTGTCTATTAATTCATCGGGGAAATCATAATTAGCATGATGCAAAGAAGGATGCTGTGTGCCAGCACCCAATCCGAAAATGGCACTTTTATAGTTTTGAGAAAACCAGCCAAAATCTTCGCCGAATCTTAGCGATGTTGGTTTTTCATTTAATTCAAATCCTTTTTTCGCAGCCACCTTTTCCACTAATTCAGCACAGAATGCATTGTTTTCGGAAGCCGGAAAAAACTCAAACCAATTAATGTCATAGCCCAATTGATGCTTTTTAGCCACAACATCAACTATATCTTTAATTTTATCTTCTAACTTACTCATTATCTGAACACTCCATGTTCGAATTGTATAGTGAAGCTCTGCATGTTCAGGAGATATTCCGTAGGTTTTTTCACCGATATGCATACAAATAGGAGTCAATATAGCAAAATCATCGTTTTCAAAATTCGGATTAGCAAACGAGGAAAACAGCTGAATCAACTCTGCCGCTGCTAGTGAAGGATTCACTCCATTTTCTGGTTCGGAAGCGTGTGCTTTTTTTCCTTTTAATTGAATGCACAGACTTTGTACTGTTGCTGTAAAATAACCTGGTTTCACTAGTATAGAATGTAGTTTCTGGCCTGGTAAATTGTGAAGTGCAAAAACATAATCTGATGCAAGTTTTAAAAACTTAGCATCTGCTAACATCTTAGCTGCACCTTTTCCTGTCTCTTCAGCGGGTTGAAACAATAGTACTACGCTTCCCTTTTCCAATAGAGCCTCTGCCAACCAAATAGATAAACCAGCAACAATGGTCATATGGCCATCATGCCCACATTTATGGGAAATGCCCTTATTTTTTGATTGATGCGAAAAGGTATTTTTTTCTACTATTGGCAAAGCGTCTAGCTCACAACGAATGGCAACGATTGGTCCGTCATTTCCGAACTCATAGATTATAGCTACCCCTTCCCCACCGATATTTTCAATGATTTTGGTTGGATGATAATCCTTTACAAATTTAATAATGCGTTTGGCTGTGGTACGCTCCTCACCAGAAAGTTCAGGGTGTTGATGTAACTCTTTTCGTAGTCGGACCAATGTTTCATTCATAGCGCTAAATATAACATTTCTTTAGACTAATAATTAATGTTATAAAACACCAAAAACTATGGAATAAGCCAAAAGCACAAGTAATTTGTGCTTTTATTACAATGCCTTTTTATGATTTTCGTATAGCGCAATCGCCTTTACATAATTTATGGAGCCTCTCATGGTCAGATCATGGACAAAACCATCTAGATTAGGGTGATTTTTACTAATCCAACTTACTAAAGAATCTCTTTCATTTACCCAGCTATCCCAATCAGTACCAATATATTTAAAATCTTCAATTTTTGAAATTTTTCCAGATTCAAATGAGATTTTGAACTTGCATGTAAGCGGATTGTTTTTTAAAAACTCGTTCTTAATAGACTTTGAAGCTACGGTGGAAAAAACCAGATTATTTTTCTCTTCCAATTCAAGAATGTCATACGTTGTTTTAAAAATGGAATCCCATTTATAGTGTTCATAAAAACTATCCTGATTAAAAAGCATGACATAATCTCCTCCAATAATGGTAATACTATCGCTTATAACTTTTTTTATCTCATTGAAGTTCCCTGTATCCAAAGCATTGTAATAGGTAGTAACTGCCTCTTTATGAGTTAATTTTTGGTCGTTGCATCCTGTTACGAAATACAAAAAAAATAGTATGAGAAAGATGTTTTTCATTGGAAGTTTATAATATTCTGAAATAGTTGGTATACTATTAGCAGTGCTGTTTAAAAAACAAATTTAATAAAAGTTGATTGCCAGATTTAAATACGCCATATTATTACAATGGCCCATGTAAGCAATACCTATTAATTTTTGTTGCCAAAGGTTATCCTTTTTAGAACTCTAGTATTTCAGAGATCAAGGACTTATACTCTTGAACCTTTATATCTGATCTCTTCTGAAATTCAATCCATAATAATACTCCGGCGGCAAGTAGAATTCCGCCAGTGATATACATAAAAGTACCGCTACCTATTCCCGAAATTATAGTAATTAGAAAACCGAAAAACAATAACACATATGTGAATATTATCAACGTCATTAAGAAGTGTAACGTAAAAGAAATTTCTACACTGGTCTCATTTTCTTTAGCTGTTTTTGATAATTTTCCATTTACAATAATATAATTGAGGAATAGCATATACCAGGCATAAAGAATTTTTTTTCGCACTTTAAATGTTACTGAGTTATTCTTATCACTATCCATATTGAAAACCAAACTATCGATAGACCCAAGTGTGGATTCTAATTTATCACCAATCGCCTTAGGATTACTTTTAATTTTAAAATTCCATGCTTTCATAATATTATGTATTAAACACTTGTTATTTGACACAGTACCTATGCGTTGTAGCATGAGATAGTACTTAACTTTGTAAGTATACAGCAAACTAAAAATCTACAAGGATTTTCCAAAATAGGCAGAAAAAGTACTTACTTATAACCATGGTTGGCAAATGTTATTATTCTTCAATTGTATAATTCTCTATTATTGATGTCACATTTTCTGTTTTTTTCCATTCAGTTGGTCTCTCAAAATCCTGTTCGGATTTTAAAACCTGAGCATTTGGATAATTATTTTTTATATCTTTCCAAGTAGTATCTTTCCACTTGCTACTATCCATTTCAATAAGTTTTACATTTTTTAGTGGTCCAGATACTGCTTTCCCAATTAAAGGCCACCAAAGGCTTTCCGTTTCCCTATCCCAAAAGACAAATCCATCTAATCCGTTCCAAACATTTTTATCATAATAAGTGTATCCACTTAAAGCAAATGTTAATTCTTTTCCACCATAGTTTCGGTCATAAATAGCTCCTAAATCAGCTAAAATACAGTATGCTGCCATTATTGGTTGTCCATCTAAAACATCATTCACAATTTCGTGTCTCGTTAGGTCTTTGACAGAATAAGCTTTAATATCATTTCCAGAATGGGCTAATAGAAATCTAGTACTATCTACCCAAATTTTATTCGCTTCAATTACGGTTATGAATTCTGGTTTTAATAAAGCCGGAAATTTTTCACGACCAATTCCGTAATGAAACTGTTCATCGTTAAGTAAATAATCGGTTATGTCGAAATGTTGATTTTCATTTTCTCCACCATAAAGCATTTTCTTGCCATCGACTTCAAAAAACTTTCCATTCTCGATTGCTACTGGCCGTTTTTTTTTGACAATTTCTTTGGTGGCTTTAGCTTTAACATCTTCTTTTTTCTTTTCTTCTTTACACCCTATTAAAAGGATAGAAAGAGATAATATAATAATTTTTTTCATATTATTTTTCTAATGTTTGCCAACAATGGTATATAGTATAAGTTACTATATACAACCTATATCAGTACTAATATACCACAAAAAAAGCATCACTTTCAGGTGATGCTTTCTATATTAGACTATGCTTTTTATTTAATTAAATAGGTGTTCTTCATAATCTTCCCACCATTTTTTAATGTCAATTTTCGGTTTTCTGCAAATATATAGTGGTATTCCGTTTTCCTCTCCTATGGCATATTTATTAGTAATAATTTTGATTAATTTGATTTCTTCAAAAACATGTTCTACTGATGGTTTTTCGTTTCCTAAACTGATCCAAACATCCGCATCTTTATTCCCGTAACCCCAAGTCCAAAAACTTCCGTGTCTACTAATAGTATTTGGTAGGTTGTATTTCTTACCCAATATTTTTAAGGCCCCCGCTTCTCCGTAGTTTTCAGCCCATAAAACACAATTATTCTTTTCTTCCGTACTCAATGTTTGATAGACACTGTCAACTAATTGAACTTGCTCTTCCCAACCAAACATATCTGCATAATCACCTTTCAATTCTATTCTTCCATTCTGCTCTTTTAGGTGGGCATATTTTACATATCTATCAATTGGTAAAATTGGTGTCGCCTCTGGAATAAAATAAATAGAGGGCAACAGTACAATAGCAGCAATGACATATACTAACAAAGGCCTTTTTGACAATAGAGATTCAATTTTTACCGCTCCGCCAGCGAAAAGAACAGGATAGATACCAAACACATAATATGCTTTAGCATTAAGCAACCACATCGTGCAAAAAATTACTAAAGTTGCGACACCAACAGTTCTGTATTTACTTAATTTTTTATTGATTAAAAAGCCGACTAAACCGAATAGGCTAATAATAAGTGTAAATGGAAAGCTTAATTGCTCTAAGCAAAACTCCATTGGGTTCATTTCATTTAATTGGTTCTCATGCAGTGCTTTTAAATGTTTTAAGAGTGGAAAATTATTTTGAAATTGCCATATCATATTTGGTAGAAAAATGACCAATGAAATTAATGCTGAAATATATAGCCACTTGTTTTTAAATAGACTTCCTCTTTTATAGAAAAACAAACCAATGCATACGCCAAATGCCCAAACCAATATGGTGTATTTATTCATTAAACCTAAACCTAAAGTGATTCCTAGAAACAATAGGAATTTTTTGTTTTGTGAATTAATAAATTTGATAATTAAATAAAATCCTAAAACCCAGAATAATTGGTCGAAGGCTACTGGCTGAAATAAGGTGTGATTTCTGTAAAAGGGTAAAAATGCCAAAATACAGATGCCTGCAAGTAAAATAGCTTTAGTCTTACCACCTATCTCCTTTGCTATTAGAAAACAGAGTATGAGTATGCCAACGCCTGCTAAGGTTGGAAAAAGCCTTACGCCCAACAAAGAATAATCAAAAAGCCAATAGGATATTTTCCCAATCAAACCTATTAGTGGTGGAAACTCCATAAATCCCCAATCCAAATGCTCACTAACTGATAAATGAAGTAATTCATCTCGATGAAATCCATAGTTCATGTTTCCAAACCATTGAATTATAAATTTAATAGTTACAAGAATCAGAATAATTGGTAAACTTTTTTTCATAGCTTTTTTTCGATGTATTACGAAAATGTTAGATCATGATAGACTATGTTCATTCACTAATATACCACAAAAAAAGCATCACTTTTCAGTGATGCTTTTTTACAAACTCCATAAAATTGTAAGGCTACTTACCCTTATTGTTATCAGCTTAGAGTTTCTCTAAACCGCTATCAGTTAATGGGTATTCCAAAAGTCTAATAATTAGACTTTTGCGACTGAATAAAACTTATTGCTTTGTGAAATATTCAACAAGGGTATAATCTTGTCGAACTGAATTATCTTTAAAACGTCGTTGATTTGTCACTTTTAATTTCTCATCAAATAGTTCATACGTTATTTCGCTTTCAGCAAATTCTTGTTCCCAAAATAGTTCAAATTTGTTTGTACCATTTTTCACCTTCTCAGAAATACGTTCGCCCCAATCACAATCTTCTGGTTGGCAATCGCCCCACATTTGAACTACAAAACTGTTGTCTTTATAGAGGATTGTGCATTTAGTAAACATTCTTCTTTCATTTGTCACGTTAGCCCATAAACCGTTAAAGTCCGCATTTAAAATCTTTAATAATGCCGTATTTGAAGGTTTGCTTATTCTTGCCTTTGAAGAATCTAACGCAAAACTCCAAAATAATATTAATAATGAGAAAGTGCTGATAAGTAATTTCATGTTTTTAAATTTTATCAATATGAAATATCACTACTCATGCTATCTCATTTTATCTAACAAGTTATTATAAAAAAAGCATCACTTAAAAGTGATGCTTTTTTTTTGTGAAAAATTTATTACTTCTTTTAAAGTTTAGTTACCCTTGTTGTAATCAGCTAAAAATTTCTCTAAACCGCTATCTGTTAATGGGTGCTTCAATAGTCCAGTAATTGAACTTAAGCCGCCAGTCATAACATCAGAGCCAATTTTAGCACAATCGATAATGTGCATTACGTGACGTACAGATGCAGCTAGAATTTGAGTTTCATACCCGTAGTTATCATAGATCAATCGAATATCTGCTATAAGACCTAAACCATCTGTTGAGATATCATCTAAACGACCAATGAAAGGAGATACATATGTTGCACCTGCCTTAGCTGCCAATAATGCCTGACCTACAGAGAAAACCAACGTACAGTTTGTTTTGTACCCTTTATCTGAAAAATACTTGATTGCCTTAACACCTTCTTTAATCATAGGTACTTTAATAACGATCTGTGGGCTAATCTTAACCAACTTCTCGCCTTCTGCTATCATACCATCAAAATCGGTAGATATTACCTCAGCACTTACATCACCGTCAACAAGGTCACAAATTTTCTTGTAGTGGGCCATGATGTTTTTTGCACCTGTAATACCTTCTTTTGCCATTAAGGATGGATTGGTAGTTACACCATCTAAAATACCCATATCCTGAGCTTCCTTAATCTCGTCTAAATTTGCTGTGTCTATAAAAAATTTCATCTGTTATCTATTTTTAAAAATGATTACTTAGTTTAAAAAATCCATTACCTCTTTGTACACTTGATCTCCCGTGAATCCGAATTTCTCATCCAATACACTTGCTGGTGCAGAATATCCGAAATGCTCTAATCCGAACACTTTTCCGTTAGCTCCAGCTAATCCTTCCAAGTTTACTGGTAAACCTGCTGTAAGTCCGAAAACTGGTTTGTTAGGCGGAATTATCTTTTCTTGGTATGCTTCAGATTGTTGTCTGAAAATACCTTCTGATGGTATAGAAGCTATATTTACTTTAAGACCTTCTTTTTCTTCTAACAATTTGGTTGCAGCTACTAATGTTGCTACCTCAGAACCATTTGCAATTAAGATTACATCTGGATCAGCAACTTCTTGTATTAAATAGCCACCTTTTTCAGCTCCTAAAGCTTCTTCGTAGCGGTTACCGCTTTTTGCAGGAACATCTTTAATACCTTGTCTAGACAAAATAAGTCCGGTCGGAGTTTTCTGATTTTCCATGGCCATTTTCCAAGCTACGTTGGTCTCTTGAGAATCTGCAGGACGCAAAGCAACGAAACTTTGTTCATGACTATGGTTCTTCAATTTCTCTAACAAACGTATTTGAGCTTCTTGCTCTATTGGTTGGTGTGTTGGTCCATCTTCACCTACTCTAAAGGCATCATGTGTCCAAACAAATTTCACCGGTAATTCTTGTATACAACTTAAACGTATGGCCGGTTTCATATAATCGGAGAATACGAAGAACGTTGCAACGACCGGAATAACACCGCCGTGAAGCGCGATACCGTTAGCCATTGCCGTCATTGTTAACTCTGCTACACCTGCTTGTAAGAAAGCACCAGAGAAATCACCTTTCTTTAAAATATGAGTTTTCTTTAAGAAGCCATCCGTTTTATCACTGTTTGATAAATCGGCGGAAGAAACAATCATATTCTCAACATTCTGTGCTAAATACGCTAATACATTAGAGGAAGCCGCACGTGTCGCTTGACCATCTTTTTGCGCTATAGTACTAAAATCAAGATTAGGTAATTTACCGTCTAAGAAACCGTCTAATTTTGTAGAAAGCTCAGCATTCTCTGAACGCCAAGCATCTATCTCTTTCTTTTTAATTTGAGCTTCGTCTTTCTTTCTGTTGATAATATCATGGTAGTACTCTTCTACTTTTGAATAGATATTAAAAGGATTCGCTACATCGGCACCTAAATTCAATAAGGTTTTTTCATAATCTGCACCTGTGTCCCCAATTGGCTTACCGTGTAGTTCCGTATACCCTTCATATGGTGAACCATCTGCAGTAACGCAACCTTTTCCCATTATCGTTTTACCGATAATCAAAGTTGGCCTTTCAGTTTCTGCGTTAGCATCTGATAGTGCTTTTCTTATTTGTTCATGGTCATGACCGTCGATAGAAATAACATTCCATCCCCATGATTCATATTTCATTGCCGTGTTCTCTGAAGTAACCTCGTCTGTTTTAGATGAAAGTTGAACATCATTAGAATCGTAGAACATAATAAAATTGCTTAAACCTAAATGACCAGCAATTCTACCTGCACCTTGCGATATTTCTTCTTGTACACCACCATCAGAAATAAAACCATAAATTTTATGGTTCATCCAATCTCCAAAACGAGCTTTTAAAAAATTTGCCGCAACTGCAGCTCCTACTCCCATGGTATGTCCTTGACCTAATGGTCCTGATGTATTTTCAATTCCTCTAGCCACATCAACTTCTGGGTGACCAGGAGTTACTGATCCCCATTGTCTGAAATTAGCGACATCATTTTTTTCGTAATTACCTAATAGATAATACTGAGCATACATTAAAGTTGATAAGTGACCTGCATCCATGAAAAAACGGTCACGAAATGGCCACTGCATATCTGAAGGATCGTAGTTGAAAAATTCAGAGTATAAAATGTGCATGTAGTCCGCGCCTCCCATCGGTCCGCCTGGGTGTCCAGAATTTGCCTTTTCCACCATGGCTACTGCTAATGCCCTTATATTATCAGCTGCTAATTGATCTAGTTCCTTATTCATTTATTGTAATATTGTTATTAAGGTTTGTGTTTGCTTTAAAACTACTAAAATCTCCTCAAAGATACTTTATATCAAGCGCTAATTAAAATTATTGGAGCAACATAATTCTATAGCGTTCAAGTCATAAGCCCAAGTACTCCCATCATTTATAAAATCGAAACTTTCGAAAGGGTTTTCGAAGACAGCATTTAAAACTTAACTTATTGATTATTTCATTAATTATTAGATTTTAAGGACTTACAGAGTACATTTGCCTGATTTTAGCATTAACTAGTATTGAAATATAATAAAAGCGATGCTTAATCAATGAATTGAGATTCTCATTTTTAAATTAAATTATAACGTTTTAATCCTATTCTGTTTACTTCGGATGTACCTAGTAACAGCTCAATTACCCCATATGAATTTAAAAACGCTATCCTTTGAATTTCACAAATACCTCGTTTTAGTTGTTTTCTTTCTATCTGTGAATCTTATCATAGGGCAATCAACAAATACAAATAAAGGAAGCGTTGAAATGAAAACGTATAATTACGCAGATACCTTGCTTCTTGACTATTATACGGTGCCGACAGATACATTTAAAATGAAACCAACCATCGTTTTGGTACATGGAGGAGGTTTTACCGCAGGTCAACGTAACGGTGGTGATGAAAAAGGATTAAGTAAATACTTGGCTAAATTAGGATTCAATGTTGCCTCTATTGATTATAGACTATCAAGAAAAGGAAAATCTTTCGGTTGTGATTGTGCTGCGTCTATTAAAATGAACACCTATACAGAAGCTGTTGCCGACCTTTCAAAAGCGATAAATTATCTGACGAAGGGAGCAAAACCTTTTCAAGTAGATTCTTCAAAGATTTTCTTGATTGGCAGCAGCGCCGGCGCAGAAACGGTATTGAACTTTCTTTTTATGCGGTATGATTATCGTTTTAAAGATTTGCCCTACCCAGATGCAACCATACTGGGAGCCATAAGTTTATCTGGCGCAGTCGTTGATGAAAACAATATTTATGCTGGCAACAAAGTTCCTCTGCTCTTTTTTCATGGTGTGAAAGATTCAGTGGTGCCCTACGGTACAAATGCGCACCGTAACTGCGCTACTACCGATATTGGATATTTGAATTTAAATGGACCTAAATCGATTGCTGAACGATTATCTGATTTAGATGGTAATTACAAGGTGTATCATAATGCGGAAGGCGGACACGAATGGGCTTCACTAGGATTTGATTTCCCAGAATTGATAAGTCAATTTTTAGAGGACGTTTTAAACGGTGAAGCTACAATGAGAGGTTTTGAAACCATTATTTCTCCAGTAGAAAGCAAAGAATAAATTTATCCTAAGCTACATTCACCTCAAACAAATGACCAATTAAGGCTGTAATTGCCATGGCTACCGTACCCCAAAAACTGATTCTTAAAATAGCTTTCCAAATATTAGACCCCCCAGCTTTAGCTGCTATTGACCCTAATAGCGCCAAGAACACAACAGCGAAAATATATTGCACATATTCCATGTACTCAATCGAACCAAAATAGGCTACTAAAACAGGTAATGCTCCACCAAAAATAAAAGATGCTCCAGACGATAAAGCTGCCACTAAAGGTTGTGCTTGCGTTATGTCATTAATACCTAATTCATCACGTGCATGGGCTTCTAAAGCATTATGTTCGGTCAATTGCTTGGCAACTTGTAATGCTAAATTAGAATCTAATCCTCGTTCTTTGTAAATCTGCGCTAATTCTAGCAGTTCTTCTTCTGGCATTTCTTCAAGCTCTATTCGCTCTCTAGCCAAATCTGCACTTTCTAAATCGGATTGTGAACTAACAGAAACATATTCACCTGCGGCCATTGATAAAGCACCGGCTACCAGACCTGCAACTCCCGCTAAAATAATAGGTTCTCGTGTGGTGCTTGCCGCAGCAACACCTATGACCAAACTAGCTGTAGACAAAATACCATCATTTGCTCCAAGAACAGCTGCCCTTAGCCAACCACTTCTAATACCGTAATGTTTTTCATCTTGCATAGTTTTTAATCTTTTATTTTATAATTAGTTAAACAAATACATGAAGATCCAGATAATAATTATCGTGTCTTAGTAACCATGCCGTCCTTTACGGGATCTGGTCAAGAAGAGGGTATATGGGCTAGAATGGCATTGCCTTATGCCTCAGCGGATTCCGGATATTTTTTCTTTCCCGAGGTAGGAGATGAAGTACTGCTCACTTTTACGAATGATGACCCCAGATTTCCAATCATATTTGGATCACTTTATAGCGCTAAGAATAAACCCAAAGAGACACCAGATGAAAAAAATCAATTCAAATCTATTTATTCCAAATCAGGAATTCATATCACCTTTGATGATGAGGATAAAATTTTAACTGTAGCAACACCAGATATGAATACCATT
>RCMY010000437.1_pt1 | contig 39019 bp, 40 predicted proteins | sample 2041341 | NCBI WGS metagenome assembly RCMY01 (sample SAMN09708234, study PRJNA481090) | Marine sediment metagenome, whole genome shotgun sequencing project. | reverse complement strand
GCTTGCCGTCGTCGCCGACCAGGAGCTCGTCTTTGGTGTAGATGGCGTCGTCGCGGTTGGTGAAAGAGAACTCGAAGAGCTTGGTCTCGGTGATGGCCTGCGTTGGGCACGCCTCGACACACAGGTCGCAGTGGATGCAGCGCAGGTAGTTGATCTCGTAGATGAAGCCGAAGCGTTCACCTGGCGACTTCGGATCGTCGACGGGGTTGTCGGCGCCGCGCACATAGATGCACTTGGCGGGACAGACACCGGCGCAGAGTTCGCAGCCGATGCACTTCTCCATGCCGTCTTCGTAACGGTTCAGGACGTGCCGTCCGTGCTGACGCACCGGCTTCGGCGCCTTGGTGTCGGGTTTCTCACCCTCGCGACCACCACGATATTCACGAGTGGTGACGCCCTCGCCCCACTTCTTGAACGTGACGGCAAAGCCTTCGAGGTAGCCCATCAGTGATCAGCTCCGGTCGTGGGTGTCGTGGCCCGCTGGTTCGTCGCTCCAGAGAGCGTGGGAACAACGGTGAGTCCCGCCTTGTCGAGACGGTCCTGCCGTGCGTTCTTCGATGCCTTGAGCACCAGCGATGCTCCGATGGCCATTCCGACGATCGACACGATGATGACGATCAGGGTGTCGGCGAAGTTGTCGTCGGTGAGACCGAGGTTGCCGTCTTGGGAGATGCGGATCCCACCGAGGACGAGCAGCCAACCGAGCGACAGCGGGATGAGGAGCTTCCAGCCGAGATCCATGAGCTGGTCGTAGCGGAGTCGGGGCAGCGTGGCTCGGAACCAGACGAAGATGAACAGGAAGATGTTCAGCTTGAACAGGAACCACAGCAGTCCGCCGAACGCTCCGAGGGAGACGTCGGTGAAGGGGATGTCGAACAGTGGCGATGGGCCACCGAAGAAGAGCGTGACGATGATCGCCGACATGGTCACCGTGTTCATGAACTCGGCGAGGAAGAACAAGGCGAAGCGGATCGAGGAGTACTCGGTGTGGAAACCACCGACGAGTTCCTGCTCGGCCTCGACCAGATCGAACGGCGGCCGGTTCAGTTCGGCGGTGCCGGCGATCAGGAAGACGACGAACGGAATGACTCCCGTGGCCACGAGATGCCAGTTCTGGATCCCGCCGGCCTGGTTGGCGACGATGTCGTGGGTGCTCAGCGAACCGGCGACCATGATCACGGCGGCGAGCGACAATCCGAGAGCGGCCTCGTAGGAGATGGCCTGAGCGGTTGCTCGGATCGACCCGAGGAGTGGGTACTTCGATCCAGAGGACCATCCGGCGAGCATCACGCCGTAGATCCCGATGGAGCTCATCGCCAAGAAGAACAGCACCCCGACCGGCACGTCGGCGACCTGCCAGTAGAACTCGCGTCCGGCGATCGTGCTCGAGCCGGTTCCGCCGTCACCGAAGTTCCCGGCGAGTGGGACGAGCGTGAAGGTCAGGAACGCAGGCACGAGTGAGAGGTACGGCGCCAGCTGGAAGACGAATCGATCCGCCTTGGTGGGGATGATGTCTTCTTTCATGAAGAGCTTGGTTCCGTCGGCAAGCGTCTGGAGCAGACCCCAGGGCCCGGCGACGTTCGGACCGATGCGGTTCTGAAGTCGGCTGACGACCTTGCGCTCGTACCAGACCATGAACATGGTGGCGACGAGGCAGATGACGAACGCCGCCACCACCATGATGATCACCATGATGAAGTCGCCGAGGTCGACGCCGTCTCTCAGGAATGGATGGCCCATCAGTTTGCCGTCACTCGGATATCGGTGACCAGACGGTCAACGGAGACAAGGGACCCGGGATCGAAGCCGGGCAATCGGAAGGGAACGCTCGCCGTTCCCTTGGCGACTGCCGGCGAGGATCCGACCGGAGCGGTCAGCTTGCCGCCGGCGAATTCGATCGTGACATCGGTACCTGCAGCGACTCCGAGAGCAGAGAAATCCGAAGGCGAAAGCTGCAGTCTCGCGGGCTCGGGCAGATGCGCGAGCGACGCCGACTGCTGCACTGTCGTACCGAGGTCCCAGAGCTTGCGATCAATCACCAGTCGGAGACCGTAGCCGTCAGCAGCCGGTGCGACGACCGATGCTGCAGATGACACAGACCAGTTTCGTGCTACGTCGAGGAGCGGACCGTCGTCTGAGCGGGCGAGCGCGTCCCAATCGACACCGGCAAAGGCCGGCACCGTGGCGGAGAGCTCGGCTCGGAGTTCCTCGAGCGTGACGAAACCGAGATCGGCGCCGAGCGCCGTTGCGACCTCGACGGCGGCCATCCAGTCGGCACGGGCCTGCCCGGGGGGCGTGACCTTTGCCTGGAGGGGGCTGAGGCGACCCTCGATGTTGAGGAAGCTTCCGTCGACTTCGCCGAAGGCAGCAGCCGGCAGGAGCACGTCGGCCCGGCTGGAGGAGACCGTCTTGAAGAGGTCGAGGGCGATGATGGTGTCGACGTTGTCGAACGCCCTCTCGACCAGCGAACGGTTGGGGTGATCGACCAGCGGATCGGCGCCGAGCAAGACAAGGGTCTTGATGGTGCCATCGGCCGCCGCGGTCAGGATGCCGTCGGCATCGAGTCCGGGCTCGGTGAGCGCGTCACCCGTGGTTCCGACACCCGGCGTGAGGCCGAGTTCGAGCGCGCCCATGACGTTGCCGCGCCGCAGGGCGGGCAACACCTTCAGGTGAGGAGCGGCCTTGCGGAGATGCTCGACGGCGGCGAGGGAGAACGCTGGGTCTTCGGCGAGGTTCGCTCGACCGAGAACGACCGTGACCGGCCGTCCGGAGGCCACCAGCTCGGTGGCCTTGGCGAGCGCTGCAGGGTTGACGCCCGGGATCGAGCGGCCGGTGTCACCGGTGGCGATGGCGTCGGCGACGACGCCGGCGTTTCCGGGCAGGGGGCGTAGCGACGCCGCGGCGTGGGGCAGCAGTGACGTGGCCTTCGGCGTGAGCTCGATGATCGAGGCACCGTCGAACTCGGCGGCGTGGCGCAGTCGGAGGAAGAGGGTCGGGAGTTCTTCCTTGGGGTCGGCACCGAGCAGGATGACGACTCCACCGGGGGCCGCAGCTTCGGCGATGGTCGCCCGAGGCAACGAGAGCAGTGCTTGGTCGGGAAGGCCGTCGGACAGCTGGGCGTCGATGTTCGTGACGCCGGCGACCGAGCGCAGCAGCTTGGACCATGCGTACTGGCCCTCGACGGGGAGACGAGCTCCACCGAGCACGCCGACGCTCGACGGGTCGGACTCGAGGGCGGCCGCCACTCGGCGAGCGGCGTCGGCCCAACGGACCGCTTGGTGATCGTCGGCCTCGGAGGCACGTGCGAGCGGGGTGCGGAGTCGTTCCTCGGAGTTGGAGGCCTCGTAGGCAAACCGTTCCTTGTCGGACAACCAGCTCCAGTTGACGGCGTCGGAGTCGACACCGAGCACACGGAGGAGATGGTCACGCGACGACTGGAGGACGACACGGGCGCCGGTGGCGTCGACGGTCGAGGTGGACTCGTTCTCGGCGAGGTCCCACGGCCGTGCCTTGAAGCGGTACGGCTCTGCGGTCAGGGCACCGACCGGGCAGATCTGCACGGTGTTGCCACTGAAGTACGACGAGAAGGGATGATCGGGGAAGGTGTTGACCTGGGTGTCGGCGCCTCGCCCGATGAAGTGGATGAGGGGGTCACCGGCGACCTCTTTGGAGAACCGGGTGCAACGATCGCAGAGGATGCAGCGCTCGCGATCGAGGTAGACGAGGTCGCTGATCGGGATCGGCTTTTCGTAGTGGCGCTTCTCTTCGACAAAACGGCTCTCACCGGGTCCGTAGGCATAGGCGTTGTCTTGAAGCGGGCACTCGCCCCCCTTGTCGCAGACCGGGCAGTCGAGCGGGTGGTTGATGAGGAGCAGCTCGAGCACACCGTCTTGGGCGGCCTTGGCCGACTCGACTTCGGTGTTGACCTTCATGTCGGGCGTGACCGGGAGCATGCAGCTGGGCTGGAGGCTCGGGCCGCGGCCACCGTCGACCTCGACGAGACACATCCGGCACATGCCCACGGGGGTCATGCGCGGGTGATAACAGAATCGCGGAATGTGGACGCCGTTGCGCTCGGCGGCGTCGATCAGCAGCTCGCCGTCGTTGGCTTCGCACGGCGTGCCGTTGAGGACGAACGGAACGCCGGTGACAGCCGGGGTGGGATCAGTGGCGGTCATCAGTGCGCTCCTGACACAGCAGCTGCTGGTGAGTCGGCGGGAGAGACCACTGCGGGTTCGGCCGCAGCAGCATTTGCAGGATTGGCGGCGATCTTGGCTTCGAACTCGTCGCGGAAGCGACGGATCGCCGAGGTGATCGGTGCGACCGACGAGGGCCCGAGCGGGCAGATCGTGGTCTGCTTCGGGGGGAACGGGACGGCGGTGAGACCGGCCTCGGGGTGAGCAGCCACCGGGTAGGGCCCGGGGCTGATGTTCTCACCGATCGACAACAGGAGTTCGAGGTCGTCGGGGCGGCCGTGGCCGTCGAGGATGCGCTGCAGCACCTTCTCTTCCCAGTTCGTGCCTTCGCGGCATGGGGTGCACTTACCACACGATTCACGGGCGTAGAACCGGACCAACCGCAGGGCCGACTTCACCGCGCACGTGGTGTGATCCATGACGATGATCGCTCCGGAGCCGAGCATCGACCCTTCGGCCCCGGCGACTCGGGCCTCGAGGGGCACGTCGAGTTGCTCGGGGAAGAACCACGGAGCGGAACCACCACCGGGCACGAACGCCTTGAGGTCGTTGCCGTCTTTGATTCCCTGGCCGAAATTCTCGCCGTAGAAGAGATCTCGGAAGGTGGTGGTGCCCTGCTCGACCTCGTACACGCCGGGGCGCTTCACATGACCGCTCACGGCGACCATGCGGGTGCCGGGTGACGCTTCGGAGCCCATCTTCTTGTATTCGAGGGGTCCGTGGTTGACGATCCACGGCACGTTGGCCAGTGTCTCGACGTTGTTCACGATGGTGGGCTTCAGGTAGAGGCCCTTGGCGGCGGGGAAAAACGGCGGCTTCAATCGCGGCATCCCGCGATTGCCCTCGAGCGATTCGATGAGCGCCGTCTCTTCGCCGACGATGTACGCACCGGCGCCCCAGTGGAGGACGACGTCGATCGAGACATCGGAGCCCAAGATGTTCTTGCCGACATAGCCGGCGGCGTAGGCGTCGTTGAGCGCCTGGGCGACCCGTTCCTGGGCCAGCGCCATCTCACCTCTGATGTAGAGGAAGCACTGGTTCAGACCGAGGGCGAAACAGGTGATGAGGCAGCCCTCGATCAGCTGATGAGGATCGCGCTCCATGAGCAAGCGGTCCTTGTAGGTGCCTGGCTCGGATTCGTCACCGTTGACCACGAGATAGCGCGGCCAGATCGGAGGCATGAAGCCCCACTTGATGCCGGCAGGGAACCCGGCGCCGCCGCGCCCGAGAAGGACGGCTTCTTTGACCTCGGCCGCGACCTCGGCCGGCGACATCGTCAGGGCCTTCTTCAGGGCGCTGTAGCCGTCGGTCGCGATGAACCGCTCGAGTGTGAACGAGTCTTCGTAGGGGAAGCGACTGCTGACGACCTTCGGGCCCTCGTTGTCGACGTAGCCCGTGGCGTGGGGGATGTAATCGTTGGTGGCCATCTACGCTCTTTCCGGGGCCGCGTCGGCCTCTCGGCTGGCAAACCAATCTGGCTTGGTCGTCTCTTCTGGCGGGGCGATCCCCCCGAGTCGGTCGGCAGGAATGTGCTGGCGAACCAGCCCGAGCGTGCCGTGGTCGGGGACATCGGGGCGCTTTCCGCTGCGCAGGTCGTCGACCAGCGAGTCGAAGCCGTCGAGGGTGACTCGGTTCTCGAAGCGATAGTTCACGCTGAGGCACGGGGCTTCGGTGCATGCGGCGATGCACTCGACGTCTTCGATGGTGAAGAGGCCGTCGTCGGTGGTGCCGCCCGAGCGGATCCCGAGGGTCGACTCTGCGTGATGCAGCAGCTCTTCGGCACCCATCAGCTGGCAGCTGAGGTTGGTGCAGATGTTGATCTTGTACTTGCCGACGGGGTGCCGGACGAACATCTCGTAGAACGAGCAGGTGCCGAGCACCTCGGCCGGGGTGACACCGACGAGTTCGGCCAGGTGTTCCATGGCGTCGTCGGCCACGTAGCCGTCTTGCTCTTGGGCGAGATGGAGCAACGGGATCAGGGCCGACTTGGGCCGTGGGTACCGAGCGATGATCTCTTTGGCCAACGATTCGTTGGCCGCATTCAACCGACTCATATCTAGCGGTCCACCTCTCCGAGAATTGGGTCGGCCGACGAGATGATCGCCACGGCGTCGGCGAGGAGACCGTCGGCCATCATGTGCGGCAATGTTTGCAGGTTGATGAAGCTCGGCGGTCGGATCGACATCCGGTACGGCTTTGCGGAGCCGTCGCTCACGATGTAGCAACCGAGCTCACCGCGGGGTGACTCGACCGCAGCGTATGCCTCGCCCTCGGGGACCTTGAAGCCCTCGGTGAAGATCTTGAAGTGGTGGATCAGCGCCTCCATGGACTCGTCGATACGAGCTCGTGGCGGCGGCGTGACCTTGGTGTCTTGCACCCGGTAGTCACCGGTGGGCATCTGGTCGAGGATCTGATGCAGGATGCGCATCGATTCGCGGATCTCGTTGAGACGGATGGCAAACCGATCGAACGAGTCACCGTAGGTGCCGCAGACGACGTCGAACTCGACCTGGTCGTAGGCGAGGTACGGCTGATCACGGCGGAGGTCGGCGGGAATGCCCGCCGCTCTGAGCAGGGGTCCGGTGGCCGAGAGGGCCATGGCCTCTTCTGGGCCGAGGACACCGACGCCTTGCAGGCGGTCACGCCAGATCGGCTGCCCGGTCATGAGGATGTCGTATTCCTCGAGGCGATGCGGGAGCATCTCGAGGAGATGCAGAACCTCGGTGCGCCAGCCGTCGGGGAGATCGGCGGCCACGCCACCGGGACGGATGTAGTTGTGGTTCATCCGCAGGCCGGTGACCGACTCGAAGAACCTGAGCACCTGCTCGCGCTCGCGCCAGCCGTAGATCATCATCGAGACGGCGCCGAGGTCCATGCCGTTGGTGGCCATGAACAGCAGGTGGGACGAGATGCGGTTCATCTCGGTCATGAGCATGCGGATCCAGGTGGCCCGCTCGGGAATCTCGACACCGAGCAGCTTCTCGGTGGCGAGGGAGAAGGCCAGTTCGGTGAACAACGGCGAGGCGTAGTCCATCCGGGTGACGTTGGTGGAGCCCTGGAGATAGGTCAGGTTCTCGGCCTGCTTCTCCATACCGGTGTGGAGATAGCCGATGACCGGCTTCGAACGACGGACGGTTTCACCGTCCATCTCGAGCATGAGGCGAAGCACGCCGTGAGTCGACGGGTGCGACGGACCCATGTTGATCAACATGGTCTGGTCGTTCTCGTCGTCGAGTGGAGCGTCGGCGAGTTCCGCCATACGCACTTCGGACATGCGAAGCACCGCATCGCGACGAGGCAGCAGATGGAGTTGTCCCTCGGGAGCCGCCGACTCGGCCGAGGTGGTGCTTGCAGAATCGGATGGCCGTTCGGTGACCGTCATTGGTGCTCCTAGCGGGCGCCCGGCGCGCCCTTGAATTGCACGGGGATCGAGCCGATGGCGTAGTCCTTGCGCAACGGGTGACCCTGCCATGACTCGGGCATCAGGATGCGAGAGAGATCAGGGTGGTCGGTGAATTCGATGCCGAACATGTCGTAGACCTCACGCTCGAGGAAATCGAGCCCGGGGTAATACGTGGTCAGCGAGGGGATCACCGGAGCCTCGGCGCCGAGCTGGACCTTGGCCCAGAGGCGACGATTGTTCTCGATGTCGGCGAAGGCAGCGACGACTTCGAACCGTTCACCGACGACGCCGTCGGGGAGGGGACGATGCCCCTGATAGGTGAGGTAGTCGACGGCCGTGAGGTCGAGGCCCATGGTGAAACCGTCGGCGAGGAGCGTCGCGGCCAACCCGAGCCACTGGTCTGGGGTCGGGTGCAACACGAGTCGTTCACCGGAATCGTCGGCGAGGACGCCGAACTGCAGCGGAGGCTCGACGGGAGCGTCGGCCTCGGTGTCGGAGGATTCGGTCGAAGCGTCGGACATCAGCGACGACCCACGGTGAGCAAGCTCGACTCGCCTGCTGCGTTGCGCTCTTCGATCACGATGCCGGCGCCGGCGCCCGTGGCTTCACGACGACGCATGAGCTCACCGCTCTCGATCTGCATGTGCAGCGTGTTGATCGCGTGCAGCAGAGTCTCGGGGCCCGGGGGGCAGCCCGGCGCATAGACATCGACCGGAACGATCTGGTCGACGCCCTGGACGATGGCGTAGTTGTTGAACATGCCACCCGACGAGGCGCACACGCCCATCGAGATGACCCACTTCGGTTCCATCATCTGGTCGTAGACCTGACGCAGAACCGGCGCCATCTTCTGGGAGACTCGACCGGCGACGATCATGATGTCGGCCTGGCGAGGCGAGGCACGGAAGACTTCCATGCCGAGGCGGGCCATGTCGTAGTGCGAACCGCCCGCAGCCATCATCTCGATGGCGCAACAGGCAAGACCGAACGTGGCGGGCCACGACGAGCGAGCTCGGGTCCAGTTGACGAACGACTCGAGTTGGCCGGTGAGCACATTGTGCTCCATGCCCTCGAGGCCATGAGCCTGGATGTCGGCGAACTGACCCATCAGGCGACTTCCTCTGCTCGTGCGGGCACTCGAACTTCGTCGAAACGACCCTCGAGACCAACTCGACGGATCGTGGTCCTGGTGGTTCGGGTGGTGGAGCGCATCTCGTGCTGACGAGTGTTGACCTGCAACGGTCCCCAGTCGAGCGCACCCTTGGCGATCAGATACACGAACGACTCGAACACCAGGAGCGAGAACACGATGATCGCGACGAGCCCGGGCAGGGCGAGTTCACGATGGACCATGGCCCACGGGTACAAGAAGATGATTTCGATGTCGAAGATGATGAACAACATCGCCACCAGGTAGAAGCGCACCGGGAAGCGCTGTGGAGGTTCGCGTCCGGGAATGATCCCGCACTCGTAGGGGGCGTACTTCTCGACCGTTGGACGGCGAGGAGCCAAGAGCTTCGATCCAACGAAGCTGCCAGCGGCGAAGAGCACCGCCAAGACCGTCAATGCCAGAATCGGCAGGTATTGGGCCATGGGTGTCCTTTCGGTCTCGGGTGATGTCTGGATATTCGAGCGAGAGGGTCACGACCCAACAGGGCCAAAGGTCCGAAACCAGAGGCTTCGGACCGATGATGACCACGCTCAGGCGTTGGCGAGGATTTCTGCTTCGTGCTTGTCACGCACGTGGAGCGCATAACAGAACACGGCGAAGAGGATCCCGTTGAAGACGGTGAACATTGCGGGGGTGAAGCGTAGCCCGCCGAACAGCATCGGAAGCGGGCCGCCGCGGGCACGTTTCATCACGACGTTGTAGATCGGCTTCTCCTCGTCGATCGCTGCGACCGGAGGAGCCTCGCCCGGCAGGGTCGGCTGCTCGGTGACGCCCTGCACCTGGATGACCATCAGTTCTTCACTGTGAATGGCATGCAGGGTCATGGTGTCGAGCTTGTGGAGCGCTCGGGCCGGCGCATCGGTGACGAGCTCGACCCAGGCGTTCTTGTCAGGATCGTCGGCATCGATCTTGGGGTCGAGAAGCGGTTTGCCACCGGTGTTGTAGGCGCCGAAGGTCAGGGGGAGGTACTCGGTGGTGGTCTCGTAGATCTCGAACTCGGCGAGGAATTCACCGGCGAGGGAGGTGGCCTCACCTCGCGAGGGGTCCGAGGTGGCGAGGTAGCGCCAGCCGTCGAACTCGTCTTGATTGTCGAGCACGAAGTTCACGGCCTCGGCCTGGGCGATGTCGGGGTCGTCAGAGGTGACCCCATCGACCGCTTGGACCTCGTCGAGGATGAACCCGAGGTCTTGCGCTCGCTCGGATTCGGCCAGATCGAGGTTGGTCCCGACGATTTCGACGAGTTCCCAGGTGGGAGCGTCGCCTCGCCAGCCGATGCCGTAGACGGTCCAGAACAGCCCCATCAGCATCATCCAGCCGAACAGGGCAGCGCCCGAGATGAGTCCGCCGGTGCGGGCACCGGAGTTGGTCGCGACCAGCAGGTAGGTGCCACCGATGAGGACGACGACGCCGACCATGACCGACAGCAGGCCACGAATGAACGGGTCGAAACCCAGCCCCTCGATGAACGACAGCATGTGAATCATCTAGAGACCTCGCTCGTAGTCGATGACCGCCTGGATGAATGACGGTGGCAGGGTCGAACCGAAGCCCGGCATCATGCCGGCGTGGCTCTGTCCACCCCGTCCGTAACCTGCGCCGGCCTCGGCGCCGGAGTAGACGAAGTCGTACTGCGCCTGGCTGGTGCGCTCCGGCATCTCGGTGACTTCACAGTCACCACCGAGTCGGCCATCGGGGAATTCGATCACGTTGCCGCTCAGGTCGCCGGCTTCGAGAGCTGGCGGATCGGCAAACCCGTCGGTGACGGCGGTGCCTTCAGGCGCATCGCCTTCGAGCAGGAGCGGGATCGATGCGTCGTAGGCATAGGCGTTGGCTGAAATGCCTCCCGGCTCCCAGAGACCGGAGATGAACTCGCACGCTGCAAGGTCTCCGTACGCTTCGCCCTCTTCGAGGATGACGTAGGGCTCCGGAGCGCCGGTCTCGTCGACGAGGTCGGAGATCGGGACGCCCTTTTCGTCGAGCTGGACACGGGTGACGCCGTCGGCGCCGAGCAGGTAGTTGCGTCCGTCTTCACCGGTGAGGCCACCTGCGGGGAGCCAACCGCCGTCGAGGGCGATCTCGACGCCGCTGCTCTCGATGGTGTGGGTCTCTCCGGTGTCGGGGAGCTTCCAGGTGTCGTCGGGGAAACGCTCGTGCAGCGAGCCGCCGCAGAGGTTGTACCCGATGCCCGATGGATCGCCGCCGCCGCAACCGGCGATGCCCTCATCGAGGATGTCGGGCACGGCGTCGAGGCCGAGAGACCAGCCGGCGGTGTGGCAACGGCCGCAGCTCAGCGAACCTGCCTGGTAACCGGAGAACAAGCCGAGGTTGAAGACGGCCTCACCGACGGTGGCGAACTCGCCGTCGTCGAGCGATCGCTGCACTTCGTCGCGAATCTCGGTGGTGAGCTCCGCGGCCGCTGCGGTGGCGGCATCGGGATCGTCGGACTCACTGATCTCGATCGGGTCGAGGGTCGGCACCTGCAGGGTGCCGATGTAGGTGATCAACTCTTCGAGGTTTTGCGTGGTGAGCGGTCCACCACCGGGTGTGCCCCAGGCGGCCATCGGCGAACCGGGGCGGCCGTAGTTGAGGATGTAGGTGACTTCCTCTTCGGAGTACCGGTGTAGCACGTTGTTGAGTGCGGGGGCAGTCCAGTTCGCATTGGCGATGAACTGACCGTCGGCGTCTTGGAGGACGTAGGCGGCACTACCGCCGACGCCACCGGCGGCGTGACAGTTCACGCACTGGGCGCCTTGGAGATAGAGGCGGGAACCGAAGACCTCGAACCGGAAGTCGTAGGAGGCGACAGCGCCTTCCTGACGACCGGGCTCAGCCAGCCAATAGAAGGGAAGGGAAATGGCGATCAGGCCGAGACACACGAGAGCAAAGCTCAACGAACGGTCGAGCTTGGGGCCCTCGAGTTCCTCGTCGGAGAGGTACTCGCGCCGGTTGGCGGCGAGCTCCATCTCGGAACCGAGTTCGGGTTTGGCCTGGATCATGTTCCGGGCGAACAACGCGATGTACGCGATGAACACCAGGACGGCCACAGTCAGGCCGATGGCGCGGAAGTCTGCCGCGAGCAGCATGGTCGAATTCATCAGTGTCCCTCCGAGGCCCCGATGCAGTTGGGACCCTCGGCCTCTTGACCGGTGGTGTTCGTGCCGATGGCGGGGCCTTGGATGACCGCACCGGTGTCGACAATCAGTTCGTTGGCCGCGTTGACGTCCATCGGGAAGCGATCCATGCCACGAGGAGCCGGACCACCCTTCTTCTCACCGACGCGGTTGTACTGCGATCCGTGACAGGGGCACTCGAACCACTGGGAGGTTCCGCATTCCGGAACACGGCAGCCGAGGTGAGGACAGGTCTGGTAGAGCGCCGTGACACCGGCATTGAGGCCCTTTTCGACCTGAGGGTAGAAGGCGTACTGGGTCGAAGCCTTCTCGAGCGCAGGCCGCGGGTACTCGGTCACCCACATACGTCCTTCGGGAACGTAGAAGAATCCGCCGCCGGCGATGATGGCCGCCTGGATGTCGGGGATACGTCCGACGTTGATCTTGGCGCCGAAGCCGCTGGCGCCGCTCGGCCACAGGAAGGCGATGCAGGCGGCACCGAAGCTCGAAAGCCCCAGGCCGAAGACGGCGATGATGCCGCGGTTCAGGAACTGCCGACGAGCGACACCGAGTGTCTCGGGGTCTGGCGGAACGTAGGCGACCGGGGCCGTGGAACCTGCGGGGACGAGATCGCCCGCCTGCTCCTTGCGAGCGAGCGCTTCGACCGCGCGGCCTGATGCCACCGGCACCGCCGCGTCGGCGTCGACGACGACCGAGCGGTCGCGCTTGACGGTCTCACCCGAGAGCTGGCCGAGGGCGGTGTTGGTGTCTTTGCGTCGGAGTGACGTTGTGACCCCTACAAGGGCCAGCACTGCCAAGACGACGACTGCGGCGATGATGATGCCAGTCACGTGTCGTTTCCTCTTTCTCTCAGAGCTCGAAGAACAGTCCGTCGTTCCATGGGAAGACGAAGTTGAAGCCGGGACCACGGAAGAACGATCCGATGATGACCAGCACGGCCCAGAACATCATGAACACCGTGAACATCGAGACGGCGAACTTGCGATCTTCTGGCTTGTTGGAAGGGTTCTTGTCGATGTAGGGGACCATCGTGAGGATGATCAAGCCGATGCCCGGAATCGTCACACCGGCGACCATCGGATGGAACAGGGTGAGCAGTTCCTGAAGACCGAGGAAGTACCACGGCGCCTTCGAAGGGTTCGGGGTCTGGTTGACGTTGGCCAGCTCGAGGAGCGGTGCGTTCGACCAGATCGAGAAGAAGGTGAGGAAGCCGAGGCAGAAGAGCGCCGCACCGAATTCGACCACGATGAGGTGAGGCCAGGTGTGGACCTTGTCGAGCGGGGTCATCTTGATGTCTTGGATGGAGCCCGACTTGACCACGGTGAGCAGGCGCTGGGTGTGACCACCCGGACCGCTCATGACCGGTGCGTCGGCAACGGCGGTGGCAGCCGCAACGGCGGCACCGGCACCAGCCGGAGCGACCGCAGTGTCGGCGCCCTTCGACTTGGCCGACTTCGAACGCTGAAGCAGGTGAGCAGGGATTTTCGACGCCGCGGGATCGGTCGGCGCATCGTCGGCAGCAGCAGCCGCCGGCTCGGGAGCCGCGGCGCTCTCGGCCTTCTTCCGTGCCTCTTCGGCACGCTTGCGGAGATGTTCTGGGATCTCAGTCATGGATGCAGTCTCTTTGGTGTCGAACGGGAGGAGCCTAGAGGAAGAGGGGCCGCCTAGAGCGGTCCGCTGATCCCGCCATCTTTACGAACTCGCCAGAAGTGGATGGCCATGAAGATGACCGTGACGAATGGCAGCATCAGCACGTGGAGCACGTACCAGCGCAGCAGGGTGTCGGTACCGATGACCTTGCCACCGAGGAGAACGAATCGGACCTGGTCACCGAACACCGGGGTGTAACCCATCATGTTGGTACCCACGGTCACGGCCCACAGAGCGAGCTGATCCCACGGCAGGAGATAGCCGGTGAAGGAGAGCAGCAGGGTCATCTGGAGCAACACCGTGCCGATGACCCAGTTGAACTCACGGGGCGCCTTGTAGGCACCGTGGTAGAAGACTCGAGCCATGTGCAAGAAGACCGAGAGCACCATGAGGTGAGCGCCCCATCGATGCATGTTTCGCACCAGCAGGCCGAAGGTGACCGAGGTCTGCAGGGTCTGGATGTCGGTCCAGGCTGCGGCTGCGGTGGGGCGGTAGAAGAACATCAAGAAGATGCCGGTCACCGTGAGCACGATGAAGAGGAAGAAGCTCAGCCCACCGAGGCAGAGCGTGTAGGAGACCTTGACGGCGTGTCGCTTCACCTTCACCGGGTGCAGGTGGTAGAGCACGCTGTTCATGATCACGTAGGAACGGTTCCGGGGGCTGTCGGTATAGCCCTTACGGAAGACCGAGCCGGGACGGAAGATCGAGTTCCATGTCTGGGATCCCTGGACCGAGTCACCGAGTCCGGAGAGCTGTGTTTGTACCCGCTCGCCGAGAGAGGGCTTGTCTTGGATCGACTTTGCCATGTGGGTTTCCTGCTACTTCGTTTGAAAGGGGTTCGTGAGTCAGACGTCAGGCGAGGCGCATGCCGTAGCCATAGCCATGAGAAGGGGTTCGCTGGTGACGATCACCGGCAGCGTTCGGGTCGACGATCTTGCCGAGGATGATGACACCGGTCGGGCAGCGATCGACACAGAGGGCACAGCGGGTGCAGACGTCGTCGTCGATCGTGAAGATGAAGGCGTCGCTTGGATCGTCGCCGGGGCGAGCGATGCCGTAGCTCTCCGAGATGACCTCGGTGGGCTGCATGTGGATGCACTTCCACGGACAGATGTCGACGCAGCCTTCACAGGCGATGCACTCGGACTGGTCGATGTGGATGAACTGCTTCGGCTTGACGGCCTTGCCCAGATAGTCGGCGTCGACCTCGACGAGGACGTAGTCGTCTCGGAACTCTGGGAGCGGCGGATTGGCGTCGGTGGTGACCATCGGCGATCAGCTCCGCTTCACGAGGGGACGGCCGTAGGTGCTGGTTTCGATCTCTTTGGCGGCAGCGTTGCCGTCGCCACGGATCTGCCAGTCGCCCCACATCTTGACCATGCCACCGAGGAAGACGATGTAGATCAGCGCAGCGATGGTGTCGGAGAGAACCCGGTAGGTGACCTCGAAGGGGAACCAGCCACCCTGACTCTTGGCGGTGATGAGGCCCCAGGCGTTCCAGAGCCGATCGGCACGCCAGCTCCACTCGTTCTCGGCGAGCGTCAGCCACTGATGGGGGACCACGCCGAACACGAGGTAGAGGATGCAGAAGACGTAGATGCTTCCGAACATGGCCTCGCCCCAGGTGGTGGATGTTCCCTGTGGACGGCGCTTGGCGTACCACGGAATGGCGAGAGCCATGACGAGGGCAATCAATGTCGACACCACAACGGCGACCACGGTGAGACTCCTGAATGGACGAAAGACGGGCTATTCACCAAGCATCGGACGAGACTCGGCAAGCGAATAGCGTCGTCGACTTTGTGAAGCTCTGCACAATCTACAGTGGGAAAGTGGGTCACCGACAAACCGGGGACCGGATAACGAGCACCGTCGGTGTAGCACGCAAATGTCTCGGAGGCGACCTTTTGGCGCCGATCGATATCGGTTCGCCACCATCAGGCGGGAAGCCGGACCCGCGGCCGCCATCTCACGGAGCGGCACGCGGCGACCACACCATGGCAAAATTTCCTTCGGCGGCGTCGCCCCCGACCACCTGGAGACCCGTTCGACGACCACTCGATCCCGTTCGGACGTCGAGACGAAGCTCGGCCGAGAAGCTGCTCACCAGCGTTCCGTCACGCATCTTGGCGCCCAGCACCGAAAATGAAGCGAAAGAAATGCTTGGTCAAGAATGGGCAGGTGCGGCCGATCGGTCCTAGCATTGACGCTTGTTCCGTCCCGACGGACGCGCCCCGACCCCTGGAACCCCCGGACGTATCGTGACCGAGATCCCAGAACATCTCCTCAAACGCAGCAAGAAGGCGAAAGGTGGTTCATCCGCCGACGACGCCTCTGCTGGTGGTGCCGCAGTCACTCCTGCCGCCTCCGCCGCTGCCGCTCCCGCCGGTGTGCCACCGGCGTTGGTGAAGGCCGCTGCCTCGATGAGCCCCGACAAGGCTCCCGAGCCCGCGAAGCCCGTCCCGGCCTACATCGCTGCGGCGAACGCCCGGAGGAAGATGCCGATCTGGGCCATGGGCCTGGTCTTCGCCTTACCGATCTGGGCATGGATCTATGCCGGCACGATGCAGCAGCAGGCGGTCGAAGACACCTTCTTCATCGACGCGGCAGAGATCTACACCGTCGAGGGTGGCTGTGCCGGCTGCCATGGCGCCGCCGGGGGTGGCGGCACGGGCTACCAGTTCAGCGGTGGCGAGATCATGAAGACCTTCCCCGAGCCCATCGACCAGATGGTCCACATCGCCCGAGGTTCTGCCGCCATCAGCGGCGAGTCCTACGGTGATCCCGCCCGTGATGGTGGCGCCCGAGTCGCCGGACAACGTGGCGTGATGCCGGCGTTCGACGGAGCCAATGGCCTGTCGCTCGAGCACCTCGAGCTCGTCGTCTACCACGAACGCCACATCCTCGGCGGCGAAGAGCTTCTCACCGAGGAGTACATCGCCTGGGAAGAAGAGTTGCGCGAGAAGATCGAGTCGGGCGAGTCCCACTCGATCGATGCCGAGGTCTTCGACATGCTGTTGTCCTGCGCCAATCCCGAGTACACACCGGGCGCCACCGGCACCCCAGAGGATCCCGAGGAATGCCCGGGTCCGAAGGCAGCCGAGGGTGAAGAAGCGGCAATGGAAGGCTGACCTCCCGGTCACCGACTGATCGTTCGAGAAGGGCACCGGCCACCCGGCCGGTGCCCTTCTCGCGTCTGGGCCCGGCGCTCGGCCTCACCCCGTCCAGACATTTGCTCCCCGGCGTTTTCCCAGCTGATATCCACAGTTGATCAACGATTGCGCCAGAGCGCACGCGTTGACTCCAACAGCTGGTAGTTCTGAACGTCTTGATGCCCACCACTCGGGTGGGCGCCACTCCCTGGCCGGCAGGAGGGCATTCGATGGACCCACGACGAGTCCTCGTCGCATTGGCAACGTGTTGCATCGCGTTCGCAGGCGTCCCCGCCGGAGCGCTCGACTCGCTCGACGGCGGAGCGAATCCGTCGCTCGCCGGACAGTCTGCGATCGTCGAGCCTCGCCAGGCAGATGGCTCCGTCGATCTCGTCACCGACGCGCCGATGGTGATCGAGACCCTCGACCCGTCGATCGATGTCGACGATCCGGCCCTGCTCGAGCAGCTTGCCGCCATCGACGCCGAACTCGAACGACTGACCCCGACGAACCCCGCGCTCGAGCTCGCACCAGGGTTCGCCGCAGCCGTCGGCGGGTTCGTCCCGTCCTTCGATGCCAACGTGCCGAACGATGTGCGGAACGCCGTCGGATTGGCCATCGGCTCATGGTCCAACGCGCTCGAAACACCGATCCCGGTCGTCGTCCAGGTCTCCTGGACCTGTCTCGGCGACCCGGGGATCCTCGGGTATGCCGGAGCGTCGGAGATCTACCGGCTCGACGAACTCCCGACCAGCTACGGCTACCCGACAGCCTTGGCCAATGCGCTGACCGGACGAGACCTCAATGGTGGTGCGCCCGAGATTCGTGTGGTTCTGAACTCCGAACTCGCCAGCGCGAACGCCTGCAGCTTCGCCGCCGATCGTTGGTACACCGGCAGCGGTACCCCACCGGCGAACCAGGTCGACCTGCTCTCGGTGGTGCTCCACGAGGTCGCCCATGGTGTCGGCTTCCTCGGCTCGGCATGGCGCCAGCCCGGGGCGAATCAGGCATCGCTCGAACCGACGCCGTACGCCTTCGATTCGCTCGTCCACACGACCAGCGGGCCGCTGCTGGCTCAGCCCACCCCCGGTTCGCACCTCACGTCGGCGCTCTCGATCGACGTCGGCGGCAGCAACCTCTACTCGCTCTACTCCCCCGGATTCTTCGTCAACGGCAGCAGCTTCTCCCACTTCGACTCCCAGACCACGACCGGCAATCGGGGCGGCTCCTTGATGCGACCCGAGCTCGGATCGGGCAGCCCCCAGCGCACGATCGACGCCGCAGTGCTCGGCGTCCTCACCCAGCAGGGCTGGGCGACCCCCGGCCAGCCGGTCGCTCCGATTCTCACCGCCACCACCAGCAGCCGGTACCTGGCGGTCTCGCTGCAGCCGAATCTCGCCCAGGTCGGCGAGGCACCCGTGAGCTACGAGGTCGCAGCTCGACGAGGCTCGGCCATCGACGCGATCGCCACCATTCCCGCCGGCCAGGCGTCGGTCACGCTCGGCCCGCTCTACGACGGTGTGAGCTACGACGTCACCGTCACCCCCATCGGCCGTACGGGAACGGGAGCCACGTCCACGGCAACGGCCACCATGCCGAACAACCCGAACCAACCCCGGCAGGTCGCAGCCAGCGGAACGGGAACGGTCCAGACGATCCGTTGGGCCGCCCCGGTTGCCGCCTCGGGCACCGAGTCGTATCGGGTCGAGCAACGCCTCGTCGGCGGTGCGTGGAGGCTCGTCGGGCAGACGGCGGCCACCTCGATCTCGACGGCAGCACTCGAACAGGGCGTCTATCAGTTCCGAGTTCGAGCAGAGCGGGGTGGCGCCACGGGGCCCTACGGGGCATCACTGCTCGTCGGCGTCTCGACCGGTCTGGTTCGACCGCTCCCGCTCGACGGTGAGGTCGGCCGGCTGTTCAGCGCCTACTTCCTTCGCCAGCCCGATTCGACCGGCTACGACTACTGGACCCGCCAGCGCGCCGGCGGTGCAGCGCTGACCGCCATCTCCTCGGAGTTCGCAGCGAGCTCGGAGTTCACCACCCGCTACGGATCGCTCGACGATGCCGAATTCATCGACCTCGTCTACCGCAATGTGCTCGGTCGGCCGGCTGATGCCGCCGGCCTCGGCTACTGGGTCGGCGAGCTCCGGAACGGTCGCACACGCGGCCAGGTCATGACCGGGTTCTCCGAGTCCCCCGAGTTCGTCGTCCAGACCTCGACCCGAGCATCCACCTCGTCGGCCGAGGGCCGAATCTCGCGGCTCTACTTCAGCTTCTTCCTCCGTGAACCCGATGCTGCCGGGCTCGACTACTGGATGACCGTCGAGCGTCGCGGCACCTCGCTCGAAGCCATCGCCGTCGAGATGGCCCAATCGGCCGAGTTCTCGGCCGCCTACGGCAACATCACCGACGAGCGCTTTGTCGAGGCCGTCTACAACAACGTACTCACGCGGTCTCCCGACGACGCCGGACGCGCCCACTGGCTGGCCCAGCTCCGACGCGGAGTCGATCGAGGCGTCATGATCGTCGGCTTCTCCGAATCGCAGGAGTTCATCCTCCGCACCGGAACCCTGCCCTAAGGATCGGGCTCCGCTCAGCCGGCGGCGAGCTCCTGTGCCACCTCGGCCGCTGCTGCGACCGTGCGATCGATGTCGGCCGCCGTGTGGGCGAGACTCGGGAACATGACCTCATAGGGTCCGGGCGCCAGAGCGATGCCCCGTTCGAGCATCCCGTGGAAGTAGCGAGGGTAGAGGCCGACGTCGGCTGCGGCCTTGGCGTCGTCGTAGTTCCTGACAGGCCGATCGGTGAAGAAGACGCCGAGCAGCGGACCGACCTGCGGCACCTGCGACGCCAGTCCGGCATCGGCAAAGGCTCCACGCAGGCCGTCGGCCAAGCGGGCGGCCGTTGCGGTGAGTTCGGCGTAGCGGTCGTCGGTGAGTTGGCCGAGGGTGGCGAGCCCGGCGGCCATGGCAAGCGGGTTCCCCGAGAGCGTGCCGCCCTGGTACACCGGGCCGAGGGGAGCAACATTCGACATCACCTCACGTGAGCCGCCGAAGCATCCGACCGGGAGTCCGCCGCCGATGACCTTGCCGAAGGCCCAGACGTCGGGCTGCACGCCCGACCACGCTGTGGCACCGCCCCGACCCATGCGGAATCCGGTGATCACCTCGTCGAACAACAAGAGGGCGCCGACTCGGTCGCATTCGTCTCGAAGGGCCTGCAGGAATCCGGGCTCGGGCTCGACGAGCCCCATGTTGGCGGCGACCGGTTCGACTGCGAGGACGGCAACCGTTTCATCGAGTGTCGGGACCACGTTGTAGGGCGCAACGACCGTGTCGGCGACCGCAGACTCGGGTACACCGGCCGAACCGACCAGGCCCTGATTGGCGACGCCGGACCCGCCGGCGGCGAGCAGGGAGTCGGTGTGGCCGTGATAACACCCGGCGAACTTCACGACCTTCGAGCGGCCGGTTGCGCCCCGAGCCAGTCGGATGGCCGACATCGCCGCCTCGGTACCTGATGAGGTCATACGGACCATCTCGAGGCCCGGCACCCACGAGGTCAGCTGCTCGGCGAGTTCGACCTCGAGCCGGGTCGGCGCCCCGTAGGTGGTGCCATTCGCGGCCGCTGCGGTGATCGCTGCGATCACCTTGGGGTCGGCGTGCCCGACGATCGATGCGCCGTAGCTCTGGACGTAGTCGAGGTATTCACGACCCTCTTCGTCCCAGACCTTCGCGCCACTCGCCTTCGCGACGAAGTAGGGAGTGCCACCCACCGAGAGGAACGCTCGAACCGGCGAGTTCACGCCTCCGGGAAGCACCTCTTGCGCACGGGCGAAGAGTTCGGCGTTGGTACTGGAGGTCTCGGCGTTGGTCACCTGTTCAGTGTGCCAGCCCGAGCACGGTTGGACCCAACGCCCCTCGACGAAGTCGTGGGTCCGCCCCGACGACTCAGAACATCTCGGCGACTTCAGCCGCGAGATAGGTGAGGATCATGTCGGCGCCGGCACGTTTGATCGAGGTGAGCACCTCGACGGCCGCAGCATCGCCATCGATCCAGCCGTTGGCAGCCGCCGCCTTGAGCATCGCGTACTCGCCGCTGACGTGATACGCACCGAGTGGGACGTCGAATTCAGCTCGGGCCTTGCTGATGATGTCGAGATAGGTGAGCGCCGGCTTCACCATGATCATGTCGGCGCCTTCGTCGAGGTCGAAGCGAATCTCTTCCATCGACTCTCGGGCGTTGCGAGGGTCTTGCTGATACCCCTTGCGATGGCCGCCGCCGACGATGGTGACATCGACGGCGTCTCGGAACGGCCCGTACATCGAGCTCGCATACTTCGCCGAGTAGGCAAGGATCGCCTGCTGGGTGAAGCCTTCGGCGTCGAGTGCCGCTCGAATCGCAGCGACCTGGCCGTCCATCATCCCGGAGGGAGCGATGACGTCGGCACCGGCTCGGGCCTGCGCGACCGCGGCCTTGCGATAGAGCTCGAGGGTGGCGTCGTTGTCGACCTCACCCTTGGCATCGACGATTCCGCAGTGACCGTGATCGGTGTATTCGTCGACACAGAGGTCGGACATGACCACCAGCGACTCGCCATGTCGGCGGTGCAGTTCGTTCAGAGCGACCTGGACGACACCGTCGGGGTTCCAGGCTTCGGAACCATCGGGGTCCTTGCGCTGGGGGATGCCGAAGAGGATCACCGCCGGCACGCCGAGCGCAACGAGCCGGTCGGCCTCGGCGAGCACCGACTCCTGCGAATGCTGCACGACGCCCGGCAACGACACGATCGGCTGAGGAGTCGTGATGCCCTCTCGCACGAAGAGTGGGGCCACGAGGTCGTCGGGCGTCAGGGTGGTTTCGGCAACAAGGCGCCGAAGGGCGGAAGTTCGGCGGAGCCGGCGGAGACGTCGCTGGGGAAAGCTCATGACCCGATGCTACGCACCAATGCGTCGACGAGGCCCGCTTCGGTGTGTGGATCCGCGATGGCGATGACGTCGAAGCCCGCTGCGAGCGCCGCCTGCTCGGTCGACGGGCCGATCACGACGGCACGCGGGAGCTTCGCCGGTCGCCCCCTCTCGGCCGTGTGCCGTTCGGCGAGTTCGGCCAGACGTTGGGCCGTCGACGGCGAGCTCAGGAGCACGACATCGGCGTGGAGCGCTTGCTCCACCCGCTCGGCGGAGTGGGTGGGCATGGCCATCCGGTAGGCGTCGACTCGTTCGAAGGCTGCACCTCGTTCGGTGAGCGTTCGTTCGAGCGTCTCTGCTGCCAGCTCAGCGAGTGGTGCGAGCACAGCTTCCGCGCCGGACTCGAGCGGGATCTCGACCCCGAGCACCTCGGCGGTGGCTGCCGACGGCTCGAACGCGACCGACCAGCCCTGTGCTCTGGCGGCGTCTGCGGTGGCCGGGCCGACCGCGGCGATTCGCAGCGAGGGCGGCAACGTGGACCTCTTGGCCGCAACGGCAGCGACGGCATTGGTCGAGGTGACGATGAGCCAGTCGAAGGTGTCGATCCGACCGAGCGCTGCCTCGAGCGCTGCGCCACCATCGGCAGGGGCGGCGAACTCGAGAAGCGGGAGGGCGATCGGAACCCCACCGAGCTCGGCGATGGTGTCGAGCAGCGGGCCCGACTGCAGTGCGGGCCGACAGACCACGACGTCGAGGCCATGCAACACCCCGGTCATGACCGGGCCGAGGAGGGAGTGTGGTCCCCGGTCACGCCACCGATGCCCGAAGGCGCCGGGCTGCCAACGAGCCCAGCGACGTTGGATCGGTGGGGTCGGCGTCTGCCGGGCCCAATTCGATGCGCTCGACCGTTCGTTCGTCGGCTGACGCGAGCATGGCTCGGAGCCGAAGCCGCCCGGAGCCGTCGATCCACGCGTTGGCGCCGGCCGGCATCGTGCAATCGCCACCGAGCTCGACCAAGAAGGCCCGCTCGGCGCTGACGGTCGATCGGATGTCGGGCTGGTCGATCGTGTGCAGCAGATCGAGCACCGCGTGATCGCCCGCTCGGCACTCGACGGCCAGGGCACCCTGCCCGACCTGAGGAATCATGACGTCGGGCTCGATGATGTCGACGACCTCGGGCTGTGTCCCGAGCCGTTCGAGCGCCGTGGTCGCCATGACCATCGCCGAGAACTGGTCGAGCTGACCGAGCCTCGTTGCGATGTTGCCACGAAGGCCCTGGAACACCAGATCGGGTCGGAGCGCAGCGAGCTGCACCCGCCGGCGATTGGAGCCGGTGGCCACGATGGCGCCTTCGGGAAGATCGACCAGCCGGCAGCCGACGAGGCAGTCACGGATGTCGCCGCGCACGGGGAACGCCGCAAGCTCGAGGCCAGCTGGTGTCTGGGCCTGGAGATCTTTGGCCGAGTGGACGGCGAGATCGGCCTGGCCGCTCTGTACGAGCTGCTGGACCTCTTTGCTGAACGCACCCTTGCCACCGAGATCGGAGATGGCGATGTCGAGACGCTGATCGGCCGTGGTGTCCATCGAGACGAACTCGATCTCGATTCCGGGATCGCGTGCTCGAAGCGATGCGGCGACGAACTCGGCCTGCCACATGGCCAGCGGACTCCGGCGCGTGGCGATCCGAAGTGGCGAGGTCACAGATCGAACAGTTCGCGAGCAGCTTCTGCGAGGCGATCGCCGCGTCGGCTGCCTGCGGCCTTCTTGAGTCCGATCGACGGCTCGTGGAGCATCTTGGCGATCAGACCTTTGGTGAGCGCCTCGACGGCATCGAGCTGGTCGGCGTCGAGCGAGGCCAGCTTCTTGGCGTGGCGGTTGATCTCGTCGGCTCGGAGCTGTTCCGAACGTCGGTGCAGGGCACCGATGAGCGGGGCGACCTGCCGGGCCGATGATGCTTCGGCATAACGCTCGAGGTCTTCGAGAACGAACTCTCGTGCCTTGCTTGCTTCCTTCTGGCGCTGCGCCAGCCCACGGTTGGCGAATGCCTGGAGGTCGCCGAGGACGAGCAGTTCGCAGTTGTCGAGTTCGGCGACACCGGACTCGATGTCTCGTGGCACGGCCAGATCGAGGAAGAGGGTGGCGGTGCCGCGTTCGGCGACGACCTCGGCCACCTGGTCGAGCGAGATGATGTTGCCCGGGGCCGACGTGGCCGAGATGACGACGTCGGAGCGAATCATGGCGGCGGTGAGATCGCTCCATTCGACCGCAGTGGCGCCGACAGCCGCGGCAACCTCGACGGCCTTGGCCGCGGTTCGATTGGTGACCTCGACGTCGACGGCGGCCGACTTCGCCAACGCGGTCGCGACGCCTGCTCCGACCTCGCCTGCACCGACGAGGAGGATCCTGCGGCCGTCGAGGGAGCCGAGACGCTCGGTGACGAGGCTGACGGCGGCATGCGACAACGATGCCGTGCTGCGGCCGATGCCGGTGTCGGTGCGAACGCGTTTGCCGCAGGAGATGGCGTGCTCGAAGAGCTGGCCGAGCAGCGTTCCTGCTGCACCCTCGATCCGGGCGGTTTCCCACGCGGTCTTGACCTGGCCCAGGATCTCGTGTTCGCCGAGCACGGCCGAGTCGAGTCCGGCGGTGACGGTGAACAGATGCTTGATGGCTTCGTCGTGGTAGTGGACGTAGAGGTGATCGACGAAGGTGTCGACGTCGAGCCCGGAGAGTGTCGCGAGGGCGTCACGGACGTCGTGGTAGGCGTCGTGGAAACGCTCACCGTGGATGAACACTTCGGTGCGGTTGCATGTGGACAACACGACGGCTTCGTTGACGAACTCCGACGCCATGACCGCAGACAACGCCTTGGGAACGCCATCGGCAGAGATGGCAATGCCTTCCAGCACCTCGAGTGGAGCGGAACGATGGTTGAGTCCGATGGCAATGACGGTCATAGGGAGTCCGGATCCGAGCGGTCGGACGCACAGTGTGGACCCTTACGGTGTCTGGTGGCCATTCGGACGGTCGTGGTGTTGGTCACCCGGCCACCTCCTGTTCGAGTGCTCGCAACGTTGCGAGGGGAACACCGACACCATCTCTGGCGCTCGAGGTGCGTTGTTGGTAGAAGCTGAGAATCTGGAGTTCGGTGGCGAGGTCGACGCCTCGCACCTGCACTTCGTCGGCGACCGTGAGCGGTGTCGACGTGAAGTTGAGCAGCGAGGTGACACCGGCGGCGACGAGGCGGTCGGCCACGTCTTGGGCTGCCTCGGCCGGCGTTGCGATGACACCCACCGTGATGGCTTCGGCGGCGACGAGCCGTTCGAGTGCGTCGAGACCCGACACCACCACACCGGCGACATGCCGGCCGACGAGTTCGGGGTCGATGTCGATCAACACGCGCACCGGGAATCCCCGCTCGGACAGGGCCTCGTAGTTGGCCAGCGCCCGACCGAGGTTGCCGGACCCGATGATCGCCACCGGCCATTCCTGGTTGACGCCGAGGACCACGCTGATCTGGTAGACGAGGTGCTTGACGTCGTACCCGACGCCTCGTGTGCCGGTGATCGAGAGCGACGACAGGTCACGGCGAACCGTTGCCGGCTGGTTGCCACTGAGCTGGGCCAGGTGCTCGGAGGAGATCGAGGCGGAGCCGTCGGTGGCCGCGTCGACGAGCACCCGGAGATAGCTCGGCAATCGGGCCACGGTGGCCCCACTCACGCGGTCACGATTCACCCCACCAGGTTAGGGATCGCACCAAGAATTCACAAACGCGCAAGCACTTCTGGGACCCTTCGTCCCACCGGGACTGCGGAACACCGTCGCCGCTCCGTCGAGGCACTCATGGGGCGCCCGGCGCGGCCAGGCGACCGAACTCGTCATCTGTGTCGTGTTTCGGCCGATCAGAGGGGGGTGTTCGCCTCGCGCCCGCTTCGATCGATTCTCATCGCCCTGCTCGTTCTCCTGGGTGGGTCCGTCGGTGTGGACGCCGCGGTCACCTCCGCAACGAGCGTCGAGTCTGCCTCGGCCGCCCGCACCGAGATCTCCGAAGAGCAGGCATTCGTCGCCAAGATCAACGAATTGCGGTCAGGCCTCGGACTCGAGCCGCTCCAGGTCCACCCGACACTGGTCCCGCTGGCCCGCGAGTGGGCCGTCCAGCTTCGTCGCCAGGGGGCGCTCTCCCACGCATCGGACCTCTCGGTCGGGGTGACCGAGAACTGGAGCCGGCTCGGCGAGAACGTCGGCGTCGGACCCGAAGGCCAGGTCCAAGAGCTGTTCGACGCGTTCGTCGCCAGCCCGGCGCACTACGCCAACCTCGTGAAGCCCGATTACCGCTACATCGGTGTCGGAGTGGTCCACGGAGACGACGGCCGCATCTGGACGGCCCATCGCTTCATGGCCATCGCCGGCGAGAGCGATTCGACCGCGACCACCACCGAGCCACAGGCGCTGCAGACCCCGCTCCCCACCACCGCACCCACCACCGCACCCACCCCAGCGCCGACCACCGGGCCGACCAGGTCGAGCTCGACCATTGCTCCGTCCGCCGACCTGTCGCCGGCCGGCGCGAACCACGCCGACACCCCGGTGGCCGATGACGCGCCGAATGCCGAAGACTCGCCGCTCGAGGCCGACCCCCGACCGCCGGCGTTGAATCCGGCCTTGGTCACGCGCCTCGCCGCCGATCTCGAAGCCGCCGGCATCTGAGGAGCCATCGCGGTCGAGCTCGACCCAGGTCGAGTCGACAAGATGCAGACCAGCACGATCCGATCAGCAGGTTTCAGCGGGTGAAGACGAAAAGCTGAAGCGTCGCCGCCAACAGCAGCGCAAGCATCAACAGCACCAGTGTGATCACGATGGCGGGTCGCACAGCAGCTCCTCGTTCTCGAGTGATGGGCCGGGGCGAGCGGGATTCGTGCGCCCCAGCTGGACCGAGGTCGAAACACTCGGCATCCCCTCGGACTCGCGGAGGGTCACCGAATCACCTTCGCCGAGTTCGAGCTCGAATGCCGCCGAGCTGCGGTCGACCACGATGGTCAGCAGGCCGTAGGAGTCGACGAGGATGCCGAGGCTTCCGGTCGGGACCTCGGCGAAGGCCGACACACGGACGGCACTGCGGGTGACCCGGCCGCCTGCCACCTCGATGGTGTCACCCCAGGCCTCGATGTCGGCGGGGTCGACGTTGAGTTGCAGGTTCCCGAATCGATCGACCCAGAGCACCTCGGCGGAGATCGCTCCGTCGTCGGTCACCTGACTCACCGGCAGTACACCGGGGATCAGTTGCGACGGGTCGATTCTGGTGCCGAGCTCGTCCATGGGCACGCCGGCACAGAGGTGAGCGGCGGCCGGACCGAAGATGTCTCTGCCGTCGAAGGTCGAGCCCACCGGTGGGAGCTGATAGGCGGGGTTGTCGAGGATCACCGCACCGGTGGCTCCACCGACGATCGAAACCGCCGGGGCCAGGACACCGTTGTCGGGTCCGACCAGGTAGGCCGCTCCGTCGGCGACTTCGATCACGATGCCCTTGCGGCCGGTGCCTGCACCGGGATCGACGACGGCAAGCACCACGCCCGGGGCCAGGTATTGCACCGATCGGGCGAGCGCAAGTCCGGCGGAGCGGACGTCGTGCGGCTCGATGTCGTGGGTGACATCGATGACCACGACGTCGGGGGCGATGGAGCGGACGACCGACTTCACCACACCGACGAGTTCGTCTTTGATGCCGTAATCACTGAGAAACGAGATGGTGTCGAAGGCCGGCACACGGGGCGTGTCGGCTGTGTGGTCGGTCATGGCTGAGTGGTCGGTCATGGCTGTGTGGTCGGTCATGGCTGCGTGGTCGGTCATGATTGCCCCAAGGACTCTGAGCGTGCGGTGGCTGCGGCGACGGCATCGAGGAAGGCGCCCCGCAATGCGTGGCGTTCGAGCGATCCGAGACCGGCGGCCGTGGTGCCGCCCGGCGTGGTGACGGCGGCGCGGAGTTCGGTGGCCGATGACTCGGATTCGGCGAGCATCTTGCCTGCGCCGTAGATGGTCTGTCCGGCGAGGCGTTCGGCCGTTGCACGATCGAGCCCGACGCTGACGCCGGCATCGGTCAGCGCCTCGGCAACCAGGAAGATGTAGGCGGGACCGGACCCCGACAGGCCGGTGACGGCGTCGAGTTGTTTCTCGGTCACGACTTCGACGATGCCGACCGACGACAGCAAGCCCGTGGCCCAGTCGAGGTCGGCGGCCACTGCGTGACGGCCGCCGGCGATCGCGCTCGCACCGGCACCGACGAGCGCGGGCGTGTTCGGCATCGCCCGGATGACCGGTGTCCCCGACGGCACGGCTGCTTCGAGCGCACCGATGGTGACGCCTGCCGCGACCGACATGACTCGACGGGGAGCCACCAGCGCGGCGGCGACCTCGGTGGTCAGCCATGGCTTCAACGCCAGGAGGGTGTCGGTGTCTTGGAGCGGGGTGTCGAGCACCGTGACGGCCGGGAACTGCTCGGCGATCGCCGTCCGTTGGGCGGCCGATGCCTCGACCACCGCCAGCGACGCGGCGTCGGCCCAACCGGAGGCAACGAGGCCCCCGACGAGCGCCAGGCCCATCTTGCCGCCACCAACCACTTGCAGTTCGATCTCAGCTGCTCCAGTCACGTCTGCAACCTACCGGGGATCGGCTGGTCGAGACAGGAGCGGGCGACCTTCCCCAAACTCGCTGCACCCCCGTCTCGACCGGCGATGGACACACCATACGAGACAACTTTGACGTCTTCAACCGCATTCAAGAGAATTTAGACGCGAATCCGATCCGCAGGGCGGGCCGGAAGTACGCCTCCACCCATTGATAGAGCGAGCCCAAGATCCGATCGAGTTCGCCCTCGACCAGGACCTGTCGGTTGTCGAGCTGGCCCTGCAGGAAGATGGCACCTTCCTCGCCGACGGCGAATGAGGCACCGTACATCCGCCGATTCCGGCCGAGCAGGTGGGCGTAGAACGCCTCGTGCTGCTCCTCGGGCGCCGGCATCACGTAGGTCTCGTACGACAGGGTTCGCTGATCGAGGTGGAAGCGGATCGTGTAGACGTCTTTTTCTTCGCCCCGGACGCGGATGAACCAACTCCGCGGACCGTCGACGCCCTTGTCGACGGCGTCGATCGCCGGGTTGTCGGCGAGCTGCTCGGCGAGGAAGGCGTCGATCGCCGCCTCGACGGTGTCCAGTTCCTGGGCTGGGATGGGACTCATCGGTTGCTCGTCCTTCGTGGGGTTGGAACCGGGCGCACTCAGTCGCAGCTGGTGAGGGCCCCGGCGGCAAGATCGGTGTACAGGCGGCGGAGTCGGGCCGCCGAGGTGCTCCAGGTGTAGGTCCGACCTCGTGCTGCGGCCGAGACCGACATCCGACGAGCCAGCGTGGGGTCGCCCAGGAGCAGGTCGATGTAGGTCGCGTAGTCGGCCGGATCTCGCCCCTCGACCAAAAAGCCCGTGTGGCCGTGCTCGACGAGCGTCAGCAGACCGCCGACCGCCGAGGCGACGACGGGGATCCCGCATGCCGCGGCTTCGAGCGCGACCAGACCGAACGACTCCGAGCGACTCGGAACCAGGGAGATGTCGGCGGCCCGGTAGAACGTCGAAAGGAGATGATGGGGCTGAGGGGGCCGGAAGACCACCCGATCGGTGACGCCGAGGTCGCTGATGAGCTGGCGGATGCGCTCGACTTCGATCGATCCTTCGGTGCCGCTTGCACCCCCGACGACCCAGAGACGGCTGTCGTCACGCTCGGCCTGGGCGAGAGCTCGCACGGCGACGTCGAGCCCCTTCAACGGCTGGATGCGGCCGACGAAGAGCAGCAGCGGACGGTCGTCGGCGCCCAGTGCGACCCGAGCGCCCGCCTGGTGTCCGGGCGAGAAGAACGCATGATCGACACCGGGGGGCACGATCTCGATGCGCTCGGGGTCGGCGGCGTAGAACTCGACCAGCTGTTCGGCTTCGGGCGTGCAGTTGGCGAGGATGGTGTCGGCGCACCCCATGACCCGGGATTCGGCCTCGGCCCGCCGCTCGGGCTCAGGGTCGCCGCTGATGGCCTTGACGCGAGCCAGCGTGTGGAACGTGGTGACCAACGGCAGATCGAGTCGCTGTTTCAGCAGGAGTCCGGCAACACCCGAGAGCCAGTAGTTGGCGTGGATGACATCGGCACCGAACTCTTCGATGTCGTTGGCGACCCAGTCGGCGAACTCCTCGACATAGGACGACAGATGTTCCTTCGGCAGATCGACCGGCCCGGCGGGCACGTGCACGACCTCGAAGCCCGGTTCGACCAGCACGGTCTTCGGCTGGTCGTCGGACCAGCGGCGAACGTAGACCCGGCACTGGACGCCGGCCTGAGCGAGCGCCGAGACGAGCTCACGAACGTAGACATTCATCCCACCGCCGTCGCCGGTGCCCGGTTGGGCCAGTGGCGAGGTGTGAAGCGAGAGGACGGCGACGCGTTGCATGTCGGGCCTCAACCGCTCTTTCGCTTCGACTCGTCGGACGGATCGGCGGCACCCTGCGACTGGTTCAGTGCGACGAAGCTGCGGTAGACCCCGATGAGCGCCTTGCGCTGATCGGGGTGCAGCTCCTCGGCGTGACGGATCGACGACTCGACTCCGGTGCCTGCAGTCTCGTGGTCGGCATCACCGTCGAGGATCCCCGCACGGATGTAGAGCGATTCGGCGGAGATCTGCAGACCGCGGGCGATGTTGGCGAGGATGTCGGCCGAGGGTCGGCGCAGTCCACGTTCGATCTGGCTCAGGTAGGGGTTCGAAACTCCCGACATCTCGGCCAGACGGCGAACCGAGAGTTCGGCGAGACGCCGCTGTTCCCGAATGAAGTTTCCGACGTCGAGATGCTGGTCTGCCACGATCGACCGCCGATCAGCGCAACAGCGAATCGACGGACGCTTCGCCATCGCGATAGCGGCGCCCGATCTCGGCCTGGAACGCATCGATGCGGTCGTGGAGCCGGCGACGAACCGTCGACAGCTCGGTCTCGTAGGCCCGCATCCGCTCGAGGAGGTCGGCGAGATCGGCGTCGGAGAGACTGCTCACGCCCGTGAGCTTCCCCGGAGAGGCGACGGCGTCGAGCCGCTCGACCAGCGCCGTTGCGACGTCGCCGGGAGCGTTGATGGAGATGGGCCGGGCGCCGGGGGTGGGACCTTGTCCCGGCCGTGGCTCGTCGGTCATGAGTGACGGGAGGTCGAAGAGCAGTCCGGGCAGGGCGTCGGCGGCGTCGGCGTCTCCGCTGCGGCGGCGAGCTTCGTATCCCACGATGTCGAGTCGTCCCTGCACGACGCGTCGTGCCAGAGAGACATCTGCCTCGACCTGGGAGCACTTCGTGCGGAACGAACGGATCTCTTCCATCGGGCGGTCCGTGAGTCCGTCGAGGACGTCGTCGGCCAGTACCTGTTCAAGAGCGTCGATCACACTGCGTGAGGCTACCGGCAACCCTGTGGGTTCGCCGAACCGGACCGCTTCTCGGAGCCGGCGACCACCCCGAGAGCGGGGCGCGGTCGAGCGTGTGAGTCGGGCTTCGGCGCGCCTCGATCAGAGCAGGAGCAACCAGATCGGCGCCGCGAGCAGGTAGGAGTCGAGCCTGCGGATACCGGGCGCCCACGCATCACCGCGCGGCAGCAGGGCCGACCCGAAGATCTGGCCCAAGGGGCACGCCAGCGCGGTCAGCACGACGAAGAACGGCACGATCGTGGTGGTGAGCGGCTCGGGTGGCACCAACCACACTCCGGCTCCCACGATGCCGACGGCGACCACACCGGCGGCCGGGCCTTCGACGTCGTTCAGCGCTCCGGACCCGATCAGGAAGTCACCGGCCTCGTACGCACTCACCAGACACACCAGGGCGACGAACGGCGCGGTCTCACGGGTGGCGAGGAGGATCAGCGAGCCGGCCGCCAGTGCGACGGGAACGGCCGATCGAATCGTGACCTCGGCGAACTGGATCGGCTGGTCGCCTCGTCCGGTCAGCGTGGCTCCGGCGTAACCGGCGATCGCCAACACACCGAGCACGATCGCTCCCCCGAACCACAGACGATTGCCGCTCAGGGCGCACAGCGTCATCAGCACCGCCGCGGCTGCGGTGAGCTGACGGTCGATCGTGGTGTCGCGCTCCCATGCGTGGGCTGACTGGAGGGCGGCGATCGCCGCGGCCGGGACGACGAAGACTGCGACGAACCGAGGACCGATCGTGACGGCCGCCAACAGGCCGACGAACCACGCGACTCCCAAGGTGACCTTCGGACCGTCGATTCGGTGCGGAACGGCAAAACGTTGCCTGCTCCAACGCTCTTCCTGTGCTCGCACGCGCTGAACGGCTCGCATCTGGCGCCGTTCGCGTCGGGTCGGGCCGCCGGTCGTCTCGGCCGCTGCGCCGAGATCGCCGGTCGGAGATGTCGGAGCGGTCATCCGCCGGAGACCGGCGGCAGGACGGCCACTTCGTCGGCCCCGGTCACCGGGTCGGTGGTGGTGGCGGCCGATCCGTTGAGCCAGATCCGCGAATTCGACAGCACGGCGTCGAAGTCGGAACCGAAGCGAGACCGTGCCTCGTCGAGGATCTCGCCGACGGTGTCGGCGTCGATGGACACCGTGCCGGTGCCCGCCAGTTCACGAGCTTGGGCGAAGAGACGGAGAGTGGCCACGGCGAGAGTCTAGAGCGAGGACCCGCCAAGCTGGGAGCGGTGAGGCCAACGTCAGACCGATCCAATACCGTGAACACATGGACAGTCCGCACAACGACAGGGCACAGACCGATCCACCCACCGTCTTGTTGCTGACGCGCCACGGGCAGTCCACCTGGAATGCCGAAGGTCGCTGGCAGGGACAGGCCGACCCGCCGCTGTCGAAACACGGGCGCGAGCAGGCATCGTTCGCCGCCACCAGGATCGGCACCACCGATGCCATCGTCTCGTCGCCCCAGGATCGAGCACTCTCGACGGCCATGATCATCTCCGAGACGAACGGGGTCGGCCCGGTGCTCGTGCACACCGACATCCGGGAGCGATCTGCCGGATCATGGTCAGGGCTCACCAAGGTCGACATCGAGGCGGACTATCCCGGATGGCTCGCCGAGGACCGTCGACCCGACGACTTCGAAACCGACGAGGCACTGTTGGGACGGGTGCTGCCCGCGCTCCGAGAGATCGCCGAGGAGATGCCCGGCGCCACCGTGCTCGTGCTCTGCCACGGCGGTGTGATCCGGGCCGTCGAAGCACACCACGGGCTCGAAGAAGGCCGGGTGCCCAACCTCTCGGGCCGCGTCGTCACCGTGCGAGCCGACGGAACGATGACACTCGGCGATCAGATCAAGTTCCTCGACGAGACCATCGCCACCGGGGGCGACGGCAACCGGATCTGATGCAGATGCCGATGTTCGATGCCGATCACGATTCGGTCGAGAGCCGTCCGAATGGCAGGGCATCGAACGACGGGGTTCGGCCGCTCTCACCGCTCGGCGTCGAGATCGTCCGAAGCGCAAGGCGCAAGAAGACGGCCGAGGCTCGACTCGTCGGCGACACGGTGATCATCCGCGTCCCCGCACGCATGTCGCAGCGAGAAGTCGCCGACATGCAGACCCACTTTCTCGACCATTACGAGCGCCGACGCCGCTCGGCCGCGCTCGACCTGACCACCCGGGCAGCAACACTGGCTCGACGCCACGGACTCCCGACACCGACCGACATTCGCTGGGTCTCGAACCAGCGTCAGCGCTGGGGAAGCTGCACCCCGGCGCTCGGGACGGTCCGACTGTCAGATCGCATGACCGCGTTCCCCCCGTGGGTGATCGACTACGTGATCGTCCACGAGCTGGCCCATCTGGTCGAGGCAAACCACTCAGGCCGGTTCTGGGCGCTGGTCGAGCAGTATCCGCTCACCGAGCGGGCTCGCGGCTTCCTCATCGCCAAAGGCGGCGAAGACTGAGAGAGCAGCGGCCGAATGACCTCAGGCCTGGGTCACGTCGAGATCGGCCAGGGTCTGGCCGAATGACCTCAGGCCCGAGTCACGTCGAGATCGGCCAGGGTCTGGCCGAATGACCTCAGGCCCGAGTCAAGTCGAGATCGGCCAGGGTCTGGTCGATGATGTCGAGCTGTGCCTGCAGGCTGTCGAGGTCGGCCATGGTCGGCAACGACGGCTTCACCGGCGGACGGACCGGTGCCACGCTGGTGGGCCGGGCGACGACCGGGCCTGGTGGAGGCGGCGGTCGGTGAGGAGGCGGGTACATCACGGCCGATGTTATCCGGCGGACTCGGCGCCGACCTTCAGCGGCAATCGGGCGAACGAGACGTCGTAGGACCCCGACCGGCTGAGCGGCACGACCTGCTCGGCGGGGACACCGTCGGCGATGGCATCGATCATGACGAGTTCGCGGGTCTCGCCTTCCAGCGGCGTTCGCACGAACACCACTCGACGACCGTCGAAGCTGAGCGAGCTGATCCGGTCGCCGGCGGCACCGATCTGCAGCCGGAACAGCTCGACGCCGCTGCTGAGTTCGGCACCGACGAGCTCGGTGCTCGCCTCGACGCCGTCCGACCGGTACTTGATCTCGGTGTAGGCGATGGCATCACCATCGGGGCTGAGGTCGATGAGGGTGAAGGCTGCTCGGCGGGGAACCGGACAGTCGGCCACCTCGGGCCCGGTGATCCCGACGGGATCGCCGAGCGAGTTCAGGAATCCGATTCGCCCACACTCGTCGTTGCGGATCGTGACGGCATAGAGCCCGCCGGCTGCAGAGAAGTCGAGAAGTTCGTCACCGTCGTCGAGCACGACGATCGGTTCGAACTCGAGGTCGAAGAGCCGGACCCGTTCGATCAGCTTGCCGTCGACCAGCACCAGCGCTTCTGCGGTGTTGTTCAGGTAACCGACGTCGAGAAGTTCGACGCCTGCCGGGCGGATCTCGACCGCTTCGGCTCCTTCGGCGGCAAACCACAACACACCGCTCTCGAGCGTCTCGACCACCAGGCCGCCGAAGAGATCGTCGGCGATCGCTGCGGTGGGCAATGTCTCGAGCGGGGCGGCGAGGGGCACCAGATCGGCCATGGTCCCGCTGGCGATTCCCTCGTCGGCACCCAGGATCACCACCGACTCGTAGCCGGGATCACGAGGGGGCAGCACGGCGAGCGGCGCCTGGGCTTCGAGCGCTGCGGCCTGGTCGGCCTCGGTCCGCGCACCGGGGTCGTCTTCTTGGTCGACGGTCGACGCCACGGTGATCTCGGCACCCAGGTCGGGAGGCTCGATCTCGCCGCATGCGCTCGCAGCGAGCGCGCAGGCAGCGAGCCCGCCGAGCCATCGGGCCGACATCGTTCGAGATCGGCTCGCCGGATTCTTCGACGATGGGGCGGTGAACAGCATCGATTCCATGTTGTCACCTCCCGGCCCGGAACACACCGCAGCGGCGGCCCGGGCACCCAACCCGCGGTGTCCGGCACCCAAAGCGTGGTGTCGGGCGCCAGCACAAGTACCCTCATCTCGCCCCTGTGGCGCAGCCTGGTTAGCGCAGTGGACTTTTAATCCATTGGTCGTGGGTTCGAATCCCACCGGGGGCACTCTGCGTGGTTCGTGGTGGATCGCTCGAGCGACTAGCCTTCACGGGCGTTCCACCAGTGACCGCCGCTGTTCGACACTCTCCCAGGAGCCCGGTTCCATGGCCAAGTCTGCCCCCACACTCGACACGCCGTTCCGGCGAGGCGAGAAGGTGCTGACCACCCGACCCCTGCCAGGGGTTCCCGAGGGGTCAAAAGGCAAGGTCAAGCTGATCAACGGCTTCGACACCTGGGTTCGTTACTGGGTCCGTTTCGCCGACGGCGAGATGGTGGGCCAGGTCAGTCACGACGATCTCGTGCGTCCCACCCAGGTCGACGAGTGGGCCACCCGGGCCAAGGAACAGGCCGAGGCCGCACTCCGTAGCGAGACCGAAACCGTCGCCGATGCGCCCGCTGCAGCGGCGGGCGGGGCCGGCGATGGCATCGCCAGCCAGATCCCGGCGGCGTTGCTCGAGCGTTCGAAGGCTGCCAAGGCTCGACTGCTCGGAGGCTGAGCTTGCTCGCCCGTCGACCCTCTCCCCGCATCGGGGTCGGCCGCTTCCTCACGCTCGTGGCCGCATCCGCCGTGCTCAGCGCCGCATGTTCACGCATCGAGCCCAGCGCGATCGCCGACGGCGACACGGGGAGAACGCCAGCGTCGACGAGCACGTCGGAGACCACAGGATCGACCGACACCGACGCATCGACGACCACCACGGTCGTCGAGGCCACCGCCCCCACCAGCGAGTCCACATCGACCACCACGACCGCACCTGTGCCCGACGGCCCGGTCGCCCTCGTGCCCGAGGTGTTGAACACCTACCCCCATGACCCGCTCGCGTTCACGCAGGGCCTGACCTTCCACGACGACAAGCTCATCGAGGGCCTGGGGGAATATGGCCGATCGAGCCGCCGGATCGTCGATTCCACGGCCGGTGCCGTCGCCCTCGAGGCGGCACTCCCACTCGAGCAGTTCGGCACCGGACTCACCGTCTCCGACGACCGACTGATCCAGCTCACCTGGCGCTCCGGTCGGGCGATCGTCGCCGACCCCATCACGCTCGAGGCGACTGGTCAGTTCACCTTCGACGGCGAGGGCTGGGGCCTCTGCGCCGAGGAAGATCGGCTCATCATGAGCAACGGCACCAGCACGCTCACGTTCCGGGATCCAGCCACGTTCGAGGTCACCGGGACCGTCGACGTCACGCTCGACGGGCAGACGCTGCGAAACATCAACGAGCTCGAGTGTGTCGACGGCATGGTCTGGGCCAACGTCTGGCTCACCGCGCGTATCGTGCAGATCGATCCCGACTCCGGGGAGATCGTCGCCGTCGTCAACGCCGAGTCACTGATCCCGACCGACCAGGCGCTGGGCCAGGAAGACGTGCTGAACGGCATCGCCTTCGACAGCGCCCGGTCGACCTACTTCGTCACCGGGAAACGTTGGAACACGCTCTACGAAGTTCGTTTCGTTCCGGCCGGCTGACCCTTCGAGTCAGTCTCCGACGCAATCGCCCGACGCGGCTGCTCGCTCCGATCGCTCACGCCGAACCTTCACCTCGAACGCAGGGCCTCGAGGCAGGCGATGGCTGCTTCGGCCTTCTCGACCGGCACCAGCAGGTGATCGTGGAAGTAGCCGGCGAGCACATTACAGGGGATCGATGCCGCGCCGAGCGCAGCAGAGAAGGCCGCCGTCAGGCCGACCGCCTCGAGCGCGCTGTGGACGTCGAGCGTGAGCCACGCCGCCTCGAAGTCCACCGACCAACCACCCATCGCCGCTGCCTCCAGTGTGCAGACCACCGTGACACCCTCGGCCTCGGCGATCACTGCCTCGACACCGCCACCCAGAGCTGGAGCGGCATCGACCGCACCGGCATGGACCACGGCGTACGTCGACGGCCGCCTGGTCACCGTGAGCGTGGCCAGCATTGCCTCGAGATCGGTCTCGCCTGTCATGCCGAGAACCGTAGTGCCGCCGCCTGCCCGCTCCTGCCGGCGGCGTCCCACTAGCCTCAGGTGCTTGTCTGCCGTGCCACTGTCGAACCCAGCCGAGAGCCGGTCGAGCGCCAGCCGACGGACTCGGCCACGCGCCGCAGTCGTGAGCGCCGCCCTCGTACTCGCCGGCTTGTCGGCTTGTTCTTCCGATGGGTCGTCGGAAGCGATCGAGCAGGATGCGCCGACGACGTCGAGCGATTCGATTCCAGCCGAGACGGCCACCGCGCCGGGACTCGCCGCGACCGAAGCCACGACGACATCCGCTCCCCCGCCGCCCGTACTCCTCGGGGAGTACCACACCGACGTCATCGCCGTCCTGCCTCACGATCCGACGTCCTACACGCAAGGTCTCGAATGGCATGAAGGCTCGCTCTTCGAGAGCACCGGCCAATACGAGCAGTCGGAGCGCCGCCGCATCGATCCGCTCTCCGGCGAGGTGCTGGCAAGCGTGCCACTCGATGCCGAGATGTTCGGCGAGGGACTCACGATCGTCGACGACGAAGTCCTCCAACTGACATGGCAGGAGGGGCAACTCATTCGGTCGAGCGTCGACGATCTCGAGACCGACTCGACCCAGTCATACCAAGGCGAGGGCTGGGGCCTGTGTCACGACGGCGACGAACTGATCATGAGTGATGGATCGAGCACGCTGGTTCGACGGAACACCACGACGTTCGAGATCACCGGACGGCTCGAGGTCACGGCAAACGGCGCCTCGGTCTCACGTCTCAACGAACTCGAATGCGTCGGCAACCAGATCGTCGCCAACATCTACGGATCCGACCAGATCGTCGCCATCGACGCCGGCACGGGAATCGTGGTTGCCGTGATCGACGCTTCGGATCTACGACCCGACGGCCTCGCCGCCGACGACTACGACGTCGTACTCAACGGCATCGCCCATCAGCCTGAGACCGGCCACTGGTTTGTCACCGGCAAGTATTGGCCCGTGCTCTACGAGGTGGCGTTCGTCGCCAGCTGAGCATCATCCGGCGGCGGCGGCAAAGACTCCGGGCAGGTGCTCGACCAGCCGGGCGAACACCTCGTCACCGGCAGGCGCCAGCAGGTGATCGGCCCCGTCGAGCAGCACGAGCTCGCCCGTCCCCGCCATCATGCGAACCATCTCGCTCGCGAACGACGGGAGAATCGTGTCGGCCGTGCCGTGGAAGAAGAGCAGGTCACGATCACCGAGTTGGTCGGCGGCCTCGCACCCGGCCGACTGTGTGGCGAAGGTGACGACTCCCGGTACCGATTCGCGATCGAGGTGCGCTGCTGCCTGGATGGCGACCGCTCCACCAAACGAGTGTCCCAAGGTCACGAAGCGACGGCCTCCGTACCGAGCGACGAGTTCCATGACGGCCAAGGTGTCATGGATACAGCGGCTCAGGTCGTTGGGTTTGCGGTAGCCGACGCGCACCACACCGACCCCGAGGTCGGGGAGCACGTCACCGAGCTTCTGGTAGAGACCTCCGTCGGGACCGAGCAATCCGCCCATCGCTCCGCCGACACAGATGACCACGTTCTCGAGTTCGGCGTCGCCATGCCACAGCACGCTGAGCAGGCCTTTCATCGTGTACAACTCGAGCAAGTCGACACCGGGCGCCATGCGTGCGGTCTGCATCGCCATCAACTCGAGCTTGTCGAGTGGCGATGGCTCGTCGTTCGCTGTTGCGTCATCGGTCATGGTCAACCTTGCCTCGCGCTGCGCCGGTTGTCAGACTCAGACGGTGACAGCGATCAGTCGATGGACATCAGCGCTCGAGGCTTGGGCCATCCCGGAAGACATCCTGGCCCAGAGCGCAGGCGCCGATCCGTGGAAACTCGCCTCGAGCCTCTTTCGACCGGCCGATCCCGCCGCCGCGCCTTCG
>RCMY010000621.1_pt1 | contig 39028 bp, 41 predicted proteins | sample 2041341 | NCBI WGS metagenome assembly RCMY01 (sample SAMN09708234, study PRJNA481090) | Marine sediment metagenome, whole genome shotgun sequencing project. | reverse complement strand
AAGGCAGCAGAGGCAGCAGAGGCAGCAGCCGCAGCGAAGGCAACAGCTGCCGACGATGGTGCGGAGCCCACCGCTGAGACATCCGCAGTCGACGCTCCGGACACTGCTGACGCTGGCACTGCTGACGCTGGCACTGCTGACGCTGGCACTGCTGATGCAGGCGCACCCGAGTCGACCGACGACGCCCCGGCTGACGAAGCAGCAGCCGAGCCCGCCGACTCAGAGCCCGCAGCCGACGCTGTGGCGGACCAGGCAGAGCCTGCAGCCGACGACGACAACAGCTGACCGCCGGTTGGTCACCGATGTGCGGCGACGCATACGGTGACCGACATGTCTGACATCGTCACCTACGAAGCCAACGGCCGCATTGCGGTCATCACGCTCAATCGCCCCGAAGCACGCAACGCCGTCAACGGCGATGTCGCCGAGGGGCTCGAAGCGGCCATCGACCAGCTCGAGGCCGATGACGAGGTCTGGGTCGGCATCATCCAGGCGAACACCGAAGGCCAGTCCCGACCGGTGTTCTGCGCGGGCGCCGACCTCAAGGCCGTGAACTCCGGCGAAGGGGCCCGTCTGAACACCGAACGTGGCGGCTTCGCCGGGTTCGTCTATCGCGAACGACGCAAGCCGGTGATCGTCGCTGTCGACGGTCTTGCAACGGCTGGTGGCTGTGAGATCGTGCTCGCTGCCGATCTCGTGGTGGCGAGTACCCAGTCCTCCTTCGGCCTCGCCGAGGTCAAGCGCAACCTCATCGCCGGAGCAGGCGGACTGTTCCGACTGCCTCGTGCGATCGGCCAGGCCGCCGCGATGGAAGCGATCCTGACCGGCGAGCCGTTCACTGCCGAGCGCGCCTTCGGCCTCGGCCTCGTCTCGCGTCTGACCGAACCCGGCGAGGCCCTCGCCGAGGCCATGAAGCTCGCTGAGCAGATCAGCAAGTCGGCACCGATGGCGGTTGCCGAGAGCCGCAGAGTCGTGCTGGCAGCGGCCTACGAGGACGATGACACCTTGAAGAAGATGACCAACGATGCAATGCGCCGGATCATGGCGTCCGAGGATCTCACCGAGGGACTGACGGCATTCATCGAGAAGCGGGCCCCGAACTGGCAGGGCTGCTGATCTCTACTCGGCGGCGTGGTCCAACGTCTTGTAGGTCGTGATCAGGCGGGCCACGATGCCGGCGCGCTCGTAGAGGTTCTTGGTGTGCCGATCCCCCGGCAGTGCCTGCCCCTCGACCGCCGCAGCGCCACGTTCACGGGCCGATGCGATGGCCGTGGCGAGCATCTCGTCACCGAATCCGAGTTCACGAGCTTCGGGGGTGACCCAGACCTGATCGACGCGGACGATCGCGTCGTTGCCGAGCAGAGCGATCAGGTAGCCGACCACGACCGGTCCGATGTGGGCGACCCAGACATCGTCGTCGCTGCATCGCTGAGCCCACTCGTCGGCGATCTCGGGATGCTCGATCAGCCAGCGTTGTCCGCCGCGCTGATCGACCAGGGCGGCCCTGGCTTCGATCTCGAGCAACTCGAGCTGTGCGATGTCGTCGGCATCATTCTGGTCAGCTCGGCGAACCGTCGGGTCGAGCACGTCAGTTCACCCGGAGCTGGTTGATCTTGCCGAGGACCGTGCGGCGATGGCGGTGTGCTGTCTCGTAGGCCTCGACCGCACCGAGTTCGTCCGGCGTGAGCCCTGCGAGCTTGCCGACGATGTGCGATGCAGGGAGCTGGTCGTAGTCCGGCAGGGCCAGGCTGTCGGCCTGCGGTGCATCGTCGGACGCTGTGTTCATATCGCTGAGCGACGTCTCGCCGACAGACACATCGCGCAGCGACGTGTCCAGTTCGTTGTCCGCGGGTGGATCGACGGGGTCGGTGGGTGCAGTCTCAGCAGGTGCCGTGCTCGTCAAGTCGTCCCAGCGATCGCGGAGCTCACGGACGCCCTGGTCGACCGCCATCTTGCCGATGAACCGAGCAAACACGAGTTGTTGACGGGCTCGCGTGAACGCAACCGGAAGGTCGTCGACGACCTTGGCACCGAGGCCGATGGGCGCATAGATCGCCGCAGCCAGGGCCCGTTCTGTGGGCGTTGGGCGGCCGTCTGACACGTCGACGGTCAGGAGAAGATCGGGCAGTCGTCGTCGCCGACCGGGCAATTCGGCGCCGATGTCTTCACCAGCAGGAAGCATGAACTGCAGAGCTGCTCGTTCTGCTGCTTGGGCTGCAACCGTTCGGTGCCGTCGCCCTTGCTGTCGGGGACGTCATCTTCGTCGTCATCGTCGTCATCGTCGTCAGCTGCGACGAGACGGTCTTTCAGAATCTTGTCGAGATCCTCTTCGACGTCGTCGTCGAGCATCTCGTCGTCATCATCATCATCGTCATCGGACGGCTTCTTGCGCTTCGACTTCGGCGTCGCCTTCTCGGCCTCGTCGTCATCATCATCATCATCGTCATCGTCGTCGTCGTCGTCGTCATCCACGTCGACGGAATCGTCGTCGTCATCATCGAGGTCGTCGTCATCGACTTCTTCTTCGTCCAAGTTGACCTCTTCGTCGACTTCTTCTTCTTCGTTGATCTCGTCTTCAGCCATGTCGCCGTCGTTGCCGTTCGATCTCGTGGTGGTCGCCTCGCCTCATGCGAGGACCGCTGCGGCCGGAGCATACGCTTGCCGTGCACCAGCGACAGTGACCGAGTGTTGTGACAACGGTCACGGTGCAGCGAATGCTCACCATGGCGGCGAGTGTCAGGCGTCGGTTGCGTCGCGACGCGCCTCGGCGCGACGTTCGGCTTCGAGACGTTCCAGCTCAGGGGCCTCTGTCGTCATGTGATTCATCGTCGCCGCCAGAGCGTGGTGCCCGGCCTTGTCGGCAATGAGCCGGTGCATCTCGAGCGCCACGCGTCGGTAGGACGGATGACCCTGTGGTGACGACCGGAGTTCCAGCATGTGAATGGCCTCACGAACGTTGAACTGCATGTTGTACCGCATGCGGTAGGCCATCGACACCGCATAGGGCGCCTGCTCGGAGTAGTCCGGGTTCAACGCGTCGTACAAGCCGGCGGATCGATGCATTGCTTCGTCGAACTGTTCCCCGACGCCTGCCTCCTCCACCAGCTCGGGGCGGGTGTAGCCGTGGTTCGGGGTCAGTCGTTGCCACTCGATCGTCAGCATTCGGTGACGTTGCATGTCGCGGAATGCGCCATAGTCGCTCAGCACATCGAACCGGTAGAAGCTGCGCTCGAACGCACGACCCGGCTTGTGCCGCCGGTTGCCGCGCTCACCGACGTAGGCCTTCAGGAGCGACACCTTCTCGTCGATCCCGAGGGCACGGACCTTGTCCACGAGCTGGTGTTCGGGCAACGACGAATGCGAGTAGCAGATCGCGGCGAGGATCTTGTCCTCGGCGTCCGGGTCGAAGTCGACGAGTTCGACCTCGGGCGCCACATCGACCGGCGTCGTCCCGAACAGGTCGTCGACGATCGCCGACGTGTCAGAGCGTGTCGTTGCGAGGTACTCGCTCCAGCGTCCACCGCGGTCGGGCAGGTCGACGCGCCGCAGGAAGCTCGGGATGACCTTGCGCAGTTCGTGCAGCATCAGGTCGGAGTAGTCGCGCGCCTCGGGCAGCGCACTGGCACGCATTCGGAGCAACAGGGCCTCGAATGCCTGACCGGTGCCGTAGATGCCGACATTCGATGTCGCTGCTGCCGGCAGGATCCCACGCACGGCGTCGAGCGCTTTTGCCTTGGTCGCTGTCCGATAGACGAACTCGCTGCTGTCGCCGCGGTCGACGGTGTTGCGGACGTGTTCGGTCACCAGTTCGGCACACTGGCTGTAGGAGTCGAAGATCCGGTCGAGGTCACCGACGTAGCGAGTGCCGAGCGGGCCGGCGAGCACGGCGGGGTCCCGGTAGTAGCGGTAGCGGCCACCCAGGCGGGAGTCATAGGCGATGTAGCGCGTGCTCTGTTCGAGGTAGCTCATGAGGCGCCCCCACTCGAGCACCTTGGTCAAGATGTTCGATGCCTGCTCGCAGGCGAGGTGCACACCACCGAGCTGTGCCACCGAGTCATCGCCATAGTCGAAGAAGACACGTTCGTAGAGCTCCTCGGCACGATCGAGACCGATCGTCGCGTCGACGGAGAGGTCGCCCGAGATGTCGAGGTCGCCGACGAATTCGTCGAGGAACAGCCGACGCAACGACTTGTGGCTCCGGCTGTATCGGGCGAACAGTGCACCCTTCACGACCTCCGGCAGATTGACCAGTGCGAAGACCGGACCATCGAGGTTGGTGAAGTAGCGACGAAGAACATCGGCCTCGCCCGGCGTGAATGACTCTGGGACGTAGACGGCCACGGGGCGTTACTCTACGGCGGCAGCCACCGGTGATCGGGGATTCCGCCGCTTTGGCCGTCCGAGCACGATCTCCACGGATGCCCTACGAGGGTACGGTCGCGCCGTGGAGCCGTTCGAGATCGCCATCATCGGTGCGGTTCTCCTCGTGTTCACCGCCGTTTCCCGACGGTTCGAACCGTTGCCGATCACCATGCCGATCGTGTTCGTCGGCGCCGGCGCAGCACTCTCCGCAACCGGAGTGGTCGAGGTGGCGTCGGAGTTGGATGCGGTCGGTCTGCTGGCTGAGATCACACTGGCGGTGATCCTGTTCAGCGACTCGACGCGGCTTTCGCTCCCGCGCCTGCGGCAGTACGCAGGGTTTCCCGCGCGACTGTTGACGGTCGGACTCCCGCTCACCGTGGCACTCGGCACCGTCGTCAACCTGTTGCTGTTCGGCGACTGGCCCGTCGCCGAAGCGCTGCTGCTCGCCGCTGTACTCGCCCCGACCAACGCCGCACTCGGCAGCGCCGTGGTGATGGACCCGGCCGTGCCGGCCCGTGATCGCATGGCGTTGAACGTCGAGTCGGGCCTGAACGACGGACTCGTCGTCCCCGTCGTCGCCGTGGCGACGAGCCTGGTCATCGACATGCAACGTTCGATCACCTCGTGGATCGGGTTCGTTGCCCAACAGATCGGCTACGGAACAGCGATCGGCTTGACGATCGGACTCGGTGGAATCACACTGCTGCGGCACGCTCGCAATGCTGGTTGGTCCGACGGCCGCTACGAACAGATCGCGAACGGCAACGGGTTCATCGCCGCCTTCGTCGGCGGACTGGCCTTCGGCAGCGGCGGCATCGGCACGGTGCGCCACCGCGATGCTGCCGGCGACAGCACCACACCATCGTCAGGATCATCCCGGTGTTCGTGGCGCTCATCGGTTCGGGATGCGACCGCTGGTCGAAGCTCTTCATCGGGTGGTTCGGTCCCCGGGGCCTGGCGTCGATCGTCTTCGCGATCCTGTTGCTCGAGCAACTCGACGAGCTGTCCGAGCGCGCCGATCGACTCGTCGGGGCCATCTCACTGACGGTCACGTTGTCGGTCGTCCTGCACGGTGCGTCTGCTGCGTTCGGAGCGCGCCGCTACGGCGCCCACATGGCAGTCGGAGGCAACGGCCACGATGGCCGGCCAGGACGCCGAGATGCCTCGAACTCGCTGGTCCGAGCGGCCGCAGCGGTCACGCTCTCAGGCGTAGATCACAGCCGCATCAGCCACGACAGCCACCCCCACGCGACGGGCCACACCGGCGCGTTCGCCGTCGATCATGACGCGCATCGGTGTCGCGAACTCCCAGACTCGCTGCTTGATCGACCGAACCTCGATCTGCGGGTGCGGGATGTGCGCGTTGCCGGGCAACCGCCGCCGGGCCTCCCAGCGTTGACGCACGCCGAAGTCAGCCGTCCAGGCGCAGACCTCGGCTCTGCCGTCGTTCGGATGTCCACGAGCCACGATGTGCCAGTCCCCGATGAACTCTGCGTTCATCACCATCACGACATCGCCGAACCACCAGCCGCCTCGCAGCGACGGCCGCTGCATCGTGACGTGGGCACAGGCGGTGCGGATGGGCTGGCCGTCGAGCGTCACATGCAGCAGATCGATCGGCAGTTCCAGGAGCTGTGCGAGGCCGACCGGGTCTCGCCCGCCGACCGTGCGGTGCAGGTCGCCGCCGGCCAGGGCCACCGGATCACCGCTGCCGTCGGTCAGCGCTGCCGCGACGGCAGCGTCGTCGTCGAAGAATCGCACCCGCTCGGGTCGGTCGACCGTGCCGCCCCAGGGCTGTCCCTTTTCGATCGTCATCGCCCGGTGTCGCTGGAAGTCTCATCCGTGCTGCTCTCGTCGGTGCGGCTCGCGTCGGTGCTCGTCGCGTCGGCCGGGCCGGCCTTCGCACTCGTTGCGGCACTGTCGGACACGACGCCTCGGAATGCTTCTTCGGCTGCCTGGCTGGCCGCCCTCCTGGTGGACTTCAGCGGGGCGACGATGGCGAGCTGACGGAGCACGTCGATCAGTTGCCGAGTCGTCCGGACGAAGTCGCCACCGGTCAGTTCCTCGGCATCGACGACCTCTGCGAAGCCCTCCCCCGCCACCCAGGCGTAGGCGATCGCTGCGAATGTGGGGTCCGGGCCACGATGCTCGCCGACGCCGGCAGCTCGTTCCTGTGCGGCGAGGTCTTCGCTGATCGCGGCCAACCGCTGCCAGCGCGCTCGCACGTCGTCGCTGCTGAACCAGGGCTTGCCCGGCGGCTCCTGACTGCGGTGCTCGTAGACGAGGGTCGAGACGAGCGCCGCCAGGTCCGAAGGAGACAGGCCATCCAGGAGTCCGGATCGCACCACTTCAGCGACCAGGAGATCGGACTCGTGGAAGATCCGGGCGAGGATCTCACCGTCGGCCGTCAGTTCCCAGCGATCGACATCGGCGTAGCCGAACTTCGACAGCACGCTCAGAATCCGGTCGAAGTCTCGGGCCAGTGTTTGGTTCTTGCCCTTGACGCGGCCTTCGATCTCGGTGATCTCGCGTTTGACGCGTGCCGCCTGCCCGAGTGCCTGGAGGCGCTGCTTCAGATCGGGGTCACGGGCGACCGGGTGAAGGTCGGCACTGACATCTCCGGACGAGCGGCCGCGGCTCGACACGTTCGGTGTCTGCTGCAGGCTGGTCTTGCGAAGCCGGTAGGCGAGTTCCTTCTGGAAGTCCTTGCGGTTGGGCGAGAAGTTGGGCGGCATCTTGACCGTGCCGAGCGGTTGCGGGGCCGTGTCGAAGTCTTCGGCGGTCACCTGCATGACATCGGCACCTTTGCTGACGACGCGCAGCCGCGCACCGTCCTTCCGGCTCGCCGAGGTCATGACGACCACCGGCCCGCGGTGCTTGCCCTTCAGGAGGTGGATCACCGTGCCGGGGTTCAGTTCGCGGAGTTGGTCTTCGATTTCGTCGGCCCGTTCCTCACGGCCGTATCGGCGCGCATCACGTTCGGCGTCGCGCAGCTTGCGGTACTCGTCGATGTCGCCGAGCGGGCTCTCTGCTTCGGAACGCAACTCTCGGAACACCTCGCGTCGCCGCTCGAGGCGCGCTTGCAACTTCACGATGTCCCGATCGGCCTGGTACTGGGCGAACGACAGGTTGAGCAGATCGTGCGCCCGTTCGCTCTCGTAGGTCCGGATCAGGTTCGCTGCCATGTTGTAGGTCGGGCGGAACGCGGAACGGAGGTGGAACTGTGAGCTGCCGGCCAACTTGGCCACGTCGTCGAAGCGCACCCACGGGGACCACAGGACCACGGCACTTCCCTGGTCGTCGATACCGCGTCGGCCGGCCCGACCCGTGAGCTGCGTGTACTCCCCCGGCGTCAGCTGTTCATGACCCTCACCGGTGAACTTCGTCAGCTTCTCGATGACGACCGTACGGGCGGGCATGTTGATGCCCACGGCAAGCGTCTCGGTGGCGAACACCGCCTTGACCAGCCCTTCGATGAAGCAGGCTTCGACGACCTCCTTCATCGGCGGCACCATGCCGGCGTGGTGTGCCGCGACACCTGCTTCGAGCTGGCGCAGGAACTGGTCGTAGCCGAGGACGGCGAGGTCGGCCGGGTCGAGGCCGCCGAGTCGCTCATCGACGATCGTGCGGATCGCTGCCTGCTCGACCTCGGTCGTCAGTCGGACGCCTGCATCCACCACCGACTTGGCGGCCTCGTCGCACTGGTTGCGGCTGAAGATGAAGAAGATCGCCGGAAGCATGTTCCGATCGTCGAGCAGGTGGAGGGTCTCCACGCGCCCGGGCGGCACCAGCTTGCGCCGGTGGGCGCCCTTCTGGTTGCCGGATCGGCTGCGGTCGTTGCGGTCCTGGCCACGACGCGACTGCGGGCTGTGCCTGATCGCTGATTCGTCGAGCCGGATCGCATCACGGTTGACGGCGCCACTCACGAACGTCGGGAGCAGGTGCAGACGATCCTCGGCCCGGTCCTTGGCGAGGTAGAGGTTCGACAGTTCGACCGGTCGACGCGTCTCGGTGACCGCGAGCGTCGGCCCGCGGACGGTCGAGATCCACTCGGCCAGTTCGGCCACGTTGCTGACCGTCGCCGACAAGCACACCAGCCGGACGTGCTGGGGCAGGTGGATCATCACCTCTTCCCACACCGGGCCGCGGAACGTGTCCTGCAGGAAGTGCACTTCGTCGAGCACCACCAGGCCGAGGTCGCCGAGCACCCGTGAGCGGCCGTAGATCATGTTGCGCAGCACTTCGGTCGTCATCACCACGATCGGCGCGTCGCCGTTGATCGAGTTGTCGCCGGTCAGCAGGCCCACGGCGTCGCTGCCGTGGGTGGCCACGAGGTCTCGATACTTCTGGTTGGACAGCGCCTTGACGGGGGCGGTGTAGAACGCCCGTTGCCCGTTTCGAATCGTGGCGTCGATGCCGTATTCCGCGACCACGGTCTTGCCACTGCCGGTCGGTGCGGCGACGACGACGTGCTTGCCGTCGTCGAGGGCATCGAAGGCATCGGTCTGGAACCGGTCGAGCGGGAACGAGTAGCGGGCGGTCAGCTCCGCCCGGTCAGGACGCATCGTGTCGTCGACCGGTCAGGCTGTTTCGGGGCGCTTGCGCAGCACCAGCCAGCCGATGAGGATCGCGACGAAGTACAGGAACAGCATCGGCAGGCCGAGCATCATCAGCGTGACCGGATCACCCGACGGTGTGATCACCGCAGCCAGCACGAACACCCCGACCGTCGCGTATCGCCAGCTCTTGAGGAGTGTCCGCGGACTCACCACGTTGACCAGTTGGAGGAACACGAACAGAACCGGCAGCAGGAATCCGATACCGAACGCGAAGATCATCAAGCCGATCAGGCTGATGTAGCTGCTGACCGTGAAGATCTGGTTGACGTCTTCGCCCGCCCAGCCGATGAGGAAGTCCAGCGCCCGATCGACCGTCAGGTACGCCATTGCTCCGCCGGCGCAGAACAACACGACCGACGACACGACGAACGGGATCGCGTACTTCTTCTCCTTGGCGTGGAGCGCTGGAACGACGAACCGCCAGATCTGCCAGAGGATCACGGGGAGGGCGGCGATGATGCCGCCGTACATGCCGACCCGGATACGAGTCGACAAACCCTCGGTCGGACTGGTGATGTACACCTCGGGTTCACAGAAGCCCGGTGGCTTGCTCCGGCAGAGATCGATGTACGGCTCCTTCAAGAAGTCGAGTACCTGGTCGTAGAACGCAACGATCACGACCATGCCGATCAACACGGCGAGTGCTGCCCGGATGATGCGAGTACGCAGCTCCGCCAGGTGTTCGGTCAGCGACTGGGTGTCTTCGACGTGTTCGCCCACTCGTTCGTCAGTCGTCACGGCGAATCGTTTCCTGCCACGTCGTCGACCTGTGCAGGCGGCGGGGCCGGAGCATCGGTCACGACGGTACCGGCAGGCGGCGGCGCCAGCATCGACGCAGCGCCCTGGGGCAGCGCAGTCAATGGCACGGTCGATGAAGCGCCTGCGGGAACAGTCTCCGGAACCTTGACGGGCTCGTTCGACTCGATCGGGCCGCGGGCCATCGACAGAGCGACCTGGTTGACCTTCTTGACCGATTCACCGTTCGCCGGTTTCGCCGGTTTCGCCGTGATCGGAGCGCCCTGCATCGACCCGTTCGATGCAGCGACCGGATCCGGCACAGCGAACGCCGCAGGGTCGACGGGCACGTCGGCGGAACCGTTGAGCGCTGCAGCATCGGCTTCGGCGCGCAGACGGGCCTCGTTCTCGGATTCTTCCATGATCCGCCTCGGATCGGCGGAGCGTTGGACCAGGTCCGCCGTCTCGCGCATTTCGCGCATCGGCTCCTCCAGCGCAGACTTCAACTCGCTCTGGAAGCCGTTGCCCATCTTCTTGAGTTCGCCGTACGTCTGGGTGAATTTACGGATCGCGTCAGGCAGTTTCTCCGGGCCGAGCACCACGAGCGCAAGCAGCAGGATGACAATGATCTCACTGCCCTGGAGATTGAACACGTCCTGGAGTCTACGGGGCTGCCATCATCAGAGCAGTGCAGCAACGTCTCCCATCTCGTCTCGACCCACCGATCACGTTCGCTCATCGGGGCGCCCGGGCCCACGCACCTGAGAACACGATCGAATCGTTCCAGCTCGCGCTCAAGCTCGGCGCAACCGGCCTGGAGAGCGACGTGTGGCTCACCGCTGACGGGGTGGCCATCCTCGACCACGATGGTGTCGTCCGGCGGGGTCTGCGTCGCAAGCCGATCAGCACCGTCCTGCGCGCCGATCTACCCGAGCACATTCCGACGCTGGTCGAACTGCTCGAAACCTGTGGGACCGACTACGAACTGTCACTCGACGTCAAGGACGCGGACGCTGCTGCCGTGATCGTCGACGATGTCCGCGCCCACGCACCGGCCATGCTGCCTCGTCTCTGGCTGTGCGAGCCGAGCTTCGATCGATGCCTGGAGTACCGGCCACGGTTCCCTGACGTGAAGATCCTCAACTCGACGCGTCTCGACCGGCTCACCGAAGGGCCGGAGCGGCGTGCTGCCTCACTCGCCCACCATGGCATCGACGGCATCAACATGCACCGCACCGATTGGAATGGCGGTCTGGTGGCGCTCTTCCACCGATTCGAGTGCATGGCGTTCGGATGGGACATGCAGTACGACCACCAGCTCCAGACGGCGTTCCGGATGGGTCTCGATGCCGTCTACAGCGACCACACCGACATCATGATGGACAGCTTCCGTCACGAAGTCGGCGGCCAGCTCCCGTAGAAGACGCTGGCTTCTAGAGCCATTGCATGTGGTCGCGTGGCCAGAACACGACGAAGGCGCGGCCGACCAGATCGTCTTCGTTGATCGGGCCGAGGTTCCGGCTGTCTTGTGACCCGCCACGATTGTCACCCATCACGAAGACGTGATTCTCCGGAACGATCTGGGACGCGATGTCGCTGCCACAATCGCCGGGGGTCGTGTCACGCTCATCGAGGTAGGGCTCCACCAGGATCTGCGGCGTGTCGTCGCCGGGCGACGTGATCCGCACCAGACAACCCGTCATCTCGATGGTTTCGCCCGGAAGCGCAATGACCCGCTTGATGAGGTCACGTTCGGTGGCGCCGGTGATCTGGTGGAGGACCACGACGTCACCGCGGTTCGGGTCGTGCAGTCGGTACGAGAGCTTGTTGACGAAGACTCGATCGCCGGTGTCGAGCGTCGTCGCCATCGATTGCCCGTCGACCACGAAGTGCGCCAGGACGAAGCCCCGAACGACGAATGCCACCAGGAGGGCAACCGTCACGACGACGGCCCAATCGAAGAACGCACGAGCACCGGAGGGTCGCTTGGGCAGCGGTTCGTTCAGCGGAACGTCGTCGTTGACACTCGCGCTGACGCCTGCCGAGGACTGAGGGTCGTTGCCCCACGCGTCTCCGCCGGACCCCTCTCTCGGCTCCGGAGAACCGGGGAGCGCAGGACCGCCGTCTTGAATCGTCACGAGTTGCCAACGGTACCGTTCATCCGCTGCCGTTCGGCGTCAGAGCGTCTCGATGAGTCGGTCGACCCGCTCGTCGTGACTGAGGAACGGATCCTTGCACAGCACAGTCCGCTGGGCCTGGTCATTCAGCTTGAGGTGCACCCAGTCGACGGTGTAGTCACGGTTCTTCTCCTTGGCCCGCTTGACGAATTCGCCGCGCAGGCGGGCGCGCGTGGTCTGCGGTGGCACATCGATCGCAGTGTTGATCTGGGCATCGGTGCACATCCGCTCGACCAGCCCGCGATCCTGCATCTTGTAGAACGGGCTGCGGTGCCGTGTCACATCGTGGTACTGCAGGTCGAGCAGCTGGACCCTGGCATGGCCGAGCGGCAGATCGTGACGCTCCCGGAACTTCTCGATCAGCTTGTATTTGATGACCCAGTCGACTTCGCGGTCGAGCTTGAGTGGGTCGTCCTCGATCGTGGTGACACAGTGCTCCCACATGTCGAGCGCCTTCTGCTCCTCCGGCGGAAACCCGGGTCCGTCGGCGTAGCGAAGTGCGCGATCGAGGTATTCGCGCTGGATGTCCAGTGCGCTGACCTCGCGACCGTTCGCAAGGCGCACGGTGCGACGGCACGTGATGTCGTGACTCATCTCACGGATCGCCCTGATCGGATTCTCCAGGGTCATGTCCCGCAGCACCACGTTCGGGTCTTCGAGCATCCGCAGCATGCAGGCTGCGGCACCGATCTTGAGATACGTCGTGTACTCGCTCATGTTCGAGTCGCCCACGATGACGTGCAGCCGGCGGTACTTCTCTGCGTCAGCGTGCGGTTCGTCGCGGGTGTTGATGATCGGGCGGCTGCGCGTCGTCGCCGAGGAGACCCCCTCCCAGATGTGCTCGGCGCGCTGGGCAATGGAGTACGTGGCACCGCGAGCGGTCTGCAGGACCTTGCCGGCACCGGTGTAGATCTGGCGGCTGACGAAGAACGGGATCAACACCTCGGCGTACTTGCCGAGGTCGTCGTCGCGACTCGTGCAGTAGTTCTCGTGACAGCCGTAGGAGTTGCCCGCGGAGTCGGTGTTGTTCTTGAACAGGTAGATCGTGCCGCGAATCGACTCCTCGGCGAGCCGTTGCTCGGCGGACTCGACGAGCTGTTCGAGGATCCGCTCCCCCGCCTTGTCATGGACCACGCACTCCTGGAGCGAGTCGCATTCGGGCGTGGCGTACTCGGGGTGCGAACCGACGTCGAGGTAGAGACGGGCGCCATTCTGGAGGAACACGTTCGAACTCCGGCCCCAGGACACGACACGGCGGAACAGATAGCGGGCCACCTCGTCGGGGCTGAGCCGACGCTGCCCCCGCAGGGTGCAGGTGACGCCATACTCGTTCTCGATCCCATAGATCCGGCGCTCCATCAGATCGACCTCATGGCGGCAACCTAACCCAGTGCTCCGCTGGCCGTCTCGTCAGTGGACGAGCAGTTCAGCGAGTGTTGCGGTGTCGATGCGGGTGAAGCATCGACGGCCGTTGCCGCGGGACAGCTCAGCGACCTCGAGGTCGGTGGCGGCGATCTCGCGGTCGGGGCCACTGAGCGCGTCGAGGCCCAACCGGACGGCGCCCGCGAGGTCGAGACCGTCCGTCCACGACTCGGCAAGACGCTGCTTGATCGCCTCGGCGTCACCACCGATCGCAGCGAAGTCACGCTCGTCGACGACCGTGCCGTCGTAAAGGAGGTGGAACATCTGGTCGCCGTCACTGTCGAGTCCGACTTCGGCGACCAGGATCTCGACCTCCATCGGCTTCATCTCGTGGGTGAAGATGTTGCCGAGCATCTGCGCATAGCTGTTCGCCAGGCTCCGCGCGTCGACGTCGTCGCGGGAGTACTGGAACCCCTTGAGGTCGGCGGCACGGACGCCCGCCACCCGGAGTTGGTCGAACTCGTTGTACCGACCGACGCCGGCGAATGCGATGCGGTCGTAGATCTCGCTGACCTTGCGCAACGTGTCCGACGCATTCTCGGCGACGAGGGCCAAGCCGTCGGCGTATCGAACCGCCACCAGTGCGCGGCCACGGGCGATGCCCTTGCGCGCGTAGTCGGCGCGGTCTTTCATCATCTGTTCGGGGGCGACATAGAACGGCTGGCTCATCGGGTGCTCGCCTCCTCGCGAATGGTGTCGAATCGAGTGGCGAGTTCGGCGTCGTCCACTCGTTCCCAGCCGTCGGCGTCGATTGCCGCGACCACGGGGTAGATGCCTCGGATCGAGTCCGGACCCCCGGTGGCGCTGTCGGCGTCGGCAGCTTCCCAGAGGCTCTTGCAGGCCAGTTGAACGGCTTCGTCACGGCTCAGATCGGGCCGGAACCCGACCTTGATGACCGTGCCGGCGTGCAAGCTGCCCGAACCGGTGGACACGAAATCACGCTCTTCGTACCGACCGCCGGTGGCGTCGAAGTCCCAGAGGCGGCCGACTTCGCGACGCAGGTCGTAGCCGGCGAAGATCGGCACGACGACCATGCCCTGCATCGCCGCCGGTAAGTTGCTGCGTACCATCGCCGAGAGCTGGTTGGCCTTGCCTTCGAGGCTGAGCGACTTGCCCTCGACCTTTTCGTAGTGTTCGAGCTGGAGCTGGAACATCTTGACCATCTCCATCGCCGGGCCGGCAGCTCCGGCGATCGCGACGGCGCTGTGGTGATCTGCCTGCACGACCTTCTCCATGGCTCGGTGCGAGATCAGGTTGCCCGACGTCGCACGTCGGTCTCCGGCCATCACGACGCCATCGGCGTACTTCAACGCGACGCAGGTCGTGGCGTGAGGAACCGACAGCTCGTGACCGGGAATCGACGATGACGACATGGTCATGTCCGGCGAGCGACCGATTCGGCGCAGCAGTTCAGGAAAACTCGACCCAGGGTCATCGCCCGGGGTGAAGAACGGCATCGCCACGAGTCACTGACCGCCCTTCTGCACATAGGACTTCACGAAGTCCTCGGCGTTGGTTTCGAGTACGTCGTCGATCTCGTCGAGCAAGTCGTCGATGTCGGCCTTGATCTTGTCGCCGGTCTCGGTGACCGCGTCGGCGGCGGTGTCGGCCGTCTCCGACTTGCTCTGCGTCGCCTTCGGCTTCTGGATGCGCTCTGCCATCGTGTCTCCGTCTCTCTGTGCGATCTCTGCGTCTCGGATCTGGTTGGACTCTATTGCTGATCCTGGCGCGTCGTGGGGCTACTGGCCCAGTCGATCGAGGAGTTCACGTGCAGTGTCACTTCCGTCGATCAGGGCACCGACGTGTTCTGCGGTGCCACGAAGCGGTTCCATCATCGGGACGCGACGCAACGGATCCCGGCCGATGTCGAAGACGAGCGAGTCCCAGTTCGCAGCGACGATGTCGTCGGGGTACTTGTCGAGGCAACGACCACGGAAGTACGCCCTCGTGGTCGATGGCGGAGCCGTCATCGCGGCGCGAGCTTCGTCATCGGTGACGAGGGTGTCGAGCCCGCAGCGCAGCGCCAGACACTTGTCGGGGCGCATGTCGTGGTACTGGAGGTCGATCGCTTTCAGACGAGCCGCGCCAGGCCGGAGGTCGTGACGAGATGCATATCCGTCGACGAGACGACGTTTTGCCACCCAGTCGACCCAGTGCGCCATCGAATCGGGGTCTCCTTCGAGGCCGGCGAGGACGACCTCCCACTTCGCCATCACGTCGGCTCCGACAGCGGCGTCGACGCACTCGAGTCCGTGCGACTGGGCGTACTTCTGGGCCCGTTCGAACAAGCCCCACTGGATCTCGAGCGCGGTTGCCCTGCTGCCGTCGCGCAGCATGATCGTCTGGCGCAGCGTCGGGTCGTGGCTCACCTGGCGAATGGCGGGGACCGGGTTGCCGAGGATCCAATCATCTCCGAGCGCATCGTCTTCGATCATCGACAGCACGATCGCCGTGGTGCCGACCTTGAGGTAGGTGGCGATCTCACTCATGTTGGCGTCACCGACGATCACATGGAGCCGTCGATACTTCTGCGGGTCGGCGTGCGGCTCGTCGCGGGTGTTGACGATCGGACGTTTCAGGGTCGTCTCGAGGCCGATCTCCTCTTCGAAGAAGTCGGCGCGCTGGCTGATCTGATAGTCGATGTCGTCGTGCGGACGACCGGGCAGTTCACAACCGACCTTGCCCGCTCCGGTGAAGATCTGGCGGGTCACGAAGTGCGGGGTGATCTGGCTGGCCATCCGGCCAAACGGGAGCTCGCGGGACAGGAGGTAGTTCTCGTGGCAGCCGTAGCTGTTGCCCTTGCCGTCTGAGTTGTTCTTGTGGATGATGATCTCGCCGTCGCCGGGAAGGATCGCCCGAGCGTGTTCCATCGAGTCGCGCACGATCTCGTCGGCGGCACGATCCCAGACAACGGCTTCGCGCGCTGTGGTCACCTCAGGGGTCGAGATCTCCGGGTGGGCATGATCGACGTAGTAGCGGGCGCCGTTCGTCAGCACCGCGTTGACGAGCGTCGTCTCGACCTCCGGAGCGATCGACTCGTCCATGGTCGCGCCACGGGCGTCGTTGGCCGGCTGCTCGTCTTCGAAGTCCCATCCGATCCGCTTGGCGGCGCGCTGCGCCGCGACGTAGGCGTTGATGAGCATCGACGATGCGGTGACGGGATTGTTGTCCCCGTTGCGCACGACGATCCCGTACTCGGTCTCGATACCGAGAACCTTCGGAAGTGCCATGTCGGAAACCTAACCCGACGCCGGCCGGCGGGTCACTCAGAGCACCTCGAATGTCAATCCGGCGTGCTCGACGAGCCGTTCGATCAGATCGTCGTTCAGCGCCGTGGCGGGCGTCCAGAAACCGCCCTCAGCATCGGAATCGAGCAGTGCGAGGGCTGCCTCGCCGAGGATCTTGGACGTCGAGCCGTAGCCGGGATCACGATCGCCGGTGACCTTGGTGGTGATCTCCTTGCCGGATGCGGTCGTGCCGTGGAACCGCAGATCGTAGAAGCCGTTCTCCTGGGCCTCGGGGGTGGGCCCTTCGCCGGGCTCTGGCAGGAAGCGGCCCATCACCTTGCGCATCGGCCCGACTGCGGCTGCACCCATGAAGCCGCCCATCGCTCCGCTCATCGACATGGCCTTGGCCCGGCCGCCGAAGCCTTCGCCCATCATCATCGCTTCGCCGTAGGTGAAGTCGTCCCCCCACGGATGGCCGAGCAGGCTGTGGGTGCGGAACACGACTCGGGTGTTCGTGGCCGCCATCACGAAGGGTGCGAGCCAGGAATCGAGGCCGTCATCGTGGACGGGCAGCGTCACGTTGGGCTGCTTCGGACCTTCTCGGTCACCCTTTTCGGCGAGCGCATACGGATTCCCCAACACCTTGCGGAGTTCGGGATCGGCGGAGACCTCGTCCATCATGTTCATCATCGACGCGATGGTGCCGCCGCTCGCGCCGCCCTTGGCTGCCTTGACGCCCATCGAGATCGACGAGCAGTACTCCCCGAACTGCTCGATGGCCTGTTGCTGCGTGTACCAGACACCGAGGTCGGAGGGCACCGAGTCGAAGCCGCAGGCATGCACGATGCGTGCGCCGGTTTCGACGGCGCGATCCTGGTATCGATCGATCATCTTCTGCATCCACTGCGGCTCGCCGGTGAGGTCGCAGTAGTCGATGCCGGCCTCGGCGACCGCTGCAACGAGCTTCGAGCCATACAGCGCGTACGGGCCGACGGTGGAGATCACGAGTTTGGTGGATGAGCACAGCGCGGCGATTGCGTCGGCGTCCTGTGCGTCGGCGACGATCTGCGGAACGTCAGCGCCAGTGGAGTCTGCGACCGCAGCGAGCTTTTGTTCGTTGCGGCCTGCGATCGCCCACTTCACGCTCGACCCGTCGGTGCCGTGCCGGTCGACCATGTACCGACACAGGATCTGCCCGACGAAGCTGGTTGCTCCGAAGATGACGATGTCGTGCTTGGTGCGGGTGGCGGCCATGTGACGACGGTAGCGGTGATCGAGCAGTGGGCAGCCAACCAGCGATCTGAAATGGATCCCCGAGACGGAATGGCGAAGGCGTGCCCGGTGTTTCCTCCGGCGTGAAGATGGACCCGCGGGGGATGGCTCCGCCCCAACGCGAGCTCGTTCTCCTGGCCGTGGCATTGGTCTTGGCGATGTCGACCTGGTTCTCGACCGCTGCGGTGTTGGGCCAGCTCCGAGTCGCCTGGTCACTGACCGATGACCAGGCCAGCTGGCTCACGATCACGGTACAACTCGGTTTCGTCGCCGGCGCGTTGATCACCGCAGCGACGAACCTCGCCGACCGAATTGCCCCGCTCCGGCTGTTCTTCATCGGTACCACTGGAGCGGCCGTTGCCAACCTCGTCGTCGTGTTCGCCGGAGGATTCGACGTCGCAGTCGCCGCCAGGTTCGTGACCGGGGCATTCCTCGCCGCGGTCTACCCGCCGGCGTTGAAGGCGATGTCCGGTTGGTTCATCACGGGACGGGGCGTGGCGCTCGGCGTGATGATCGGCGCGCTCACCATCGGCTCGGCGCTCCCCCACCTCGTCAACGCCCTCGGCGGGTTCGACTGGCAGGCGACCCTTGCCGTCGCATCGGTGCTGACCGTGAGCGGCGGGCTGATCGCCGAACGGATCTGCATCCCGGCGCCGGACACACCGCCATCAGCACCGTTCGACCCGTCGCAGCTTCGTGCGATCCTCGGCAACCGGGCGTTCCGGCTCGCAAGCGTCGGCTACTTCGGCCACATGTGGGAGCTGTACGCCATGTGGGCCTGGATCGCCGCGTTCTACGGTGACGTGTTCGCCACGTCGGGGTCGGCGAGCCTGGCGGCGTTCTGCGTGATCGCCGCAGGTGCCGGCGGATCGGTCGTCGCCGGGCTCGTCAGCGACCGGCGCAGTCGAGCCGTGGCCGCCGGACAGGCGCTGCGCTGGTCTGCGCTGGTCTGCGCTGGCAGCGACGATCACCGGGTTTCTCATCGGTGTTCCGGCACTGATCGTCGTGGTCACCGGCCTGGTGTGGGGCTTCTGGGTCGTGGCCGACAGCGCCCAGTTCAGCGCCATCGTGACCGAGTCGGTCGACCCCCGCTACGTCGGCACCGCGTTGACGGTGCAACTCGCGGCCGGCTTCACGCTGACGGTGTTCACCATCTTCCTGGTGCCGATCGTGCGCGTCGCCCACGGCTGGGGTTGGGCGTTCGTCCTCTTGGCACCCGGTCCCTTGGTCGGGGCATGGGCGATGCACCGACTCGAATCGCGACCAGCCGGGGGCGCGTGATCGGGAGCGGGTGACCGCTACAGGTACTGGCCGGTCTGGACGCGCTCGATCGCTCGGCCGCCGGTGCCGTCGTCGGCCTCGCGGTCGGCGATCAGCGTGCGGATGAAGACGATCCGTTCGCCCTTCTTGCCGGAGATCTTCGCCCAGTCGTCGGGGTTGGTCGTGTTGGGCAGGTCTTCCTGCTCCTTGTACTCCTGCTTGATCGAGTCCAGCAGGTCCTGGCGACACACGCCTTTGGCGCCTCCGCCGATGACCCGCTTGATCGCCAGCTTCTTGGCCCGACGGACGATGTTCTCGATCATTGCCCCGGAGCTGAAGTCCTTGTAGTAGAGGATCTCCTTGTCGCCGTTCTGATACGTGACCTCGAGGAACTGGTTGGCCTCGTCCTCTCGGTACATCTCGGCGACGGTCGCGTCGAGCATCTCGGCGATGGTCTCATCGGCGGCGATCGGGATCTCGTTGGTGAGGTAGTTGGCGAAGATCGAGCGGGCACCGACCTCGTTCGGACGTTCGATCTTGATCTTCACGTCGAGCCGGCCCGGCCGCAGGATCGCCGGGTCGATCAGGTCCTCGCGGTTGGTCGCACCGATGACGATGACGTTCTTGAGTCCCTCGACGCCGTCGATCTCGGCGAGGAGCTGCGGGACGATGGTCGATTCCATGTCCGAGCTGATGCCGGTGCCGCGGGTGCGGAACATCGAATCCATCTCGTCGAAGAACACGATGACCGGCCACCCCTCGTCGCTCTTCTCGCGAGCACGCTGGAAGACGAGGCGGATCTGACGTTCGGTCTCACCGACGTACTTGTTGAGCAGCTCGGGACCTTTGATGTTGATGAAGTAGGAACGGCCTTTGCCCTCCCCCGCCTTGTCGGCCACCTTCTTCGCCAGGCTGTTGGCCACGGCCTTCGCGATGAGGGTCTTGCCGCAGCCGGGCGGGCCGTAGAGCAGGATCCCCTTCGGGGCCGGCAGCTGGTGTTCGGCGAAGAGGTCCTGGTGCAGAAACGGCAGTTCGACGGCGTCCGCGATCTGTTCGATCTGCTCGTCGAGGCCACCGATGTCGGTGTAGGAGATGTCGGGCACCTCTTCGAGCAGCAGGTCTTCCACTTCGGGGCGGGGCAGCTTCTCGAGGAGCAGGTTCGACCGTGGGTCGAGGCGCAGGTGGTCGCCGCTGCGGATGAGGGTGCCGCGCAACACGTCGGACAGCTCACAGACGCGTTCTTCATCGGCACGACCGACCACGAGCACACGGATGCCGTCCTCCATGACGTCCTTGACGGTCACGACCTCGCCACTGATCTCGGAGTTGCGGGCGAGCACGACATTGAAGCTCTCGTTGAGCACGACCTCGGCACCCCGATTGAGCAACTCGTGGTCGATGTCCGGGTGGAGTGCCACGCGCATCTTGCGACCGCTGGTGAGCACATCGACGGTGTTGTCGTCGTTCTTGCCCACGACCACGCCGTACGCAGACGGTGGCTGGCTCAGCTTGTCGACCTCGTCGCGCAGCGTGGCGATGTGTTCGCGGGCTTCGCGCAAGGTGTAGGAGAGCTTCTCGTTCTGACTGACAGCTTGCGCGAGCTGACCCTTGGTCTCCAGCAACCGCTCCTCGAGCGAACGGACTCGGCGCGGTGATTCCGCGAGCCGGTTGCGGAGGTGGGCGATCTCGTCGCTCAGCGTCGCCACTTGCGTTGCGAGGTCGGCGTCGATTCCATCGGAGTCTGCCATGGCCAGAATGTACACCGGGTGACGTGTCGCGTGGCGGGCGCAGAGACACGTTGACACGACGTTCACCGTGTAAAGTTCGGCACAACAACGTTCGACAGAACACCGACACCACACCACTACCACCCAGGAGCACCACTGACATGAAGGTCTGGATCGATCAGGATCTCTGCACCGGCGACGGACTCTGCGAGGAGATCGCCCCCGATGTCTTCACGCTGCTCGACGACGGCCTTGCCTATGTCGTCGAAGGCGACAAGATCTTCGCCAAGGCGAAGGGCAACCCCGAGGGCGCAGAAGGACTGGCCGAGTTCCCCGACAGCCAACTCGACGGTGTCGTCGAGAGCGCCGAGGAATGCCCCGGCGAGTGCATCTACATCGAACCCTGAGTCGACGCGCTGGCCCGAGCGGCACAGAGCAGCTGAACTGATGGCGGCCCACGATCTCTGATCGTGGGCCGTCGCACTTTTCTGGGAACCGATCCGAGTGCTCGGGGATCTCACTGGGTGACATGACGACGACAATGGATCCGAACCCACCGCGTGCAGCGGACAGCGGGACACGACCCGAGACGACAGTGAAGGGGCCCGTGAAGGCGATGGTGACGGCCATGCCGATGTCGTTCGACGAGTTGTACCGCGGCCGCTACCGGTCGATGGTGCGACTCGCCTACGTCCTGGTCGACACCAGCGAGGACGCCGAACAGGTCGTCCAAGACGCCTTCATCGGCCTCTACAAGCGATTCGATCGTGTGGACCACCCCGAGGCCTACCTGCGGACCAGCGTGGTCAACGGGGCCCGCAAGATGTTGCGCCGTCGGCGCATCGTGCGACGGAATCCGGAAAACCCGGCACCCGATGCCGAGTTGCCCTTCAACCACGCCTTCGACGCCATCCGGCGCCTGCCCGCACAGCAACGCGAACTCGTGGCCCTGCGCTACGAGCAGCAGATGACCGACACCGAGATCGCCGCCGCCCTCTCGATGCCGATCGGCACCGTCAAGTCACGTCTCCACCGAGCCATCACGACCCTGCGACAGGAGCTCTCATGAACGATTTCGACAGCATCATCGGCGATGCCATCGGCCACCGCGCCGACGACGCACCAGCAGACCGGCCGGACTTCGGCGACGTCCTCGGAGCTCGGCAGCAACGCATGCGTCGGCGGTCCGTCGTCGGTGCCTTCGGTGTCCTCGCCATCGGCATCACCGGCATGGCCGCCTTCGCCGTCGGCGGCCCGAGCGAGTCGACCGCTGACGGACCCGTCGGCTCCGATGGGCCGTTCGCCACCACGACATACGTCCCGGGGGTGTCTGCGTCCGGCGAGTCCGTCTGGTACTGCGAGGGGGCGCTCGATCCCTACGTGCTTGCACCCACCACGACCACCACCAACCCCACCACCAACCCCACCACCACGCCCCCCACCAACCCCACCACCACGATGGCGCCGGCGACGACGATCACACTTCGCGACGATGACGATCAGACCGTGGCGGAGGCGAGCACGATCCCCGACGCGGGGTACCTGCCACCGACGGAGGACTCGGGCTACTTCCGCTCCTGTGTGATGATCGAGGACGGCACCTCCGTCGTTGCACCATCTCACGAAGGGCCGATGGAGACCTACGACGAGCGGTACCCGACCACGACGATCTTCGCCACCGGTGATCCGGTCACGACCGATGGCGACGGCAACGAAGTGACGACCTTGACGACACCATCCGACGTCCAGACCTACGTCGTCCAGGACGGTGACTACCCCGTCAAGATCGCCGACCTGTTCGGCGTGTCGCTCGACGAACTGCTCGAGTTCAACGGCTGGACATCGTTCGACGGGTTCCCCTTCCCCGGCAACACGATCAGCATCCCGCCGGGAGCTGTCCCCGCCACCACGACCACCCCCCTCCTCGACGAATAGCCGGACCAGGCGCCCCCGTCCGTGTGGCACACCTGGTCTGCTCTGACGTCACTGAAGGTTGACGCGTGTGCAGGTACGCTCGACGAATGGCGACGGAGACGGTGAAACCTGTACAGCGGCGTCGGTCACCGCGTGGTGAGGGTGAATCACTCCGCCAGGATCTGCTCGCGTCGGCCGCCGAACTCATCGCCACGCACGACTCGATCGAGAGCATCTCGCTGCGTGCCGTCGCCCGCGGCGCCGGCGTCTCCCCCACGGCGGTGTATCGACACTTCGACGATCACCTCGACCTCCTGCGTCAAGCTGTCGAGTACTGCTGGGGAAACTTTCGCACGGCGATGCAGGCCGGCAAGGACAGTTCCGACGACCCGTACGAGGCCTTCCGCAACACGGGGCTGAACTACATCGAGTTCGCCATGCAGCACCGAGGCCAATATCGAGTGCTGTTCTCCAACCGGTTGGACCTCGGTCCGACTCCCCCGACGAACACGACGACGGCGAGCGATGCGTTCGACATCCTCGTCGGCCTGATCGCTGCCGTCCTCCAGGAGAACCGCGACGACCGGGATCCCGTGGCGGTGGCGATGCAGACACACACGTGGATTCACGGCATCGTCGACCTCATCGGCGGCAACCCCGACATGCCGTGGCCGGACACGACCACCATGCTCGATTGTCTGGGCGAATCGCTCCGCCTCGTTCGACCCGGCTGAGCGGTGTCTGAGCGCTACTTGTTCAGGCCGAGGAACCGGCCGACGGTCAAGAAGCCGGTGTGGGCGACCATGCGATGGTCGGGCCGGACTGCCTGGCCTTCGATGTGCCAACCACGATGGAGCACCTCGATGGTGCGGTTGTCGATCCACTTGCCACGCAGTGCTTCACGCACTTGCGCTGCCTGCGTGATCGACGGCGTGTAGGCGACGAGGATGCCGCCGGCGTGCAGCACCTTCTCGGCGTGCGGAATCACCTGCCATGGCTCGGGAATGTCGAGCACGACACGATCGAACGGGCCGTGTTCCGGGTCGATGCCCTCGTAGCCGTCGCGGATGTGCACGTCATAGCGTTCGAGGGCCTCCTCGCCGAGGAAGCTCGCCACGTTCTTCTGGGCGCGGTTCGCGAAGTCCTCGCGCAACTCGTAGCCCGTGATGTGGGCGCCGTAGCGCAGCATGGTCATCGACAGCGCGCCGGAACCGATGCCGCTCTCGAAGACACGGACACCGGGGCCGATGTCGGCCAGCATGCAGATCGGGCCGAGGTCCTTCGGGTAGATCACCTGTGCACCGCGGGGCATTTCGACGACGAAGTCTTCGAGCGTGGGCCGGATGACGATGTACTCCGCACCCTTGGTCGAGTTGAGGAACAGGCCCTCGGGTTGACCGATGATCTGACTGTGGGCCACGAAGCCGTTGTGGCTGTGGAACTCACCGTCGTCGGCGAGGTCGATCAGGTAGCGGCGCTTCTTGCTGTCGAGCAGCAGTGCTTTTTCGCCGGCAGCGAAGATTCCAGTCATCGTGTACGCAATCAATCTCGTCGGGACAGGTCGTGGTCAGGTCAGGGGGTCAGTGTCGTCGGCGGCGCTTCGTGAGCACCATCTCGACGGGAACGGGCTCATGTGTACCCGACTTCTCGACCAATCGGCAGAAAGCACACACATCTCCAGTCGTCGGCGCGCCGCACTGTGTGCATTCGTCGACCTCGCCACGTGACGCAGCGGTCTGGCCAGCGAGCAGCGGCGACATCTTCGACAGGAAGTTGAGGTAGAACGCTGACTTCGAGCCGGGTGACTGCTGCTCGATCGCGTTGAGCGCTTCCTTGTACCCGAGGTGCTTGTTGCCTGCGGCGATCGGGCACTCCTCGACGACGTAGTCGATGCCGCGCACCAGGCAGTACGCCGCCATCTCGCGCTCGGTGAGTCTGACGAGCGGCTTGCACTTCTTCGGGAAACCGTTGCGGGCTTCGAGCACCGGGAGTTGGCGGGCGAGGTAGTCGACTTCCCACCGCAGCGTGTTGCCGAACAGGACGGCGGCCTCGTCATCGAGATTGTGGCCGGTCACCACGGCGTCGTAGCCGCCATCGAGAGCGGCCTTGTCGAACAGGTGGCGCTTGGAGAGGCCGCAGGCCGAGCACGGCACCCGTTTGGTCGCGATCGACGCTGTCGGCACGTCGTAGCCGTAGTCCTCACGCAGGTCGACGGTGACCAGGTGCAGGCCGCGCTCCTCCGCGAACCGACGGACGTAGCCCCCACTGTCCTCGGAGTACTCACCGATACCGAGCCCGACGTAGAGGCCGTCTGCCTGATAGCCCGCCTCGACCAGCATGTCCCAGACGGCGAGTGAGTCCTTGCCGCCGCTGACGGCGACGAGGAGTCGGTCGCCTGCTCCGAACATGTCCCAGTCGTCGATCGCCTTGGCCATCTGTCGGGTGCAGAGTTGGATCAGGTGTTCGGCACAGAAGTTGGCGTTGTGACGGGGCAGGTCGATCACCGCCGGCGCCTTGCAGGAGCGGCAGCGACTGGGTTGGCGGGTCATCCGCCCGAGATGACGGGACGGATCTCGACCACGTCGTCTTCGCGAAGGCGGGTGTCGCCGGGAACGAGGGTGCCGTTGCAGATGATGAGGTGAGCTTCACGGCTCAGCTCGAGGTCGTCGAGCAGACGGTGCACGCTGCGGCCGCCGGCAACGTCGATCTCACGCTTCGGATTCCGCAGAAGCACCTTCACCGGGCGACCATTCCACTCAGGGCAACCATTCCACTCAGGGCAACCATTCCACTCAGGGCAACCATTCCGCTCAGGGCATCGGTGGCGTTCATGACGCCCGCTTCGCCGCCTTCTTTGCTGCCACACGGCGATCGGCCGCGGCCATGGCTGCGGTCTTCTCGGCGCGTCGCACGACCTTGCGCTTCGGCTTTGCAGCCGCTTGACGGGCCCAGGCCGACGCGACATCGGAACTGGCTTGCGCCTTGATGTCGGCCTTGGTGATGCCGGCCTGCTTCTGCTGCTTCTTCGTCATCGGCTTCGCGTTGATGACGTTGACGAAAGAGTTCAGACCGATCTTCTGCGTCGCGATCTTCTCCGGGTTCTTGCCGAGGAACTTCTTGATCGTGCCCTTCCCGAAGACAACGGCGGCAACGACCTTCCACATGCGGCTCGGGCCGAGTAGGCCCGACCGGATTGCTTTGCGCCGGATGATCACCGACGGTCGGAGAGCGCGTGGCAGCAGAGCCATCAGCGAAGCACCATCAGACGCGGCGGATCTCGACGATCGCGCTCTTCTTCTTGCCGGAGCGCTTGCCCAGCAGGAAGAACAGGATCATCAAGACCATCGCGCCGCCACCGGCGACGCTGGCGATGGTGGTCTTCTTGTCGTCGACCTTGCCCTGCACATCACCCTGCAGACCCTGCAGCTTGCCGCGCAGGTCGTCAGCGGTGATGGTCTCAGGAGTGTCGATGGGAGATTTCTTTGCCATGAGGACGGCTCCTACTTCTTCTTCTTCGGGAGGGGTTCTTTGTTCAGGTAGGACTTCTTGATCCGCATCATCGTGAGGCCCAGCAGTACGACGGTGATCAAGAACGCGAACGCGTATGCCGACCACGACCACGAACCGCCGGAGGCCCAGTCGATCTCCGCCTGGAAGAGTCGGAGCACACCGAGCATCATCAGCAGCAGGCCGAGGCCCAGTGCGAAGGCACCGGCAGCACCGAAGGCCAGCCAGGAACCGGCGCCCTTCAGCGGTCCGATGGTCTCCTGCTTGGCGTAGGCCTTGACGAACTCGATGACTTCACCGAGCGATGCGTCGTCCTGTTTGCGGGGCGGCTTCGTCGCGTCGATCCTGTCTGGCACGCACTCGTTTCTATCAGGTCGACGCCGCGATCAAACCAATGGCTCGGCAAACCACGCCGAGTCGGGCGCCCGTCACCGAGTCGCAGTCAACTCAGACGGAACTTGAGCATCGCCTCGACGTCGTCGAGGACCTCGTCCAACACGTCGAGCCGGGCCATGGGTCCGCTCGCTGAGAGCAATCGGAATCGATCCGCCGGTCCGATGGGTGCGAGCGATGCCAGGTGGTAGGTGGCGACCAGCGGATCGTCCGAGATCTCCGACTCGGTGATGTCGACGTCGACATCACCGAGTTCGGCCGCCAGCGCCAGTGCTGCACGGACGCGGCCGTGCGTGGCGGCGACAGCGACGGCGAGTCCCGGCGGGTCTGGTTCGTCATCAGGCCAGTCATCGACATCGGCCATCGGGTACGGATCATCGGGAAGCCACGCATTGATACGGATGCGCCGGGTGCCGACGGTGACGAGTGCGTAGCGCTCCTCATCCAGCGCCTCGACCTGCACCATCTGCGCCACGGTCCCCACCATCGACCGCTCGTCGCCGCCGCCGGCATCGGAGCCGTGGGTGATCAGCGCCTGACCGAACTCGGGCTCGCCGTCCTCTTTGAGACAGTCGACGATCATCTCGCGATAGCGCGGCTCGAAGACGTGGAGCGGGAGAACGCCCCCGGGGAGGAGGACCATTCCGAGCGGGAACATCGGCATCACGGCCATGTCCGCACCGTACGACGATCGGCCGTGCCGCGCCAGACCGGGCGACAGGTGTTCAGAGCGGCGTGAGGTCGCTGCGTTCCGGCCCGTCCGGGAAGGTGGCAAAACGCTCGGCGAACAACGCCCAGATCAACTTGTACGCCTCGTCGGAGATCTCCTGGGCGTTCATGATCAAGACGAACTCCACGGTCGAGCCGTCACCGCCGGACACATACCCGGCGAGGGCCTTGGATGCGAGCGGTGGTTCGTCCGTGGGTGGGTTGCCGAGCGATCCGGTCTTGGCGAAGAGGCGTCCGGCGACATCGGTGTCGAGGAACTCGCCGCGCAGCGTCCCCGTCTCCCCGGCGATCGGCAACCCCGTTGCGAGCGCCGTGCCCTGCGACCGCTGCAGCACTGCGAGAAGTGCTGCACACGTCATCTCGTTGGTCGGCGTCAGACCCGACCCGTCGAGCAGCCGGACGCCGTCGAGCGGGACTCCCCAGGAGCGCAGCACTCGGTCGACGACGACGAGGCCAGCGAATCTGGTGCCCGTACCGGCATCGACGAATCCCAGTTCCTTCAACATCATCTCGGCGGTGTTGTTGTCGCTGTTGGTGAGCATCTCGCGCACGATCTCGCTCAGCGGCTGTGATCGAACGGTTCCGACCACGGTGGCGAGCGTCGATGCCTCGCCACTTCCCCATCCGTTGTTCACTCGGATGCCGCGATTGCCGAGCAGACGTTGGAACTCTCTGGCTGCGCCGACATTGGGGTCGTCCTGCACGCCGCTCCGGCCGCGCACGCGAGCGTCGTTGACGAGCAGTGCGTCGTACGGTCCGGCCTCGCCGAAGGCCACTCCATCGCCCCACGAGTCGACGACGAACTCGTCGTCGTATCGGGTGCCGTCACCGATCACCGTGCCGTTGATCCGGTCGATTCCTGCGTCGAGCAGCGCGTCGGCCAACACGTCGAGCGAGGTCGTGGAGAACGCCGGGAGGGAGTCGTCCTCGATCGGGTAGTCGTCTGCGGTGAGCAGCGGGTCGCCGCCACCGACGAGGTAGATGTCTCCGTCCACCACACCGTCCACGACCTCCGGGACACGGACCGTGGTCTCGTAGGTGTAGTCGGGTCCGAGTACTTCGAGCGCGACGGCCGCGATCATCAGCTTGACCGTGCTCGCGGGAACGACGGTCAGGTCAGCGTTGACCGCTCCCACCGGGACACCGTCGACAGAGATCGCAGCACAGGACGACTCGCCGATGAACGGCAGCACGTTGCTGAGCTGTGTCTCCAGACGGTTGGCACTCGCCGAGCGAGCAACGCCCTCGGGAACGCGCCGATAGTCGAACAGCGCCGTTCCGAGCAGCGCAGCCCGCTCGGCCCGCTCCAGTTCTCGACGTGTTGCGGGTGGTTGATCATCGAGGCCGATCGACAGTGCTTCGACTGCCGCTCGAGTGTCGTCGTATTGGTCCGCTTCGGTTTCGAGCCATCGTTGCAGGACCAGGAGCCCCATGGCCGGAAGCACGGCGATGGCGAGCAGCAGGACGAGCGGCGTGCGCCGGTATCTCACCGGCGACGCGACGACGTCGACACGCATGTTCACGGTCGTTGTCTATCTCGCCCGAGGATCGAAGTGGCGTCAACCATCAGCGCGGACCGAGATCAGCCGGTGTCGCTCCGGACGGGTAGGTGTCCAACACATCGGCGAGGTCGTTCCACACCGGCCGGTACTCGCTCTGGTCCGAGATGGTCGGACCGTTGAGCACGAGTGAGTATTCGACCGCTGCTCCCCCGTCGACGGCCACGTAGCCGGACAGCGCCTTGACCGCCGGCGGGTCGGCGTTGAACGGCGGGTTGTTCAGCGTGCCCGTCTTTCCGCTCAGACTCCCGGCGATCGGATGGTCGGTGAAGATGTCGGCGAGCGTGCCGGTCTCGCCGGCAATCGGGAGCCCGGAGCCGAGCGGGCCGTCGGGCGCCGACCGTTGGAGAATCGCGAGGAGTGCCGCGCACGTGAGCCGGTTGTCGAGGCTCAGCCCGGATCCGTCCGACAGCACGATCGACGTCGTGTCGATGCCCCATTCGGCCAGCGTGGCCGACATGACGCGGCCACCGGCCTCGCGGGTGCCGACCCCTTCACCGGTGTACCCGATCTCCTTCATCAGCAGTTCGGCGGTGTTGTTGTCGCTGTTCGCCAGCATCTCCCCGACGATCGACGACATCGGTGCCGAATCGATCGTCGCGAGCACGGTGCCGTCAGCGGGAGCGGCGCCGCTCGTCGCCGAGCCGCCGACGGAGATCCCACGTTCGTTCAACAGTCGGACGAACTCTCGCGCTGCACCCGAGTTCGGGTCGCTGGCCCGCTGGTCTTCGCCGAGCACCCTGCTGTCGTTCGCCATCAACGCGTCGTACGGACCAGCTTCGAGGCCGGCGACGCCGTCACCCCAGCCGGGTGCGTAGAACTCGTCGTCGTAGCGCGATCCGTCGCCGATGACGTTGCCGGTGATCGAGGTGACACCGGCGTCACGCAGACCGTCGGCGAGGGCGTCGAACGATGTCGGCGACAAGACGGGATACCGCTCGAGGTTCGATGTCGGGTACCAGTCCGACGAGAGCAGCGGGTCACCGCCGCCGACCACGGCCAGGTCGCCGCTGACGACGCCGTCGACCGGCGGTCCGGCCGCGACCGCTGCCGTCGTCATCACGCTGTCCGCGCCGAGCACGTCGAGGGCCACCGCTGCGACGACCAGCTTCTGGTTGCTCGCCGGGATGACGGGGAGGTCGGCGTTGCGCTCACCGATCAGGACACCGTCTACGGAGACCGCGACGCAGGACCGATCGTTCACCGTGCCGAGGAACGGCGTGATCGCCTGTTGGAAGTCGGCGACGTTCAGCTCACGGGAGAGCACGGCGGGAAAGCGGCGCAGTGACAGCATCGACGTGGTGAGCGGATCAGCGAAGGGCGGCGGCGCCACGACGGTGCTCGGTGGTGGCGGCGCAGGCTCGTTGTTCTCGATCGAACTGTCGGCCCAGTTGAAGAGCGCGAGGAGCGCGAGCGCCGGGATCAGGGCGAAGACCGCGAGCACGATCAGCGGCCCGACTCCCCGCGCTGGGGCTCGTCGACCGCGCTGAACCACTGGGCGTTCAGGCAGCCGTTCGTCAGGCCGGTTCATGGGAGGTGACTCACCGGCGGACAGACCAGTACCGCTGGCGCCGCACCAGGTGGCCGAGCGCCGTGACCGCTTGCCCGCCGCTGGAGTAGCAGAGGCGACCGGTGGCGCGCACGGTCGCCGGGCCGGCGTTGTCCGGATCGGCGATGGCCAGCTCGGTACAGGTGAGGATCGGCTTGCCGGTGGCGACACTCAACTCGTGGGCAGCCTCCGCGAAACGGGCGTCCTGGCGCTCGTGGTAGCCGACGATGCGCTCGAGCCCGTGGTCCGGGAAAAAGCGGCCCTCACGCATCATCCGCGCCTGGTTCGACTGGATGCCGAGGCCGAGGTAGATGATCGAGTGCACCTCGGGGTGCTCGGCGCAGAGCCGCATCACGTCGGGGACCGTGTCGCGCGTTTCGCCTCCGGCGCAATCGATCGGGTTGTTCTTGCTCCAGCGGGGAGGCAGCAACTCGTCGATCGATGCTTCGAGGTCGGCCGGAATGTCCATCAGGACGAGGTCGCGTGCGTTCGTGATGGCGTCGGCCGTGACGACGCCCCAACCACCGACCGTCGTGAGGATCATCACGTTCGGACCGACGGGCAGTGGCTGTGTCGCGAAGGTCGCAGCGGCATCGAATGCTTCCGAGACGCTGCCGGCGCGGGAGATGCCAACCGAGCGACAGGCACCGTCGAAGATCTTGTCGTCGGCGGCGAGTGCACCGGTGTGGCTGGCCGCCGCCTGGGCGCCGCCCTCGGTCGCACCGCCCTTGACGAGTACCAGCGGCTTGCGCTCGGCGGCACCGGCGAGGCGTGAGATCAGCCCCTGGCCGTCGGTGATGCCCTCGATGTAGGCGAGGCCGACGTCGGTGGCGTCGTCGTCGGCGTAGAAGTCCAGGTAGTCCGCAACGCTCACCGCTGCGGCGTTGCCCGCCGAGATGGCGCGGCTGATGCCGACGCCCGACGCACGGGACATGTTGAGGAAGGTGGAGACGAAGTTGCCGCTCTGGCTGGCAACACCGATGCCGCCGGCGGGCGGGTTGGGTGCGACGATCTGGGCACACAGGTCGACGGGCGTACTGACAACACCTTGGCCGTTCGGTCCGGCCAGCAGGATCCCGAGTTCGTCGGCGAGCGCGACGAGTTCGTCCTCGGCGCGCTGCCCGGCCTCGTCGGATTCGCCGTAGCCGGCAGACGTCAGGAAGGCGGCACGGATGCCCTTCGCCGCGCACGCGCGCAGCAGGTCCGGGTTGCCGGCCGCCGGTGTGCAGACGAAGACGAGGTCGGCAGCGCCATCGGGGATCTCGGCGATGTCCGTGACGGTCTGGATGCCGAGGACTTCTTCACCCTTCAGGTTCGTTCCGAAGACGGCACCCGCGTAGCCGCTCGCCAAGATGTTGTGGAGCGAGACGAAGCCGAACTTGCCCGGGTGTGTGGAGGCTCCCGACACGACGACGCCGGCTGGTTCGAAGAGGGCCTGGAACTGTTCGTCGGAGGGCCGGGCACGGAGCACGACGCGATCGGTGTCGACGTCGGCGAGTTCGACGAGTCCGTCGACGGCGACGACCTTGCCGTCAGCCTGCACGATCAGCGGGTTGATGTCGATGCTCGCGACATCGGGACGGTCGGTGGCGAGCTTGCCCAGCCCGACCAGGACGCTGATGAGCTGGTCCCGGTCGATCGCGGCCTCGCCGCGGAACTCGCCGAGCAGTTTCTGTGTGGCGAGGTCGTCGATCATCTCGCCGGCAGTGACCGCGTCGAGCGGGGCGGGGCGGAACACGACGTCGGCAACGGCTTCGGCGAGGATGCCGCCGACGCCCAGCATCACGGTCGGGCCGAACTGCGGGTCGCGTAGGACGCCGGCGATCAGTTCACGGTTGCCGGAGATCATCGGAGCGATGAGCACATCGACGTCACCGTCCTCCGGGCGCGCTGCGGCGAGGAGTTCGGTCGCTGCCAGTTCGACCGCGGCAGCGTCGCCGAGACGGAGTTTCACCAGTCCACGCTCGGTCTTGTGGGCGATCGCATCGCCGTTCAGCTTGGCGACGACCGGGTAGCCCAGCGCGTCAGCCGCAGCGACGGCGTCGGCCGGAGTGGCGACGAAACGCTCGCCGGCGATGGGAACGCCGACATCGGCCAGCAGCTCCTTGCTCGCTCGTTCCGACAGGGTGACGGAGGGCGAATCGGTGGCAGCGTCGTGGTTCATCAGAGCGCCAACCTAGTTTCGCCGACCTCGCGGGTCTGGGCTCCCCCGTCGATTTTCCGTGCCGATTCTTCGTGCCGGTGTTCGGGACGAGGTTCAGGACGGGACGAGGGCAGCCCGGAAGAACTCGATGATGTGAGCGCTGCGTCGGTCGAGCGCTGCAGGCGACAGAGGGTTCTCGTCGAGCAGTCCCTCGAGGAACGGTGCGTCGGAGAAATAGCTCAGGAGCGCTCCGTACCCGGTCAGCAGGAGTTGTTCGGCGTTCTGTTCGCGGAACGTACCAACATCCATCTCCCGCCGGAAGTAGTCGGCGGCCTGGTCGAACATCGGCCGGAGGACTGCAGCCAGGTCGATGCCGAGGTGCACGCCACCATCGATTGCCTCGCGTCGCATCAGGATCACGTAGTTCGGGTTGTCGGCGAAGAAGCCGAAGCCGGCACGAAGGACGCCTTCGACCTTCAGCCACCCCGACGCCGGCGCGTCGATCGCCCCGACCAGCCGGGCGAACCAGTCGCTCAGCAGCCGCTCGAAGGCCTCGCCGTAGAGAGCCTCCTTCGAAGCGAAGTGGTGGAGCAGGCTGGGCCGACGGATACCGACCTCGGCGGCGATGTCGTTGAGCGATGTCCCGCTGTAGCCCGCATGGGCGAAGCAGATGAGCGAGGCGTCCAGGATCTGGTCGCGCGTCGACCGGTCGTCGCCGGTGGATTCGCTCGTTCGCTCGCTCAGGGTCGGAATCGACATGACGCACCGACGCTATCTCACGCAACGTCGCCAGTACCCGGCAGAAAACGAGCGAAGCCACCGCCCGAGTCGACGGTGGCTGCGCAGCGATCAGTGATCCCGAAGGATCTACAGACGGATCAGGCCGGTGGGTACACGCCCATGGCCTTGGACTTCTCCGTGCTCCAGAAGATCACGGCGATCTCGTCGATGAGCGACACGAGCTTCTCACTGGCGGCGGCATCCATGGTCTTCTTGGCTTCGCCGGCCTGGTGCGTGGCGTCCCAGAAGAGCTGGTGGAGGTTCGGGTGTGCTTCGAAGTGGTCCGGTGCGAAGAAATCGGCCCAGAGCACCATCAGGTGATGCTTGGTCTTCTCGAGCACGTCCTCCTTGATCGAGATGCAGCGCGCACGGAAGACCTCGTCGTCGGACTCGGCGTACTTCTTGGCGGTCTTGACGGCCGAGAGGGCCTCGATCTTGGCCTGGGCGGGGTCGTAGACGCCGCAGTACAGGTCGCAGTGTGCGTGGGCGGTGGTCGCAGTTTCGAAGAGCTTGGCGAACATGGTGTCTCCTTGACATCTCGTGGTGGGAACGCGTACAGCGTGCCCGGTGGTCGATGCGCCGAAACCTACACTCCCCCAGGCCGGCCGGACAGAGACCGGCGCCACAAATCACACCCGCCCACACCACCACCCACACCACCACCCACACCACCACCCACACCGCATGCCCTCGATCTCCACCCACCGACTGTTCGGCTCCCGACCGATTCGTCGCTTCGTCGTGGCAGATCGTTCGATGGAGCCGACGCTGGTCGACGGCCAGGGTCTGGTCGGTGTTCGCTTCGTCCCGGCCCGCATCGGGCAGCTCCGAACGTTCGAGCATCCCGACCGGCCCGGTTTCTGGCTGGTCAAGCGCGTGACTGCGGTCAGCGGTGCCTCGATGATCGTCGAGTCGGACAACCGCGACGTCGCGACGGTCGACTCCAACACGTTCGGCCCGGTCGACATCGCCGATTCGTACCGGATCGTGGTTCGGGTGCCTGCACGCTGGATGTAGCCCTTCTACGCTGCGGAGATGGCGATCTACCTCTGCCACGAGCAGCCCGACCTGTACGAACACGATGCGACCGTCATCGAGACGCGCCCGGGCGCAGTGCTGCTCTCTCGGTCCGCGTTCCACCCGGGTGGTGGCGGCCAGGTCAGCGACATCGGCTCGGTCACCGCTGCGCAGGGTCCCGTCTCCGTGACCCACATCGAGGCCGACGGTGACAGATGGTGGCACGTGCTCGCTGATCCTGCCACCGTGATCGAGGGCGACGTACAGGTCTCCATCGACGCCGACCATCGGCTCCGGGTCGCCTCGTTGCACACGATGAGCCACGTCCTGAATGCTCTCGTCTTCGACGAGTTCGAAGGTTCCCTGGTCACCGGCGCCCAGATCAATGGCGACGGCACCGGCCGGATGGACTTCGACCTGAGCCAGATCGACAACGATCGACTCCGGGCACTCGTTGCGCCCGTCAACGACATCATCGCTCGCGGCTTGGCGGTGTCAGCGGTCTACGTCGACGCCGCAGAGGCGGCCACCACGGAGGGCTTGGTCCGTTCGCTGTCGGTTGCTCCCCCGCCCACCGACGATGGTCGCCTCCGCCTGATCGATGTCGACGGCCTCGACCGCCAGGCGTGCGGCGGCACCCATCTCGCCAACACCGCCGAGTCTCGTGCGTTCCGGATCGGCAAGATCGAGAACAAGGGCAAACGAAATCGCCGGGTCCGGTTCAGCCTGGGTTGACCTCGTCGGGGCACAGACGGTCGAGAGTCCACAGCGGGCCTCGACGTTCGTCTCGAACGACTTCCGCCAGTCCTCGATCGTCAGGGTCTCCAGCAATCCCGACCTGGAAGAAGCCGGCTGCATGAACCAGCGCACGCGATGCGCTCGGATCCGAGCGCAAGGGCTGCACCGATCCCTGTCCCGCCCCCGGTGACGAGCACGGAGTCACCGCCGAGGTCACCGCCGACTCGCGACCTGCAGTAGATGAATCTCATCAACGAAGCCGTGTACCTCGGCGAGCTTCCAGAACTCGAAGCCGAGCTTCGTGGCCACCCGCTTCGACGGTTCGTTCGTCGGGTCGATCATCGCCAGGATCTCCCCATCGAACGACTGCGCCGCCAGGTCGAGCAGTGCCGTCGCTGCCTCGGTCGCGTAACCGACGCCACGAGCGGACGGGACGAGTCGCCAGCCGAACTCCAGCCGTCGACGCCCTTCGAAATCGAACCAGTCCACTCCGCAGTACCCGATGATCTGAGCCGTCGACCGTTCGATGATCGGCTGCTTCGCGAACGGGACCTCCGCAGCGTTGGCCAGCATGACGTCGAAACGTGCAGCAGCGTCCACGGCGGAGAGTGCCCCGCCGGAGAACGCCATGAAGTCGTCATCGCCGAACAGCGCGACGAAGATCGCTCGGTCTGCCTCCGCCGGCCGACGCAGTTCGAGTCGCTCGGTCTGCAGGACGTCGTCGATCACACCGGACATCTTGTCATCGAGGCCATGTCGAGTGTGCCCGTCGAGCACACGAAACGGATCTTGCGGCCGGTGTTGGCGGGTCGACGGGTTCGGCCCGATGGCGGTCAGGACACGACTCAGGTCGTGCTGGCTTCGAGTTCCGTGCCCGCCATCGACATCTGCGTCGGCGCGGCGGGGCGTGGTTCCCCTGTTGCGCCGATTGCTCGCTGCGCGGCGAGGGGGCGGAGGTCCCGATGTGAGCATGTCCGTCAGGTCAGGCCCCCGCTGCCCAAGGTTGTGACCAAAGGCCCGGGCCAATGGCGAGGCGACGGCGCACCGTTGATCATGCGGGGACGCTCTCCGCAGCGAAGGAGCAGGCAGTGACCGACACGTGGGTGTACAGATTCGACCAACTCGAGGCCGCCTCGGCGTCGGTGGGCGGTGACTGGGACGCGGTACGCGGCCTGCTGGGTGGCAAGGGAGCGAACCTCGCCGAGATGACCCGGATCGGATTGCCCGTGCCTCCGGGGTTCAGCATCACCGCAGAGACCTGCAAGAACTACATCGCTGCCGATGGTGCCTTCCCGTCCGGAATGTGGGAACAGGTCCTCGACGCGGTCCAGACGATGGAGTCCCACACTGACAAGGTGTTCGGCGACCCCGAGCGACCGCTTCTGCTCGCATGTCGTTCGGGCGCCAAGTTCTCGATGCCCGGGATGATGGACACGGTCCTCGACATCGGCCTCAACGACGAGGTCGTCCAGGGCATGATCGAAGCAACCGGAAATGCACACTTCGTCCTCGATTCGTATCGCCGCCTGATTCAGATGTTCGGCTCGGTCGTCCTCGGCGTCGCCGACGAGTACTTCGAACGCGTGCTGACCAATGAACGCGAACGTGCCCAGGTCGCCACCGATGCGGACTTCGACCGGGACACCCTGGAAACGGTGATCGAACAGTTCAAGAGCATCGTGTCCCGGCGCGCGTCCGCGCCATTCCCCACCGACCCCTACGAACAGCTCCGCATGGCCGTACGCGCAGTCTTCGACAGTTGGGACGGAAAACGCGCCCACGACTATCGACGCGCTGCCGGCATCTCCGACGACCTCGGAACGGCTGTGAACGTGATGAGCATGGTGTTCGGCAACTTCGGATCCGATTCCGCGACCGGCGTGGCGATGTCACGCAACGCCACGACGGGGGAACCGAGACTGGAAGGCGACTTCCTGGTCAATGCGCAGGGCGAAGACGTGGTCGCCGGCATCCGCACGACCCGGCCGATCGAAGAACTCGCCGACGTCATGCCCGACATCGCTGCCGAGTTCGCCGAAATCGCCCAGCGCCTCGAAACGCACTACACGGACATGCAGGACATGGAGTTCACCGTCGAGCGAGGCAGGCTGTGGCTGCTCCAGACGCGCGACGGCAAACGCACCGCGCAGGCAGCAGTACGAATTGCGGTGGATCTCGCCAACGACGGCGCGATCTCGCGCTCCGAGGCGGTCCGGCGCGTCGATCCGGCGCACGTCGAGGCGTTGCTGCACCCACGATTCGTGAGTGAGGCGCTCGAATCCGCCGAGCTGCTCGGCACCGGACTGAACGTGTCGCCCGGTGCCGCCGTCGGCCACATGGCACTCGACCCGGACCTCGCTGTCCGTTGGGCAGAGGAGGGTCGCGAGGTCATCCTGGTCCGACCCGAAACGAAGCCTGACGACGTGCACGGCATGCTCGCCGCCGCCGGAATCCTGACCTCGAGCGGTGGCCGGACCAGCCATGCCGCGCTCGTCGCCCGGCAGTTCGGGCGCCCGGCAGTGGTCGGCGCATCGGACTTCACCATCGACCTCTTCCGACGGACGGTGACCACGTCACGCCAGCAGCTCAAAGAGGGCGACAGGATCTCGATCGACGGCACCACGGGTGCGGTCTATGCGGGCGACGTCCCGACGATGGCCACGAACCTCGACGACGAATGGCTGGCCACCCTGCTCAGCTGGGCCGACGACATCCGGACACTCGGGGTGCGCGCCAATGCGGACAACGGCGCCGACGCACGCACGGCACGGGAGTTCGGCGCCGAGGGCATCGGCCTGTGCCGCACAGAGCACATGTTCTTCGGCACCGATCGGCTGCCCGTGGTGCAGCGCATGATCACCGCAACCACCGACACCGAACGCAACGAGGCGATTGCCGAGCTGTTGCCGTTCCAGCGCAACGACTTCATCGAACTGTTCCGCGAGATGGACGGCCAGCCCGTGAAGATCCGACTGCTCGACCCGCCGTTGCACGAGTTCCTGCCGGACCGGGACGAACTCCTCCACGAGGTCGCCGATCTCAAGATTCGTCTCCACAGCGTGTGTGACATCGGTGGTCTCGACGAACTCCTCGGCCGACTCGAAGAGACCCAGGCCATGGTCCGCCAGGTCGAGGCTCGCCATCAGAGCAATCCGATGCTCGGCCTGCGCGGCGTGCGTCTCGCCATCACCATGCCCGAATTGACCTCGATGCAGAGCCAGGCGATCTACGAGGCCGCTGCGACGGTGATCGAGGAGGGCATCAGCGTCGAACCCGAGGTCATGGTGCCGCTGGTGAGTGCAGCGTCCGAACTCGCCCACCAACGTGTGTTGATCGAAGCCGCAGCCCATGCGGTCATGGCTGAACGCGACGTGGTGATTCCGGTACGCATCGGCACGATGATCGAAGTCCCGCGCGCCGCGCTGACTGCTGACGAGATCGCCGAGTTCGCCGACTTCGTCTCGTTCGGTACGAACGACCTCACCCAGACGACGTTCGGCATGAGTCGCGACGATGCCGAGTCGGGATTCCTGGTGACGTACCTGACGCAGGGCCTCTTCACCGAGAACCCGTTCTCGACACTCGATGCCAAGGGTGTCGGCGCGCTGATCGACATCGCCGTACAGAAGGCCCGTACGACCAAGCCGGATCTGGCGACGTCTGTCTGCGGCGAGCACGGAGGTGACCCGGCCTCGATCGCGCTGTGCCGCGAGATGGGACTCACCTACGTGAGTTGTTCGCCCTATCGGGTTCCGGTGGCGCGCCTTGCTGCCGCCCACGCCGAACTCGACTGAGCTCACCACCGGCTCACCAGCGGCCCACCAGCGGCCCATTCGGCATGCACGCTGCATCGGTAGCCTGCGCTCATGCAGATCGTTTCCGCACTGTTCGTCGAGAA
>RCMY010000436.1_pt1 | contig 39079 bp, 33 predicted proteins | sample 2041341 | NCBI WGS metagenome assembly RCMY01 (sample SAMN09708234, study PRJNA481090) | Marine sediment metagenome, whole genome shotgun sequencing project. | reverse complement strand
TAAGTAGTTTTACAACATTATCTTTTGCTTCTTCTTTCTCTTTAGGGTTTCTAGTATTATCATCCATCTCGGCACCATCACCATTGATTTCATCAAACTCCTCACCGAAATAGTGTAGCATAAATTTACGTCTAGACATAGACGTCTCTGCGTATGCGACAACTTCTTGAAGCAAAGCATTACCAATTTCTTGTTCAGCTACCGGTTTACCCGACATGAACTTCTCTAATTTTTCAATATCCTTATAAGAATAATAGGCCAAACAGTGACCTTCACCTCCATCACGACCAGCTCTACCTGTTTCTTGATAATAACTTTCAATACTTTTCGGAATATCGTTATGAATTACAAAACGAACATCGGGCTTGTCTATTCCCATACCAAAGGCAATTGTTGCGACTACGACATCCACATCTTCCATCAAGAACATATCTTGATATTTAGATCTAGTCTTTGCATCGAAACCTGCATGATATGGTACTGCACTTACACCGTTCACTTGCAACGCCTGAGCCAACTCCTCAACTTTTTTACGGCTCAGACAATATATAATACCTGATTTTCCAGAATTTTGTTTTACAAATCTTATAATATCAGCTTCTACGTTTTCTGTTTTTGTACGTACTTCATAAAAAAGATTAGGTCTATTAAAAGAAGCTTTAAACAACTTCGCACCACCAATACCTAAATTTTTAATAATATCTTCTTGTACTTTAGGCGTAGCTGTTGCCGTTAAGCCTATTATTGGTATATTTTCACCTAAACGTTCTACAATAGATTTAAGATTACGATACTCAGGTCTAAAATCATGTCCCCATTCAGAAATACAATGTGCTTCATCGACTGCGACAAAAGAAATAGTCACCGACCTTAAAAACTCTACATTTTCTTCTTTCGTCAATGACTCTGGAGCAACATATAACAGCTTGGTAATTCCGTCGGTTATATCTTGTTTTACTTGTTTTATTTCACCTTTATTCAATGAGGAATTTAAAACATGGGCTATTCCTATTTCAGACGATACACCACGAATGGCATCAACCTGATTTTTCATTAAAGCAATTAATGGAGAAACTACAATCGCGGTCCCTTCTTGCATAAGTGCCGGTAATTGATAACAAAGTGATTTACCCCCACCTGTGGGCATAATCACAAACGTATTATTCCGTCGTAAAACATTTTTGATAACTTCTTCTTGAAGTCCTTTGAACTGAGAAAAACCAAAATATTTTTTTAATGAGGAATGTAAATCTATATTCTCAAAATCTTTACTGTATGTCACATTTTACATTTAAGGAGGGCACTACTTATACTAAAACTCATAAGTGAACAAAAATATTATTTACTAGCTTAGCTATTCTAAATTATCATGCGATAATCAACATATAAAATTAAGATTGTTTAATTTTGTCATCTTAAAGATAACACATTCTTTTAGGAATACAATCCATAATTTGAATAATAGATTGATAGCTACGGACACCATTATTGACTTGGCAAAAAAAACCATTGAAACTGAGCGTGATGCCATAGCACATCTCTCAACACTTCTAACCGACGATTTTGCGAAAGTTGTAAATTGTATAATTGAATCAAAAAGCCGTGTAATTATTTCTGGTATTGGAAAAAGTGCCATAATTGCCACAAAGATTGTAGCCACTTTAAATTCTACCGGTACTCCTGCAATTTTCATGCATGCCGGCGACGCTATCCATGGTGACTTAGGTACAGTACAAGATAATGATGTGGTCATTTGTATTTCTAATAGTGGTAATACTCCTGAAATTAAAATGTTGGTTCCACTTTTAAAAAGAGGCACTAACAAATTGATTGCCATGACCGGTAATACCGAATCTTTTTTGGCAAAGCAAGCAGATTATATTCTGAATACATTTGTAGAAAAAGAAGCTTGCCCTAACGGGTTGGCTCCTACTACAAGTACCACAGCGCAATTAGTAATGGGAGATGCTTTAGCTATAGTTCTTTTAGAGATAAAAGGATTTAGCAGTACAGATTTCGCGAAATACCACCCAGGTGGATCATTGGGCAAACGTCTTTATTTAAGAGTTTCAGATTTGGTAAGTAAAAATCAAGTACCTAGTGTTCAGAAAGATGCCGAGGTTAAAAAAGTTATCGTAGAGATTTCTAAAAAAATGCTAGGAGTTACTGCAGTTCTTGATGGTAAAAAAGTTGTTGGTATCATAACCGATGGTGATATTAGACGTATGCTAAATAAGCACGATAATATCAAAGACTTGACGGCAGAAGATATCATGACCAGCGACCCTAAAACCATACCTGCAAATACCTTAGCCATCAAAGCATTAGAGCACATGCAGAAAAAAGGGATTTCACAATTACTTGCCATGGATAATGGCACTTATGTTGGTGTTATTCATTTACATAACTTAATTAACGAAGGTATTTTATAATGAGTTCCAAAGCTACTAAACCTCACAACGAGATGTCATTTCTCGACCATTTAGAAGAATTAAGATGGCATTTAATTCGGTCTACAGTGGCAATCGTTATCATAGGCTCTGTAGCCTTTTTAATGAAAAATTTCATTTTCGATACAGTTATTTTCGGACCTAAGAGAATGGATTTCCCAACGTATAAACTCTTTTGCGATATTGCTACTTATTTTGGTTTCGATTCTGCCTTCTGTGCCGAAAAATTACCTTTTACTATTCAAAGTAGATTAATGTCCGGACAGTTTTCTGCCCACATTTGGACATCTATTTGGGCAGGTTTTATCATCGGGTTTCCTTATGTTTTGTATGAAATGTGGAAATTCATAAGTCCTGGCCTTTATGAAAAAGAGCGTAAAAGTTCAAGAGGGTTTATATTGATCGCTTCCCTTTTATTTTTCATAGGTGTTCTATTCGGATATTATGTAGTAGCTCCGCTATCTATAAACTTTTTAGGAACTTATCAAGTTAGTTCAGAAGTAACCAACGAGTTTGATTTGGCTTCTTATATATCAACCGTAAGAGCTTCTGTAATTGCTTGTGGAATTTTGTTTGAACTACCGATTATAATATTCTTCTTAACAAAAGTGGGCCTTGTAACCCCAGAAATAATGAAGAAGTATCGAAAAATTGCCCTGGTAATTGTACTTATTTTATCTGCGGTAATTACTCCACCAGATGTTGCTAGTCAAATTATTGTGGCGATTCCTGTATTAATACTATACCAAGTAAGTATTTATATTTCTGCGATGGTACTTAGAAAAGAAAGAAAAAAAGCTGAAAAAGAAAAAAAAGCAAATAGAAATGTCAAACCAAATTAAAGAATTTAATGCCTATCGTTCTAAGATGAACGATAAGTTGTTGGCGGATAATAATAAAATTGTTAAACGAATTTTTAATTTGGACACCAATGCTTTTGCAGCCGGAGCATTAGATGTCAAAACCAAAGAATTATTAGGGCTTGTAGCTTCTACCGTTCTTCGTTGCGACGACTGTGTAAAATACCACTTAGAAAGTTCTCATAAAGAAGGTGTTTCGAAAGAAGAGATTATGGAAACTTTAGGTATTGCCACATTGGTAGGCGGTACCATTGTTATTCCTCACCTAAGAAGAGCTTATGAATATTGGGAAGAATTAGAAAACCAGCAAGGTTAAATAATCCATAATTACTTTTCTAACAGACCAATAACCAATAGATTTGAAAACATGAAGTTACGTGCCGACAATATTATGAAGTCCTACAGAGGTCGTAGGGTGGTTAAAGGAATTTCTTTGGAAGTTAACCAAGGGGAAATCGTTGGACTCCTAGGACCCAATGGAGCCGGTAAGACAACTTCTTTCTATATGATTGTAGGCCTTATTAAACCTAATGGAGGCAGTATTTGGTTAGATGATATGGAAATCACCAAATTTCCCATGTATAAACGTGCCCAAAACGGTATTGGTTATTTGGCGCAAGAAGCTTCGGTCTTTAGAAAGCTTAGCATTGAAAAAAATATTCTAAGCGTACTTCAGCTCACTAAACTAAGCAAGAAAGAGCAACACATGAAAATGGAGTCGCTCATTGAAGAATTTGGTTTAGGTCATATTCGTAAAAGCCGAGGCGATTTACTTTCGGGTGGCGAACGAAGAAGAACTGAAATAGCAAGAGCTTTGGCAACCGACCCAAAATTCATTCTATTGGACGAACCTTTTGCTGGGGTTGACCCGGTTGCTGTAGAAGACATACAACGCATAGTAGCTCAATTAAAAGATAAAAACATTGGTATTCTTATTACCGACCACAACGTTCAGGAAACGCTTGCTATTACAGAGCGCTCTTACTTAATGTTCGAAGGTGGAATATTAAAATCTGGTGAGCCTGAAGAATTAGCTGCCGATGAAATGGTACGTAAAGTATACTTGGGTCAGAATTTTGAGCTACGTAAAAAGAAATTGGATTTTTAACGCATGTAATTTATGTTACCATTCAATTTAATCTCTGTATTTATTCAAATTATACAGTCCCCAAACGAAAAACAAAAGCTCTAAAATTAATGCAGGAGTAAACATTGTAGAGACTCCATCAAACAGTGTGCTCACAATCCTACCCAACGAAATACCTCCCATAAATAGAACATTACTTAATGTGGCACCAGACCAAAGTTTTGGCTTAAAAGCACCCAATAACCAATACGTTCCAATACCAAGGTAAATACCCATTACAGCACGCAACATATTTTTCAATTCTAATGCCTCGACTTTAAAATTAAGTACCTCTGGCATAATGTACGTAGGGTGGCCACCATAAACCAAGCCGGCTATTATTACGATGACGCCCGATAACAGGAGGTTAAGGTTTTTTGGAAATTTCATTGATTGGTTTACCATAAAGTTGAAAATATCTAAATGCTGCTATACCGCCAATAAATGAAAATAATGCAAGCATCCAAAATACATGTTGATGTCCTTCCAAACCTGGTGAAGCATCAAGTAAATATCCCATAGCAGGACCGGCAAAAATATCAGGAGTATAACCTACTAAAGAAATCAAACCAACCGCTGTACCAGTTAAGACTAAGGGAATTTTACCACTTTGCATTACAGCAAAATATAAGGATCGTGCAGCATAAACTCCAATAGCTACGACCAATATTGAGAGGAGAAAAACAAAATATGGGATATTAGATACCATGCCAGTCGCAAAAATAATAGCACCACAAAAAGCAATAATAAAACTGGTAAATAGCCATAAGCTAGGTCTAGAACGGTCTGCCAAAACCCCAATCGAAATCCCCACAACTGGGCGAGCAAATAATAAAAAAGTACCCACCTGTGCAGAACCTACCTCATCGAACAACATAACATCTTGTGCATATAGCGAGAATACGTCTGTAATTTTATACCCAACATAAGCACACAGTATAATAACCATTAATAATAAAACCGATGGCAATCGTAATACTTCCCCTATCTGTGAAACGGTAATTTTATCAACTATAATTTCCTTTTCCAATTGTTCGGGTAGTTTCATAAATGTCCAAACCAACAAGCCTACCACAGCAACAATGGCAGAAGAAGTTAAAATCACATATCGAAATGCAAACCTACTTTCTTGCAAGGTTGCAACTTCCAAATCCGCGGTCATAAAATAGGAGAATACCAAAACACCCATTGTACCGAAAAGAGCGCCTACAAGTCCCCTGCCACCATCTAATAATCCAAATGCTTTGCCTTGAGAATTGTGACCACCCCAAACTCGAGTAGCCTTTATCATCGGTGACCAAAAAAGAAAAATTGTTGTAAAGCCCCAAAAACCATATAAAATCTGAAGCACTGAATACTCTGGAAAAGTAGCAAAGACCAAACCACCTAAAGCGGTCATCCAAAGTGCAATTGCTATTAGTTTTCTGGGTTGATATTTATCAGCCACAGGCCCTCCAAATAAATAAGAAACTAAGGCTACAAAACCATACACAGAGAAGCAAAGTCCTAGTTCAACATTATCTAATTCAAAAACTTTTAAAACTGTAGGCCTAAAAACACGTTGAAGAACAAAAGGTAAGATAAAGACACTCTCCCCTGCTAAAATCAATAGAAATAAATAATACCAGGGTGCTTTTTCGGGGTCTCTCATTTAGTCTTAATCGGAATCCAAATTTCCTCTTCTGAGGTAGGATCATTATTCTTATACTTGGCACCCAGAACTTCAAAATGTGGACGGTCATCCACTTGATATTTGGAATTTGGAATCCATTCTCCATAAATATATTGAAAAATATCTTGGGCTGAACTAGAACCTTTGTGATCAAAAACAGCAAATAAACCACCTAAAAGAAGTAAACTATTCATGTTTACCGGAATATTTTCAACTTCATCAACCTCAACACAAGCCCATTTAATGAATTTTGTTGAAGGATTGAAATCCTTAAAATATTCTTCTGGATAGTATTGTAACGAGATAAAATCGTCAGATAATCGATTTATAATTTCATTACTTCGTTTCCTAAAACACTTCCAAAGCTCAAATGTCGTATTATCAACCAAACTCATTTCTTGGGATATACCAATCAAGTATTTAGGTTTCAATTCAACGATTCTAGGGATCCTATTCATTTTTCACTTTTGTTCAAGTCAATTTCAAATAAACAGGCAGGACCTTCCTTATAATGTGGTGGCAAGGTATCTACATTCTGTAAATCAAACATACCTAAAAAATCAAATCCGGCATTGGTGTAATGCTTTATTAAGCCTCTATTGTCTCCAATAGTATCTAACCTAACATATCTTTTTTGTCTGGTTTTAGCATAAGATTTAGCCCAAGCTACAATTGAACCCACAAAATTATGTCCTCTAAAATCTGGGTTGGTGGCAATACGATGAATATAAATGGCAGGGTCGGCATTTCGTTTCCCCCATATCTGTTCGTCTGAAAAAGTAATGGCCCAAACACAGGCAATTTTATTGTCAATGAGCAACTTAAACTGTCTATTGTCAGTAATCTCATAGGATACCATAATGCGATCAAAATCTGGCCATACCACAACTGTTTTCTTGCTACGTTGAAAATCTGACGCTATACCATATAACCTGAATATCTCGTCTATATCCTTTGCAGTAGAATTATGTACCTTCATTTTCTTATTAATTTGAAATTATAAAATCAAAAGTCCATGCTCTCGTAAACCAGCTATTTGTTTAGAATACCAAAAAAGTTCAAAATCCTCAAATTGTAATTCAAAATCGGCCTTTAACTGGCCAAAAGTCATCAATTTATATTCAGGTCTCATTTTGTCTAACGTAGCTAACAGCCAATGCCCTTTATCTTTATCAACTACTACATTATACATATCAGATGTAGTATGAAAGCATAGGTTTAACTGTTCCCAAGTAATACCTTTCTTCTTTTTAATCCGTTCATTAACTATTGGCATGGTGCCTAACCATACAATTTTACTAGATGATTTTGTATTTAACAACGACTCTTGTTGTAGACAGCTATAAATATAATCAGCAGCAATGGTCGTAGAAGGAATCTTAAAATCGAACCACTCTTGCAAAGTCATATCAAACCCGATACCGTGCATAAAGTTAAAGAGTGATTTTTTAAGTCCGAAACTAAATTTACTGTGATCGATAGCTGTTTTATCCTGAAAATCAATATCATTATTAGCAAAGCTGATTTTCTTTATATCTGGCAAAACCCCATACTCCTCAGGGTGCATCCCAATCGGACTATGTGCCGTTAAAGCAAATTGATGCCAAAAACCCGATTGTATAATTTCCAATTCAAACAACTGCCGAACCATTTCTAAGCTATCTATCGTTTCTTGAACCGTTTGGGTTGGGTAGCCGTACATTAAATACGAATGCACCATGATATTCGCTTCGGTTAAATTTCTCGTCACTCGAGCTACTTGCTCTACAGTAACACCTTTATCAATGAGTTTCAGCAAACGGTCTGAGGCAACTTCCAACCCGCCAGAAATTGCAATGCAACCAGATGCTTTCAACAAAAAGCACAAGTCCTGTGTAAAGTTCTTTTCAAAACGAATATTCGTCCACCATGTTATGGTCAGGTTTCTTTTCAAAACCTCTAAAGCAAAAGCCTTCATTAATGATGGCGGAGCCGCTTCGTCAACAAAATGAAAACCTGATTCACCTGTTTGTGCTATCAAGGTTTCAACTCGGTCTACTAAAAGACTTGCTGCAACAGGCTCGTATATTTTTATGTAGTCTAATGATATATCACAAAAAGTACATTTACCCCAATAACAACCATGTGCCATGGTCAATTTATTCCATCGACCATCGCTCCACAAACTATGCATTGGGTTGGCAATTTCTATGACCGAAATGTATTTATCCAATAATAAATCAGAGTAATCAGGAGTACCAACTTCTTGCTGTTTATAATCTGGTCGCGGACTATCATTTTTATAAACGACCTTGTTATCCTCTAAAATAAATGTCCGTTTTAATTGCCCTTCTCCATTTATTACAAACTGATGAACAAGTTCAAGCGGTAATTCCCCATCATCCAATGAAATAAAATCAAAGAATTCAAAAACACGTACATCGGTGAGACTACGTAGCTCAGTATTCGGAAAGCCACCACCCATGGCAATTTTAATTGATGGATATTTCGATTTTATAAATTGAGCACAACGAAAAGCGCTATATAGGTTACCAGGAAATGGAACTGAAAAACAGACTAATTTAGGATTAATATCTTTCAATTGTTCCGCTAATAAACCCAACGTCAATTCATCGATTAAAGTTGGTTCGCTGTTAATATGATCATATAATTCATCAAATGAATTTGCGCTACGCCCCAACCGTTCTGCATATCTACTAAAACCAAAATTGGAGTCGATACATTCTATTATAAAATCAGATAAATCTTCTAAATATAATGTAGCTAAATGCTTGGCCTTATCTTGCATACCCATATTACCAAAGGCCCATTCCATATCATCTAATTGTTGAAAACGCGATGCTATAGGTAAAAAATTATCAGTACATAATTGTCTTGCGAGTGTATCATTTTTTCCTTGCAAAAAGAGAATTACTGCATCTAAGGTTTTTAGGTAGTCATATCGCAGTGCGAAAATACGTTGGCAATTTTCTGTAACAATTGAATTATCTTCAAAAGCCATTTCAAATATTATCTGAAATGTATTTTTATTGAACAAGGCTAAAATAACTTCAATCCCTAAATCTGATTGATACGATGAAATATCCTTCGTATTTAAAAATCCTTTTATGTAAGCCGTTGCCGGGTAAGGTGTATTTAACTGCGTAAAAGGAGGCGTAATCAATAAGAGGTCTTTCACAAGGTTGTTTTATAAGGATGATGTAAAGATAACGGATACCTTATTGATTATTTAGCATTCAAAATTTCACTTTCCACCTAGTAGTCTAATGGGAAACCATCATTTTATCTGTGTATTAATCTATCTTCTTTTCAGCAATTAAAACTCTAAAAAAATCTGCTACCATTGAAACACCCGTCTTTCCATCATCATCCATATTAGATAAAATAACAACAGTATACTTATCCTCCATAAAATCCAAAAGTTCATTATGTATCCCATACCAACCACCGCTATGTCCTTGAATGGTTTGGTTATATCTCAAGTCTATATCGATTCCATATCCCAAATTTGTATTGTAACCCATTACTTTTGGTTCAAACATTAATTCTGTTGTTGTTCTTTTTAACAATATTCCATTTCTTAGCGCTTTCGAGAACTTGAATAAATCTTCAACTGTGGCGTAGTGAAATCCTGCCGGTGAAGCTTTTGAAAGATAATAATCATTCCTTTTAGGAATAACGTTCTCACCAAAAAACGTTGTATAACCACTTGCCTTATTTTGAACTACCGAATCAATTTCTAACTCCGTAGCGTTTGTCATATCTGCCGGTTTAAATATGTTCTCCTTTACATAATGATAATAATTCTGTTTGCTAACTTTTTCAATGATTAGGCCTAGTATAACAAATCCTGAACCGCTATAATCATATTTTGTTCCTGGCTTAGACAGCAAAGTATCATTAATAAATAATTCAGCGAAATCGGTAACACTCTTAAAATTCAAATTGTTTGTATCCAAAAAACTCACCTTATTATTGTGTCCTGAAGTATGTGTCAAAAGCTGATGAATAGTCACCGAATCTCTCACCAATTTATTTGGATAATCCGGTAGATATTTTCCGATAGAAACATCTAATTCCACCAATCCTTTTTCATATAACTGTAATGTAGAAACTGCAGTAAACATTTTTGTGATAGACGCTAGATTGAATTTAGTGTCAACCTTGTTATTAATGTTATACTCTTTACTGGCAAGACCAAAAGCACTTTTCTCTATTATACTATCATTATGAGCCACCAAAATTGCACCAGAAAAATCTGATGAATCCAATCCATCTAGAAACTCATTTATTTGCTTGGTTTTATCTTGACTGAAACAGGTTGTACATATTAATAATAAAACTATAGTAAAGTATCCCTTTGTATTCATAATTATATGTAGTCAAATAAGCTAAGCTCAATTAAAGATAACTTTAAACTTTTTCATTATTCAATATCTCGCGAACCGCTTGCTGATATGCCCTAGGATTATTGGCTTTCTTTATTTTCTTGAATGCCTTATGTGGGTTAGAAGTTGACTGTGAAAAATACTCCCAAAAGCCCTGCATTTTCATTTTAATAGGTGTTGGTCCTGATAATGCTTCGTCATAATGCTGATAAATAGTATCATGAAATTCAGAGAAAATCTTCCAACGGTCTTTTGGGTATTCGGTTGTATTATTCTTAATCATGCTGGGTAAAAATGGGTCTGCAATTAACCCTCTACCCATCATAAAATGGTCTATTGAAGGGAAACGCTCTTGCATTTCTTTAAACTTTGCCACTGTAGTTATATCACCGTTGTAATATAATTTATGCTTGGTGTTTTCTACACACCGTTGAAAAGACTCTAAATCTACACCTCCCTTGTACAATTGCTTACCAATACGAGCGTGAATGGCAATATTCTTAAGTGGATAATTATCTAAAATAGGAAAAACGTCTAAAATCTCTTCTGCATTTTCATAGCCCATTCGCATTTTCATAGAAACAACAACATCTGTTTCTTCATGTGCACGTTTTAAAATATGGTCAATTTTCTCTGGATTACAAATTAGTCCGCTACCCATACCTTGTTTAGTCACCATAGGGTAAGGGCAACCTAAATTCCAGTTCAGTTCAGTATACCCTAAACTTTGAATATACTTTACTACGAATAAAAATTCATCGGCATCACCAGTCATTACCTGTGGTATAACTTCTAAAGTGGTATTATTTTCTGGCTGTAAATCTTTTTGATAAGAATTCTTGATGACCATTTTTCCATTCAATCGAATGTATGGCGCATAGAACGTATCAATACCACCAAAGTAATGGTGAAATGCATTTCGGAATCTAAAATCGGTAAAACCCTGTAATGGTGATGATAGTAAAGTAACTGACATGTATTTATGACTGCGTTAGGTGCAAGTTCTTAAGTCTTGCAACAACAGATTCAGCTGCAAAAATAGCGCCTTCCATGTAACCAGAGTGATGTTTTGAGGTTTCTGCCCCAGAAATAAATAATTTATTCTCGAATAAAGGTTCTTGATAAAGTGAATGTCCGCCGTTTTGATGCGGAAATAAATTATCAGCCTGTTTATCTGATTTGGTGAATTCTTCTTGAAACCATAATGTTTCATGAAATGATTCATAGTCCAATGCCTCTTCCCCAAAAACCATTTTCAATTGTGCTTCTATTTTCTCTATACGCTGTTCTTTTGTAAAACGCGCACAACTACCAGATGCAAAACCTACAAGTGCATAAGATTCATTTTCCAAATTAGATTGGTCGTAAAATTCTGTAAGCGGACCAACATTACTGAATATAGTACCCGATTTTCCTTGTTCTCGCCAAAATGGTTTTTTATAAGTCAGGGCAACTTTAATTGAATCTTGCATCCACGTGTGGGTCTGTTCCGCCAATGAGAATACTTCATTTGGTAAAGCAGGAGAAAACTCAATCTGGTCTATTAATGCCGCAGGTGGTAAAGTGGTAATGACTACATCTGCTTTTAAAGTTGTAGAATTGGTTTTTACTTCTGAGATATTTTCAGAGATTAAAATCCCATTCACCGCTTCGTTCAAAAAAACGGTATTCGGTTTTAACTTAGTATATATAGCATTCAATAAATCAATAGTTCCGTTTTTAAAACGGTAACTAGGGCTATCGTTAGGTACTGCTATTTCTTGCGGTGGTACATTTGAAAAAGTTTGAAAATAAGATATACCTGTTAGAAATTGTTCAAAAAAAGGAACCTTAAACTCGTGAATGATATCTAATAAATGGTAATGACTTTCATTGAACCAAGTTGCCCCCATTTCAATTTTTGCGCTACCCGATTGTATGGTATGAATTCTACCTCCTATGCGTTCTCGCGCTTCTAATAAATCTACTTTGAACCCAAGTACTTGCAAACGGTATGCAGTTAAAAGCCCTGTTAAACCCGCTCCGACAATCACTACCGATTTATCCATTCTTCTATTTAATTCTGATTAAAACCGGACTAAGAAATTTTTGACTGCAGCACGCTAACAGTTACTAACAACTGACCAATATGTCTTTGACTATGTTCTGCAGCGTGAAATAAAAGACCTATAACTGTAGATGGTAGTTTCTTTCTGCCTATAGTTCTTTTCTCTGTTAATGTATGTTCTGGAATGGTCTTGAAATATGCTAAAGCTTCTGCCACCTTTAAAGAAAATTGTTCGCGTAAGTCTTCAACTTCAGTTTCTAAATTAAAAGTACCTTCCTGTTTTAAAAAAGCAAACTGTTCTACACTCAAAGATTCACTTTTTGCATACGTCAACATTCTATCTAAAACACCCGTAATATGATTCATATGAAAACCAACAGAAGCTCTACCAGCAACTTTTGCCCATAAAAGCTCTTTAGGAAAATCTGCAGTGTACTTTTTCAACTCACGCTCAGATTGCAAAAGTGCATGAGCTGCAGGCTGTAAAGCATCCGGAATGTTAGGTATAGGTCCGGCTAACCAAAATTCTAGTACTCCATTTTCTTTATCCATAGTACACATACTTTTCAATTCTATCTTTAAAGTCTCTCTTGTATTATAGAACTTACTACATAAAATAGAATAATCAATGGAATAGCCATGAATTTCATGGTAACAATAAGAACAAGGCTTATAATTAAAAAGATATAGCGCATAGCATTATCCTTAAAGCTTGTATTCTTAAATTTTAATGCAAAAAGCGGCAAATTCGCATTTAGTAAATATGCACTAACAATTGTAAGAACTATTAAAAACCACTGATTAAGAATCAATGTGTTTAAAAAATCATTGTTTTGATAAAGTAATATAAGTGGGAGTGACAAAATTAACAGCGCATTAGCCGGAGTTGGCAATCCTATAAATGATGATGTTTGATTCTCATCAATATTAAATTTCGCCAATCTGTACCCTGAAGCCATGGTAATCACAAAACCAAAGAACGGTATAAGATGTATCAATTTTAGTTCTCCCGATTCCATAAAAAAGTGAGACCCATCTCCCCAGCCACTAGTTTGTGACATTGCCAACAGCTGAAACATTACAATACCAGGTACTAGACCACTAGTAATCATATCCGCAAGAGAATCTAATTGTAAACCAAGTTCACTTTTTACATCGAGTACCCGGGCCGCCAATCCGTCGAAAAAATCAAAGAAGATACCAAGAGCCACAAAAATAGCAGCAATTTCCAATCGGTTCAACACTGCAAACATTGTAGCCACACAGCCACAGAAAACATTCATTAGTGTAATAAAATTAGGGATATGTTTTTTCATATGAATCTGGCTTTGGCTAAAACAATTATTTTGTTCTTGACAAGAGAAATATAGAATTCTCGAATATATAATATGCTATAAAAATAAGATAATTCTATTGGTTCTAAGTTTTAAACCAATAAAGTAAAACGAGTTTTAAACTAAAGTTTGATACATGATCTCGTGCAATCAGTAAATTATAAAAGCTTTTAGAATTAAATATCTTAGTTATTCGCATCTTTGCAGCTGCTATGAGCTAGTAAAGGTATGTTCAGAAAAATTACTTTTTTTTTAATTCTACTTTTTACTGCATTTTTGGGACTATCTCAAGATGCAGAATTATCTCCATTATCTAAAATCAGTTTATTGACGGTAGGAACAGGGGAAGATTTAGCTGCCAAATTTGGACATAGTGCTATACGATTGCAAGATCCAACCCTGGGCATTGATGAAGTGTATGGTTATGGCACATATGATTTCGAAGACCCTAATTTTTATCTGAATTTTACTAGAGGTAAGTTAGCATACACCATATCGAGAATTCCGTTCAAATACTTTGACTACTCTTATCAACTAGAAAAACGTTGGATAAAAGAGCAGGAATTAGATTTAAACTTACAACAACGAACACAAATTGTCGGCTTTTTAGAACACAACCTATTGCCAGAAAACAAGAGGTATAAATATGATTTCTTGTTCGATAATTGCGCTACCAGAATACCCATGGTATTTGAAAAGACATTAGGGAGCACTTTTAAATTTGATTACACCTATTTAGAAAATCAACTTACATTTCGCGAGTTAATTCGGCTAAAACTAAACCCGAATACCTGGTCTAATTTCGGCATTGATTTAGCATTAGGCTCTGTGATTGACCGAAAGGCAACACCTTACGAACATTTGTTTTTACCTATTTATGTGTACCAACAAATGAAACATACTACCTTAAACGGCAAACCAATTGTTAAAAAGGAATCTGTTTTGTTGGATATTCCTGAACAAAATGACAATTCACTTTTATTTTTAACACCTGCCTTTTGGCTAGTACTACTTTTGTGTTTGGTTGCTTATATTTCATACACGGATTATAAAAATTTTCGACGAAATAAATGGTTAGATTTTTCACTGTTTCTTCTGACAGGTTTGTCTGGTATTTTAATCTTATTTCTTTGGTTTGGTACGGACCATTTAGCTACCAAAGCAAATTTTAATTCGCTGTGGGCTTTTGCGCCAAACTTAATAATAGCATATATCTTGATGAAAAAAGAGGTTCCGGAGTGGATTATCACTTACATCATATTTCTTACCATATTATTAGGTATCACTTGTATTCTTTGGATGTTTAAAATTCAAGTGTTTTCTATATTATTAGTCATAGTCTTATTAGCATTAGCTATTCGTTACCTATTTCTTATATATTATTTTAAAAGCAAACATCTAACCAAAAAATAAAAATCAAGATACCTTACATGAATCTACTTACCGTTGAAAATATTTCTAAATCCTATGGCGAATTGGTACTTTTTGATAACCTTTCTTTTGGTATCAATAAAGGCCAAAAAATTGCTTTGATCGCTAAAAACGGTACAGGAAAGACTTCTATTTTAAATATCCTTTCAGGAGCTGACACTCCGGATACAGGACAAGTAAACTATCGTAAATCTATACGAGTCTCCTTTTTGGCACAAGAACCGATCATGGACCCTAATTTAACGGTTGAGGAAACTATTTTTGCGTCAGATAATGAAATATTACAAGTACTTGCCAATTACGAAAAGGCATTGCTAAACCCAGAAGACGCAGACGCCTATCAGAAAGCATTTGAGGCTATGGACCGTTTTCAGGCTTGGGATTTTGAAACCCAGTACAAACAGATACTATCAAAGCTGAAACTTGATGATTTACATACCAAAGTAGATAAACTATCGGGTGGACAAAAAAAGCGATTGGCTTTAGCCAATGCTCTTATTAACAAGCCTGATCTTTTGGTATTAGATGAACCTACCAACCATTTAGACCTTGAAATGATCGAATGGCTAGAGGAATTTTTCGCTAAAGAAAACATGACACTTTTTATGGTAACGCACGACCGTTATTTTCTAGAGCGTGTTTGTAATGAAATTATAGAACTAGAAAACGGAAAGTTATATCCGTATAAAGGAAACTACTCTTATTACTTAGAAAAAAAGGAGGCCCGTATAGAGCAAGAAGCAACGGAGCAACATAAAACAGAATTACTATTTAAAAAGGAATTGGATTGGATGAGAAGGCAACCAAAAGCCCGTACCACCAAATCTAAATCTAGAATAGATGATTTTGCTGTAATTAAGGATAAGGCAAGTCAACGTAGAAAGGACCATCAAGTACAGCTAGAATTAAATATGGAGCGTGTGGGAAGCAAAATTCTCGAGCTTCATAAAATATCTAAGTCCTATCCTAACAAACCTATTCTAGATAAATTCGAATATGTTTTTCAAAAAGGAGAACGAATAGGAATTATAGGTAAAAACGGTACAGGAAAATCTACCTTTTTAAATATACTTTGTGGACGCGACCAACCGGATAGTGGAAAAGTAATAGTAGGTGATACTATTAAATTTGGTTATTACACTCAAAAAGGTATTGAGATTAAAGAAGGTCAGAAGGTTATTGATGTTATTCGTGAATTCGGAGATTATATTCCTTTAATGAAAGGAAAACAAATATCGGCTCAGCAATTATTAGAACGATTTCTGTTCGATAGAAAAAAGCAGTACGATTTTGTAGATAAATTGAGTGGTGGTGAACGCAAGCGTCTTTACTTGTGTACCATACTTATACAAAATCCGAACTTCTTAATTCTTGATGAGCCTACCAACGATTTGGATATTGTAACGCTCAATGTATTAGAAAGTTTTCTGATGGATTTCCAAGGATGTCTTTTAGTAGTTTCGCATGACCGTTATTTCATGGATAAAATCGTAGATCACTTATTTGTGTTTAGAGGTGATGCAGTAGTGGAAGATTTCCCTGGCAACTATTCAGATTATAGAGCCTACGAAGACAGCCAAATTCAAGATAAAAGAGAACAAAAGGAAATTCAAAGTTCTACTAAGACCAGCTGGAAAGAGCCAGATTCCACACCTAAAATATCGTATGCAGACCAACAGGAGTATAAAAAACTAGAGCGTGAAATTCAGAAATTGGAAAAACAAAAAATAGTTCTCCAAGAGAAATTCACTGATGGTTCATTGGGTGGCGATGATATTAAAGCGCTGTCTATTGAATTAAAAGAACTAACCGATTTAATTGAAAGTAAAACTGAACGCTGGTTCGAGCTTTCAGCATTTATGGAGGATTAGACACGATTAAAACTTATTTTCATATTACATTTTACAACTTCAGAAAAGTAGAAGGGTGGTATTTATCATTCGTCTACAGTAAAATGCAACTCAACTCTATGTGGCAAATTATGTTTGTTCATACCCGTACTTTAGCAGAGAAAACAAATATCATGAAATCAATTATCCTTTTTAACTGTTCTTTTCTTCACTACTTTCTTAGCACAAGTGCAAGCAAACAAAGAGATTGTTTCTTTTACGGTTAAAACTGCACAAGTTGAAATAGTTCAAACAATTGAAACTTCAAATATTAATCTTTACAGTTACAATTCTAAGTTGCACCACTATCATTACTTTTGACAAAAATTGAAAAAGTAATTCGTGTTTCGTTTTATATCCTTTATTAATTTTCATTTTTCGGCAACCAATCAACATGGGGTTCATTCTCCATTTGTATATGATTATGTAACCAAATGTCTTTATAGAAGAAAGCAATTAAATCTTCCCATATCCTTAAAGATTCTTGTCAAAAGTCTTAATTACTTCAAATATCGTTCATTACATATTATAGGGAATGATGAAAACATTGAGGAAACCATCAAACAATATTGCCCACATGTCTCCTTTAATAAAAACGATGCCGATGTTTTATATGGAAACATCTCTGACCTTAACATTGGTTTAGAAGTTAATAATATACACAATGACTCCATGTTATTTTTAGACGGAATTCATAAAAACCCGAATAATCTTGAAAGCTGGGAAAAGCTGAAAGCATTAGAGCATGTTCGGGTAACTGTTGATTTATTTTACTGTGGGGTCATATTCTTTAGAAAAGAACAAGCAAAGGAACATTTTAAAATACGGATATAATCCAGTAATTTTAAACTAAAGTAATTTTTAATGAACAGTAATACCATATATATAATTCTAGGAGTTGTATTCGCTATATATTTAGCTATCCGTATAACCAGTAGAGGCAAGTCAAATGATCGGAAATCAAGAAAGTTCATGGGAGATTATGAGCGAAAAGAAAAAAAGGACAATTAAATCGAATAGAAAATTTTAATCCTTTTTAAATACAATTGAATCTACTTCATAATTTTCTTTAATTCACAGTATGAAAATATATACCAAAACAGGTGATGATGGTACAACAGGTCTTTTTGGTGGAACTCGAGTACCAAAGCATCACATTCGTATAGATAGCTATGGTACAGTAGATGAATTAAATTCTTGGCTAGGCCTTATTCGAGACCAAGATATTGACCAAAATAGCAAGCAGCAACTAATAACCATACAAGAACATTTATTTAGGGTCGGCGCCATTTTGGCTACAGACCCAGAAAAAGAAGTTCTAAAAAATGGTAAACAACGTTTAAAAATAACAAAAGTAGGTACTGAAGAAATCAACTTTTTAGAAATTTCCATAGACGAAATGGATAGTCAATTGCCACAAATGACTCATTTTATTTTACCTGGAGGACACACTACAGTGTCATACTGTCATATAGCGCGAACAGTTTGCAGAAGGGCAGAACGTATTTCAACATTATTATTTAAAAACGAACCTTTCGATAATAATGTACTTTCCTTTTTAAATAGGCTTTCAGATTACTTATTTGTATTGGCACGAAAATTGTCATATGATTTAAAGGCGAATGAAATTAAATGGGTACCTAAAAAAAAGGACTAATAAATTTCTATTTTATTCGTTATCAATTAATAATTGTAAATAAAATTGAGATTAAATTAAAATAAATCAATAATTTCTTGGCTATCTCAATTTAAAAATTACTTTTGCAAAAAATTAAAATTAAACAATTACTATGTATTGGACATTAGAATTAGCATCTTATTTAAGTGATGCACCTTGGCCGGCAAGTAAAGATGAGTTAATAGATTACTCCATCAGAACTGGAGCCCCTTTAGAAGTTGTAGAAAACTTACAATCTATGGAAGAAGAAGGTGGCGAGATATATGAATCAATCGAAGAGATTTGGCCTGACTATCCAACGGAAGAAGACTACCTCTGGAACGAGGACGAATATTAATATTCGATATCATAATAACTACTTAAAAGTCTCCTCGGAGGCTTTTTTTTTATGTAATTTTGGCAGGTATTTAGGTTAAACAGCTTAAAAAACAAGACTGGAATACCTTTTGCTAATTTACAGCGTCGGCCATATTTGTCGTCTCTATAATATTTTGAAAATCTCCTTACCTATTTTTAGGTTAAGTAAATTTCAATTCTAATAGTTTAAAATATATGAGTTTCATTAATTCCATCCTAAAGGCATTCGTTGGTGATAAGTCACAAAAAGATGTAAAGGAATTACAGCCTTTAGTAGATCAGATAAAGTCATTTGAATCGCAGCTTGAAAGCCTTAGCCATGATGAACTAAGGCAGAAAACCATAGAGTTTAAGAAGGTAATTCATGATTCTTACAAAGAGAAAACTGACCAAATAAAAACATTAGAAGAAGAGGTTAAGAACTCTACAGATATTGATAAGAACGAAGATATCTACACCGAAATTGATAAATTAAAGGAAGAGGCCTATGTCATTTCAGAAGAAACTTTAAATAAGTTACTTCCAGAAGCTTTTGCCGTAATAAAGGAAACTGCCAAACGTTTTGCTCATAATGAAACATTGAATGTGACAGCGTCAGAATATGACAGAACGTTGTCAGGTTCTAATGATTATATCACCTTAGAGGGCTCAAATGCCATTTGGAGAAATTCTTGGAACGCTGCTGGTAAAGAAGTGACCTGGGATATGATACATTACGATGTACAGCTTATTGGTGGTATTGCTATGCATCAAGGCAAAATTGCTGAAATGCATACTGGTGAAGGTAAAACTCTTGTAGCAACACTACCACTATACTTAAATGCACTAAGTGGAAACGGAGCTCACTTGGTAACTGTTAATGATTACCTAGCAAAAAGAGATAGTGCTTGGATGGCACCAATATTTCAATTTCATGGCCTTTCTGTTGATTGTATAGATCATCACCGACCAAATTCTGACGGTAGACGTGCAGCTTACAACGCAGATATTACGTATGGTACGAATAACGAATTTGGTTTCGATTACCTAAGGGATAATATGGCACACACACCAAAAGATTTGGTGCAACGCCCGCATAATTATGCCATTGTCGATGAGGTAGATTCTGTGTTGATAGATGATGCTCGTACACCTTTAATTATCTCTGGTCCTGTACCAGAAGGTGATCGTCATGAATTTAATGAGCTAAAACCTAAGGTTGGTGAAATTGTTCAAAAACAACGTCAACACTTAACAGGAATTTTAGCTGAAGCTAAAAAACTAATTGCAGAAGGCGATACAAAAGAGGGTGGTTTTCTTTTACTTCGTGTTTTCAGAGGTTTACCAAAGAATAAAGCACTAATCAAATTTTTGAGTGAAGAAGGAGTTAAACAACTACTTCAGAAAACCGAGAATTTTTATATGCAGGATAATAATAGGGAAATGCCTAAGGTAGATGAAGACCTATTATTCGTAATCGATGAAAAGAATAACCAGATTGAATTAACAGATAAAGGTGTTGATTATATTTCTGGAGAAGGAAACAGAGACTTCTTTGTAATGCCAGATATTGGTGGCGAAATCGCGAAGATTGAAAACCAAAATCTTGAAATTGAAAAAGAGGCCGAACTCAAAGAAGAGCTTTTTAAAGACTTTACCATTAAGAGTGAGCGTATTCATACCATGAGTCAATTATTAAAAGCATACACCCTCTTCGAAAAGGATACTGAGTATGTAGTAATGGACAATAAGGTAATGATCGTTGATGAGCAAACCGGTCGTATTATGGATGGCCGTAGATACTCAGACGGACTTCACCAAGCTATTGAAGCGAAGGAGAATGTAAAAATCGAAGCATTAACACAAACTTTTGCAACGGTAACATTACAAAACTATTTTAGAATGTATCGTAAGCTCTCTGGAATGACCGGTACTGCCGTTACAGAAGCCGGTGAATTCTGGGAAATATATAAATTGGATGTGATGGAGATTCCAACCAATAGACCAATTGCTAGAGATGATCGTAACGATTTAATTTACAAAACTAAAAGAGAAAAGTACAATGCAATTATTGAAGAGGTAACCAAAATAAGTAAATCTGGAAGACCAGTTCTTATTGGTACCACTTCTGTAGAAATATCAGAATTATTATCAAAACTATTAAGTGTTCGTAAAGTTCCACATAATGTATTGAACGCAAAGCTTCATAAAAAAGAGGCAGATGTTGTTGCCGAAGCAGGAAATGCAGGTATTGTTACCATAGCAACTAACATGGCAGGTCGTGGTACTGATATTAAATTATCTGAAGTAGTCAAAAAAGCTGGTGGTCTTGCCATTGTAGGTACAGAACGTCATGATTCTAGACGTGTAGACAGACAGTTACGCGGACGTTCTGGTCGGCAAGGTGATCCAGGAAGCTCTCAATTCTATGTTTCCCTAGAAGATAACCTTATGCGTTTGTTCGGCTCTGACAGGGTTGCTAAAATGATGGATAAGATGGGCTTAGAAGATGGTGAAGTTATACAACACAGTATGATGACAAAATCTATTGAACGTGCTCAGAAAAAAGTAGAGGAAAATAACTTTGGTGTACGTAAGCGTTTATTAGAATATGATGATGTTATGAACGCACAGCGTGAAGTAGTTTATAAAAGAAGGCGTCATGCATTACAAGGCGAGCGTTTAAAACTTGATATTGCCAACATGGTTTATGATACTTGTGAAGTTATCGTAGAAGGCAATAAAGCAGCAAGTGATTATAAAAATCTTGAGTTTGAACTGATTAAATATTTTTCAATAACATCACCTGTTACAGAAGCCGAATTCGGGACCATGGGTGCTCAAGAAATAACTGGTAAAATTTACAAAGCTGCTTACGATCATTATAATGATAAAATGGAACGTAATGCTGCATCTGCATTCCCAGTAATTAAAAAGGTACATGAAGACAATGCAAACAATTTTGAACGTATCGTAGTTCCATTTACAGACGGAATTAAAAGTTTAAATGTTGTAACCAATCTTCAGGAAGCATACGATACCAATGGTAAACAATTAATTACCGATTTTGAAAAGAATATTTCACTAGCTATAATTGATGATTCATGGAAAACGCATCTTCGTAAGATGGATGAGTTGAAACAATCAGTGCAATTAGCAGTTCACGAACAAAAAGACCCTTTATTAATTTATAAGTTCGAAGCATTTGAACTATTTAAGTCAATGATAGAGAAAGTGAACAAAGAAGTAATTTCATTCTTATTTAAAGGAGAATTACCATCTGAAAACACAAACGCTATTCAAGAGGAAAAGAATATTCAACGTTCGAAAGAAAATTTAAAAACAACTAAAGAGGAAATTCCTAATAGTGATGAAATGGCAGCTCAAAGTAGAGCCGTAGGTCAAACACAAGGACAGCGACCTGCCGTTACTGAAACTATTACAAGAGAACAACCTAAAATTGGTAGAAATGAACGTGTTACAATTAAAAATGTGATGAGTGGTGAAAGCAAAACTGTAAAGTATAAGCAGGCAGAACCTCTTCTTCAAGGTGGATCTTGGGTATTGACCCAAGATTAATAAAAAACTTTAATTTATTTAAAAAAGGCATCCCAATCTTGGGATGCCTTTTTTAATATCTCTTATTTTCATTTTTCATTCTCAACTTGTTAAATCAACTTACTAAAAATTTTTGGTCTTAAAAATTAGCTATATTTAGATAACCAATTTAAAATCAAACCAATGAATACCACCAGAAGAAAATTCATCAATTCTATAGGTATGCTTGCAGCTAGTTCTGCATTTCCTATTTCAACATTTGCTTTTAGTAAAACTTCAAAACTAAAAGTTGCGTTGGTTGGAACTGGTATACGAGGAACAACCTTTTGGGGAAAACGTTTGGTTGATGAATACGCAGAAATATTGGAATTCGTTGGGTTATCAGATATTAATTCAAGTCGCTTAAAATATGCCAAGAATTATATTGGAGCTGATTGCCCTCTTTTTACGGACTTTGAAGAGATGGTGAACATGACGAAACCAGATTTAATTATTGTTACTACCAAAGATTCAACCCACCATCAATATATAATTAAAGGATTGGAAATGGGTTGTGACGTATTAACAGAAAAACCATTGACAACAGATGAAACTAAATGTCAGGCAATTATTAACGCTGAAAAGAAATCAAATAAAAAATTAATTGTAGGATTTAATTATAGATGGAGCCCCTATGCTACTAAAATAAAAGAATTATTAGTAAATGAAACAATTGGGGATTTGGTATCCGTCGATTTCCATTGGTATTTGAATACCTATCATGGAGCTTCTTATTTTAGAAGATGGCATGGTGAGATGGAGAGTAGCGGATCTCTTTGGGTTCATAAATCCACCCATCATTTTGATCTTTTAAACTGGTGGATAAATTCTGAACCCAATCAAGTCTTCGCTTATGGTGATTTGGAATATTATGGTAAAAACGGGCCACAACGAGGACAAAATTGCCGTAGTTGCAATCATAAGGATACCTGTGAATTTTACTGGGATATTACTAAAGATGAATCATCAAAAAAATTATATGTAGATCACGAACATGAAGATGGTTATATAAGAGACAATTGCTTATTTAGGGAAAATATTGATATTTATGATAAAATGTCAGCCCAAGTAAAATACGCAGATAATACGGTATTAAATTACAGCTTAACTACCTATTCACCCTTCGAAGGGTGGCGCGTTGCTTTTAATGGTACAAAAGGAAGAATTGAAGCTTCACAAGACATTCCTTACCATTCAATAACCTCTGTTGATGAGGCGGAAAAACATGTTTTGGAAATGACTCAAAATAATAAGGAAGAATTAAACCACGAGTCGATTATTGTTCATAAACTTTGGGAAAAACATGAGGTAATAAATGTGTCCATAGAAAAAAGCGGTCATGGTGGTGGTGATAAAAGACTTCATGATAAAATATTCGTTAATCCTGAAATAGCTGACCCGTACGGGCGAACCGCAGGGGTTAGAGATGGGGCTATGTCCATTTTAATAGGCATTGGTGCCAGAAGAAGTATTGAATCTGGTAAGGCAATTAATATTGGAGATTTAACAGACCTCAAACCAAAGAAAGTTCGTAGCTAATACCAACTTTACATAATTATGTTATACTATAACAAAAAATACTAGCATAATGTTAAAAACATAATTAGATTTACAATACTTAATTAGTATGTTTTAAGTACATAAACAATATCTATGCCCGGATTTACCATTGACAAAGAGCGTCTTCAGGATAAAACCAAACTTTTTTTAAGGGTAAATTATACCACTAGCATAATATCCATTTTATTCGGAGCTTTATGTTATTTCCTATTAGCTATTACTGAAGTTGTTCCACTCACACTTTTAGCCTTTGGAGTGTTAAACTTTATGAACTTGCAATACTTTAAAGTTCATAAAAAGATTTTACCCACTTTTAATTTTTCATCTATAATTGGTCTTTTATCCTCGTTAATAGTGACTTTGTACAGCGGTGGTATTCATAGTCCTTTTATCTTCATGATTCCCTTAGTTGCATTTGGTGGCTTTATCAACAGTCGTAGATATGGCAAAATCTATTTGAACGTTATCATTGTTCTTATTATTCTAATTTTCACGCAAACCATACCTGAGTTAAATGTCACAGAAAATTTTGTTCCTGAAAGTTCAAATGCCGTTTTTAGTCTAGTTTCAGTTTTGTTTTCAATTTTTATTCTTGGAAACACATTTGGTAAAAGTTTATTAAAAACCTATAACGCCCTCTATACTTCAAAAAAGGTGATGGCTAATCAAGTTCTTGAAAAAGAAAATTTACTGAAAGAAGTCCATCATAGAGTTAAAAACAATTTACAAACCGTATCAAGTTTATTAAGTCTTCAATCACGAAATACGGAAAGTGGGCCAATGAAAAGTCTGCTAAAAGGAACACAAAATAGGGTAATAGCAATGGCCATGGTTCATGAAATGCTTTATATGCGAAAAGACATTAGCCATATTGAATACAAATCTTATGTTCAAGAGCTAAGTGAATATTTAATTCGCTCTATTAAAGGAATTGACAATAATGTAAATTTAATAATTGATATACCGGATATCAAATTAGGAATAGATACTGCTATTCCATTAGGTTTATTAATCAATGAATCATTAACTAATGCCCTTAAATATGGTATCGAAGGGGAAAAAGAAGGGGAAATCAATATTAAATTACAGAAGGATTCAGCAAAAGAAAATTGTTATATTCTTGAAATAGGAGATAATGGAATTGGTTTTCCTGATACAATCAATTATAAAAACACCAAATCATTGGGTTTAAAGCTTATTCATAATCTAACTCGTCAATTACGCGGAACAATTGAACGCGATGACTCCAAAAAAGGCACCAACTACATCATAAAATTCCAGGAAATTAAGCAACAATTATCCCCAGTTGTATAATTCAATGTGTTTTATAGTATATGGTTCATAATTTTATTGATAAAGTTGACACTTGACCTATGTCTTTACTATCACTTTAACTATATTTATTGAACTAAATTAAACCACCACCTTATGTTCAAACAAATAGTATTAGCTACGGTATTCAGTTTCGTAGGCTTACTAACAATTAATGCTCAATCTCTTGAAGGAGATGGCCCACACTCTCAATTAATAATTAGAGGCGTAATGCTTATTAATGGTAATGGTGCACCACCACAAGGCCCCATTGACATTGTTGTGGAAAACAATATTATTAAAGATGTTAAAGTAGTAGGATACCCAGGTGTTGCCATCGATAATTCTAAGCGACCACAACTAAAAGCAGGTGGCAAAGAATTAGATTGTACCGGTATGTACTTAATGCCCGGATTCATAGACATGCATACGCATATAGGTGGCGATGCGCAAGGTGCTGATCCAGATTATGTTTTTAAACTTTGGATGGCACATGGTGTAACCACTGTAAGAGAAGTTGCTGGGAGAGGTATTGATGTTACACTAGATTTAAAACGAAAAAGCGAAAGAAATGAAATTATTGCCCCACGTATAATTTCATATACCGCATTTGGGCAAACAAGTAAATCTTTTAATCCGTTGAACGATATTCCTATATCTACTCCGGATCAAGCTCGTGAATGGGTGCGTGCAAATGCAAAAAAAGGAGCAGATGGAATTAAATTTTTTGGTGCAGAACCAGCTATTATGGCAGCAGCACTAGATGAAAATAAAAAATTAGGACTAGGCTCTGCATGTCACCATGCACAAATGAGCGTTGCTAGATGGAATGTGCTTCACTCCGCCAGGGCTGGACTAACTTCAATGGAGCATTGGTATGGATTACCTGAAGCATTATTTGATGATCGTACAGTACAAGATTTTCCTCTTGACTATAACTATCAGAATGAGCAACATCGTTTTGAAAATGCCGGTAAATTATGGGCTCAGGCTGCTGAACCATACTCTGAACATTGGAATAATGTAATGAATGAACTATTGGCGTTAGATTTCACAATGGATCCGACATTTAACATATATGAAGCTAGTAGAGATTTACAGCGTGCTAGACGCGCCGAATGGCATGAAGACTACACATTGCCTTCTCTATGGGAATTCTATCAACCTAGCAAAGTTTCTCATGGTTCTTATTGGCATGATTGGGGTACAGAGCAGGAAGTTCAATGGAAAAAGAATTATAATCTTTGGATGACCTTTATTAATGAATATAAAAATAGAGGCGGTCGTGTAACAACTGGTTCCGATTCCGGATTTATATTCCAATTATATGGTTTTGCGTATATACGTGAACTAGAATTAATGCGTGAAGCAGGATTTCACCCTTTAGAAATAATACAATCTGCAACCTTAAATGGCGCAGAAGCGTTAGGATTGGATGACAAATTAGGTTCCGTTACAATCGGAAAATTAGCTGACTTCGTTGTTGTAGAAGAAAACCCTCTTCAAAATTTCAAAGTACTATACGGTACGGGAGCTGTAAAGCTTACCGATGATAATGAGGTGGTTCGTGTTGGTGGTGTAAAATATACTATTAAAGATGGAATCGTTTACGATTCTAAAGCTTTATTAGCTGACGTAAAACGACAAGTTGATGAAGCCAAGGCCAAGGATAATTATACGATAAAGCAGCCTGGCATTAAAAACTAAAACTTTCTTTTGTTAACTGGTACTTTAATTGCACGTAGTTGCTTTTTATTTTTTGGAGTAAAGTAAACAACTACAAGAACAATAAAAGCAGGTATTAAAAGTGTAAGTAACATCATAATTGAAAATTTAAAAGGTGCTTCATTGCACCTTTTCTAATAGAGCAAAGATTATGCCAACTTACCGTAACTCTTATGGGTAATGAATGCTAATTCTCTATTGACTCTAGAATTTTTATATCGATACAAACGGGTTATTTCAGTTTTAGTAGTGATTGTAAACGTTTTCTTATAGTCAGTACCATTAAGGCTATCAACCATAACAATACCCATTTCAATAGTGTTAACTTTATCATCTGATTGAGGGTTTTGTGCCATCGCAAATGCACCGGCGAAAATTATAATTAGTAAGGTGAATATTGCTTTCATATCTTAATGTTGAACAATATAAAGATACCAGTAGCCCAGCAATCAAGGCTCTTGCCCTCGCTGAACTGCACTAATTTTCGGCTAGTGTAGAATTCTATGATGTATCGATGAAAAGTATCGACGAATGGTTTTTGACCTAAAAACATCACACCGAGGTGGTATGTAGTTCGTCGATGTTTTTTAAATAACACTATTAGTATAGCATTAATAAAACCACCTTAAATAGTATGTAACAAATGCTATTTAATTGGATAGAATGTAGTTCCCTTGTACTATACAGTACATTACATGCAAAGTAGTCTGAAAATTATAGAAATTATTATTATTTGTTTCTACCTCTTTTTCCGTAATTCTTATCGCCACGAGTCTTTGGCTTAGAATATTTCTTTTTAATAATCCATTTATAAGAACCACCTTGATTTTCTTTTTTGTTCTTATCAGATTTATCATGAAAACTAGCTCCACGCTCGTCTTCATTTATATTCAAAGGATTTTCACGTTCCCTATGTTTAGGCTGTTCGTCGAAAGTAAGCTTAGTGGCTATTTCAACATTGCTTGGCAAGTCTAATAAATTAACTTTCTGCAACATCAAATCTTCAATGGCATCTTTTGCTTCTTCTTCATTTGGGGTAAATAACAAAATTGAGGTACCCTCTTTCTCTGCCCTACCCGTTCTACCGATACGGTGCATATAATTTTCAGGATAAATAGGGGTATCAAAATTGATGACATGAGAAATTTCCTGAAGATCAAGTCCACGTGCCATAACATCTGTAGTCACCAAAATACGGTTCTTCCCTTCATCAAATTGATTGATAGAACGCAATCTATAGTTTTGAGTCTTATTAGAATGTATGATACAAATCTCTTCACTAAAAAATTCTGCTAGCTCTTTGAACAACAAATCTGCACTTCGTTTACTAGAGACAAAAACCAAAACTTTATGGTATTCCTCCTCTTTCTGAAGAAGATTAACTAACAAATTTACTTTTGTATAAAAGTTAGGAGCAGCATACCCGAATTGAGTAATGTTCTCTAATGGAGTTCCACTTACTGCTATTGAAATTTTCTGTACTCCTGTAAAGAAATCGGTTATAAAAAGTTCAATATCATCGGTCATAGTGGCAGAGAACATAATATTCTGTCTTCTGACCGGTAACAATTCAAAAATATTAACCAGTTGAAATCTAAATCCTAGATCTAACATTACATCGACCTCATCAATAACAAGTTTCCTAACTGATTTTAATTGAACCGCTTTGGTTAAAATTAAATCATATAATCGTGCAGGTGTAGCCACCAAAATATCAGTACCTAAAGCCAACGCATCTTTTTGTCGTAGCATACTTTTACCACCAAATACTCCTAGGACACGTATACCTGAATACTTAGCCAGTTTTTCAGCTTCCTCCACAACTTGTACTACCAACTCACGAGTCGGTACAAGAATCACCACCTTTGGGTGAATCTCTTTAGAAAATGATAGCGTATTTAAAATAGGTAATAAATATGCAAAAGTCTTACCTGTACCTGTTTGGGCGATTCCAACGACATCACTACCACTCATAACAACAGGAAAAGCCTGCTCTTGAATAGGTGTAGTATTTTCAAAACCTAAATCATCTAAGGCTTTTTCCAAATTTCTAGAAATCTTTAAATCGGTAAACAAGGGCATAAGAATGACTTTTGTATTAAAAATGCAAAGCTATGTGGATTAGTTGACAATTCACGATAACTGAGACAATTATCGATTTTATCCTTATAATTCTATTTTTTGAACTATAAACTAATTTCAATATTGTAGTTGACAACAGGTTGAATGTTACTTTTCGTTTACTAAAATTGGTATTTGACGTTCAAGAATTTCCTAAATACATTTTCAATTTACCAAACACTTTGTTAATCCTATAACTCTCTAGCCGCTTTAAATTCACTACCGTCATACCATTTCGGAAAATAATTATCATTCGCTAATTTTAACCCGATGATATAAAATAATTGTAGGTCTAATTGCACCCCACTAAGTTCTGTTGTATCTGCATTGTACTCATCGGAAACTTGATGGTAATTATTAATATTATAATAGGTATTCAGTTCTTTTACCTCTTCAATACTTTTATCAAACCCTTCATAGGTACCACTTGCATATAATGCAGGAATTCCGATTTTAGCAAAATTAAAATGGTCGGATCTAAAGAAGTATCCTTTTTCAGCCTCTGGATCTGGTATAATGTACCTGTCTTGTTTGAGGGCTTCCTCTTTGGCATATTCATCCATTTCTGAATGTCCGTAACCAGTAATGGTCAAATCTTTCATTTTTCCCGGGCTAGCTAATGCATCCATATTAATATTTGCTACTGATTTTTTAGGGTCAAATATTGGGTTTTCTGCATAGTAAGCCGAACCCAACAACCCTTGTTCCTCTCCCGTAAGTGCAATAAAAACAATAGATCTCTTTGTTGCTTCACCTTTCTTTACAGCTTCTGCAATGGCCAATAACCCAGCTGTACCAGAAGCGTTATCTATAGCGCCATTGTAGATTGAATCTCCATCAATGGCTTTACCAACCCCTAAATGATCCCAATGTGCAGAATAAATAATGACTTCATCTTTCTTTTCTGTTCCAAGAATCATCGCTACCACATTTTTAGAAACGTCTTTTTTTATTTGGTTTTTAACCGAAACGGAAACATTCAAATCTAAAGGTGTCGGTTTAAAATCATTAGTTCTAGATAGGGTTTTATAATCTTGACCCTTCATAGTTGATGCATCGAACATTTTTTGAGTGCTCTCGCCACTAATCCAAGACTCTACTTTTAACATTGGCAACTCACTTGCAATGGTTAATCGAGCACCGGTCCAACTGGACTCTATAACATTCCAACCGTAAGAGGCGGGTTCAGTATCGTGAATTATAATTAATCCTGCAGCACCTTGTCGTGCAGCTTCCTCATATTTGTATGTCCAGCGGCCATAATACGTCATTTCATTCCCTTTGAATAGCGTTGAATCACCAGATTTAAATCCAGGGTCATTAATCAGAACTACAGCTGTTTTACCTTTCCAATCTATTCCCTCATAATCGTTCCAGTCATATTCAGGAGCTACAATACCATACCCTGCAAAAACAAGTTCTGAGTTGTTTAGACGAACCTCGGTAACAGCTTTATTTGTGGTGGCTACAAAATCTTTTAAGTAGTCTAATTTGATATTTTTGTTTTTTCCGGAGATTACCATATGTTCTGATGGCGTACCTGTTATTTCTACCATTGGTACATCTTGAAAATAACTATCACCGTTGCCAGGTGAAAGTCCTAGTATTTCAAATTCATCTTTTAAATAGTTTACTGTTAACGTTTCACCTTCGGTAAATGGTTTTCTTCCAAGAAACTCATCGGATGCTAGCCGCTCTATATGCTTGCCAATCGTCGTTTGATCAATTTCTATTACTGTTGTCGCAACCTCTTTTTTATCTGCACAGCTAACAAAAAAAATAATTCCTAAAAATTGTAGAAAGTTCTTCATATTTAAGATTTTGAATACGTGTTCGTTAAGGTATACAGATTACTAATAAATCGAACATAAATCGATATATAATTTGATTTTACCACAAACTATGAAAATAAAAAATAGTTCGTATTTAATTGCGATTAGAATCGAGTTGTACTTTTCTGTCTCTTGCTTTTTCAAGCAACAGATCTAATTCGGCTCTATCGTAATATTCACCATCATTTATAACGGCGTAAATATCTTGTGTAGCTTTTATATTTTCTAAAGGATTACTATTTAAAAGAATCAAATCTGCCTGCTTGTTTGGTTCAACAGTAGCCATAGTATTTAATGTTCCCATTAATTCTGCTCCGTTTATTGTAGCACATTGTAAAATCTGTAACGGCGTCAGACCTGCTTCTTGAAACAATACCAACTCTTCGTGAAGTGATTGCGCCGGATATACATACGTATTCAATGCAGCTGCATCACTACCTGCAAGTATTTTAATGCCAGCTTCTTGAAAATAGGGTAATTGTTTAGCTATTAACTGATAGCGGTCTTTTCTAGCTTGCTTATCGGCAGGTGAATCATTTGCCATTCTACCAATTCTCCATTCGTATTTTGATGTAAAACGATTCGTCAAATAGTTTAAAAACTCATCATTTTCATGATTATCTTCATCTAAATAAGCGAGTTGTTTACCCCTAATTAATGTTGGAGTAATCGCTACATTGGTTTGACCTAATTTTTGATAGGCCAAGTTTGCGAGATCTTGATTAAAACCTAAAGTATATAGTTCATTTGCACGCTCTTTGGTAATCTCGCCAGATTTTAATTTGGCTACAATTGTATGTTCATCGCTCCCTAATCGCAAGGCATAACTAGCATGCTCAATACTTGTAAAACCTTCATCAACCAATTCTTGAACCGTAAGGTCAATGGGTATATGGCCAGACACCATAAAACCCCTTTTCTTAGCTTCTTGAACACTCTTCAAAAATAATGGTCCCGGTAAGGTGTTCTCTGTAATTTTCACCAAATCAACTTTATAATCCTCAAGTTTATCAAGCATAGCGGACAATTCTTCTTCATTGGCAATTTCTAAATCTCCTTTCCATATAGAATTAATACCTTCTAATTTTCTACCTGCTGTGAAAATCTGAGGACCTAGGATCTTGTCTTGTTCTATCTCATCTCGCCAAGCAAGTACTTGTTCCCCTAGATCACTCGCCATATCGCGAACAGTAGTAACACCATACGCTACAAATATCGGTAGTAATGCCAAATTATCCTCTATTAAATCTTCACCTTCAATATGAACATGCATATCCCACAGACCCGGAATAATGAATTTATTGGTAGCGTCAAATTGATGATTAGTATCGACCGCTGATTTTAGAACTTCATAATCTCCGATAGATTTTATCATTCCACTGTCGATAAGTATAGCCTTGTCCTTTAAAATTTCCCCATTCTTGACATTGATAATATTTCCATTGTACACCAATATAGCATCGCTGGACAATTCAAAGGCAGACTTTATTTCTGAAGTACAGGATGAAACTAGTAACCCGAATATTAAAATTGAGGATAAGAATTTTCTTTTCATAGAAGAGATTTTGGTTTTGTTTAATTGGTCAGGATACTGTGTTTTACTCTAGTTTTCACCAAACACTTTCTTTCCTCCAATATACGTTTCTAAAACATGTGCATCTTTAATTTTATTGGGTTCAATGGTGAGTAAATCGTCGCTAAGAATAACAAAATCAGCCAATTTTCCTGATTCTAAAGTTCCTTTTATATTTTCATCGAATGAACTGTATGCTGCATTTTTAGTGTAAGCCACTAAAGCTTCTGCCACGGTAATTTTTTGTTCCGGAACCCAGCCATCAAGGTTTTTACCATCTGTAGTTTGACGAGTAACAGCTGCATAAACTCCATAAATTGGAGAGGCAGGTGCAACAGGCCAATCACTACTAAAAACTAACGTTGTATTTGCATCTAATAAAGATTTAAAAGCATAGGTAGTTTTAATACGTTCCTTACCAATAAGTTCTTCTGCCCAACGGCCATCATCAATTGCATGATAGGGTTGCACACTTGCAATAATGTTGAGTTTAGAAAATCGATTGATATCATCTTTAGCTAAATGTTGCGCATGCTCAATTCTAAATCGTCTGTCTATGTTACCATTTTCTTCAATAACCCGTTCGAAAGTGTTCAATATGGTATTATTCGCTCTATCACCAATGGCATGAACTGTTACTTGTAAGTTTTTGTTATCTGCATTTGAAATCCATTGATACAAACTATCTACATTAACTATAAATAGACCTTTATCTTCTAATTTATCTGAATAAGGCTCGTTGAATGCTGCGGTATGTGAACCTAAAGAGCCATCTACAAAACCTTTCAACAAGCCATTTTTCAACCATTTCGGATTATTAGTAGTGTTTGTTATTGAATTCCAGTTTTTTAAAGGATTGGCAGAATAAACTCTTATTTTTAAATTCTTAGCAGAATTCATAGTATTTAAAACTTCATAACCACCTAAACTATCGACATCATGAATAGACGTAACTCCTTGAGAAATTAAATAATCTTGAGCAGCATTTATCGCTTCTTCCTTTTGAACATAAGTAAGTGCTGGTATTTTATTCAAAACCAAATACATAGCCTCGCTTTTTAAAATTCCTGTAGGAGTGCCATCAGGGTTTTTAACAATTTCACCATTTTCTACATTGGCAGTAAACTTATCGATACCTGCAATTTTTAAAGCTGCTGAATTAGCTAAAATCATATGCCCATCCATTCTATAAATTGCAACAGGATTTTCACCGGTAAATTCATCTATCCATTCTTTTGTAGGGAGTTCTCCTCCCCAAAGTGTATGGTCCCAATTTCCTTCAACTATCCACTGGTCAGGTTTTATGTCTTTTGCGAATGATGCTATTCTATTAATGAACTCTTTTTTAGTGTTAGCATCTCTAAGTTGCACACTTAAAAGACTATTACCACCCATTAGTAAATGTACATGAGTATCAATAAAACCAGGTGTAATGAATTTATTTTGAACATCAATTACTTCTGTAGATTCCCCTTTAAACTTTTGAATATCTATTACTGAACCAATGGCCAGAATGGTATCCCCTTTAATAGCCATAGCTTCTGCTTTTGGGTTATCAGAATTTCCTGTCCAAATATTCGCATTGGTAATAATAAGGTCTGCTTTTATGCTATCAGTTTCACATGAAGTTAGAAGAATCGTAATTACAAAAGTAAAAATTAGTCTTTTTATCAAAATCATCCTTAAAGATAATGGGTAAATAATCTTCAGTTGAAAATTAAAAAAACAATTACCCTTTTATTTTCCTTCTTTTCTTAATACTTCCAATGGCGGACTATTTAAAACCCCTCTACTATTTAATAATCCTATAGAAAGTACTAAAAGAGTAATTCCTGGTAAGACCACTAAAAATGGCACCCATGATGGTATAAATGGTGTGTCAAAAATAAAATAGGCAAGTAAAAAGCTACTAACTAGCGAAAGAAGCACACCTACTCCGCTACCTAAGACGCCTAAAAACAGGTATTCCAAAGCATTTATTTTTAGAATCTGTTTACTTTGTGCCCCCAGTGTTCTCAACAATACACTTTCCCGTATACGTTGGTATTTGCTATTACGAACAGAACCTATCAATACAATAATACCAGTTAAAATACTGAAAAAAGCCATAAATGTAATCACCCATGATATCTTGTCCAAAATATTTTCAATGAGTGTCACCACCTGTCGTAAATCAATAATGGAGACATTAGGAAACTTTTTCACCAGTTCACGTTGCAAATTGGCTGAGGTTTTTTTGTCAGGTGCGTTTGTAGTCAATACATGAAACTGTGGCGCATTCTCTAATACTCCTTTTGGAAATACGATAGAAAAATTGAGCTGCATACGAGCCCAATCTACTTGTCGAATATTACCGACTACGGTGGTCATCAATTTACCTTGAACATTAAATAGAATTGTATCCCCTAAAGTTACAAGAGCATCGTTAGCTACATTATCTGCCAAAGAAATCGGTATAACCTCAGCATTAGGGTCTACTCTAGGTATCCACTCCCCTTCTAATAACTTCTCAGACCCAATCATGGTGTCTCTATAGGTAGCTCTAAACTCGTGGCTTAAAATCCATTTATTCACCCGTGTGGTACTATCTAATCGAATATCGTTAACACTACTATCTTTTATGCGTTCCATTCGCATAGTTACGATTGGAATATTATCAATTACAGTTAATCCATTTGGTGTAATCGTATTGGCTACTGCTTCTCGCTGTTCGGTCTGTACGTCAAAAAGTATCAAATTCGGACTTTCAGCACTTGATTCGAAAGACGTTTTAGCAAGTAAAAAATCTTTTGTAAAGTATAACGTACTTATTAGAAAAGTTCCGATTCCTATTGCCAATATCAATACCACCGTTTGGTTATTAGGGCGATATAAATTCAATAAACTTTGTCGTGCTGCAAAGCTCCATGATTTAGGAAAATATCGTTTTATCAATCGCATAAATAGAATGGACACTCCAGCCAAAATGGAAAAGGTCACTAAGATACCAGCAACAAAACTTGCGGCAAATGACCATCTACCCAAGAGCCAATAGGCAAAAAGAAACACGAAAAGTACAATGGCTACCACCACCCAAATCTGATATGGACGCGATTTTTTGCTGGTATCTTCCTGTACACGCAAAACTTGCAAAGGTGAAACGAACCACGTATTAATCAATGGAGAAAGTGCAAACAAAACTGACATGCACACCCCTAATAGCAAGCCCACAAAAATTGATTGATACGAAGTAGATATCTCTACTTGAAACGGCAGAAATTCTTGTAGGATTAATGGAAAAGATTGCTGTAAAATTAGACCTATAATAGTGCCAATTAAGCCACCCAACAATCCCATACCCGCAATTTGAAGCAAATAGATTAAAAAAGTCTGCTTACGGGTCGCTCCTAAACATTTGAGAACGGCGACAGATTTTAATTTCTCTTTAATATAAATATGAACAGAGCTAGCGATACCAACGCACCCTAACAGAAGTGCTATAAATGCTACAAGATTTAAAAATCGACCAACATTTTCATACCGTCGCCCTAGTCGCTGACTGGTATCTGTATGAGTATCTAAATCCGCATTTTCGGCATCTAACAAAGGATCAACCTTCTTGTTAAGTGCCTTTAAATCTATATTGGGGTTTTTAAAATAATAATTATACCCTAAGCGGCTTCCCCTTTGCAGTAGTCCGCTTTCTTCCATGAATCGAAACGGCACTATAATAGGTGGTGCTGCCGTAGCACCAATTCCTGTACTACCAGGTGCGGTTATTAATGAACCAATAATTGGAAACGTAATCGTGCCTAATTTTACACTATCGCCTGGTTTAAGGTTGTATTGTAACATAGCAGTGGCATCGACCAAAGCTCCACCCTTTTCTTGGTATTCTTGGGCGGCACTTGCTGGCTCAGTTTCTAATTCCCCATAAAAAGGAAAACCACCTTCAATACCACGTACCTGAACTAGTTTTGTGGCTCCATTTTTTGTAAAAGCCGCCATAGAAGCAAAATTAACTTCTCTAGCATCTGCTCCACCAAGGGAGTCCATCAACTGAGTTACGCGCTCATTTGCAGGCTGATTACTATCGATGAGAAAATCGGCTCCCATAAGGGCTTTTGACTGTAGACCGATGTTATCTTTAAGGTTGTCACTAAAAGACTGTATAGAAACAACTGCAGCGATACCCAAAATAATGGAAGCCATAAACAAGAGTAAGCGCTTACCACTTGCCTTGCCATCGCGCCAAGCCATTTTCATTAACCAATTAAAGTCTGCTTTTGAAGTTCGTGTTGGTTTACTCAAGATATTGTAGAGGTTTCATTGGTTACTATTTTACCACCTTTTAGTCGCAACACATGTTGGTTCAGTTTAGCCAGTTCTAAATCATGGGTTACAATAACCAGAGTAGTTCCCATTTCCGTATTTAAATCGAAAAGTAATTTTATCACCTTTTCTCCAGTTTCTTCATCTAAATTGCCAGTTGGCTCATCAGCAAAAAGTATAGAAGGCTTGTTAGAAAATGCTCTTGCCAATGCTACACGCTGTTGTTCCCCACCCGATAGTTGAGAAGGATAGTGATCGTGTCGATCTCCTAGACCAACTTTTATCAATAGTTCCATGGCGTCATTTGCAGCATTTGGTGCTCCCTGTAATTCTAAAGGAACACTTACATTCTCTAATGCAGTCAAAGTTGATAGTAATTGAAAATCTTGAAAAATAAATCCGACTTTCTCGTTTCTTAAAAGGGCACGCTGGTCTTCGTTTAACTCACATAATTCTTCACCGCATAGTTCTATAACACCTTCATCAATTTCATCCAATCCGGCACATAAACCTAATAAAGTTGTTTTCCCACTACCGGAAGGGCCTACGATTGCAAAAGTATCGCCCTCTTCTATCGAAAATGAAATATCATCTAATATCGTCAAATTTTTAGATCCACTCGTATACGTTTTCCTTAGGTTACGTACGTTTAATATCTTTGCCATAAATCATTTTACTTCAAGCTGACAAAATAAGCAAATGATTTTGAATCTAATAAGCTAAGACTATGTTGAAAGTATTAAAGTTTCGTTATTTTTTATGGGCACTCGTGTTTATTGGATGTGGAGAAAGTCCAGAAAAAAAACAATCTGATGGCGCTACAAAAGAAGTTAGTGCTACCGAAAATGAGGTTATTGATACCAGCCAGAAGGTTATCTTGTTTTATGGTAATAGTCTTACAGCCGCTTATGGCTTAGATACCAAAGAAGGATTCCCAAATAGAATTCAGCAGCGTTTAGACTCTTTAGGATTGGAATATAAGGTCATTAATTCCGGATTAAGCGGAGAAACAACATCTGGGGGTTTAAATAGACTTGATTGGGTACTGAACCAACCTGTAGATATTTTTGTTTTAGAATTGGGTGCTAATGACGGACTAAGAGGAATACCCATTTCTGAATCGATGAACAATCTTCAAGCAATGATAGATATGGTTAAGGGTAAAAACCCTGAAACTATACTAATTTTAGCCGGTATGCAGATACCACCAAACATGGGTGCAGATTATACTTCTCAATTTATGGCTATGTATCCAGCATTGGCTGAGTCTAATGAAATTTTGTTAATACCATTTTTATTGGAAGGTGTTGCAGGTATACCTGAATTGAATTTAGAGGATGGCATTCACCCAACCGCAGAGGGGCAAAAAATAGTAACTAATAATATCTGGAATATTTTGGAATCGGTGGTACTACCAAAAACTGGTGCTGAGGTAACCACAGGTCTTGAAGTTGATGAAATGAATTAAGCAAATAGTGTTTTTAAAGTTGTAGGTTTAAATTTTAAAGCTTGTTTAATTCTAGCATTTTTAACTTTAAAAAACCTTGCAGCTGTTTGGTAACCCTGAGTATTAATTTCAGATTGGTCTATTATATATGCCATAGGCATTACAATAGTCTGCACTTTGGTAACGGGTAATTTATCTTGAGCTTGGGACTTGGTTCCCAAACAGACAACAAGGAATAAGAAAATAATTGTACGCATAATAAGTAGGTAAATTTGGTTTGTAGATAACCCCCTTATTGTAAGTAAACGTATTTCGAATTCGACAAAATGCTCAATTTTTACGATGAAAGTATATGTTTTCGATGTATTACCTATTTTTGTAGTCCTTTTTC
>RCMY010000435.1_pt1 | contig 39102 bp, 47 predicted proteins | sample 2041341 | NCBI WGS metagenome assembly RCMY01 (sample SAMN09708234, study PRJNA481090) | Marine sediment metagenome, whole genome shotgun sequencing project. | reverse complement strand
CGACGAGACCGGGCCCCGACACTTCGACGCTCGGGGTGATCGCTTCGAGCGCAGCGGCCACCGGCTCGAAGAGGCGAGCTTCGCGGTCGATGTCTCGTTCGAGCACCCCAAGGTCGGGGCAACGACCCTGGGCATCGCGGCGACGCTGCCCGACGGCCACCCCTTCGGTCCGCGCCGCTGCGGTACAGGCCACCACCCGATTGGCGACGAACACCGCCGCCGGCTCGTCGGGGGCCACACCCCAGGCGACGACCGGCCAGTCGGGGCACCACACCACCATCATGCGCGTGACGTGACCACTCATGCCGGGCCTACTGTTGTCGGGAGAACGACAGGACCGGGGCCAAGTCGGCGACCGGGCCGGCGCTGGCGATTCGGCCGTCGGGACCGGGGAGGGCGACCGACACCGCCCGAGCATGGGCATGGGCCCGGCGACCGCCACTCTTGACGGTGACCGTGCGTTCGCGCAGGTGTCCGTACCCCCACCCCAGGCCGTCCCAGACCGGGGTGTCGCTCGCCTCGAGCACGACATCGGCGGTTTCTGGCCACCCGGCACCACCGTCGAGGTGGAACAGCACCGAGGCCTGCTCTCGGGCCCGAGCGACGAGACGACGGGCGTCTCGCCGTCCGATGCCGGTGGTCGGGGCGACGGCGACGATGTCGACCGCCTCGAGCAGGGATGCGACCACGGTGGCCCACTGCCCCGCCCCGGGCGTGTCGACCACGAGCACCCGGTCGAGCCGGACACCGAGCTCGCCTGCGGCCACCAGGCTGAGATCGGGAAGGCCGACGATGGCCAGCCAGCCCTCGTCGTCGAGGGCCTCGGCCCACATGGCCATGGCCAACGACCATGAACCCGGCCCCTTCACCACCACATCACTGCCGCGAGGCAGTCCTCCCCATGGGAACAGCGGCGACAGCGCCTCGGGGACCGGCACCGTGCGTTGACCCGCCAGAGTGACCGGTTTGATCTTGGCCAGAATGTCGGGATCGAGCTCTGGCCGTGGCGCTCGGGAGTCGATCGACTGTCGGGACTCGATCGACTGTCGGGACTCGATCGACTGTCGGGAGAGTGCAAGACCGGCCATCGCGCCAGTATCGAACACTTGTTCGCTTTTCACAACCTGTCGGGTCAGGCTGTCGGGTCAGATCGACAGGAACGAGACGCCTCGGTTGGTGAAGGTCCGTTCGAGACGATCGAGATGGTCGTCGTCGGCGGCCACGCCCACCACGGCGCCACCCGAGCCGGCAAAGGTGGCCGGAGCGTCGAGCTCCTCGGCGATGTCGACCAGGGCGATCTGCTGCTCGGGGAGCGGGCCGAGGCGACGGCGCAGATCCATGTTGTGGCCGACCAGTTCGCCGAAGCGATCATGGTTGCGCCAGCGAAGCGCCGCTCGGCCTTCGACCACCAGCGACGCCAGTTCTCGCATCGTGGTGCGGACGATGGCGTCTCCGGCGTCGAACCGAGCTCGGAGGGTGCCGTGATAGGAACCACTCGGTTCGGCCGATGCCGGGAGGTACGCGAGGAACAGAGGCGGGAGCAACGAGGGGTCGATCCGCTCGTAGGTGCCGTGGGCGACGCCGAAACGTGGTTCGGTGACCATCTGACCGAAGTCCATGGCGATCAACCCGCCGTGGGTCTGCACCACTCGGTCTTGTAGTCCGGCGGTGATCCCGAGTTGTTCGGTCTCGGCCCGCAGCGCCAATGAGGCCAGGACCTCGTCGGGAACGATCAGGCCGGTGTACTCCATGAGGCACCGCATGGTTGCCACCACCAGCGCCGACGACCCGGCGAGACCGACCTGGCGAGGGATGGTCGTCTCGTAGGACAGCTCGAAGTCTTCGGGTTGGCGGACGATGTGGCCGCTCGAGGAGAGCCCGTCGGCCTGCATCCCGTTCGCCTGGAGCCCACGGACGACGTCGACGAAGGTCCGGACGGCCGCCGCCATCACCTGGGTGCCGGTGCCATAGCCGAATCGGTCGATCCGATCGGCCATCTCGGCGCTCGAGCTCCACGACGGCTGGTCGTCGGCGCTCGGCACCATCGTGATGCCACGATGGACCTCACCAGACCCCGACGCCGAGGGTGATCCGGCCGGAGTCAGCGTGACGGTTGCCGAGAACGCGTCGACGGCGAACCCCAGAGTCCGACCGCCATACCCGTCGGAGGGATTGCCGAGCAGACCGACCCGAGCCGGTGCTGACGCACTGATGGCGACAGGGCCGCTCAACTCAGACGTTGAACGATTCCTCGGTGGGGACTTCGACACCCGGGAGGTAGTAGGTGTAGAGGTCTCGGATCACGGCGTCGAGTCCGTCGGCGGTGCCGCCGGCTGCGAGCACGACCGTGATGGTCTGGGCGTAGACGTGGACCTCGGACACCTGTGCGGTCTCGAACAGCATGCGAGCAAGCTCGTCTGGTGGGCGGTGACCGAGGATCTCTTGATCGTGGTAATACCGCTCATGGCCCATGCCGGTGAAGGAACGGTTGGTTTCAAAACGCACGATGCCGTGACGGCTCGAGGCTTTTTGGATCACACTCACTGGTTCACCCATAGCGGGGCGAGCGTACCAACTCTGGACCGGGTTGCCGAACTCAGACCAGTTCGTGGGCGACGAGACGCCGACGTTGACCGTCCAGGACCCAGGCGCTGACGGCGATCGTGCCGAGTGCCAAGACGGTGTGAACGGCCTTGAAACCGAAGCTGTGATCGTTGAACAGGGTGTTGACGCCTCGAACGGCCCACCAGACGCTGCCGAAGACGGCAAGCCCCAGGCTCAGTCGCTTCGCCAGCGTCTGGAGCGGCGGCTGATCCTTGGCCAGGCTCAGACCGATCAGGGCGATCGCCACGACCACGAAGATCACCGAGATCCCCAGCTGCCAGGTCTTGCTCCAACCGGCGAGCTCGGCGTCGGCGAGCACGTTGCGAACCCGGGTGAACCACAGCAGAAGGGTCCAGGCCCCCAGGGCGAGTCCAGGCACATAGAAACGATTCATCCGAAATCCTCCGGGTCGATCGAACAGTCGGCGAGCAGGGTTTGGAAGTCGGTGAGCGCCTCGCCTTCGAGCGATTCACCAAGCAGTACCGCAGCAGCGTCGTCGCCGAGACCGGCGACCAGACAGTCTGCCTGATCTGGCGACAGGCCGACGCTCTCGATCAACTGTTGGGTGATCGTGTCGGCATCGATCGCGGCCACCGGGTTCTCGTCGGCGCCGTCGGGAGTCGCCAGGAGTTCGTTGAGCTCGGCTGCGGTGAACGGCTGAGGAGCATCGACATCGGGGCGCCCCGCTCGCAAACCGCATTCGGTGGCGAGGTAGGCATCGAGCCGGTCGGTGGCTTCGCTCGCCTCCTGGTCGGAATAATTCGAGACGAGCAGGGCATCGAGCTGATAGTCGTTGGCGGCGAGTTCGGCATCGAGTGCCTCGTATCCCGCGATCACGTCGTCGATCTCGGGCTTGATGTCTTGCGGCGCCTTGTCGCCGAGCACGCGGAGCTGGTCGAGCGCGACCTCGATGAAGGCCGGGGCCTTGGTCGGGTCGGCGAGGTCGACCGCAACCTCGTTCTGGAACGTCTGGAGCGCCTGTGCCTGTTCGCAGAACGTGCGTCCCTCAGCGGCGGCCTCGACCGTTCCGAGCGCATCATCACTTCCGTCAGATGAACAGGCGGCAGCTGTGATGGCGAGGGTGAGCGTGAGGGCTGCGACGACAAGCGCCAGTCGGGGCAGGGGGCGTTTCATCAGAACAACTCGATCTGGCCGCCGGGCCGGAGACGGTGACAGGCGGTCCAGGGAAGCGAATCCATGAAGGCCCACGAGCGCCGATGGATCGCGGTGGGGCCGTACCCGCTCAGCGCGATGCGATGCTTCGGGCACGGGTAGCCCTTGTTGTTGTCGAAGTTGTAGGCCGGGTAGTGCTCGGCGGCTTCGCGCATCATCCGGTCTCGTGTGACCTTCGCCAAGATCGACGCCGCGGCGACCGACACGCACTTCGCATCGGCCTTCACCATCATCGTGGTGTTGCGGTGCCCGACGAAGTCCCACTTGCCGTCGAGGATCACGGCGTCGGCCTCGATGCCGAGATCGGCGATGGCACGTGTGGCCGCCAGCTTCTGGGCAGCCGACATCCCGAGCTCATCACACTCTTCGAAGCTGGCGTGACCGACCGCCCAGGCCTCGGCCCAGTCGGTGATGCGATCGAAGAGACCTTCGCGCTCGGCTTCGGTGAGCTGTTTGGAATCTCGCAGCTTGTAGATGCGCCGGTCGTGGGGAGGCACGACCGCACCGATGGTGAGCGGCCCGGCCCAGGCGCCACGGCCGACCTCGTCGATCCCGACCACGGTCTGATGCCCCTTCGCCCACAGCCCGCGCTCTTCCGACAGGCCGGGAGCCTGTGCTTTGAGCGCCTTGCGGAGTTTCGGAACGGTGGCGGCGACCATCGTCGATGAAGGTAGCAGCGAGGGTCGGTTCACAAGCCGCGCTCCCCGCTCCTGCCGACCATCCCCAATCGAGAATCAATCGAGGAGAGCTTCGAAGTCGGCGGCGAGCTGGGGCCGAGCGGCGGCGACATCGCTCAACGCCGTCGGGCAGACATCGGGGCAGTTCATGTACCCGAAGTAGAGGACCACCACCTGGCCCTCGAACATGGCCAGATCGGCGGGTCGACCATCGGAGAGGGTGAGACCTTCGAGCCGTGGCGCATCTTCGGTCCCCTGGAGGATCGACCCGGCATAGAGGCGCTGTTGGAAGCGGTACTCGCCCCTGAGTCTGTTCACCGGGGCCCGAACTTGCTCCGGCAACCTCCGGGCGGGCACCCTGTGGCCCGATGAGCCACGACCCACAGCCCGACCCCGTCCTTGCTGCGAGTCGAGCCAACGCCGCCGCCCAACTCCGACGTCTTCACCACGGCCTCGTCGGCCGAGAGCACGACCCCGAGGCGCTCGACGCGATGGCCGAGCAGTGGAAGCTCGCGGCGGACCGCATGGAGGCAAGCGATCGGCGCGTCCGAGCGCCGTGGACGGGCCGTGACCCGAAGGACATCCCCGACGACGGCTCGACCTTCACCCTCGACTTCGACCGCCCGGTCTCGGGCCCGGGCAATCCGTGGAGTCTGCCAACACCGATCATTCGCGACGGTCATCGGGCAACGACCACCGTGGTGATCGAATCCGGGTACGAGGGGGCGCCGGGCCGCAGTCACGGCGGCATGATCGCCGCGATCTACGACGACCTGGCCGGCTACAACCTCGTGCTCGAAGCCGTGTTGGCGTTCACCGGGTGGATCCGCATCGACTACAAGGCGGCCACACCATTGCACGTCCCGCTCACGTTCTCCACCTGGGTGGCGTCGACCGAGGGGCGCAAGATGCAGATCGTCGGCGAGTGCCGCACCGAAGACGGCACCCTGCTGACGACCTGTGACTCGCTGTTCATCAAGGTCGATCCAGTCATGCAAGTCGACCCTGTCTGATCAGTCGATCGTCTGCTTCCAGCCGTTGCGGTAGGTGATCTCGCGAGCGGGGCGACGGGGAGCGGGGCTGAAGGTGTCGCCGGTGTAGTGGGCGACCGGCAGGAGCGCCACCTGGGTCACGGTCTCGGGAATGCCGAGCATCTTGGCGACCTCGGCCTCATGGGCCAGGTGGAACGTGGTCCAGGTCGATCCGAGCCCACGCGAGCGGGCGGCGAGCTGGAAGCTCCACACGCCGGGCACGACCGAACCGAAGTAGCCGGCCGCCTGGCTCGGGTCTGGACGGTCGAGCCGCATGGCGAGCACGAGGAAGGGGACCTCGGCCAGATGGTCGACGAGGAACTCGCTGGACTCGATCACGCGTTCCTGGCGGCTGCCAGGCGTGACGGCCTCGGCATTGGCCCGGAGGTACGGTCCGCCGACCTTGGCGTAGATCTCGCCGATCTTCGCCTTGAGCTCGGGATCGTCGATGATCATCCAACGGTTGCGCTCGAGGTTGCCACCCATGGGAGCGGCCTGAGCGATGTCGATGCAGTCGAGCACGAGTTCGATGTCGACGGGCCGCTCGAGGTCGAGGCGTTTGCGAACCTGCTTGGTGGTGGTCAGCAGGCGATCGGTCTGGGAGAGGTCGAATTCGGTCATGCGCCATCCTCGATCAGACGAGCGAGCGTCGCAAGAAGGAGCTCGACGTTGCGCATGCGAGCGGTGTGGCCCATGCAGCCGACCCGCCACATCTTGCCGGCGTAGGCACCAAGCCCGCCGCCGACCTCGATGCCGTAGTCGGCCAGCAGACGACCGCGGATCGCTGCTTCGTCGACGCCGTCGGGGATGTGAACGGTGGTGAGCTCCGGGAGACGATGGCCAACGGCCGCGAACAGTTCGAAGCCGAGGTCGACGAGTCCTTCCTGGAGCCGTGCACCACAGGCAGCGTGGCGGGCCCAGGCGTTCTCGAGTCCCTCGTCGAGCACGGCACCGAGGCCGGCATGGAGCCCGAAGATCATCGAGATCGGTGCGGTGTGGTGATACGAACGGCCACCCTCGCCGTCGACATATGCCGAGATCAGCGACAGGTCGAGGTACCAGCTCTGCGGCTTGGCGACCAGGCGCTCACGGGCCCGATCGGAGACGGTCACCGGTGACAGTCCTGGCGGGACACCCAGACATTTCTGGGTTCCCGAGTACGCGAGGTCGACGCCCCAGGCATCGACCTCGACGGGGATACCGCCGACGCTCGTGACCGCGTCCATCAGCAACAGGGCATCGCCCTTGTTCTGTCCCAGCCATTCGAGATCGCTGCGAACGCCGGTGGAGGTCTCGGCGTGCACCATGCCGATCACCTTCGGATTCGGGTGGGCGGCGAGCAGCTGCTCCGGGTCGATGGGTTGTCCCCACTCGACGTCGACTCGCACGACCTCGGCGCCGGTGCGGGAGGCGACCTCGCACATACGTCCACCGAAGACACCGTTCACACCGATCACGGCGACGTCACCGGGGCCGAGCGTGTTGACGAGACAGATCTCCATGCCGGCCGAGCCGGTACCGCTCACCGGGAAGGTGAGCTTGTTCTCGGTGCCGAAGACCGTTCGGAGTCGATCATTGGTCTCGTCGAGCAGCTCGAGGAATTCGGGATCGAGGTGACCGAGCATGGGACGCCCCAGCGCCTGGAGCACCTCGGGGTACGGGTTACATGGCCCCGGGCCCATCAAGATGCGATCGCTGAACGGCTTGCGCGATGTTGCTGAAGCGGACACGGTGTTCCTCACTGCGTTGGGTGCTGCCTTGGTTTGGTCAGGCTGCTGGTTTGGTCAGGCTGCTGGGATTCTGCTGGCTGGTCCAGTGAAGGGGCAGCCGATGCGAGGCGCAAGTCGCCGCCTCGCATCTACTCGAGCGTGACCGGCTCAGGAGAAGCTGTCGCCCTCGTTCGGGACCGGCGGCAGTTCGTCGGCTGCTCCTGACAACAGGGTTTCGCCTCTGGGTTCGGTGGTGGTCCATGTCGGGTCGAGGCCGGGACAGCTCAGGGTCACCGGCGCGGCTGTCGAACCCGTGGTCTCGAGATCCCACAGGAGTGCCGGGCGGGCCCCGTGCCAGCGAATGGCGAACGACAGCGGACCGGCGACGGTGGCGGCCCGGTGGACTTCGACGTTGCCGCCACGCCACGCCGTCGGGAACGTCGCCAGCATGGCGAGGTCGCCCGTCGAGTCGTCGATCAGCTGACGGCGGGCGCCGAGCCAGAACCGCGCCGCTGGATCGATCTCGTCGTGGCCCCAGCTGCCGGTCGAGGCCGCTCGTTCCGACAGTGCCGTGAGCTGAGCCAGATCGGCGGGGATGTCGTCAGGTGTGAGTCCGGCGGGGATCGATCGGGCGACCTCGCCTGCCGCCTCGAGTTGGCCGACCAATCGCAACAACAGGGCCAGTCCGCCCAGGGCCTCGGCCGCGGCGGGTCGGTCGCCCGACCGCTCGACCAGATGGGTGATCTGCATGAGCGGTTCGAGCAGGCTCTCGGCCGCATCGGTGTCGCCGATCATCGCCGCCGCACGTGCTGCGCCGGCCACGACGGCCGACGCCGACAGCGGTGGATGTTCGAGACGGACCGGGAAACTCGCCGAGAGTTCGGCGAGCGCGTAGGAACACTCACGGGCCGAGCCGCTCACGGCCAGCGCTTCGAGGAGTCGTCCGGCCCCGGGCTCGAGCGCGACGACCTGCTGCGGCAGATCGACCGATCCACCCAGCACGCGAACCCGAGCGGCGTCGGCCCGTTCGCCGAGACCATCGTCGGGGAACGAGAATCGGCCACCTGGTTCGAGCAACGTGGCCCAGCCGCTCTGCACCTTGTCGATCTCGGGCAGATACTGCGGTACGGCACCCTCTGGGCCGGGGATCACGAACCGCAGCGTCGCGGTGTGTGGCAGCGGGTAGAGGACGACGAGATTCGCGTTCGCACCGCTCGCCGTCGTCGGGCCGGTCAGGGCGTTACCTGCGACCAGGCGAGCGAACAGATCGGTGTCGGCATCGGCCTGGGCCTCGTTGGGCCGCCTCGGCAACGACACGGCGACCGATCCGTCGACCATGATCGACTGGCCGTCGAGCATGACGGACTGGGATTCGACGGGGGTGCCGTCGAGGGCATAGGGCCGGATGGCGATGGCGAGCGCAACCGGAACCGGCGAGGCATTGTTGACCTCGATCACCGTGGCCGAACCCTTCGGGCTCGACACGGCGTAGCAGCGGTGGATTGCGTCGCCCGAGGGGATGCGCATGGACGTCTCGATGACCGGTCCAGGACCGAGCCTGCGCTGGCGGATCGTGGTCTCCTTCGAGGGGAAGTACCAGCGGTCGTCACCGCCGATCCACCAGTCGATCACGTATCCCGCCTCGGCCGGGGCGAATCCAGCCGACTGGTCGAGTGCTCCCGGGGCCAGATCGTCGAGGATCCGCACCTCGGTGTAGCCGGTGTCGGCCGGACGTTCGATGGCCCGCGGGCCGACGGATCGGACCGAACGGGGCGGGAGTGCGACCGGCGTGGGCGCTGCGTTGTCAGTGGGCTCGGGAGAGAGTGGCTCGGACACGCCGAACACCCTACGGCCGAACGCACGATGGCCGAACGGTGGGTGGACTAGCTCGTGGGGCGGGCTTGCCGACCGCCTTCATGGCCGACGCGGCCCTTCATCAGGTGCTCGCCGGCAACGTTCGACGCTCGTCCCTGCCAACACACCTGGTAGACGCTGTGAGCGATCGGCAGTCGGACCTTGTATTCCAGGGCGAGTTCGTGCACGACCTTCGAGGCCTTCACTCCCTCGGCGACCTGATCCATCTCGGCCAGGATCTCTTGGAGCGGCTGGCCTCGGCCGAGCTGGCGGCCGACATAGGAGTTACGGCTCTGCTCAGACATGCACGTGGCGATGAGGTCGCCCATGCCGGCGAGCCCGGCGAGCGTCATCGCCTCGCCTCCCATCGCGGTGCCGAGCTCGATCAGCTCGGCCAGTCCCCGGGTGATGAGCGCGGCCCGGCTGTTGTTGCCGAGCCCGCGTCCTTCGGCCGAGCCGACCGCGACCGCGTAGACGTTCTTCAGTGCGCCGCCGAGCTCGGCTCCGACCACATCGTGGTTCAAGAAGACACGAAAGCTGTCGGTGGTGAAGAGCAACTGCAGTCGCTCGGCGATGTGGAACTCGGTCATGGCGATCACTGCCGCTGCCGGCTGGCCGATGAGGATCTCCTTGGCCAGGTTGGGGCCGGTCAAGACCCCGACCGGCCGACTCGGCAGTTCCTCCTGAAGGATCTCGGTCATGCGAAGGCGAGTTCCTTCTTCGAACCCCTTGGCCAAGCTCACGATCGGCACCCACGGGCGAACCACGGCGGCCACCCGCCGAGCGGTCTCTCTGAACGCCGAGGTCGGCACGCCCATGATGATCAGGTCGGACTCGACCACGGCGCGCTCGAAGTCGGAGGTGGCACGCAGGTCCGGGTGGAGGTCGAACCCCTCGAGGTATCGCTCGTTCTGGTGACGTTCGTTGATCGACTCGACCGTTGCCTGGTCTCGAGCCCACAGGGTGGTCGGAGCGTTGTGGGCACAGAGGTGCGCCACCGTGGTGCCCCAGCTGCCACCGCCGAGGACCGTGACCCGAATGTCGTCTTGTCGTGCCGCTGTTTGTCGTGCCGCGGTTTGTCGTGCCGCTGCGCCGTTGTCGACCACGTGGTTCCCCTTCGATTGTCCCCGTCACCGGACCGTAGTCCGACGAGCTCAGCGCCGCCCGGCGAGCCATCGCCCAGTTCCGACTACCCATCCCCGGCGATGGGGCCTAGCCTTGCGGCCATGCGAGCTGCGGTCTTGATCCCCATCAAGTCCTTCGAGGTGGCCAAGGGCCGCCTCGCGGGTGCGCTCGACGTCGAGCAGCGGGCACAACTCGCCCGACGCATGGCCGGGGGCGTGATCGCCGCCGCCCGCGGACTCCCCACCTGGGTGGTCTGCGACAACCCGGCGGTCGCCGAGCTCACCATCAGCTGTGGGGCCAACGTGCTGTGGCGGCCCGCTCGCGGCCTCAATCCGGCGGTTGCCGACGGGGTCGAGTTCCTCGAGTCCGAGGGCTATGACCGAGTGGTGGTCTCTCACGCCGACCTGCCGTTGGCGAAAGATCTCACCTGGGTCGCCGACGCCGGGCCCGGGGTGACCATCGTTCCCGACCGCCGAGACGACGGCACCAACGTCATGTCGATCCCGACCGGCACCGAGTTCACGTTCGCCTACGGCATCGGGTCGGCCGCCCTGCACCGGGCCGAAGCCGAGCGGGTCGGCCTCGAGTGTCGCCTCATCCCCAACGCCGAACTCGGCTGGGATGTCGACGTGCCCGAAGATCTCGCAGCCCTCGACGGCGGCTGATCACCAGCCTGCCGCCACGACCCCCTACGCTTCGGTTCATGACAGCAGCGCAGAATCCGCTCACCCCGGCTCCGGTCGCCATGCAGCTGAGCAGCAGCAATCTGCCGACACCGGAACGGGCACTGGCCATCGGAGCCCATCCCGACGACGTCGATTTCGGCTGCGGCGCCACGCTGGCGAAGTGGGCGGCCGACGGTTGCGAGGTCAGCGTGCTGGTCTGCACCGACGGCTCCAAGGGCACATGGGACCCCTCGGCCGATCAAGCCCAACTCGTTGCTGCCCGCCAGATCGAACAGCGAGCGGCGGCCAAGGCGCTCGGCGCCACCGGCGACGTTGTGTTCCTGGGATGGCCCGACGGCGAGCTCGATGCCAGTCTTCGCCAGCGGTGGGAGGTGGCGTTCTGGATTCGCAAGCTGCGCCCGACGATCGTGCTCGGCCACGATCCGTGGAAGCGGTACCGCCTGCATCCCGATCACCGCAACGCAGGTTGGTTGACGACCGACGGCATCGTCGCAGCGCGCGATCCACTGTTCTTCCCCGAACAGAATCTCCCGCACCACCGGCCCGACCAGCTGTTGCTGTGGGAAGCCGACGAGCCCGATCACGCCGAGGACGTCAGCGGCTTCCTCGACACCAAGTACGCGGCCTTGCTGGCCCACGAGAGCCAATTCGAATCGACGATGAAGGCGACCGACGACGCCCAGATGGCGGTGTTCCGTCAGCGGGTCGAGGCGAAGCTGACCACGGCCGGGGCCGCCGCCGGCATGCCCCAGGCCGAGATCTTCAAGCTCATCGACGACCTCTGAGCCAGGCCCTTCAAGTCAGAGCACGCGTCCGGCGAGGCTGAACTGCTGGCCCGTTGGGCCGTTCGTCGGCATCTCGGCCAGGAGCCTCGCCAGGGGCACGACGTCGTCGGGGTCTTTCAACCACTCTCGTTGACGTTTCGCAAACTCTTCCATCGGGTTCGACTCGTCGCGTGCATCGTCGGCGAATCCAGTCATGGCGGTGCGGACCGGACCCGGGATGAGTTCGTTCACCGCGATCGATCGCGACCTCCACTCGATCGCCAGCTGGCGAACGAGGTGCGAGACCGCGGCCTTGGAGATCCCGTACATCCCGAGTCCCGGGGCGTTGGCCTGGCCCGAGCCCGAGCCGGTGATGATCAGCCGACCGCCGCCCTCGGCCTCGAGAAGCGACTGGGCGGCGCGAGCAAGATGCACACAGCCGACCAGGTTCACATCGAGACAGTTGGCGATGGCGTCATCTGACCACTCGGTCAGACGGAGCGAGGGACCAGCGATTCCCTGGTTGGCGAAGAGGGTGTCGAGCCGGCCGTGGCGCTGCTCGATCGACTCGATCAGGCGCACACAGTCATCGCTGTCGGTGACATCGCAGCCCGCTCCTGTGGCCTGACCTCCAGAACGATTGATCTCTGCGGCGAGGGATTCGGCCGCTAGGAGATCTCGCCCGGCGATGACGACGACGGCCCCCGCCTCGGCCAGACGCTGCGAGATCGCAGCGCCGATGCCTCGTGTGCCACCGACCACGGCGACGACCTGCCCCTCGATTCCTGCGTCCGGGCTCATCGCAGGTGCTGCCAACTGGTGTTGCCATCATCGAGCAGGTTGGCACTCGACCGGTAACACGAGCGCGAGACGTAGGGGTCGACTTGGCCCGCACGGGTCCGGCACAGTTCGGCTTTGAGTTGCTGGGCTTCGGCGACGACCGGAACCGCGCTGTCACCCAAGGCCAGGAGATCGACCACGTGGAGCGCCAGTTGCGTTTCTCCGGCGTCGGCGAGGGACCGAGCCCGGTCGAGAACCGCCCGAGGGTTGTCGATCGCCGACAGCACGGCCGCCGCGGCGTCGCTCGGCGGGGCGGGGTGCAGGGTGGTCGGGTTGCGATCCCACCAACCGTTCTCCTCCCGGTAGATGTCGCGAACGATGTAGTCGGGGGCGCCGTAGTTGGGGCGCATCCACGGCACGCCGAACATGTCGTCGGGGTAGGTCATGTCGGCAAGAATCTCTTGCTCGGCCATGCCGGCATTCATCCGCCTCACGACCTCGGAACGGAGCCAGCGTAGGGCGTCGGCGGTTGCGGTGAGCTGCCGGGCGATCGCCTCGCCCTCGATCACGGGCCCGAATTCGGTGACGAGACGGGTCGCACCGAGCGCGGCCAGACGTTCGAGGGTCTCGGCCCAGCGAATCGTGAAGCGTTGGGTGCGAAGCGGCGTGCCGATGTTCGGGATGACGTCGCCGGGGGTGGCGGCACCACCGAAGAGCAGTCCGTCGTCGGGCAACCAGACCGCCAACGCATCGTCGACCTCCGACGGCGCCCAGATGAGTTCGACGCGGCGAGCACCGTCGACGAGGGTCATCGTGGAGGCGAAGGTCTCGGTGACGTCGTGAAGCGCCATTCCCGCAGCCCGCGACTCGATTGGCACCGGGGTCTTCGCCGGGAACTGCACGGCCAACATCCGAAGCTGGAGTTCGGCCGTCTCGCGGTATCGGGCATACCGAGCCACGATGTTCTCGTGTCCGACCAGACGAGGCGGCGGGTCACCCCGATCGAGGTTGTGCTTCTGCCACAGATCGACGGCCGAGTTGTAGCCGTTGTGACCGTGGCTGTAGACGATGGCGTGCACCGGCGAATCGGTGTGCGTTCGCAGCATCGCGATCATGCCCTCGACGTGGATCGGGCTACTCGCATCGATCACGACCACGCCGGCATCGGTCTCGATCGCCAGTGAATTGCCCTGGCCCGGCAAGACATACAGGCCGTCGCCGAGCACCTCTCCCGCCAGCTCGCCGCTGAGGACACCGCGTGTTGGTCGCTGCGCCGGCTGGCTGGTGGTGGGTGTTGGTTCCTGTGTCATCGACTGCCCCCTGTGGCTCTCCGTCTGCGTCTGGTAGACGAACGTATACCAGACAGTAGTCACCCGTCTACCAAATGTGGCACGATGGTCCCGATGGCCAAACGAACCGCCGAAGACATCGTGGATGCCGTCGCATCCGCAGCGCGAAAGCTGCTGCTCGCACGAAGCCCTTCGGCCATCACGGTCCGAGAGATCGCCGACGAGGCCGGAGTGAACCTCGGCTTGATCCACCGCTACGTGGGCTCGAAGGACGACATCATCGCTCTGGTCCTCGCCAGCCACAAGGAACGAGTTCGGGCCACGATCGCCGACGTCCCGAGCGAGGAACTCATCGACCTTCTCGCTGCGACTGCGGTCGAGCAACCTCGCACCGGTCGACTCCTCGGGGGGTTGCTACTCGACGGCGTCGACTTCACCGAGCTCAACTCCGACTACCCGCTTCTCGACCGACTCGGCGAAGACGGGCGAGGCCTCGACGCCGCCCTCACCTACGCGCTGGTCATCGGCTGGGAGCTGTTCGGGCCATCACTGCTCGCTGCGACCGAGACCACGCCGACCGACGAGGAGTTGATCGCGTCGTTGGCCGACTCCCTCCGGGCGATCCGGAATCGTCAGAATCAACTGCCGAGCGGCTGACGACCACCACCGGCGGCACCGGCGAAGGCCTGGGCGATCGACGCCCACTCGGCGGCGGCGTCACCGGTGATCACCAGCGTGGTGTCGTCGAGGTGCCGACGCTGGGTCACGAGCAGACACCAGTCGAGCGCCTTCCCCTTGATGCTGTCGGCCCACCCGGGTTCACCCCACGCCCAGGTCTCACCTGACGGCGATTCGAGTTCGACGTACACGCCGTCGTCGGGCAGCTCGAGTGAGTTCACGAGGTAGGCGAACCGGCGAGCGCCGACGCCGATGTGGGCGACATGGCGCAATCGGTCGGTCGCTGCCCGCTCGACGTCGAGGGTGTCGATGATGTCTTGGCCGTGCGCCCAGGTCTCCATGAGGCGAGCGGTCGCAAACGACCGGGCTCCCATGTCGGGGCCGTACCAGGGCAGTCGAGCCTTGGGGTCGAGTTGGCGAAACCCGGCCAACATCGTTGCCCGGGCGGTACGCCACCACTCGAGTACGTCGGCGCCCGACTTCGCCCGACCGATGTCGACGGCAACATCGACCCCTCGTGGATTCTTGACGAGTGCGGCAGCGTCGGCCCGGAACCGGTCGGGGTCAACGGCGGCCGCGGTGCCCGTCTCGTCGAAGTAGGCGAGGTGACTGATCTGGTCCTTGATGGTCCAGCCCTCGGCCGGCGTGTCGGCGAGCCACTGGGCTTCGCTCAGATTCGCCAGGACGGCGTCGAGCGCCGCGTGTTCTGCTTCGAGGTCGTCACAGATCGCATCCATGCGATCAGCATGGCCCACCCACCGACACCGTGCGAATGAGGGAGCACGAATGGGCGGGCGCGAATGGGCGAGCGCGAATGGGCGAGCGCGAATGGGCGAGCGCGAATGGGCGAGCGCGAATGAGTGAGTGCGAACGGGTGCCCAGCGAGGGAGACTGCGAGCATGCCGATCGAACCGACGACCGTTGCCGGCATCGATGGTTGCCCAGGCGGCTGGGCGGTGGTCCGCCAGACCGGGTCCATACTGCCCGGGTCCATACTGCCCGGGTCCATACTGGTCATCGAGAAGGCGACGTCGCTCGAATCGGTGTTCGCCGACGTCCGACGTGGATCGTTGGACGCGGTTGCGATCGACATGCCGATCGGGCTTCTCACCGACCGCAGTCGTTCGAGCGACACCGCAGCCCGCAAGGTGCTCGGCCCCCGCCGGTCGTCGGTGTTCGCGACACCGGTCCGTTCGACGCTCGAAGCGGTCGACTATCTCGACGCCTGCGCTCGATCTCGGGCGGCCAGCGGCAAGGCGTTGTCGAAGCAGGCGTTCCATCTCTTGCCGAAGATCGCCGAGGTCGACGACCTGATCGAGCCTTCCGACCAGACCCGTGTCGTCGAGTCCCACCCCGAGTGTGCCTTCACCCGATTGGCCGGCGAACCGCTTCCCCATCCGAAGGCGACCGGCGAGGGCAGGGTGCTCCGGCGACAGCTCCTCGACGACGCGTTCGGCGAGGAGTCGGTCGCCGAACTGATCGCGGCGCGGGTCGTGCCGGTCACCGACCTCCTCGACGCCTTGGTGTTGGTGCTCAGTGCTCGACATCTGCTGGCCGGATCGGAGATTCGTCTGGGCGGCGAGCTCGACCCGACGGGGTTGGTCGCCGAGATCGTCTACTGAATGACGCCTCGGAGCGGGAGACCGGCAGCCCGGTAGGCGGCATCGATGAGTTCCATGGTGGCGATCGAGTCCTGGCCACCGGTCAGACGTGGACCGTCGTGGAGCACCGCATCTCGGAAGGCCTCGAGCTGGTGGTGATAGGTGGTGCGACCCTCGACCTCTTGATTCTGCTCGCTTTCACCGTGCTCGCCCTCGTGGGTGGTGACCGTGAGCCGGTGCCCGTGGTGGGGTGCGATGGGGTTGACCACGTGGATTCGACCGAGCGTGCCGACGATGCCGAGCTCGGCTCGACGCTGGGCGTCGGCGTCCATGGCCGTGTGGATGGTTCCGGTGATCTCCGCTCGGTCTCCGGTTGCCGGCCACCGCAGTTCGATGTCGGTGATGATGTCGGTGTTCGGTCGACCCTGGACCATCGTGGCCGAGACCACCTCTGGCTCCGCTCCCACGGCGAAGCGAACCCACTGGGCCGGATAACAACCAAGATCCATCAGGGCGCCACCCGACAGTTCATAGGCGTGGCGGACGTCGTCGCTCGGGTCGATCGGCACACTGAAGGCAGCGTCGACCGACGTGATGTCGCCGATGACGCCATCATCGAGGAGTGCTCGCAGACGAGCGGCCAGTGGATGGAATCTCCAGTGGAAGGCCTCCATCATCACGAGGCCGGCGGCATCGGCCGCTTCGACGAGCGAGCGGGCTTCGGCCGCGTTGCTCGTGAGGGGCTTCTCCTGGAGCAGGTGCTTGCCGGCCGCGAGCGCCTTCAGACCCCATTCGAGGTGCGACACGATGGGCAGCGGGTTGTAGATGGCGTCGACATCGGGGTCGGCGAGCACCTCGTCGTAGGTGTCGTAGACCCGCTCGATGCCGAACTCGTCGGCCTGGGCCTGGGCTCGGGATCGAGAACGGGCGGCGATGGCGACCACCTCGACGCCTTCGGTCTCGAGGGCCGGGGTGAGCAGCGCCGGCGGCGAGATCTTGGCCGCACCGAGTACGCCGATTCTCAACGATGAGCTCATGTCGTTCTCCACTTCACGAATTGGCAGACCTCGCCAAACTAGTGGTGATCAGCGACCGGTCACGCCCCGCAGTCTCATCCAGCGATCCGTCACGTTGGGTGGCGATGGCACTCCGGAAAGCGAAATATCATGCCGGACCCGTTGCCGTGGGCAGCCCTGGGTGGCACACTCGATCTCGCAGAGCGGGCGCCGGACTCACGGGCATCCATCACCGTCGCGGCCACGCGACCTACGGTGACGGAACGCCCAGAAGGATTGCCTACGTGCCTGCTCTCCCCCTCATCTACGGCCTCGATCTCGTCACGAACACCGAAGGCCCGACGATCGACCTCACCACCGACCGCATCATCGCCATCGGCCTCAGTACCGAAGCCGGCGAAGAGCTCTACGAGGGAGACGAAGCGGAGCTGCTCACCCTGGTCGACCGCCGTCTCGAGATGCTGCGAGACGGCATTCTGACCACCTGGGGTGGTTCCACGTTGGCCTTGCCGCTGCTGGCCGGCCGCATGACCGCGCTCGATCTCGAACTTCGACTGCGGATCTTCCCCGATGAGCGTCGCAACCCCCGCAACGGTGCGACCGCTCCGGTGTCGGGGGTGAACTCACCGATGTGGGGTGCCTGGCACAACCACCCGCACCTCGATCTCGCGCGGGTCTACGACGACGATCAGCGCCGCTGGAACCCGCTGCGCTCGCGCCGCAACACGCCAGAGAGCCACTTCCCGGCCACCAACGAGCTCGCCGCCCGAGATCCGCGCAAAGACGCACGGCTTGCTCGCAACCTGGCAGAGCGTCGCTGGTCCAAGGCCAAGCGCCTGATCGACCGCATGCCGTCGAACTACCAGCCCCGCACCGGCACCACGGTCCACTCCGCGAACTGATTCGTCGGTACCGACCGCTCGACCGTGGCGATGGCCTTGCGATTTGGCGACAGAAGGGTGTCGCCACGGTCGCGCAAGCTACGCTCCCCGGATGCTGTTGGAGCTCGGTCCCCTCGCCGCCGACGATGTTCGCTGCTGGGCGCGATTCACTCGCCGAATGATCTGCGAGTTCAGGGTCGACCCCGGTGACCTGGCGGGCGTCGTCACCCCCGATTTCCTGTCGGAATGGCAGTCACTGGTCGATGCGTGGGACGCCCACGCCGCAGAGGGCGAGATCTTCCGATGGTCGTCGCATCTCGACATCGAGCTTGCGAGCTACCTGCTCCATGGCTTCGATCGCTGCGTGCAGTCCACCGCGGTGCAGACCGTCACCACCACCGAGGAGCGCTCGACCTACGCCGGGTTCACCTTCCATGTGATGCAGTCGTTCGTCGACGGCCTCGCCGGTCAAGACAGCGGCCACGATCACCTCGTCGACCAGATCCGCTGTTCCATCGGTGCCCAGCTCGACCACTGATCCCGACACCCGATGAATGACACGACACCAAGCTGGCAAGACCGGTTCTTCGCCCGCTGCTGGTCACACCTGGCCGGAGGCGTCGACTCCACGTTCCACCGCCACAAAGACGAGATCTTGATCGATCTCCCCGATCGCATCGTCGAGATCGGACCCGGCCTCGGCGCCAACTTCGACCGCTACCCCGAAGGGGCCGAAGTCGTGGCATTCGAGCCGAATCTGGCGATGCACGAGGGCCTGCGGGCTGCGGCCGACAAGGCCGGGATCAAGCTCGAGATCCGCGCCGACGACCTTCGCGAGGCCGACCTTCCGGCCGGCAGCGTGGCCGCCGTGGTCTCCACCCTGGTGCTGTGCAGTGTCGGCGACCAGGCCTCGATGTTGGCCGAGATCCATCGCATCCTCGAGCCAGGTGGCCGCTTCCTCTTTCTCGAGCACGTGGCATCGGAACAACCGATGGTTCGACGCCTCCAGCGGGCGATCCGCATCCCCTGGGGATTGGTCGGCGACGGCTGCGACCCCGCTCCCCCGACCGTCGAGGCGATCGAGCACGCCGGTTTTGCGACCGTCGACGCCACGCGCGAGGTCGTCGGCAGCAAGGCGAACCCGGCGCATCCGGTCTACTGGGGTGTCGCCGTCCGCTGATTGCGAGTCGACTGCGCCCGTGCTTCTCGGGCGTCGTTCCGTCAGAGGATCCCCGTTCTACGGGGTCACACTGAGCATCGGCCGGCCTGGACGCAGCGTTTCGTCGAGCTGCCCCGACCGCATGATGTGGGTGCCCTCGACCAGCACGTGGTCGAACCCGACCGAACGAAGCTCGGGCTGGGAGACCGTCGCCCGATCGGCGATGGTCATCGGATCGAACACCACGATGTCGGCGTCGGCGCCCCGCTGGAGGCGACCCTTGCGGGCGAGGTCGGGAATCATCGACTGGAAGCGCTGGGCCGGCTGGAACGTGATCTTCGACAGCGCCGACGGAAGGTCGAGCACCTGCAGATCGCGTACGTAGCGGCCGAGCAGGCGAGAGAAACACCCGGACGAGCGAGGGTGGTTGTTGAGCGAACGGGTCAGGATCGCATCACTACCGACCATCATCCAAGATGTCTGCAGCGCCAGTTCGATGGTGGCTTCGGGAATGGTGCCGTGGGCCGCGACCAACAGGTTCTCCGCCTGAGCGGCCTCGTAGGTCCCCTCGGTCAGTCGCCTGCCCTGTCCGGCGACCTCGAGGTCTTCGAACGTGATGCCGTAGCGCTCACGCCACCCGAGGTCGAAACGGAAACTGCCGAGCGTGGTCGCCCAGAAGTCGTAGGGGTAGATACAAGCGGTGACGTCGAGGCCGCCGGCTCGGGCGGCTTCGATCAGCGAGATGGATTCGGCCATGGCCTCGGGCTCGGTGCCACCGGTGCTCGAGAGATGTTCGAGGTGCACCGCCGAGCCGGTGTCGGTTGCGATCTGGATCGCCTCTCGGACCCCCTGCGGGCCGGTCCCCGGCTCGGAATGCCGGAGGTGGAAGTACGACATGTGGCCCATGCGGTGGGCCACGGCCGCGATGCGTCGCATCTCCTCGTAGGAGGTTCCCGGCGCATACTCGGGCGAGAAACAGACACCGGCGAAACCGTTACGCAGGTTCTTCTCGGTGAGCCGCTCGAACGCGACGAGTTGGGCCTCGTCGAGGGGATCTTCGGGAGCGGAGGCAATCTCGGGGTCGACGGCCCGGATGAACTGTTGGTGCCATGCGCCACCGAAGTGCAGCGGTGTCTGACCCGCCCACGTGCGGAAGAAGGCGGCGGCGTAGTTGTTGACCCCGTGCATGGCGAGGTTGGTCGTGACGCCGTCGGCGAGCTTGTTCCACTCGCCGAACCCGTTCGGCTCCGCCGACAGCAGGTCGATGAACCCGGGGGCGACCACTCGACCCGTGGCGTCGATCAGGTTCGCTCCGACGTAGCCGGTTCCGCCGAAGGCCGTGATGGTGCCGTTGTCGATACCGATGTCACCCACCGCATCGAAACCGGTTTCGGGGTCGATCAGGCGGCCGCCGGTTATGACGGTCTCGAACTGATGCTCGGGGCCCGGCGCCGGCAGGGCGCCGGGCATCGCAATCGTTGCGGGGTCGAGGACGAGAGCGAGGCCGATCTCGGGAGTGGTGACCGCACCCAGGTGTCGGCCGACCACCACGTTGGCCGCGCCGAATCCAAGCGAGACCAAGAGGCGACGACGAGTCACCGACGGCGGCCGGGCAGCGGACCGCGGAGTACGCTCCGACATGCCGAGCCATCGTAGGTGCCCGGACTGTCGTACCGGTGAACCGCTCCTATCGATGAACCGCGAGTGCCCGCACGCTGCCGAGACCGTCGGCCATGACCGTGAGCAACTCGATCGCCTGGTCGGTGAGTCGATGATCGACGTCGGCCAACCGGCTCAGCGCATCGTTCGGTGTCGGAAGCTGACCTTGCAGGTCTCGGCCGAACGATCCGGCATCGTGCCACCGAGCGAGGTGGGGCGGGCAGCACCCGAGTTCGAGCCAACCATCGGCCGCATCGGCCCGAACACCATCCCAGCCGGTGAGGCGGGCGTGTTCATAGAGACGATCGAGACAGAACTCGACGAGACTCACGGGGTCATCGATCGGATCACCGACCTGGTCGTCGAGCTCGGTGGGGTCGATGCCCGGATGCCGACATGCGACCTCATACGGGCCGAGCGGTCGAGCGCCCACGGAGGTGGTGAGATCTCGCATCCAGACGAGCAACCAATACCAGGCGGGGCCGAACATGGGTGCCGGTGTCGAGATGTCCAGTGCTCGCCGCATGGCATCGACCACGGGGTCGAGCGAGGAATACAGCGACACGAGCGGGGCGTCACGTTCGGCGCCGCACAGGGAGTCGGCTCGAAAGCCGGTGCCGTTCCGCCAGACCACCAGCACCTGGCGCTCGTCGACGACCGCCAGTCCGGCGCAACGGTCGCCGGCCGTGGCACCTCGAAGATGGTCGAGCGCCGAACGGCGACCGAAGGGCGTGACCGAGCCGCGATCGGGACTGGCCAGTTCGATGATGCATTCGCACGACGGGTGCTGCTCGAGCGTGTCGGCGACGAACGGGGCGACGAGGCCCAGAGTGGTGGGGACGAGTTCGAGCCGGCGGGCGTTCTGCCGCCTCATCGGTGACAGGTGGGCTGGAGAGGGTTCGAGCATGGTGGGCCTTCGATTCGAGATGAATGTCGGGAGGCTCACGCCGTCGAGTGCGACCTCGATCAGCCACCGACACAGTGTGTCGCGACGGTGTGACATGACGAGTACCCGCAGTGGATCTCGGACTCGACCGTGTCCTTGGACACGGGCCGGAGCCACTCGGGGCTACTCTCGTCATCGTGCCCAACGATCTCCCTGCGCTCTATCGACTCGGCATCGTCGGCGCCGGCCAAATCGCACGCATGATGCACCAGGCGGCGGTGAAGCTCGGCATCACGCCCCGACTGTTCGCCGAGAGCCTCGACGACTCCGCCGCCCTGGCCTCGCCCGACACCATGTTGAGCCACCCGGACGCCCTTCCGTCCTTCGCCGAGAGCTGCGAGGTCATCACGTTCGAGCATGAACGGATCGACATCGGCATGCTCGAACGACTCGAGGCCGACGGCACGATGATCCGTCCTGGGGCGAAGACGCTCCGAGCGGCATTCGACAAGCTGCATCAGCGCCGTGTGCTGCTCAACCGAGGTTTCGAAGTTCCGATCTTCGCCGAGTTGGGCAGCCCCGACGATCTCATCGACTTCACCTCGGTCTTCGACTGGCCGGTTGCCATCAAGTCGATCCGGGCCGGCCGGCCGGGCGAACGAAGCGTCTGGATCGTCGAGAGCCAGTCCGAAGCCCTCCGCGTCATGGCCGAACAGACCGGGCGAGCCTTGATGGTCGAGAACTTCCAACCGATCGTCACCGAGCTTGCGGTGCTCGTCGTGCGCCGACCAGGTGGCCACTCGCGGGCCTATCCCGTCATCGAGCTCATCAACCACGATGGTGCCCTGCGCGAAATGCGGGCCCCGGCGTCGGTCGGCGCCGCGATCGCAAACGAGGCAACCACCACGGCGCTGCGGATCGCCGACGAGCTGGGCTCGGTCGGTGTGCTCGCCGTCGAGTTCTTCCTCACCAACGCCGGTCTGGTCGTCAACGAGATCGCCGCGCGTCCGCACAATGCCGGGCACCTCAGCATGGAAGCCTGCGCCACCTCACAGTTCGAGAACCACATCCGAGCGATCCTCGATCTGCCCCTCGGCCCCACCTACATGCGGGTTCCCGCTGCGGTCACGGTCAACGTGATCGGGGGGTACGACCACGTCGACCCCGCCGACCATCTGGCCGATGCGCTCGCGGTCGAGGGGGCCCAGATCCATCTGTACGGCAAACATCCGGCACCCGGCAGCAAGCTGGGTCATGTCACCGCCGTCGGCGATGACATCGAACAAGCACGCGACATGGCCAAGAAGGCCGAAGCGGCACTCATGGGAAGGCGTTCCTGGTGAACGACACAGCAACTGACGACACAGCAACTGACGACACAGCAACATCCGAGCAGCTGACGGTCCTCGACCATCCGCTCGTGAACCACAAGATGGGGCGACTCCGTCAGGTCACGACCGATCCGCAGATGTTCCGCTCGCTCTGCAACGAGATCACGCTGCTGACTGCGTATGAGGCGCTGCGAGATCTCCCGACCGAGTCGGTCACGATCGAGACGCCGATCACCACCACCGAGGCCCAGCAGCTCACCAAGCCGGCTCCGGTCGTCGTGGGCATCCTACGAGCCGGCCTGGTCATGGTCGAGGCGATTCTCACGCTGATCCCCCAGGCCTCGGTCGGCCACCTCGGCATGTTCCGAGACCCCGACACCCACCAGCCGGTGGAGTACTACAACAAGCTGCCGGTCGACGTCGCCGAGCGCGAGATCATCCTCGTCGACCCGATGCTGGCAACCGGTGGGAGTGCAGCACATGCACTCGACGTGCTGAAGAGGGCCGGTTGCACGAAGATCCGGCTGATCTCGATCATCGGCTGCCCCGAAGGTGTCGCTGCCGTCCATGGCGCTCACCCCGACGTACCGATCACCCTGGCGGCGCTCGACGAGCGACTGAACGAGAACGCCTACATCGTGCCCGGGCTCGGCGATGCCGGCGACCGCATCTACGGCACCAAGTGACCACATCCTCCGACGACGCCATCGACTGGGCGGCGCTCAAGACTGCTGCCTCCGAAGCGGCCCAGCGCGCCTACGCCCCGTATTCGGGATTCGGTGTCGGTGCTGCCGCGATCACCGATGACGGTCGGCTCATCACCGGCTGCAACGTCGAGAACGTCTCATACGGGCTCACCCTGTGTGCCGAATGCGGCCTGGTCTCCACCCTCCATGCCACCGGCGGTGGTCGACTTCGGGCCGTGCTCGTCGTCTCGGCGTCGGGCGAGCCGTGCACCCCATGCGGTCGTTGTCGCCAACTCCTCGCCGAGCACGCCACCGACGATTGCCTGATCGATGCCAGCGGTCACCCCGAGACCATCGACGAGCTGCTTCCCGGGGCCTTCACCCCCGACCGCCTCGCCGAGGGATAGCCACCGGGAGGTCGCAACTCGACTGAGGCAGTAGCCTGCGGTATGGAAGAACTCTCACCCGCCGTCATCGCCGCCGCGCCAAAGGTCCTCCTGCACGACCACCTCGACGGAGGCATGCGTCCTGCCACGGTCGTCGAACTCGCGGCCGAGACCGGCTACGACGATCTGCCGACCACCGATGTCGACGATCTCGCCGCCTGGGTTCGTCGCGGCGCCGACCGCAACAAGCTCGAGCTCTACCTCGAGACCTTCGCCCACACCGTCGGTGTCACCCAGACGCCTGAGGCGCTCGAACGGGCCGCTCACGAGGCAGCCGAAGATCTGGCCGCCGACAACGTGGTGTACGCCGAGGTTCGTTTCGCTCCCGAGCAGCACATGCAGAAGGGGATGAACCTCGACGAGGTCGTCGAGGCCGCCCTCCGTGGCCTCCGCAGCGGCGCAGCGGGCACCGACCTCACCGTCGGGTTGATCTGTTCCGCCATGCGGCAAGAGGCTCGCAGCATGGAGATCGCCGAGCTGGCGATCCGCCACCGAGACGAGGGCGTCGTCGGATTCGACATCGCCGGTCCCGAAGCCGGGTTCCCTCCCACCCGACACCTCGACGCCTTCCAGCTCTGCATGCGTGAGAACTTCCACATCACGATCCACGCCGGTGAGGCCTTCGGACTTCCGTCCATCCACGAGGCCCTCAGCTACTGCGGCGCCGAACGGCTCGGCCACGGTGTGCGCATCGTCGACGACATCGAGATCGATGCCGATGGCAAGGCGCACCTCGGCCGGCTCGCCCAGTTCGTCCGAGACACCCGAGTGCCACTCGAGATGTGCCCGACCTCCAACGTCAACACCGGCGCCGCCACCTCGATCGCCGAACACCCCATCGGGCTGCTTCGCCGGCTGCGGTTCCGAGTCACGGTCAACACCGACAACCGACTCATGAGCAACGTCTCCCTCACCGACGAGTTCGTGAAGCTCCACGAGGCCTTCGGCTATGACCTCGACGACATGGAGTGGCTCACCCTCAACGCCATGAAGAGCGCATTCTGGCCGTTCGAGCAGCGGCTGAAGATCATCAACGAGATCATCAAGCCCCGCTACGCAGCGCTCCGGGCCTCGTCGCTCTAGGCGCCGAGCCCGCCCGCCCGGGCCTACGAGCCACGGCCAACGAGCTACGGCCTGACCGAGAACAGGTCGCCTGGCTGACAGCCGAGCACATCGCAGATGGCCGTGAGGGTCGAGAACCTGATCGCTTTGGCCCGGTCGTTCTTCAACACCGAGAGATTGATCACGGTGATCCCGACCAACTCGGCAAGCTCGGTGAGTGTCATACCCCGCTTCACGAGGAGCTCGTCGAGATGGCAATGCACTCGGTGCGGGTCTTCGGGCGGCATCAGACCATCCCGTCGACGTCGTCGCGCAGATCCACGCCGACTCGCCACACCGACGCCAACACCGCCACACCGAGACCGATGATCGCCGGCAGGAACGAGATGGTCGCAGCGATCTCGGTCATGTCGGCCGCCGCCGATCGCTGAAGCAGCAGCATCTCGGAGAAGCCACTGACCATCGACCAGAGGGTGCCACCCAGACCGATCAGGAATGCGAGGATCCAGAGTCGCCGTTCGTTCTCGGCCACGAAGGGATCGCCACGACGAGCGGTCCGGACGATGGCGAACACCTGCCACGTCGCGGCAAGGGCGAGGAGCGGCGGGAGCACCGAGGGGATCAGCCAGATCACTCGTTGGCTCGCCGATGGTTCCACGAAGACGAAGTGAGCCGTGACCGGTGCCCCGATCTCGACGGGAGCCTGGCTCGTTGCGGCATCGACGACGACGCCGTCGTCGCCCGACCGTGTCTCGAATCGATCGCCGAAGTCCACATCGAAATCGACCACCGCATCGACTGCGGGCCGGGTGTCGCCGAGAAGCCCGAGGCCCGGCCGATCGAGAATCGGAGCCACGGCACCGGCGAGCATGAAGACCATGCCGATGGCGAGGAGTGGCTCGAGCAGTTTCACTGCACCGCCACGTCCGGCAGAAGAGGAATCGATGGTCGTCATGTCAGCTCCTGGCCTCGGGTGTGTTCCGAGAGCACCTCGGAACATATCGACTTTCGATAACCCTCAGAGGAGTATGCATATCGAAATTCGATACGTCAAGAGCTTTCTGGCAATGTCCGACGGGCTGTTTCGATCATGCGCTCGAGTTCGATCACCTGATCGTCGACACCGGCCAACTCGGACTCGAGTTCGCGGACCCGGTGCTCGAGACCTGAGTCGGCCGCTGCGCGCTGGCGAGCCTTGGCGGTCGGGTCGTCGCCGAGATCGATCTGTTCGAAGGTTCGGGTCTCGGTGACGACGACCTTCGGCTGACGCCACCGCCACCAGAACCAGCCGACGCCGAGGCCGAGCGCGAACGCCAGCACCAACGGCACGAGAAGTTGAAGCACGACCAGGGTCACGAGGTTGCCGACTCCGTACGACTGAGTTCGAGCGTGCGGGCGCCACCGACCTCGATGGCGACGTGGAACCGCGCCGGAGTCCACCCTTCGGGGAGCGGGCCGGCAACGGTGCCGTCCCGGAAATCGAAGTCGATGGTGAAGTCGGTGGGATCGAGCCCGGCCTCGGAGAGAGCAGACTCGGTGCGATCGACGAGTGTCGACTCGATTCGATCAACGGTGTTCACGGTCAAGAACGACAATCCGGCAACCCCGATGATCGCGCCGAGAACCCAGCGAACCGGGCTCGGGATGGGGACCGATCGACCATCGGGCGCTCGGTACTCAGCGATGGTGGTGTCGCGCTCGATCGTCCACAGCGTTGCCGTCGTCGAGCTGGGTTTTTGGCTCATCTCGATCGCTCCACGCCGCGGCCGATTCAGTTTCCGAACCTGGCCGAGCGTAGTGCCTGGAAGTGATTCGCCGACAGCGAGGAGCCACAAACCACGGCCGATCTGCTGGTAGCTTCGCGACCACGTGACTGATCCCGCTCCAGCCGTCGTCCTCCATCAACTGGTTCGCCGATTCGGCGACAAGCTTGCTGTCGATCACCTCGATCTGAGGGTCGAACGAGGAACGTTTTTCGGACTCGTCGGGCCCAATGGTGCCGGCAAGTCGACCACCCTCAAGATCGCCACGGGCCTCCTCAGACCCGACTCCGGAATGGCGCTCGTCGACGGGCTCGACGTCTGGGCCGATCCAAGCGCGATCAAGGCCCGCATCGGGATCGTGCCCGAGGATCTGCGACTGTTCGAGCGGCTGACCGGGCGAGAGATGCTCGAGTACGTGGCCCTGCTCCGCGGGCTCGGTCGGGTCGAAGCCCAGCGTCGCGCCGAGGAACTCCTCGAGGTCCTCGACATGAGCGAGGCCGCCGGACGACTGGTGCTCGACTACTCGTCGGGCATGCGCAAGAAGGTGGCGCTCGGCGCGGCGATCCTTCACCGACCGACCGTGTTGTTCCTCGACGAACCCTTCGAATCGGTCGACCCGCTCTCGGTTCGGGTCTTGCGGACCCTGCTCGAACGCCTCGTCGCCGGTGGTGCCACGGTGGTCTTCTCCAGCCATGTGATGGAAGTCGTCGAGCGCCTCTGTGATCGGGTTGCCATCGTCCACGCCGGTCGAGTCGTGGCCGCCGGTGAGACCTCGACGCTGGTGGCCGGAGACCGACGACTCGAAGACGTCTTCATCGAGGCAGTCGGTGGCCAGGTCGACGGCCCCGCCCTCGACTGGCTCGACAGCTCCTCCGCTGGAGCTCCCGATCAGACGCTCGACGGGCCGCTCGCCGACCCCGAATGACCGCTCGCCCATGATCGTCACCTTCGCCCGTCTCAAGGCCCGACTGCTGTGGAACGCCGTGCGCCATGGTCAGGGGCTCGGGCTGATTCTCTTCACGATTCTGGCGACGATGCTGTCGCTGGCCGCGGTCGCCAACGCCGCTCGTGCCTCGTTCGACGACCTCGCCATCGCCATTCCCCTGATCTCGGCCGGGCTCGTCGTCGCCGCCGTGTTCAGCCCACTCCTGTTCGGCTCAACCGACGAAACGGTCGACACCACACGGCTGGCGCTGTTCCCGCTCGACACCAGACGGCTCGCCGTCGGCATGGGAACCGCTGCGCTCGTCGGCCCTGGCCCACTCGCACTTCTCGCGCCGCTGGTCATGGTGGCATTCCGGGCGCCGAGCATGGCCTCGACGCTCGTCGGTATCGTGGCGGCATCCACCATCGTGGTACTGGTCGCCGTGCTGCCCAAGCTGGTGATGACCGCCTTCGGTGCGCTGCTCCGCCGACGCCGAAGCCGAGACATCGCCACCGTTGCGAGCAGTCTCATCGTCGCCGTGCTTCTCATCGGTCTCCAAGCCGCACTCTTCCTCGGGGATTCCATCGACCGGCGCCACTTCGAAGTCGCCTCTGACACGGCGCAGGTCTTCCCGACCGGCTGGCCTGCCGTCGCGCTCACCCGAGCACTCGACGGGCAGGTGCTCGTTCCGCTGCTCTACGTCGGGGCCTCATGGCTCCTGCTCGCCTATCTGCTCCTGACCTGGGCACGAATCCTCGAGCGCAGCCTGAGCGACGTCGACGAGGGCGGGTCGGGCGCCGACCTCGGTGGCCACCTGCTCGAGCGGGGCGGCCCGAACCCTCACCCCATCTGGCCGATTCTCGCCAAGGAGTGGCGATATCTGAAACGTCATCCGCGCTATCGGGTGCAGGTCATCTCGCAAGCCCTCGTCGTGTTCATCGGAGGCGTGCCGTTCCTGAGCGCCGTGCTCGACCAGCGCCCCGAGGCCGTCCTCCTCGGATGCGTACCGGGACTGACCGCAGGACTGACCGGGGCGAATCTGCTCGGCCCCGATGGTCGAGCGCTCTGGGCCGAGGCGATCGCACTCCCGTCACTGCGAGTACTCCTGCGCGGCCGCTCACTCGTCTTCGCCGCCATCGGGATCGGTGGGTCGCTGATCATCACCGTGGCTGCAGCCACCTACACCGGTGGCTGGCGCTTCATGGTCCCGGCGCTCGCTGCTGCCGTCGGCATGTCGCTGACCGGTGCAGGCATCGGTAGCCTCACCTCGACGTTCGCCCCGGTCGCCTACCCCGAAGAATCGAACCCGAACCCCTTCGCCAGCGGGCTCAGTGGCGGGGGGTGCATCAACGGACTGGTCTCGTTCACCGGCGTCATCATCGGCCTCGTCGCCGCCGTCCCGATTCTCGTCGCCATCTCACAAGCGACCGATGGTTCGATCCCGGTCCTCGTCGGGATCACGGTGGTCGCTCCGCTCTACGGCATCGGGGTCTGGCTGGCGGCCACCACCTCTGCCGGACGGTTGCTCGATCGTCGCCTGCCCAAGATCCTCACCGGGCTCGCCCGAGCCTGAGATCAGTTCAGCGAAGGGTCTTGGGGATAGTGGGCGAACCAGGCCATCTCGCCGCCGTTGCGACGCAGCACCGTTGGCCAGATCCCTTCGGGGTCTGGCCGAAACAGGTCTTCGACCAGACACGGGACGGTCCACCACGCGCCATTCGCCAGCTCACCTTCGAGCTGGCCGCCACCCCAACCGGCATACCCGGCAAAGATCCTCAGGTGCTCGAGGCCATCGGCGACGACGAGCGGGACCTGCTCTTCGAGGTCGATGCTGGCGATCCCCAAGGGGAGGTCGCCCTCGAGGTTGGCCCCCCAGCCGAGCGCGATGAGGCTGTCGGTCTCGACCGGCCCCCCGTCGAACAACACCGCTGGTTCGTTCGCCACGCCAGACCATTCCGGATAGACCTCGCTGAGCGCGATCGACGACGGGCGGTTGATCACCACGCCGAGCGCTCCGTCTTCGTCGTGTTCGAGAATGAGCGTGAGGGTGCCGTCGAAGTTCGGGTCGGACAGCTCGGGTCTCGAGATCAAGAACGAACCGGCGAGCGAACGCATCGTCATGCGCCGCTGATGATCGCTGCGGTCGACGATGTGCCCAGACGGGTGGCTCCGGCCGCGACCATTGCCTTGGCGGTTGCGTAGTCGCGGATACCACCGCTGGCCTTCACACCCAGGCGTCCACCGACGGTTTCCGCCATCAGCCGAACGGCCTCGAGCGACGCTCCGCCGGAGGGGTGGAAGCCGGTGGAGGTCTTGACGAAGTCGGCGCCCGCCGCTTCGGCGACCCGGCAGGCGGCCACGATCTCGTCGTCGGTCAGTGCGCCCGATTCGATGATGACCTTGAGCGTGATCGGCGACGGCGAAACTCGCCGCACCAGGGCAATGCTGGCCTCGATCGAGGCCCAGTCACCGGACTTCGCCTGCCCGAGGTCGATCACCATGTCGACTTCGTTGGCGCCGTTCTCGATGGCGAGCGCCGCTTCGGCTGCCTTGGTTGCCGCCTGGTGCGCTCCCGATGGAAACCCGATGACGGTGCAGATGTCGATACCCGGGTTGAGCCAGGAATCGCCGAGGGGAAGGCGTGAGGGCGAGACGCAGACCGCTGCCACCGAATACTGATTGGCCTCGGCGCACAACGCCTCGACCTGTTCGGGACCCGCCTCGGGCTTCAGCAGGGTGTGGTCGATGATTGAAGCGAGCGATTCCGGGGCCATGTCGAGAGTCTACAACCGACGTCGATTCCCGTCGGCCCCGGAGCGATCCACTCCGGGCGGAGGAGACGAGCATCGTCCCCTTCCACGGCGGACCCGGACATTCCATGAGAGGCTCGCTCCATGCCCGACAATCACCTCGCCGACAATCACCTCGCCGACAAGACCCTCGTCATCACCGGAGCAGCTGGCGGCTTCGGCTCGCTCCTGTGCCGCGACGCACTCGCACGCGGGGCGAAGGTCGCCGCGCTCGATGTGAACACAGCTGCGCTCGACACGCTCGCTGCAGACCTCGACGCCGGCGGCTCACTGATCACCATCACCACCGACGTCACCGACCTCGCAGCCATGTCGGCAGCCGTCTCCCAGACGGTCACTGCCTTCGGAAGCGTCGATGTCATGGTCAACAACGCCGGCACCATGCCCCTCGCGTTCCTCGCCGACCACGCCGACGCTGCCCCCGCCTGGTCACGATGCATCGACATCAACATCAAGGGAACCCTCAACGGCATGATCGCCGTACACGACCAGATGCAGAGCCAAGGGCGAGGCCACATCGTCAATCTCTCGTCGATCTATGGCAACGCACCTGTTGCGGGCGCTGCGGTCTACGGGGCGACCAAGGCGGCCGTCAACACGATGTCCGAAGCATTCCGAGTCGAGACACAGGGCAAGATCAAGGTCACCATCGTGAAACCGACCGGTGTGCCCGGAACAGGACTCGGGAGCGGAGTCATCAACCCTGCCGCCGTCGTCGGGATCTTGGGGCAGAACATGGCCGAGTACGGCGCGGTGTTCGCCGCGCTCGGCGAAGGTCGCCTCGACGAGGTCGACCTCGACCCCGAATCGGTCGGCTACGCCGTCCTCGACCCACAGCACGTCGTCGATCAAATCCTCTACGCAATCGACCAGCCGTGGGGTGTGTCGATCGGAGACATCACCATCCGGGCCACCGGCGATCGCTACATCCTCTGACATCCTGATCCGAGATGTTCCCGATGACGTGTTGGCGGCGATCGACGTCGAGACCAAGCGCATGGGTGTGTCGAGGACCGAATACCTCAGGCAGACACTGGAACGTGAGACCTCGCCGATCCGTCAGAATCTCCACCGTCACACGTCTCGAGGTTGGGTTCTCAGCCCGTTCAGCGCCGGATCACCGGTCGCTGGCGACAGGTTCTCGCGGCATGTGATCGGAATCGAGCGCCATCGATTGCCGATCTGTTGATCGCAGCAACTGCCGAGCTGGCTGAGCTCACGGTGCTCCATCTCGACAAAGGCTTCGAACTCATCGGTGAGATCACTGGCCAGTCGATCGAGCGACTGGCAGCCGACTGATCAGCCGAACCGGCGTTGTGTGGCGTTCTCATGCCACACGGAGCGACCGGCACACGGGTGGTCTGTGGTTGCCCGATCGAGAGAGACCTCCACCGCTGGCACCCAACCTGGTCGTGGTGATCGATGCTCGACGTTCAGCGATGCGTCCGCGGGTGGATTTCGTGCACCGAGCGTGGCCGCACCACGGACGCCATCACACAACGTGGCGAAACGCGTCCGCGGACGCACGACTCGACCTCGAACCGGCGAAGTGGGGCATGGCGTGTCGTGCGGGCCAGCCAGATTTTGATGCGGTCACGCTGCTTGGTGGAGGCTCGATCACCAAGGCGCTACAGGTCCAGATGAAGCCGGAGTGCGTCGTCGAGTTGGTCCATCAGTTCGAACCCGAGTGTCCCAACGACTGGGCCGACACGCTCGATCGCAACAGATCTGACCTGCTCGGCTTGCGCCTTGGAATCGACTGAGAGTCCGGTTTCCTCTACTGGCAGCAGAACCTGGAATGGATAGATGCGATCGATGTTCGAAGTGACTGGCACCACGGTGATGACTCCACGACCGAGTCGTGCTGCGGTGGTGTTGGCGCCATCGTTGCTGACGACGACGCCCGGACGTGTGCTTGCAGCTTCGTTTCCGATCACGGGGTCGAGGTTGACCAGCCGTATCTCGCTCCGGCGCATCAGCTGTCGGAAACGACGTTGTCCCACACGTCGTTGGCGGGATCATCGGCCCACTCGGTGAACGCAGCGGCGTAGGCGTCGGTCAGCTCCGAAGCGCGAAGTAGGCGGATGGCACGGTGGAGCGCTGCAGATCGGGAAGCGATCCGGTGGTTCTTGGTGTAGTTGTCGAGGAACTCGACGTCTTCGTCTGGGATGCTCACGCTGACCTTCATCCCTGGGATGCTACTACAGTAATACTCGTAGTACTACTAGCTGGGTGTTTGCGAGGCGGCGAATCAGCTGTCGACCCCGAATGGCGTTTCCCGAGAGCGGCGGTCGACGCCAACCGTCCCATATCGCGGGCCTGGAGGCCACCAAACGACCATGGCATACGTGCCGTCTAGGGGCACTTGACAAGGCGCCGGTTCGGTCGGGCTACTCGCTCCCCGCCGACCGGGTCGAGACTCCGGATCACCGGCTGTCTGGCTGCGATCGACGTCAGATGCGTCGACGTCAGATGCGTCGACGTCAGATGCGATCGAAGACCGTGCCGCGTGGGGCGTCGACGCCGCAGAACACACAGATCGCCTGGCGCGGATTCACCATGGCGCCGCATTCACATTCGGTGACTCGATCGGTTCGCTTTCCGTCGACTCGCCCATCTTGAGTGTCGAGCTGCTCGAGCCGATGGATGAGGTGCTCCTCGGTGAGCCCAGTCGTTTCCTTGACCAGCATCCACATGCTCTCGGTCGCGAGCCTCAGGCGATCGACACGAGCCTCGAGCTGCTCGAACTTGTCGGCCTGGATCTCGGCGCGCGACACCTCGGCCGCTTGGCTCGAGGCGACGATCTTCTGTGTCGCTCGGATCTGGCCTCGCTGGCGATAGTCGGTGAATCCCACACAAGACATATCGGCAGCGGCACACCCGACCTTGAGTGTGGTTCAAGCGGGGAGCGTCTCGGCGGCGGCCTCGACTGCGGCGGCCACGTCGCTGGCAGAAGCTCCCGGGTGGAGCACGTGGGCGACACCGGCTTCGAGCAGACGGGGCACATCGAGTTCCGGCACGATGCCACCGACCACGACCGGGATCTCGGAGCCTTCGGCTCGCAACAGGTCGACCACCTTGGGCGCCAGGGTCATATGTGCCCCCGACAGCATCGACAACCCGATCACGTCGACGTCTTCGTCGATCGCCGTGGCGACGACCATGGCCGGGGTCTGACGCAAGCCGGTGTAGATCACTTCCATCCCCGCATCACGCAGGATGCGCGCCACGATCTTGACTCCACGATCGTGGCCGTCGAGGCCCACCTTTGCCACCAAGACTCGCAAGGACATGCGGCCAGGCTAGTGCGAATCTCCTCGGCGGCCCAGCCGCACACCCGCTACGTTCACGCCATGACGCCGGGCGCTCCTCCACCGATTCGCGAAGAAGGCCGGCCGCTCGAGGGTCGGGTCGCGCTCGTCACCGGAGTCTCGCGATCGATCGGCATCGGCGCTGCCGTTACCCGTCGACTTCATTCACTCGGCGCAACCGTCGTCGCCACGGGTTGGCCGCCTCACGATGCCGAGATGCCCTGGGGCGCCGGCGACGTCGACGATCTGCCCATCCCGGTCGGGCGGCACGATCTGGAAGACCCGGCGACACCTGGGTCGTTGATCGACGAGGTCTTCGCCGAGCATGGCCGACTCGACATCGTGCTCGCCGTCCATGCCCGGAGCTCCGACGGTGGACTCGACGAGGTCGACGCGGCCGAACTCGACCGGTGTTGGGCGGCCAATGTCCGGAGCGTGGTACTGCTGGCTCAGGGACTCGCTCGGGTGCACGTCCCGGCCCCGGCCGACCGACCACCGACCGGCCGGATGATCTGGTTCACCAGCGGGCAGCACCTCCAGCCGATGCATGGCGAGTTGGCCTATGCGATCACCAAGGGCGCACTCCACCAGATGACCGCGTCGGTCGGTGGCGCGTTGGCGCCGCACCGCATCGTCGCCAACTGCATCAATCCCGGTCCGGTCGACACCGGCTACGCCCCGCCCGACCTGCATGCGAAGGTCGCCTCGATGTTTCCCGACGGCCGGTGGGGTCGACCTGACGATGTCGCCGACCTCGTGGAGTTTCTCGTGAGCGACCAGGGCGCCTGGGTACGTGGCCAGGTACTCGACACCGAAGGCGGCTTCGACCGCTTCGTGTGAGTGACGCCCATGCTCGACGGCCCGGCTCTGCCGATGGGCGTCTTGGGGCGTAGACTGAACGGATGCGAGTTCTTCCCAAAGCAAACGAAACGTGCTGGTGCGGCAGCGGCCTCAAGTACAAGCGGTGCCACAAGAACTCCACCGACCCGATCCGTGCCGGCAAGCAGTCTCCGCTGCGCACCGTCCCCGACTCGATCGTCGCGCCGATGTGGGCCGATGGCACCGAGGTCTCCCGCTGGGACGAGCCCCGGGTCAAGTCGCCGGACATCATCGAACGCATGCGACGAGTCGGCAACGAAGCCGCCGACATCCTGAACAGCCTCGGCCAGATGGTCAAGCCCGGTGTCACCACCGACGAGATCGACCAGGCCTGCCACGAGGGTGCGATCGCCCGCGGCGCCTACCCCAGCCCCCTCATGTACCCGGGCGGCGACAACCCGTTCCCGAAGTCGCTGTGCACTTCGCTCAACGAAGTGATCTGCCACGGCATCCCCGACGATCGCCCTCTGCGAGACGGTGACATCCTCAACATGGACGTCACCATCTACAAAGACGGCGTCCACGGCGACACCAACGCCACCTTCTTCGTCGGCAACGTCGACGAGCGGTCACAGCAGCTGGTCCGAGTGACCCGTGAATGCACCGCGCTCGGCATCGCCGCCGCCGTGCCCGGCAACCCGATCAACGAGATCGGCCGCGCCATCCAGGAGCACGCAGAGGCCAACGGCTTCGGCGTCGTCCGTGACTTCGTGGGCCATGGCATCGGCGAGCAGTTCCACACCGATCTGCAGATCTGCCACTACTTCCACCCGGCCCTGACCGACATCATCGAACCCGGCATGACCTTCACCGTCGAGCCGATGATCACCGTCGGCGACTGGCGGGCCCGCATGTGGTCCGACGGCTGGACCGCGGTCACCTCCGACCAGAGCCGCACCGCCCAGTTCGAACATACGATCTTGATCACCGAAGACGGCCCCGAGATCCTGACGACCCCGACCGACACGAGCACCCACCCCTACTGGGCACTCGCGTCGTCCTGAGATCGACCAGACCAGCGGCGTTCAGGCCAGTAGGGCCCGAGCGATCGCCACGGTCTGGAGTTCGTCGGTTCCGGCGTAGATCTGCAGGACCTTGGCGTCACGAGCAAGCTGCTCGACGCCGTACTCCGACATGTAGCCGTTGCCGCCGAAGAGCTGGACGGCCTCGAGCGCCACGTTGGTGGCGGTCTGGGCCGAATAGAGCTTCATGGCCGACGCCTCGGCGAAGGTCATGGTCTTGCCTTCGCTCGACAGCTCGATCGTTCGGAACACCAGGTTCTGCACGTTCATCCGCGCCACTTCCATCATCGCCAGCTTCTGCTGGATGAGCTGGAAGTCGCCGATGCGCTGTCCGAACTGCTCGCGCTCCTTCGCATAATCGATGCTGCGCTCGAGACACTCCTCGATGATGCCGAGGGCCATGGCGGCGACGCCCGAACGCTCCTGCTGGAACGTGGCCTTGGCTCCGTCACGGCCGCCCTTCGCCACATCTTCGGTCTCGCCGATGAGCCGATCGATCCCCACTCGCACGTCGGTCAGGAACAGTTCACCGGTCGGTGAAGAGTGCATGCCCATCTTGCGGAGCGGCTTGGACTGCTCGAGCCCTTCCATGCCCGAGTCGAGCACGAAACTCAGCACCTTGCGCTCACTCGGCGGGTTTCCTTCGTCGAGCTTGCAGATGAACACGATCGTGTCGGCATACGGACCGTTGGTGATGAAGGTCTTCGATCCGTTGAGGACGTACTCGTCGCCGTCACGGCGAGCGGTCGCTCTCATCGAGCCGAACGCATCGGACCCCGAGCCCGGCTCGGTGATGGCCCAGGCGCCGACCTTGTCGAGCGTCATGAGGTCGAGCGCCCACCGCTCGCGCTGGCGGATCGTGCCCTTGGCGTTGATCGCTCCCGCCGTGAGGCCCGTCGACACTCCCATCGCGGTCACGAGTCCCGGCGAGTGGCGACAGAGCTCGATGATCGGAATCAACGTGTAGCCGGCATCGTTGCCCCGAGCCGAAGACTTCTTTTCATCCGACTCGGATCCGGCCTCGGCCGAGCCTTCTTCGGCTGCTCGCTCCGCGGCGATTCGTCTCGCGAAGTTGGCGCGCGCCATCTCGTCCATCCCGAAGTTCGAATAGAGCTTTCGCAGCACCCCATAGGGCGGCAGGTCACCGTGCTCGAGCTCTTCCTTCAGGGGGATGAGCTCCTTCGCGATGAAATCCTTCATCGCTGAGCGGACCATCTGGTGTTCCTCAGACCATTCGTACATACGACGTAAGGTAGCCGCCGAGCATCGCTCAGGCGAAGGCGCTCAGGCGAAGGCGCTCAGGCGAAGGCGCTCAGGCGAAGGCTCACGGCACCGGTGCTCAGTAGAGGCCGACCATCTTGAGCGCGAGGGCGACGACGGACACCACGAGCACGGGGCGGATCACCTTCTCTCCCCCGGCGACAGCGATCTGCGATCCGCCGTAGCCACCGATGGCCATGCCGGCCGACAGGACGAGCGCCGGCATCCAACGGACCTGGCCCTGCACGACGAACGTGATCACGGCGACCGACGACACGACCAGGATCACATACGTCTTGATCGCATTTCCCTCGAGCAGGTCGAACCCGGCCCGAGACAACAGCAGAAGCAGGATCAGGCCCACACCGGCCTGAATGGCACCGGCATAGATGCCGAGCAGGAAGAACACGATGATGTTGAGCCAGAGCGGCCACGGCTTCGTGGCTGCTTTCGCCTTGGGCTTCCAGAGCGACAACCCGAGCATCGGGATCATCATCAGTCCGAAGATCTTCTCGAAGAGTTCGTCGTCGATCCCCGACACCGCGAGGGCACCGACCAGACCACCCACCACCGCCGGAACGAAGATCGGGAGTGCCTCGCGAAAGTCGATGACCTTCTTGCGGGCGTAGCCGTAGCCCGACGAGCCGTTCTGGATCAGCACCGCAACTCGATTGGTGCCGTTGGCGAACAGTCCGTCGACGCCGGCCAGCGAGAGCAGCGGTACGGTGAGCAGCGATCCGCCACCTGCCATCGAGTTGATCAATCCGGCGAACAAACCACCAAAAAAGATGAGGATGGCTTCGGTTGACGACATTCGTACCGACGCTACCTCCATGATCATCGTTCAGGTGCGAGAATCGCTTGTCTGGCGCGTTGGAACGCCTGATCTCTTGGGAAGTCTGATGTCTTGGAAAGGATGCACCTGTGCGTAGAGGGCTCGCAGCACTGATTCTCGGGCTGTCGCTCGTCGTGGCCAGCGTGGCCTGGTCGGGCTATGTCCTCACCCACACGGTGCTCGACCCGGGACGGTCCGAACGACTGGCCGACCAGATTCTCGACAACGAGGTTCTGCGTGCGGCCCTCGTCGGTCGTCTTGCCGACTCCATGGAGGCCGCGGTGCCCGGCGAGGCCGCGGTGCCGCGCCAGCTTCTCGAAGCGGCCGCAACGACGGCGCTCGAGAACCCCGAGGTCGAGAATCTCATCCGTGCCGGCATCGTCGACATGCACCGATCGGCCCTCGAGGGCAACGCCGAGCCCGTGACCGTCGATGCCGCCGCCCTCGGCTCGGCAAGCCGCGAAGCATTGGTCGCCGTCCGACCCGAGCTCGATGCCCTTCTGCCCGTGGCCCCGGCCCTCGAGGTCGAGCTACCGGTCGGCGGTCTGAGCGTGCTCGGCAAGATCCGGTCGTTCGTCGACCAGGCCACCACCATCCTGGCGTTCATCGCCATCATCGGAGCGGCGAGCGCGTTCGCCATCGCGAAGAATCGCCCCGCCGTCCTTCGCCGTGTGGCGTTCTGGGCTTTCGGCACCGCGGTGTTCTGGCTGATCGTCGGCTTCGGGATTCCGTTCCTCGCCGACAAGCTGGCCCCAACGTCGACCGCCATCATCTCGGCCATCGTCGACGTGTTCTTCGGTGCGATGATCCGCCCGGGACTCATCATGGCTGCGTTCGGCGCCGCCTGTCTTGCCGCCTCGTTCTTCTGGGCCGCCGGGTCGGCCACTGCAGGAGCACGACTCCTCCAGCCCGGCGACGATGCTCCGGCGGCGCGCCGAGCCCCGGCAGGTCAGCGTCGGGGTGTCGGCTCCACCCAGTCGAACGTGCGTCGATCGGCGTCTCCCGACCTCGCAGGTCAGCCGCCGACTCAGGCCGGCGCCACACAGCGTGCCGCCGCCGCCGAGCAACTCGCACGGCAGCGGGCGTACGAAGCGCAACAGCAGGCGATCGCCGAGCAGCACGCCCGCCGCCAGGCCGCCCAGCAATCGCCTCGCTACACCCAACCACCGGCGACGGCGCCTGCCCCGACCCACCGACCGG
>RCMY010000434.1_pt1 | contig 39118 bp, 33 predicted proteins | sample 2041341 | NCBI WGS metagenome assembly RCMY01 (sample SAMN09708234, study PRJNA481090) | Marine sediment metagenome, whole genome shotgun sequencing project. | reverse complement strand
TTGGCGAAGCAGGCCCACGGGTCCGTTGTCGTACAATCCGGTAAATGTATGCTGTTGTGTACGGTTGTATCCAACTACGAACAAAAAGACCTTCCCTTTCTACCGCTTACGGTAGATTACCGCGAAAAGTTCGCGGCTTCAGGCCGTTATCCCGGTGGATTCTTCAAAAGGGAGGCCCGACCAAGTGATGGTGAAGTGTTGACCATGCGATTGGTAGACCGGGTTTTACGTCCGCTTTTTCCAAAAGATTATAGCGCCGAAACTCAGGTAATGATTCAATTGATGTCCCACGACGAAGATGTCATGCCGGATGCCATGGCCGGATTGGCCGCATCTGCAGCCATTCAACTGTCTGATTTTCCGTTCGAATGTGCCATTTCAGAAACTCGCGTAGGTCGTATTAATGGTGAATTCATTATCAATCCTAGCCGTGCGCAATTGGAGGAAAGCGATATTGATATGATTATCGGCGCCTCTGCCGACTCCGTGATGATGGTAGAAGGTGAAATGGACGAGATTTCCGAAGAGGAAATGGTCGAGGCCATCAAATTCGCACACGAAGCCATTAAAAAGCAAATCGATGCCCAAATGAGATTGGCAGATGCCTTCGGAAGAAAGGAAGTACGTGAGTACGAGCAGGCTACCGAAGACGGGGAATTGGAGAAGAAAGTCTATGACCTCGCATATGATAAGGTATATGCCGTTGCGAAAGCCGGTTCTGCGAAGCACGAGCGAAGCGAAGCTTTTTCAGCCATCAAAGATGAAATTAAGGCCAGCTATTCCGAAGAAGAATTGCAGGAAAAAGGAGATCTCATCTCCGATTACTACCGCAAAGCCGAAAAAGCAGCAGTTCGAGACTTGACTTTAAAGGAAGGTTTGCGTTTAGACGGTAGAAAAACCGATGAAATTCGCCCCATCTGGTGTGAAGTCGATTATTTGCCTTCCACCCACGGCTCCGCTCTTTTTACAAGAGGCGAAACACAAGCCTTGGCGACGGTTACCTTAGGTACCTCGCGAGAGGCGAATAAAATCGATATGCCCTCCTACGAAGGAGAGGAAACTTTCTATCTACATTATAACTTCCCGCCATTCTGTACAGGTGAAGCTCGACCCATCCGCGGTACTTCCCGGCGGGAAGTCGGACATGGCAACTTGGCGCAACGCGCTTTGAAAGGAATGATTCCTGAAGATTGCCCCTATACCGTACGTGTAGTTTCCGAAGTGTTGGAAAGTAACGGATCTTCATCCATGGCCACCGTTTGTTCAGGTACTATGGCTTTAATGGATGCTGGTGTACAACTAAAGAAACCGGTTTCAGGTATCGCTATGGGATTGATTTCTGATGGCGACTCCGGAAAATACGCCGTATTGTCCGATATCCTTGGAGACGAAGATCACTTGGGTGACATGGACTTCAAAGTGACCGGTACCGCTGACGGTATCACCGCTTGCCAAATGGATATCAAGGTAAAAGGACTTTCATATGAAATCTTGGTCAAAGCTTTAAAACAAGCACAAGCCGGACGTTTGCACATCCTAGAAAAACTGACGGATACCATTTCAGCGCCAAACGCCGATGTGAAACCACATGCACCGAAAATGGTGACTACCGTAATCCCGAACGAATTTATCGGCGCCTTGATCGGTCCTGGTGGAAAAGTGATTCAGGAACTACAGAAGGAAACCAAAACGACCATCGTTATCAACGAAGATCCCGTTACTGAAGAAGGTATTGTAGAGATTCTAGGAACAGATCAAAATGGAATCGATGCCGTATTGGCGAAAATCGAATCTTTGATGTTCAAGCCTAAAGAAGGTAGCGTCTACGAGGTTAAGGTAATCAAAATGTTAGATTTTGGTGCTGTCGTGGAATATGCGGATGCTCCCGGAAACGAAATTTTATTGCACGTCTCCGAAATCGCTTGGGAACGCACCGAAAATGTATCCGATGTGCTAAGTATGGGTGACGTATTCGATGTCAAATACATGGGTATCGACAAACGTACCCGAAAAGATCGAGTATCGCGAAAGGTACTTATGGATAAGCCGGAAGGCTACACTGAACGCCCACCTCGCAGTAACGATCGGGGCCGTGACGACCGCCGTGGCGGAAGAGACAATCGCGATCGCAAGCCGCCGCGACGTGATTAGAGACGTTAGACGTTAGACGTTAGACGTTAGACGTTAGACGTTAGACGTTAGACGTAAATTAAAAAAAGCCCCGTTCAACTCGATGAACGGGGCTTTTTTATGGGATTCAGCGAAAAACTCAACTTTTTTCACCTCAATTGTAACATTTCATGCTTTTTTACGTATAAGTATATGCAGCTTATGCGAAGAACCGGTTCTAGATAACATTTGAACTGGCTCTTAAATTTAACTAGAAAAGGAAAATTAGCGATGAGACAGTTAAAGATTACCAAACAGGTCACCAACAGGGAGACCGCATCATTGGACAAATACTTGCAGGAAATCGGCAAAGTGGACTTGATCACTGCGGATGAGGAAGTAGAATTGGCACAACGTATCAAGAAAGGCGACCAGATCGCGCTTGAGAAACTTACCAAGGCCAACCTTCGTTTCGTAGTATCTGTCGCCAAGCAGTACCAGAACCAAGGTCTTACTTTACCCGATTTGATCAACGAGGGCAACCTCGGTCTGATCAAGGCGGCTCAGCGTTTCGACGAGACCCGTGGGTTTAAATTTATATCCTATGCGGTTTGGTGGATTCGCCAATCAATATTGCAGGCCTTGGCCGAGCAATCACGTATTGTACGTTTGCCCTTGAACAAAATTGGTTCGATCAACAAGATCAATAAGACCTTTGCATTTTTGGAGCAAGCACACGAACGTATGCCATCCGCCGAAGAAATTGCCAAGGAATTGGATATGACCGTTGAAGACGTAAAGCAGTCCTTGAAAAACTCTGGTCGTCACGTATCGATGGATGCTCCTTTGATCGACGGTGAGGATTCAAACCTTTACGACGTACTCCGCAGCAGTGAATCACCCAATCCCGATAGAGAACTTCTACAAGAATCGCTACGGGTAGAAATTGAACGCTCTTTGGAGACTTTGACCCCAAGGGAGGCCGATGTCATTCGCTTGTACTTCGGTCTTGCGGGACAACATTCGATGACCTTGGAAGAAATCGGCGAAACCTTTGACCTTACTCGCGAACGCGTTCGCCAAATCAAGGAAAAAGCGATACGACGTTTGAAGCACACTTCAAGAAGTAAAATATTGAAGACCTACTTGGGATAATCCAAGGGATTTCAGGCTAAAATTTTTATGAATTGGAAATTTGGCATATTTATTGTAATTTTATAGTAACAACAGTTTATCATGACTGTTCGTTTTTTGATTGATGAATAAACTCCGGCTGATTACCGGAGTTTTTTTTGCATCTACTATGGACGAAAAAACACAAAACCAACACAACAATCCCCTGCACGGTATAAAATTAGTCGATATCCTTGAACACCTTACCCAAAGATATACGTGGCAAGAACTCGCCGACCGAATCGATATCAACTGCTTCAAAAGCAACCCTTCCATAAAATCATCGTTGAAATTTCTAAGAAGAACGCCTTGGGCGAGGGAAAAAGTAGAACGACTGTACTTGAAATCCATCCGGAAATAAATGGCGTTGAATATAGTTCTTATCGAACCTGAAATTCCCAATAATACTGGGAATATTGGGCGTTTGGCGCTAGCCACTGGTTCCCACTTGCATCTTGTAAAACCTTTTGGCTTCGAACTGAGCGACAAACGCCTAAAACGCGCGGGATTGGATTATTGGCAACACCTCAACGTATCCATTTATGAGAATAGTGATGCGTTTTTCGCAGTACATCCGGATAAAAAAATGGTTTTTTTCTCAAGTCATGGAGAACAAAATCTTTGGTCTATCGACTACTGTGATGATCTCTTCTTAGTCTTTGGAAAAGAATCCGTTGGCCTATCCGAAGAAATGATGAATACGAATCAGGACAAACTTTATAAAATCCCCCTTTACAGCGAACATATCCGCAGTTTGAATTTGGCGAATGCGGTCGGGATTGTGGTTTATGAGGGTTTGAGACAGTTGAAACCCGACAACATTTGAAACTATTGCATATGCAATTGCTTACCTTTGTGTTGAATATTTTTTCAGAATAAAATGAGCACAACCAAGATAGCCCCTTCCCTACTCGCCGCCGATTTCGGTAACCTGCAGCGCGACATCGAACTCGTCAATAAAAGCGACGCCGATTGGCATCATATCGATATTATGGACGGCCTTTTCGTACCCAATATTTCCTACGGCATGCCCGTGGTAAAGACCATTGCCCAACATGCTACGAAGCCTTTGGACGTGCACCTCATGATCGTGGATCCCGACCGGTACATCAAGACGTTCGCCGAGCTGGGGGCCAACATCCTTACCGTGCATTACGAGGCCTGTATCCATTTGCACCGAACTCTTCAGGCCATCAAGGCTGAAGGTATGAAAGCTGGAGTGGCCCTGAACCCACATACGAACATCTTGCTCTTGGAAGATGTTATTAAAGATATCGATGTCGTATTGGTCATGAGCGTCAACCCAGGCTTCGGGGGCCAATCGTTTATCGAGAATACCTACGAAAAAGTAAGGGCCTTACGGGAGCTCATTACGAATAAAAAGTCAAAAGCTTTGATAGAAATCGATGGCGGCGTCACTTCAAGCAATGCCAAAAAACTGATTAAAGCGGGCGCAGATGTACTGGTCGCCGGAAGTTTTGTTTTTAAGAGTGATGACCCAACAGCGACCATTAAAGAACTTAAAGAGAGTGCGGACCAATGAAGCAGTTTGATGTCATAGTAGTAGGTGGTGGCCCCATAGGAATCGCTTGCGGTCTGGAGGCCAAAAAAAAGGGATTGAGCTACGTCATCCTGGAAAAGGGACCGATAGTGAATTCACTGTTCAACTATCCTGTAAACATGCAGTTTTTTTCTTCTTCCGAAAAGCTGGAAATAGATGGTATTCCCTTTATCAGTAACGAGGCCAAGCCGAAGCGCAACGAGGCTTTGGAATATTATAGAAGGATTGTCACCTCGAACCAATTGGACATCCATCTTTTTGAGAAGGTGAAAGATGTTGAAAAAAAGGATGGCCGCTTTACGGTTCTTACAAAAAAGGATAGTTATACCGCTTCCAATGTAATCGTTGCTACGGGCTTCTACGATCTGCCCAACACGATGAACGTACCGGGGGAGGACCTTCCAAAAATTTCGCATTATTATGACGACCCACACTTTTACGCCAGCCAAAAACTGGCCATTGTCGGTGCCAGCAATTCCGCCATCGATGCGGCGTTGGAATGTTGGCGAAAAGGCGCGGAAGTCTCCCTGATTATTCGCGGCCCGGAAGTAGGCCAGCGCGTAAAGTATTGGGTAAGGCCCGATATCATCAATCGTATTGAAGAGGGAAGCATCAAAGCCTACTACAATTCCACCGTCAAAGAAATCAGGGAAACCGAGATCCTTATCGATACTCCCGAAGGAACCATTACTTTGGAAAACGATTTTGTATTGGCCCTCACAGGCTACAAACCCAATTTTGCCTTCCTAAAAAAACTGGGCATTGCACTTTCGGAGGATAAAAAAAGGCTTCCGCAATACAATTCCGAGACCATGGAAACCAATGTCAACGGACTCTATCTCGCCGGCGTTATCTGCGGTGGTATGGAAACCCACAAATGGTTTATCGAGAATTCGAGGGTACATGCCAAGATTATCATGAACGCTATCCTGCACGAAAGTCCCAAAACCGTGAAAGCGTGACGGATGACAGATGATAGATGATAGATGATAGATGATAGATGATGATAAAAACTCAAAACTAATTCTACTATAAAAAATGGCTCAACCTTTTTCATTGGCAATACACGGCGGTGCAGGCACTTTGGTCCGAGGGCAAATGACTCCTGAGAAGGAAATCGCCTACAAAGAAGCCCTTGAATTGGCACTCGACGAAGGCTATGCTTTTTTAGAGGATAGAGGCTCGGCTATAGATGCCGTTGAAAAAGCCGTTGCCGTGCTCGAGGACTCTCCTCTATTCAACGCAGGCAAGGGCAGCGTTTTTACCGCCGATGGCACCCATGAAATGGATGCGGCTATCATGAACGGAAAGACTCTGGATGCCGGAGCGGTGTCGCTAATTCATGGAATTAAAAATCCCATTAGGCTAGCCCGCGACGTCATGGAAAAAAGCGACCATATATTCTTAGCGGGAAAAGGAGCGATGGAGTTTGCCAAAAGCCTAAGATATAGCCTAGAAGATGCTTCCTATTTCTATGATGAATTCCGCTATCGACAATGGCAGGATATCAAGGGCACTGACAGTTTTCAACTGGATCATTCCGCCAAAAAAGAATCCAAATTCGGCACCGTCGGCGCGGTGGCTTGCGATCAACACGGCAATCTTGCCGCTGCGACTTCGACCGGAGGCATGACGAACAAACGCTTCGGACGTGTGGGAGATAGCCCCATGATTGGGGTCGGCAACTATGCGAACAATAAGACCTGTGCCGTAAGTTGTACCGGTAGCGGGGAATATTTTATCAAAGGTGTTGTCGCCTACGATGTATCCTGTCTTATGGAATACAAAGGTCTGTCGCTAAGCGAAGCAGCTTCCGAAGTCATTCATAAACGTCTGTTGAATATTGGGGGTGATGGCGGGCTAATTGCGGTCGACATTCACGGCAATATCGCGATGCCCTTCAATACCGAGGGAATGTACCGGGGGAATAGAAATTCTTTTGGGGAAAAACGGATTGCTATTTATGGACGGTAAAATTCCAAAAACCAAGTACCAAATTCCAATTCTCTATATCGACCATGTACCGCTGAAAACAATTCCTATACATTGTAACATTGAAAAATCACTTCATTGTTACTCAACTTCTGGAACTTGGGGTTTGGCTCCGAAATTTCGGGGGGAGGGATTTTCAGCCCAACTATCCTAACCTACTATAAACGCCTTATCCGAAGGCATAACCTTTAGGTTTCTCTCTTGAATATTGAAGCGGTCACCATTGGCCAGAATATGGGTCTTGAGATTTGAAATCGACATGGGCATGCCTTTTTTCAATAACTTTTCGTTGCTGTGCCTTATTTCGCTCGGGTCAAAGAGAATGACCATTCCCGAACCTATTACTTCGAAGGTATTGCAGTTTTTGATGATTAAACCGGTATCCTCGGCAAGACCGACGCCCAGAAGCTCTGGAAACCTTGCTATCGCTTCTGCCAAGCGCCCAAAACGCCCTCGTGTAATGAAATGGGAGTCTATTACCAGGTTTGGCATAAATCCCATACCCTCTTTCATCCGAACCGCCCCCTTTATAAAAGCTTCCTTGCCACTACCTCCCGAAATCATTTCCCGTGACATGCACATAGCACCTGCACTTGTTCCGGCAACTACGATACTTTCGTTTCTATAACGTTCCAAAAGGATATTGTGGATGGTGCTTCCGCCTATTTTTTGGACAATTTTCGATTGACTACCACCGGAGAACATGACACAATCCGCTTGTTCGATCGTTGCGATATTTTTGCGATTTTCTGAGTCTTTTCTCTCACGAATATCGACTATATTGACATTAGTGCATCCTAATCTATCGAATGCCCGTGCGTAGTTATCCGCAACTTCGTCCGGTATACTAGAGGCGGTCGGAATTATGACAATGGATTTTTCACAGCCCCCACATTCTTTGGCGACCCTAGCCAAAATACCTTGCTCTATAAATTCCAGATGATATTTTTCCTTTGTCTTTATCCCTTTATCCTCGTTTCCTCCAATGGGAATCAATATGCCTTTTATTTGCATCGAAAATTTATAGTTTTGAACGCAAAAATACAGGTAATGTTGTGAAATTTAGGTTTATATTTATAAAATTCAAGAATTCCAACTAATAATCATTGAATGAAAATACGAGAAATCAATGCCATGCGCGGCCCCAACTATTGGTCCATTCGCCGAGAAAAACTTATTGTAATGGTCCTCGACCTAGAGGCGATGGAAGAGTATCCCACTAATACGATAAAGGGTTTCGGTGAACGACTCAAAACCTTATTGCCCGGTATGTACGAACACCGCTGTTCGGAAGGCTGTGCAGGCGGCTTTTTTATGAGGGTGGAAGAAGGTACTTGGATGGGACATGTAATCGAACATATCGCATTGGAAATACAGACCTTGGCCGGCATGGATACCGGATTCGGCCGTACCCGAGGATTCGGTGAGGAAGGCGTCTACCATGTCGTATTTTCGTACATCGAAGAAAACGCAGGGCGTTATGCGGCCAAAGCGGCGGTCGATATCTGCGAGGCATTGATAAAAAGCAAGGAGTATGACATCGATCCCGATTTGCAGCGCATGCGCGAACTTCGCGAAGCCGAACGGCTCGGTCCGAGTACAGGTTCCATCGTCGAGGAAGCCGAAAGAAGGGGTATTCCGTGGTTACGCCTGAACAAATATTCACTCTGCCAATTGGGCTACGGCGCAAACCAAAAACGCATACAGGCCACCGTTACTAGTGAAACCAGCAGTATTGGCGTAGAACTGGCCTGCGACAAGGAAGACACCAAACATCTTTTGGAACAGGCGGAGGTGCAGGTGCCCCGGGGCGATATTATCTCAAAAGAAGAAAGTCTTAAAGATGCTTGCGATTATATCGGCTTCCCACTGGTCATCAAACCCATTGATGGCAACCACGGCCGTGGCATATCGGTGGATATCAACAGTTACGAAGAAGCCCTCAAGGCCTTTTGTGTCGCCAAAAAAGTATCGGAACGTATTATCGTAGAAAACTATATTACCGGTCACGACTACCGCTTGCTGGTTATCAATAACATCTTGGTAGCCGCCGCCCTACGCTCACCGGCCCATGTCATCGGTGATGGCGAATCGACCATAGAAAATCTGATCACCGATAAGAATAGGGACCCCAGACGGGGCTACGGCCATGAAAAGGAACTGACCATTATCACGATCAACGACCTGACCAAGACCATCATCGACGATGCCGGATACGCATTGAATTCGGTACTTCCCAAAGGCGAAAGACTCGTATTAAAAGATACGGCCAACCTCAGCACAGGCGGTACGGCAGAAGATGTTACCGACATCGTACATCCCGCTAACGTAGCTATGGCCGAGCGTATCTCAAAAATTATCGATCTCGATATTGCCGGCATCGATATTATGACCAGCGATATCAGCAAGCCTTTAGGGGAAACTGGCGGTGCCGTGCTCGAAGTGAACGCCGGCCCGGGTTTTCGCATGCACTTGGCGCCTACGGAAGGCCTGCCCAGAAATGTCGCCGCCCCGGTAGTGGACAAACTTTTTCCGCAACAGGTCGATAAGGGCCGAATTCCCATCGTGGCCATTACCGGTACCAACGGCAAAACCACCACCACCCGATTGATGGCACATATGGCGAAAATGTCTGGATATCGCGTTGGCTATACCACCAGCGACGGGGTCTACATAAAAAACAGATTATTGATGAAGGGGGATTGTACGGGCCCCCAAAGCACAGAATTTGTATTGCGCGACCCGACCGTAAACTTCGCGGTGTTAGAATGTGCCAGAGGAGGACTATTACGTGCAGGGCTCGCTTTTTCAAAATGCGATGTCGGCATCGTCACCAATGTTGCCGCCGATCATTTAGGCTTGAAAGGCATACACACGATAGAGCAACTGGCCCAGGTAAAAGGCGTAATCCCCGAAACCGTGTTGCCCGACGGTTATGCAATCTTAAACGCAGATGACGATTTGGTCTACGAGATGCGCAAAGGCTTGGCTTGTAACGTCGCGCTGTTCTCCATGGATGAGGACAATCCTAGAATCAAAGCCCTACAAAGAAAGGGCGGCATCACAGCGGTCTACGAGAACGGATACGTGACCCTATGCCGCGGCACTTGGAAAATGCGGATTATGAAAGCAGAAAATATTCCGCTTACTTATGGTGGAAAGGCCAAGTTCATGATCCAGAACATCTTGCCGACTATAATCGCCTGCAATGTAAAAAACATTACCATTGAGGACATGAAGGCGGGATTGGAGACGTTTATTCCTTCTGCATCCCAAACCCCTGGACGCCTCAATCTTTTTAAGTTCGAAAAATTTCAGATTCTACTCGATTATGCCCATAATCCATCCGGTATGCGGGCCCTTCAAAAATTTACGGATCAGATCGAGGCCACCCACAAACTGGGTATCGTCGCGGGTATCGGAGATAGGCGGGTAGAAGATAACAATCTGATCGGCAGTATCGCCGCTGAAATGTTCGACGAAATCATCATCCGACAGGACAAACATTTACGGGGAAAATCTGAGATAGAATTGATCAAAATGCTGAAAGACGGTATTGCAACAAAAAATCCCAACATAAAAACTACGGTCATCACTTCGGAAAAAGAAGCCATCTTCCACGCCATGAAGAATGTACCTGAGGGGGCGTTGATTATCTTATGCAGCGATGTGGTGTCGGAGGCCTTGGAACTCGTGGAAGATCTGAAGGAACAAGAGCAAAAAGGCGCTTCCCTTGTGGCCGATAAATAAGGATAGCTATGAAAATTCTCCACACCGCCGATTGGCATATCGGCAAAAAATTACATAAACACGATCTCATCGCCGATTTTGATTTGTTCATTAATTGGCTTACGGAAAAAATGGTCGTTCTAGAAGTCGATCTACTCCTGGTTTCCGGAGATATTTTTGATTTGGCCAACCCTTCTTCCGAAGCACGGTCCCAGTATTATAGGGCACTTTTAAAACTCCGGAACTTGAACTGCAAAATTATCCTCACCGGAGGAAACCATGATTCTCCCTCGATGCTCAACGCACCGAAAGAAATTTTAAGCGAACTTGATATCTCGGTCATAGGTGGAATGCCGGATACGGTAGAGGAAACACTCATCCCTGTAAAAAACAATTCCGGAGAAATCACATTAGTGGTTGCCGCAATTCCCTTTTTGCGGGATGCCGATCTTCGCACCGCAAATGCAGGTGATACGTACGAAGACCGTTTGGCCGCAACACGAATGGGCATCGAGACCACTTTTCAAACAGCTGCCGAACAATGCGCAAAGCATTATCCGGACGTTCCCGCGATTGCTATGGGGCACCTTTTTGCGGCAGGAATAGAAACTTCTGAAAGCGAGCGCGATATCCAGATCGGGAACCAAGCGGCCTTTGAAGCGAATCGGTTCGGAGACGGTTTCAAATATATGGCATTGGGTCACATTCACAAACCACAGCGCGTTACTGCACAGATACCCACGTATTATAGCGGTTCGCCTATTCCCCTGTCCTTTAGCGAACAGTCGGACCAAAAACGCATTTTAGTTTTGGATACCGAGAAATCCTTTATTCCCCAAAGTATCCCTATTCCCTCTTTTAGAAAGCTCCTTAAAATTAAGGGCGATATAATCCGGCTCGGTGCAAAATTATCGGCACTACCGTCACATGATGGCCTTGACACTTTGATAGAATTGGAACTAGAGGAGGAGGTTTACGATGCCGAAAAAATGTTCCAGTTAGATGGCCTCGTCTCTGGCTTTGATACCTCGGGCTACGAAATCGTAAAGCATCGAACGCGTTTTTCCAATGCCCATAAAAAACTGGGCCAACTTTATGAAAATAGCGAAAAATTAGAGGATGTTCGGCCTAAGGATGTCTTCATGAAAAAAATATCGGAACACGAATACGATACCGGAACGCGGCAGGAACTACTGTCCGCCTTTGAAGAAATTCTTAGCGAGGTATACGCCGAAAAGTAAGTAACGCTGAAATAGATAATCGTCTCGAATCAATCCCTCAGGAACAACTGGCCTTAGTCTATGAAAATTTTGAATATCCGCTTCAAAAACATCAATTCGCTCAAAGGAGCGCATCATATCGATTTTACCGAAACCCCCTTCGACACCAGTCCGTTATTTGCCATTACCGGTCCAACGGGTAGTGGCAAAAGTACCTTATTGGATGTCATTTCGTTGGCGTTATTCAACCAAGTGCCACGCCTGGGCAAGATTTCAAAAAAAGAGATATTGGCCAAGGGTGCCATCTTGACCAGAAATCAGAAAGAGGCCTCCGCCAGCGTAACGTACCAATGTAATGACGGTATTTTCACCTCGAGATGGCAAATCTCAACGAACCGGAAAAACCAGCTGCGCGATTACGAAATGGAAATCGCCGACGAAGCCGGAAATGTATTGGATATTAAAAGATCACGGGTGCCCGAGCACAACGAGAAGCTCATCGGTCTCAACTACGATCAGTTCATTAAATCCGTACTATTGGCCCAAGGGGAGTTCGCCCAGTTCCTAAAAGCCAAAAAAGATGAAAGAGGGGCACTCTTGGAAAAAATTACGGGAACAGGAATTTATAGGGAACTGGGCAGAAAAGCCTATGAACGCTTCAAGATAGAAGTCCGTAAGATCGAAAAACAGCAAGACGAGATCCTGACCCACCAAAGCGAACTACTGGAGGATACTGTTTTCGAGGAGTGTACGGCAGCATATACTACAAAAAAGAAAACCATAGCCGCATTAGAAACTCAAATCAAACATCTGGAAAGGAATATCGCGCTGAAAGAAACGCTTGCGAAAACGGAAAAAGAGATTGTATCGGCGGAGGAAAAGCAATCCTTGGAAAAGAAAAAAATGGCCGTGTTCCTAGAACAATCAGGTTCGATATTGAGCGGTCACGAAAACGTACGCCCCGTAGCCGATGAACTCCGTTCCTGGTCGTCGTTGCAAGAGCGTCTCATATCACTCGAAAAACAGCTGGCAAACCTCTTGGAGAATAAAGAAAATAACAAAGAGGCCATCGATACCCTGTTTAAGGATGTCGCTCATTTTATCGGAAAGGAAACAAATCGTGAAAAAGTGGAAAGAGATATCGTCGGCTTTTCCGAAGCGGTCAGGGCGCTACAGAAAATGAGGGATACTAAACTGACGGAACATTCCAATGTTAAATCCATTATCGAAGAACAGACACGGGAAACCGCTTTCGATTACGACCCAAAGGCTGATAATATTGGGAAATTGAAATTGCTACAATCGGATTCGGAAAAGAATTTAATCGGATTTTCAAAGTTTGTGGGTATTGAAGGTACGGATACCTTTGCCACCTTCCGGAAAGGTTTACAAGAAGAACTAAACCGTTCGCAACAGCTGGAAAAAAAAGATATCGCCCTAGAACAAGAACAAAAAAACCTCAATCAATTTTCAGCCGAGGCAGAGCAGGTGGAAATACAGCGAAAAGCGTTGCCGAAAGATATTGAACTGGCCGAAGCAAAAGCGAAAAGATTCAATGCCGAAGCAAATGCATTGCAACAATCCCTAGAAATCCAAAGGTTACGCGCAAGTCTGGCAGAGCACAGAGCCAGCCTTAAAAAAAACGAACCCTGTCCTTTGTGCGGCAGCCTGGATCATCCCTTCGCAAAACATCTGCCCACGAATCTAAATACGGAGAACGAGTTAAATACACTGCGAAAGGAATTCGAAAAGTGGAACGCCGTCTTTATTTCCAAGAAATCGGAATTGAGCAAATTGAACGATCAGGAAAAAGAACTTAAGCCAAAAATAGCCTCCGTTTCGGAAGAAATCAAAAAGTTGACCGAGCAGGAAACAAAATTATCCGAAGGACTACTCTTGACACCTGGGGCCACTTGGGAAAACTATACCCAAGATTGTCAACAAAAGCTAGAAGTGCTTACAAGTCTGGAAAATGAAAAAAAGATACTTTCGAATTACATTAAACTACGTCCAAATCTGGAAAAACTTAAAACCATAACCCAAGAGGGGACAGAAATCAAAAAGCAGTTGGATGAAAAATATGCCGGAAACAAAATAAACTCTGACACCCAAGAATTGCTAACTAGGTGGACAGCATTGAAAAAAGAGCAACAGTTGGTAAAGAACCAGTTAAATGACGTCACATTAGAGACGAAAACGAAACATGAAGAAAACCGGTCCTTGGAAGAGCTCTTGAACCGAACAGACAGTTTAAAGGATGTGGAAACCATAGCCGAGGCGCGAAAATTACTTTTGGACGAGCGTACGTTTGAAAGGCTCCAATCAGAAAAAACCAACATCAGCAAGGCCCTCAACCAATCCGATACCACGATCAACCTACTCAAAAACCAGCGCGACACCGCCATAAAAGCCGATGTTGCCGACACTTTAGAAAAGTTGCAAGACCACTTCAAAACCAAAAGTAACGACCTAACCACAATTCGCGAGCAAAAGAGCGAACTGGAACGAAAACTCACCAATCACAAGGAAAAGACCGAAAAAATAGCGACTATAAAACAGCAAATCGCCGTGGAAGAAAAGCAGATGAAACGATGGAAACTGCTCAATGAACTTATAGGCGATGCCCAAGGAAAGCGATTCAACGACTTTGCCCAAGACCTGACCTTACGCCATCTTGTTACGCTCGCCAATATTCGATTGGTAGACCTCAGCGACCGTTACCGTCTCAATACTCCGACAGAAGAAGAAGATGATGGTCTCATTGTTCTGGACGATCATATGGGCGGCCAGCGAAGATCGGTCAAAACACTATCTGGGGGAGAGACCTTTATATTAAGTCTTTCGATGGCCCTTGCGCTCTCAGATCTGGCATCGAGCAATGTTGAAATCAACAGTCTCTTTATAGATGAAGGTTTTGGAACTCTTGATCCGGAGATTTTGGATCAAACCTTGGATACCTTGGAAAAATTACAGTCGGAGTCCTCAAAAACCATCGGTATCATCAGCCACGTAGATTCCCTTAAAGAACGGATTGCCACGCAAATTCAATTGGAGCGTAACGGGCAGGGATATAGTACGTTACGGATCGTGTAATATTTTTTAATAGGCGGGTATCATCATGTAAAACCAGAACATAATAGGTTTTTTGTCAATGGCCGCTAAACATCGTCTATAGCCATCCGCCATCTCATCATTATCAAGGAAAAATCCCTCGCTGCACATAGGTGTCCTCTAGTCTTTTAATAGCGATGATAAATGCCGCGGTACGCATATCCACATTTCGATCCCGGGATGCTTCCATGACCCTTGTAAAGGAACTTTTCAACTTCTTTTCCAATTTGGTCATGACCTCGTCCAGTTGCCAAATTTCTCCATTTCGATTCTGCAGCCACTCAAAATAACTACCGATGACCCCGCCGGAATTGCAAAGGATATCCGGAATGATCTCAACGCCCTTTTTCAACAGCATTTCCTCCGCTTCTACGTCGGTAGGTCCGTTGGCGCCCTCGGCAATCAATCTGGCCTTGATTTCATTGGCATTTTCGGACGTAATCTGGTTGCCCAAGGCTGCGGGTATGCAAATATCACAGTCCAAACCGAAAAAATCTTTGTTATCAATTGGTTCGGCATCCGGAAAATTCAGAATACTCCCTTTATTATCCTTTTGATAGGCTAAAAGCTTTTCGACCGAAATTCCTTTTTCATTGGCAATAGTTCCGTATTGATCTTGCACTGCCGTTAAAACCGCCTCATCTTTTTCTAGAAAGTGCGCGGCCCAATAACCTACGTTACCAAAACCTTGTACGATAAACTTTTGGCCCTTGATCGGTAGGTTCTTTTGCTCGGCCCAAAATCGAATATTGAGATAGACCCCATATCCTGTGGCCCTATCCCTTCCCTCGGAACCTCCTGCCCCTATTGGCTTTCCGGTAACTACGTGCATGTTGGTGGAGCGCTCTGCCGGGGATTTGGTGGACATATATGTATCCAGTATCCAGGCCATGGTCTGCGCATTGGTATTCACATCAGGGGCGGGAATATCGAGTTCCGGACCGATATTATCGCCGAGTGCGTAGGTAAACCTACGGGTAATACGTTCGAGTTCCGCATTGGAATATTTGGAAGGATCAATTTGGATACCGCCCTTGGCTCCCCCGTAAGGAAGACCGGCCAACGAAGTTTTCCAGGTCATCCACATGGCCAAGGCCTTAGCGGCATCTATGTCAACGGTGGGGTGATATCGAAGTCCACCTTTGTACGGCCCCAGCGAATTGTTGTGCTGTACCCTATAGCCCGTAAACACCTCGACCTCTTCATTGTCCATCCGAACAGGAAAATGTACTACAAGTTCGTTGTTCGTTACTTCCAATATCTTTCTTATATTCGGATTCAAGTTGATAATATCGGCTGCATTGTCGAACTGTCTCATGACGTTGTTTAACATGCCCTGCTTCAATATTCTTTTGGTTGCCTTAGCCTTTTTTGCCATATGTAAATCTATACTATTCTTCAATCTACAAATATCACGATTTGTATTCGGTTTTCGTCACGACGCGCTCACTATTTGATAAGGTATATCCCTTTTTAACAAGAGGCTTATCATTTCAATTTATCACGAAGGGTCTTACGGTCGATTCGGAGTATTTCTGCAGCTTTAGTTTTGTTGCCATCCGCATGGGCAAGAACACGTTTAACGTATTCCCTTTCCATTTCCCGAAGGGAAAGGAAATCGGAATCTTGAAAATCAATCTGGAATTTCAGGCTTTTAGGCAAGTCTTTGACATCGATGATACCATCGCCCATAATAACCACTCGCTGAATGATATTCTCCAGTTCCCGAATATTGCCCGGCCAAGGATATCGTTGAAGAATCTGCAGCGCTTCCGGAGAAATACGCATGATGCGATCTTTATATTCCAATCCGTACTTCTTAAGGAATTTATCGACTAGTAAGGGGATGTCCGATTTTCGTTCCCTGAGCGGCGGCACATAGATTTCTACCACTGTCAAGCGATAGTACAGGTCTTCCCTGAAATTTTTTTTCGTAATTTCTTCCAAAAGATTGCTGTTGGTAGCGGCGATTATTCGCATAGCTACCTTTTCCGTCTTTCGGGAACCGACCTTGGTGATTTCCTTTTCCTGTAAGGCGCGCAACATTTTGGTCTGAACGGCAAGGGAGGCCGAACCGATCTCGTCCAGAAATAAGGTACCGCCCTCGGCTGCCTGAAAAAATCCGTTTCGGTTTTCAAGGGCACCGGTAAAAGCACCTTTGGTGTACCCGAAAAGCTCGGACTCCAAAAGATTCTCTGGAATCGCCGCGCAGTTGACGGCGATAAAAGGGGCACGTGAAAACTTTCCCGAATAGTGGATGGCCCTGGCCACTAATTCCTTTCCCGTACCACTTTCGCCCCGAACGAGAACCGTGGCCCGGTTGTCTTTCACCCTATCGATGATGTCGGTAATTTTATGAAAAGCATCCGATTCGCCAATCATGTCGGCGTAGCTGTTCGTTTTCGCTTTGTCGATTTTCGCCGATTGTTCTTTCGGATGTATCCTGTTGGAGAAGGATTTTTTTACCGCCTGTTTCAGCTCTTCCTTCGTGAACGGTTTGGTCAGGTAATCGGTAGCCCCGGATTTAATGACTTCCAAGGCGCCGTCTACCGATGGATAACCGGTAATGACCAGTTTGGGCATTTCAGGATAGTGTTCACCAACGTATTTAAGCAACTGCAGGCCATCGATTTCCGGCATTTGAATATCGGTAATCAATAAATCGATTTTTGAATCTTTCAAAATATACAGGGCTTCCTTGACCGAAACGGCCCTATATGTATGGTAATCCAAGGCATGAAGATGCCGTTGCAATAGCTCTAGAATATCGATATCGTCATCGACCAACAAGATATTTTCCCTCTGTAAAACCATAACTACAATTTAGGAAAATCAACGGTAAAAACTGTGCCTTTGGGTTTATTCGATGCATGTGAAATAGTGCCCCTATGACTGTTGATAATGCCGTGTACTACGCTCAACCCGAGACCGGAACCTTCGCCGATTGTTTTGGTGGTAAAAAAAGGCTCGAAGACCTTATCCTCATTTTTTGGGTCTATGCCGGGGCCTTCGTCCGCGATACGGATCTGGATGTTCTTTGCTTTTTCCTCCACCGAAATAGCTATTCCGCCTCCTTTTGGGGAATAATAGACAGCGTTCATGATCAGATTGAAAAGTACTTGGGTCAATTGTATCGCATCTGCCCTTATGCTAATGTCTTTATTACTGAAAAAGCGGTTCAGCCTGATATTTTTATCGTTCAAGGAAGGGCCGAGCAGTTTCAATACATTTTCAACGATCGGAATTAACTCGACCGAATTCATTTGCTGTGGCATCTCACAGGCGAAGAACATCAGTTTTTTGACCACTTCACGGCTAAAAATGGCATTGTCGACTATTTTTTCAAGATCACGCTGCGCATTTTTATCGGTGATGCTGTCCTTCAACAGTTCCGTAAAGCCCAAAATGTTGGCCAAGGGCGTATTCAGGTCGTGGGCGATGCCCGCGGTAATTTCGCCTAGAATATGGAGTCGGTCGGCCCGTTCCACCTGCCGTTTTATGGCGATTTCACTATCCCGTATCTGCTTTCTTTCCAACAGATTACCTACGGCCAAAGCCACGTTTTCAAGTAATTTTTCTTCCTCCTCCAGAAAATCGGATTTCCGGTAGATATCCGTTGGATAGCTTACCGATATATATCCATCGACCTGATTGAAAACCTTGATCTCGGACCGGATGGAAGCTAAATCGGATGGACGCTCACCTGTGGACTGGGAATAATCCCCATGATTTAGTTCAACTAAGGTATCATCCTCGAACTGCCATGCTTTTTTCATGCAATATACGATAGCCTCGAGCGAAGTTTCCAATTGATCGTAATCGCTGTTCGCTATAATGGTGGTCACCTCGTATAGGCAGGTTAGTTCTTTGATGCGTTCGCTTAGTTTTTGTTCGGTGGTGATCATAGCTGACTTTTGGTGTTAGATAAGATAACAGGAAAAATACACAGGTAGGATTATATATCTTAAATGGTGCTCCCACATGACAATAGAAAGTTCAATCGTTCAGCGATTGCCTTTTCGTTTCAGCCCACTTTCAAAAGGATTGGACCTTTTGAAAGTGGGCTGAAACGAAAAAATCCACTCCCGAAAAGGGGAGTGGACTTTCTACTCTCAGTGACCGCGGAGGGATTCAAACCCCCAACCCTCAGAGCCGAAATCTGATGCGCTATTCAGTTGCGCCACGCGGCCATTTCTTAGTAACTAATAATTGAAACTAGCAAACTGCTCGTTTTATAAACTCACAAACCAATAAACTCTTTTCCGCTCTTAAGCTAATTTCTTCTTTACAATAGTCGAAATGGTCTTGCCATCGGCCTGACCGGCCAATTTTTTGGAGACCATTCCCATAACCTTGCCCATATCTTGCATTCCGGATGCGCCAGTGGCTTCGATGGTCTGCACGACAACCTTTTCGATTTCTTCTTCTGAAAGCTGTGCGGGCAAAAATTGTTCGATTACCGCTACTTGCGCCAGTTCGGGCTCGGCAAGATCGTCTCTGCCCTGCTCCTTAAAAATGACGGCACTGTCCTTTCGTTGCTTTACCAGTTTTTGGACTAGCTTCACCTCGTCTTCTTCCGTCATTTCTGCACTGGAACCTGTCTCTGTTTGTGCCAACAACAAAGCGGACTTAATGGCGCGCAGCGACTCCAAGGCAACTTTATCCTTGGCCTTCATCGCGGTCTTCATTTGTTCCATTACCTGTTGCTGTAAGCTCATCGTTACACTATTTTTCGGATTGCGAATATAGAAAATATCCCCCTATATCAAATGCAAAAAACCCGAAAAAATCAGATTTTTCCGGGTTCGGGTTTGAGTTAGTAAAGTGTTAAGGTTAAAAATGTTAATCTACGTTATCATGTAAGAACGAATTGTTCGAACGCAACTGTATCTCATCGTTGCTATCTTCGCCAAGCGTGGTGCGCGATACCTTGCTTTCTTGCCTTGGGCCGGCGCTCAAATCGATACCTTGCCGCTTGTAGGCAGGTTCCTTTTCGATTTCGTCGATGCTGCTTACGCTATTCTGGAATTTGTAATTGAAATCTTTCAATTTTCTACGTCGCTCGTCGGCGCGTTTCTTCAGCAATGCGTCGATAGGGCTATCCATTGGATCAACGGCAGTAAACGATTCTTGTTTTCGCTCGCTAGCTTCAGGGACCGGTTTCTGTTCTGGCACCTTTGCTTCAACGACTGCTTTTCTTTCGATTTGCATTTCCTCTTCGACGGGCTTCGGTGCGTTATGGGCAGGTTTCGGTTTCGCACTGGTCAGTTTGTTTTCCAAATCCATATAATCGTCAAGACTGTAACGGGTCTCGCCTTTTTTATTGTATTCAAGGACGGTGATGACCTCTACGGGATTTTTCACTTCGATATCCTTCACATCATCGTCAAGGCTGAAGGTGATGACGTTATCTTGTTCCTCCTCTTCTTCATCTTCTGCTTGGGTCTCTGCCAAGGGCATATCGAAACTCATGGCCATCTGCTCTTCTTTCAAACGCTCGTAGGCCACGGTCACGGGATCGACCACCACCATGTCGTGCAAAGCATCTCTGGAGTCTATGATTACGAAATCATCATCGCTATCGCTAATTTCGGCGACTTCTTCGACTATCTCTTCGTAGAACACATTGAAGTTCTTGATATAGTTCGAGGTAGGCACTAAATCCATGCCGGGCTCTTCGACATCATCGACCAAAGTATGCTTGATCACCTCGGGTTTTACCACCTCTGGCTCCACCAATGACTGTACGATGTTCTTTCTTTCCGTAAGGTCGCGATGGGCCTTTTGCTCGTCTTCAAGGGTATGGATTATCTTTTTTGCCTCGGTATTTACGATTTCGTTCTGTTGATCGGCGTCAAAACCTGTAGCGATAATGGTTACGGCTATAGCTTCGCCCAAATCTTCATCTTCTCCGACTCCCATGATAATATTGGCGCCATGGCCTGCTTCTACCTGTATGTAGTCGTTGATCTCACCAATCTCATCGATAGTTATCTCTTGTCCACCTGAAACGATCAGCAATAATACATTCTTGGCTCCAGTTATCTTGTTATCGTTCAAGAGCGGAGAATCCAAAGCTTTGGTAATTGCCTCACTGGCCCGCATGGAACCAGTAGCCGAAGCCGAGCCCATAATGGCAGTACCACTGTTCGACAATACGGTCTTGGCATCACGAAGGTCAATATTCTGTGTATAGTGATGCGTAATTACTTCTGCAATACCTCTTGCAGCGGTCGACAACACTTCATCAGCTTTGGAGAAACCGGCCCTGAAACCTAGGTTTCCATAGACTTCGCGTAACTTATTGTTATTGATAACGATTAACGAATCTACGTTCGCGCGTAGTTTCTCGATACCGATACGAGCCTGTTCGCAGCGCATCTTGCCCTCGAACTCGAAGGGCATGGTAACGATGCCCACGGTTAGCACGTCCAGTTCCTTGGCTTGCTTTGCGATTACGGGAGCTGCCCCTGTACCCGTCCCTCCGCCCATTCCGGCGGTAATGAATATCATTTTGGTCGTACGGGCCAGCATCTGTTTAATCTCTTCCATACTCTCCAAAGCGGCCTGTTCCCCTACTTCCGGATTGGCACCAGCACCCAATCCCTCGGTCAGCGAAACGCCCAATTGTATCTTGTTTGGTACAGGACTGTTGTTCAATGCCTGGGAGTCAGTGTTGCAGATGACAAAATCCACTCCGCTAATTCCGGATTGAAACATGTGGTTTATAGCGTTGCTGCCACCACCGCCGACACCGATTACTTTTATTACATTGCTTTGATTCTTGGGGAGATCAAAGGCAATTCCCTCAAATTCCGTGTTGTTCATAGTATTTTTTATTACTGGTTAAAATTTAATATTGTTTACTCCGCATTGTCCAAAAAATCCTTCAACTTTTCGGACCATTTATCGAAAACGGATTGTCGCTCTCTCGTCGGCTTATTTGTGCCTGCCAACTCCTCATCCTCTTCATGACCGGCCATGACCAATTCTTCTTCCTGCTCCTTTACCGTTTTGGAAGCCTTGGCTTTACCCCCGTTCGATACGGCATTCATCAGAAGGCCGACGGCAGTCGCGTAAAGCGGACTGGCAATTTCGGCATCGGAATCACCGGCCAAATGTTCATTGGGGTAACCGATTCGGGTGTCCATTCCCGTGATGTATTCCACCAACTGTTTTAGGTGCTTCAATTGGCTTCCACCACCAGTTAGCACGATACCTGCTATCAATTTCTTTTTCTGCTCTTCGTGACCGTAGGTCTTTATCTCTGTATATACCTGTTCGACAATCTCTACCACGCGGGCATGAATTATTTTGGACAGATTTTTAAGGGTAATTTCCTTCGGGTCCCTGCCACGCAGACCGGGAATGGAAACGATTTCATTATCCTTGTTTTCGCCAGGCCATGCCGATCCGAATTTAATTTTCAGCAGTTCGGCCTGTTTTTCGATGATGGAGCATCCTTCCTTAATATCTTCGGTAATTACCCCGCCACCAAAGGGAATTACCGCTGTATGGCGAATAATGCCGTCCTTAAAAATAGCAAGATCCGTTGTTCCGCCGCCAATATCCAATAAGGCGACACCGGCTTCTTTTTCCTCCTTACTTAAAACAGCATCCGAAGAGGCCAAAGGTTCCAAGGTGATATTGCCGAGTTCAAGACCGGCACTTTTAATGCACCTTCCCACATTTTTAATCGAGGATACTTGACCAACGACCACGTGAAAATTCGCTTCCAAGCGACCACCGTACATACCGATAGGCTCTTTTATTTCCGCCTGCCCATCCACCTTGTATTCCTGTGGGAGCACGTGAATAATTTCTTCCCCAGGAAGCATAACTAATTTATACACCTGGTTACAGAGCTTGTCGAGATCCTCTTCATTAATCACCTCTTCGGAGTCCGCCCGTGTAATGTAATCGCTATGGTGCAAACTGCGGATATGCTGGCCAGCTATGCCGACGACAACCGTACCGATTTTTAGACCGGCGTTGGCTTCCGCCTGTTCGACGGCCTGTTGTATTGATTTTATGGTCTGGGTGATATTATTCACCACCCCGCGGTGCACTCCCAAACTTTTGGATTGTCCGATACCCAGCACCTCAATTTTACCATATTCATTCTCCCTGCCGATGATGGCGACAATTTTGGTGGTTCCTATATCCAATCCTACCGAATAATTCTCTACTTCCATAACTTAAATTTTGGTGCACACTACTTGATTGTTAAACTCCAGGCTCACGATGTCATAATTCTCCAAGGTGTCATCCATATTCGCCTTGGCGTAAAATGCCTTGAACTTATTGAATTTCTCCTCGAGGTTTTCGACACCGCCCAAATTCACGGTGAACTGCTCGGTACGAAAACGCAACTGATACCTTCCTTCCGCTTCGACGTGAATACCTATCACATTTTTACGAAGAAAATCGTCGGCATTGATGTAATTCAATATTTCATAGGCATCCTCAAGACTATTACCTGTTATCTTACCCGTAATTATGGGCACCCGAGCGGAATGGCTCGACGACAACGGCATGCGCTTTCCATCTTCATCGAGATAAAATTTCGCGTCTGCCTCTACACGTCCGATTGGTTTGCGCTGCACGATTTTTGATGCAAGTTTACCGTTGATAGATAGGAACACTTGGGCGTTTTTTACCATTTCATTGGCCTCGATGGTCTTTTCGATAGTGTTCAAAGCTAATTTTTCTTTAGAGACATTTTCAAGGCTGCCAAATTTTTGTATCAACAATTTATTAACCGCTCCCTGTGTGATGTATAAATTCTGATCCCCGACGAATTCGATGTCGATTCCGTGTATATCTTTTTGTTCACTTCTGTCATTCGAAAAGGCGTAAAGACCCGTGATTACTGCCGATAAGGCCATAAATTTTATGTAATTCCAATTAATCTGCATATTCAAGCGCTGTTTTTAATTTTGTGATTTCAAGCCCGATGTCCCCGGCACCCAAGGTGACCAGTATATCGGGATTTTGTTTTTTAATTTCTTCTATTAGATTTATTTTCTGTAGGACTTTTTTCTTCGGACGGTCTATTTTTTCTAACAACCATTCAGAGGTGATTCCTGCCATCGGTTTTTCCCTGGCGGGATAGATATCCAATAATAGGATGCTATCGAATTGGGATAAACTTTGTGCAAAATCATCTGCGAAGTCCCTCGTCCTAGAAAACAAGTGCGGCTGAAAGACCACCAATGTCTTTTTACCGGGATGCATTTCGGATATCGCCTGATACACCGCATCGATTTCGGTGGGATGATGGGCATAATCATCGATAAAAATAAAATCTTCCCGTTTGATCTTGTAGGAAAACCTTCGTTGCACCCCTTTGAAGGTTTCTAATGCCTTTGCCAATTCATTAACCGGCTTACCGGTCTGGGTTGCCATCGCGAATGCTACTAAACCGTTGAGCAGGTTATGCCTTCCGGGCTTGTTGAACTTTACTTCGGACAGCTTTGTTTCAGGAGTAACCAAATCAAAAATATAGGTGCCTTCTTCAATGCGAATATTTTCAATACAATAGTCCGAATTGTCCTCGATGCCGTAGGTGATGCCATCTAACGGAAGTCCCTTTCTCACGAATAGTTTGCCGCCGGGTTTTATGCGTTCCGTAAATTCCTTGAAGGACTTCTTCAATTCGTTTTCGTCGCCGTAAATATCCAAATGATCGGCATCCATAGAGGTTACGCAGGCCACATCGGGGAACAATCGCAAAAAGGAGCGGTCGAACTCATCGGCCTCGACCACGGAATATTCTGTTCCTTCCAAAACAAAATTACTGTTGAAATCTTCGGATATTCCCCCCAAAAAAGCGGTAAACGGAGTATTCGTTTCCTTCAGCAAATGGGCCAAAATACAGGATGTGGTCGTTTTGCCGTGGGTGCCCGCGACCGCGAAGCAGAAAGTATCCTTTGTGATCAGGCCCAATACCTCTGAACGTTTTTTCAGTTCGAAGTCACGGTTCAAAAAATATTGGTATTCGGAATGATCTGCTGGGACTGCCGGGGTAAATACTATCAACGTACTCGTCACATCATAAAACTCCCCCGGAACCAAATTTATGTCATCTTCAAAATGGATGTCAATTCCCAAACCTTTCAATTCTTGGGTAAGCGGAGTTTTAGTTTTGTCATACCCAGCCACATTCTTGCCAATGAACTTAAAATAACGCGCCAAGGCGGACATACCGATGCCTCCGATGCCGATGAAATAGACGTTATTTAGGGTTTTTAGGTTCATGATTCAAGTGTCAAGTTCAAGTGTCAAGTTCAAAAGTTTATGGGTTTATGGGTTTATGGGTTTATGGGTTTATGAAACAAGTAATTTTTCAACTTTTTACTAGTTTTAAAATTTCATCTACGATATCGCTGGTGGCATTGGGTAGGGCCAATCTCTTTATATTGGCACCTAATTCTTTTTGTTTGTCCTTATTTTGATGCAACTCCGTAAACTGTGCTTCAAATTGCTCATCTAAATCCGTTTCTCGAATCATCAGGGCAGCGTTTTCAGCTACTAGTGCCTGTGCGTTTTTCGTCTGGTGATCCTCTGCCACATTGGGCGAAGGGATGAATATCACCGGTTTGCCTACGATGCACAGTTCGGAGACCGAACCTGCACCTGCCCTTGAAATTATGATGTCGGCGGCACCGTAAGCGTAATCCATCCTGTTTACAAAATCAAGGACTTTCACGGTTTCGGAGGCGTATTTTTTATAATCCTCGATATACAATTTACCACATTGCCAGATCAACTGGATGTCTTGTTTCTGGAAAAAATCCAAATTTTTAGCGACCAATTGGTTGATGCGTCTTGCGCCGAGGCTGCCCCCTAAAATCAGCAGGGTGGATTTATGGCTATCCAACCTAAAGTGATAGAGGGCCTCGGACTTATCTTTAAAATTTTCTACCAGATCACCACGAACGGGATTTCCGGTCTTTACGATCTTATCCGCTGGAAAAAACTTTTCCATATTATCATAGGCCACACAAATTTTGGCAACCTTGTCCTTTAGCAGTTTGTTGGTGATACCCGCATAGGAATTTTGCTCTTGCAGCACACAGGGAATACCTCTACCCGATGCGACGCGTAAAGTGGGTCCACTGGCAAAGCCTCCGGTACCGATAACGGCATCAGGATGAAACTTCTTTATTATTTGCCCCGCTTTCAACAAACTACTTATCAATTTAAAGGGAAACATCAAATTTTTAAGGGTCAGTTTCCGCTGTAACCCTGTAATCCATAATCCTTCAATATCGTATCCCGCTTGGGGCACTTTTTCCATTTCCATGCGGTCTTCCGCACCTACGAACAGGAACTCCGCATCAGGATGCCTTCTTTTCAGCTCATCCGCAATAGCGATGGCGGGGTAAATATGGCCGCCCGTACCGCCTCCAGAAAGTATGAATCTATAGTTGCCCACTTAGTACCTCTAAAGGGTTGTTTTCATCTATTTTCACTTTGGTCTTCGATACCTTGCGCTCGCTACTTTTAACGCTTACGCTCAAAATAATGCCAATGGCTAAGCAGGTCATCCAACTGCTGGTTCCACCACTACTTATTAATGGTAGGGTCTGGCCCGTTACCGGAAACAGTTCAACTGCAACCGCCATGTTCAACAAGGCCTGAAAAACGATGGGCAGCCCAACGCCCAAAACCACTAGTTTTCCAAAAATAGAAGTACTGCCATTGGCTACAATAACGATGCGAAAAAGTAGCAGCAAGTAAAAGAACATTAGGGCAAAACCCCCTACAAGTCCATATTCCTCAACGATAATCGCATAGATAAAATCCGACGAACTTTGTGGAAGAAAGTTTTTCTGTACGCTTTTTCCAGCGCCCTTGCCCATGACCCCTCCCGTGGCAATGGCAATCTTGGCTCTTTCGATCTGGTAGTCCGCTTCCGTATCGCGACCATCGCTAAAACTTTCGATACGGCTTGACCAGGTATCGACACGGTTGTGGAACAATCCGGGAAAGGCTTTGGCCGACAGAACGAAAAGGGTCAGGCACACTAATCCCGTTCCGATGACGCCCATCAAGTATTTAGTAGGATATCCTCCTAAAAAACAAAGCAACAATACCATGGAAAAGATGATACCCGCCGTTGAAAAGTTGGCCGGCAATATCAGCATGAGCACTAAAAAAACGGGCGTCCATAACGGCAGGATACTTTCTGTAAAAGTTATCGTCTTATCCTTTATTTTGGTCAAATACCGAGCGACATAAATCATCAAAACCACCGCTGCCAAATTCGAGGTCTGAAACGAAATGCCCACCAGCGGCACACTGATCCAACGGCTGGCATTCGCACCGTTAATCGTGGTGCCCTGCGCCAAGGTAAATGCCAAAAGCACTAAAACTATCGGCATTGCGATGATAGAAAGTCCCTTGAAAAAGCGCGCCGGAATACTGTGAACACCATAAATGATCCCGAACCCAAGGGCCAATAAAAGCGCATGCTTGACTAAATACCCGAACGTCGTACCGTTACCGACCACGTACACCAGATTGCTACTGGCGCTATATACCGGCAAGAACGAGAACAGCCCCAATAGCGTTACAACGGCCCATATGGCTTTGTCTCCCTTGATATTTTGGAATATTCCCTTCACGGATTATTGATTACAGATTATTGTTTACTAATTTCCTCATCATAACTTTTACTGCCTACAGCAACTGCCATTGCTGACTGAGCTTGCCTACTGGCCATTGCCTACAAATTCTTAATCGCCTCTTTAAACTGATTTCCCCTATCCTCATAATTTTTGAACAAATCAAAACTGGCGCAGGCCGGTGACAATAAGACCGTATCACCGCGTTCGGCAATTTTATAAGCTACTTTTACGGCCTCGGACATGGCGTAGGTTTCGACCAATAGGTCTACTACGTTTCCAAAAACGTCTTTAATCGTTTCATTATCCATGCCCAAGCACACGATGGCTTTTACCTTTTCGCGTACCAATCGCATCAGCGGTTTATAGTCATTGCCTTTGTCTTCACCGCCGACTATCCAAACAATTGGGGTCTTTATGCTATCTAAGGCATAAAAAACCGAATTGACATTGGTCGCCTTCGAATCATTGATATATTGTACGTGATGTATTTTCAATACTTTTTCCAATCGATGGGGCGCTCCCTCAAAACTGGCGATGCTCTCCCAAAGAGCCTTTTTTCGAATGCCCACCAATTTGGCAGCGGTCATACCTGCCATGGTGTTCTTTACATTGTGTTTCCCTTCTAATGTCATTGCGTCTGTCGTCATTTCTAGTGTCTCGTTTTTGGTTTGTATTCGTATTGTATTATCTATTAAGTCTGCACCTTCTTCCACTTCTCGCTCGATGGAAAAAGGAAGCAATTTTGATTTGATCGGATGTGCCTTGAGCCAGTCTACGATTACCGGGTCATCGGCATCATAGATAAGAAAATCATCTTCGGTCTGATTTTCGGCGATACGGAATTTCGAGGCGATATAATTCTCGAATTTATGGTCGTACCGGTCCAAATGATCTGGGGTGATGTTCGTCAGAATGGCGATATGCGGACTAAAATCCATAATACCGTCCAATTGAAAACTGCTGATTTCCAAAACGTAGAAATCATGGTCTTTTTCGGCCACCATTTTGGCAAAACTGTCGCCGATGTTCCCCGCCATTCCGACGTTCAACCCGCCATGCTTTAAAATATGGTGCGTGAGCATCGTCGTAGTGGTCTTGCCATTGCTTCCAGTAATGCCAATAATCTTGGCATCGGTGTATCGCGATGCGAACTCGATTTCGGAGATTACGGGGATTCCCTTATCCCGTAAGGCCTTTACCAAGGGAACGGAATCCGGTATACCGGGACTCTTCATCACTAAATCGGCATTCATGATCTTTGCTTCCGTATGCTTTTCAGCTTCCCAATCAATATCAAAATGTTCAAGAACGTTTCTGTACTTCTCCTTAATTTTTCCTCGGTCGGATACGAATACCTCGTATCCTTTTTGCTTCCCTAGAACGGCCGTGCCTACCCCACTTTCTCCCGCTCCTAGGATGACGAGAAATTGCCCTTCCCCATTTAACTTTTTAACGCCTTGCCCCATCATCTTACCTTCAAAGTCACAACGGTTATAATGGCCAACAGAATACCGATAATCCAAAACCGTGTAGCAATTTTGCTTTCATGGTAGCCTTTTACCTGATAGTGATGGTGCAGGGGAGACATGAGAAAAATGCGTTTACCTTCGCCGAATTTTCTTCGGGTGTATTTGAAATAGCCTACTTGTAATATCACAGAAATCGATTCGGCGAAGAAGATGCCGCATAGTACGGGAATCAATAGCTCTTTTCGGATAATAATGGCGATTACGGCGATGATTCCGCCAATGGTCAAACTGCCCGTATCACCCATAAAAACTTGTGCCGGAAAGGTATTGTACCAGAGAAACCCTACAAGGGCACCAACAAAAGCCGTAATGAACACCACCAGTTCACCGGAGTTCGGAATGTACATGATATCCAAATAATCGGAGAAAATGACATTACCGGAAACCCAGGTAAAAATGCCCAGCGTAAATACGATAATTGCCGAGGTGCCGGCCGCGAGTCCGTCGATGCCGTCGGTCAGGTTGGCTCCGTTTGAAACAGCGGTAACAATCAATATCACAATAGGAATGAATATCAACCAGGCATAATTTTTCGCATTTTCCCCTGCCCAACCGATAAGCTCGGCATAATCGAGTTCGTTATTCTTTAGCAGAGGTACCGTTGTGCGTGTCGATTTTATCTCAAGACCCTCTACCTTTTTCACCTCATATTGCTTGGTAATGATGGTACTGCCCTCTTCTTTCATGGTCACCTGGGGATGAAAATAGAGCGTAGCCCCGACCGCAAGACCCAATACGATTTGGCCCATTATTTTGAACCTGCCCTTGAGGCCCCGTTTGTTCTTTTTAAAAACTTTAATGTAGTCATCCGCAAAACCGATCAGGCCCATCCAAATCGTGGTAACGATAAGTAATAGAATGTATATATTCTCTAACTTGGCGAACAGCAGCACAGGAATCAAAGTGGCCATAATAATGATCAGCCCCCCCATCGTCGGAGTTCCCGCTTTTTGCTTTTGACCCTCAAGTCCCAAATCACGGATGCTTTCGCCTATCTGTTTCTTTTGCAGGAATACGATAATGCGCTTACCGTAGGCCGTAGCAATCAACAATGAAAATAGAATGGCCATGGCCGCACGGAACGTGATGAACTGAAACAAGCTCGCCCCGGGCAACTGGTATTCTTTTTCCAAATATTCGAATAGATAGTACAGCATCGTTGGGTTTATTGTTTGGTGTTTATTGTTTATTGAGTTTTAAAAAAGATCATTTCGTATTTTTTTTTAATGCCTACTGCTACTATTTTCACTTGTTCAAATCTTTCAAAAGTTCTTTTACAATTTTGAAATCATCAAAATCCACTCGTGTTCCGTTGGTCTCTTGATAGGTTTCGTGGCCCTTACCGGCGACTAATATGATATCGTTGGCATCGGCCAATTGGCAGGCGGTCTTAATGGCCTGTTTTCGGTTTTCTATGGATAGGATTTTCTTTACGTTCTGTGGCTCAACGCCAGCTTCCATGGCTTCTATAATCGCCGTCGGGGATTCCGTTCTCGGATTGTCAGAGGTGAAAATCGCCTTGTTGCTCATCTCGGAAGCGATATGCCCCATAACGGGACGCTTCGTCGTATCTCTATCGCCACCACAGCCTACTACGGTGATGACGTTTTCATTTCCGGTTCTTAAACTACTGATGGTTTCGAGTACATTCTTTAATGCATCTGGGGTATGCGCATAATCGACAATGGCCGTGATTTTTTTGTCGGATATAAAATATTGAAAGCGCCCGTCTACGGTTTCGAGCTCGCTCAACAGGCGAAGGGTTTCCAATTGCTCCAGCCCCAAAAGGTCGGCGGTCGCATAAATCGCCAACAGGTTATAGGCGTTGAAATGACCGATTAATCTTGACCAGACTTCGATATCGTTGATTTTTAATAATTGGCCGCTGAACTGGCTTTCCAACACCTGTCCACGGTAATCGGCGTAGGTCCGTAGCGCATAGGTATATGGTTTGGCCTTGGTGTTCTGTAACATCACCAGGCCGTTCTTATCGTCGATATTGGTCAGGGCGAACGCATTTTTAGGCAATTCGTCGAACAGTATTTTTTTAGTGTCCCGGTATTCGGCGAACGTCTTGTGGTAATCGAGATGATCGTGCGATAGATTGGTGAAAATAGCTCCGGCGAAGACCAATCCCTTGGTCCGCTTCTGATGGATGCCGTGCGAACTGACTTCCATAAAGCAGAATTCCACACCGGCTTCGTTCATTAGGGACAAATGCTCGTTGATAGTTAGAGCATCCGGAGTGGTGTGGCTCGTCTTATATTCTGTTTTATCGACCACTATTTTTATGGTGGATAATAAGCCCACTTTGTATCCCGCTTTTTTAAACAGTTGATACAATAGGCTGCTAACCGTCGTCTTTCCGTTGGTTCCCGTTACCCCTACCAGCTTTAAATTTTTGGAGGGATTGTCATAGAAATTGGATGCCATCACGGCCAACGCGGTATTTCCATCCTTTACTTCCACGTAAGTCACCCCGTTCACGATCTGTTCCGGAAGTGTTTCGCAGACTATGGCCTTGGCTCCGGTATCGATCGCTTTTGTGATATACAAATGGCCATCCGTCAGGGTTCCTTTTATGGCAACGAACACATCGTCCATCCCCACTTTTCTGGAATCGAAACAAACGGCGTTCACCAATATATCGGTCGATCCGTTTACCGCGGAAAGGGGTACTCCATATAATATGTCCTTTAACAGCTTCACGATAGTTCGAGGGTTATACTATGTACTTTCTTAATGTCCGTTCCGTGTGAAATGGATTGCTTTTTTACTTTTCCGTTACCTTTAACCTCCACTTGAATTCCAAGATTTTCTAATATGGATATGGCATCCATACCACTCATCCCTTTTACGTTGGGCACTTTGTTGTATTTCTTTTGCGACTCGGCATAATATTTTTGGTAGGATGCTTCCAAATCTTCATCCTTCATCTTATCCATATCCACCTCATCGATCAAGGGGGAAGTGGCATACACTTTTTGGGCAATGGATTTAAATACCGGCCCGGAAACATCGGCACCGTAATATCCTACACTTTTGTCCGGTTCATGGATGACCACGATACAGGAATATTTGGGGTTATCGGCCGGAAAATAACCGGCGAACGTAGAAATATATTTAAGCTTATCCGGATCCTGCGATGCATAGTTTTTCTGTGTCGTACCCGTTTTACCGGCCATAGAGAAATTAGGTGAATACAATTTATGACCTGTGCCGTGCACATCCTCGACCACCTTTTTAAGTAGGTCTTGCGCCATCGCGGCGGTTTCCTTTGAACAGATGGAAGCACTGATCACTTCTTTTTCGAATTTTTCGATGGTCTGATCCCACTCCCTGACTTCCTTGATGAGCCGAGGTTTTACCATTTCACCGTCATTGGCAATGGCATTGTAGAAGGTCAAGGTTTGCAATGGGGTTAGGGACACCTCATATCCGTAGGACATCCAAGCCAATGAAATTCCGGACCAGCCCTTATCCCCAGGAAAACGAATCACCGGTTTCCCTTCGCCTTTTATAGGAAGATCTAACTGTCGGTGTAGGTTCATTTTCATCAAGCGGTTGACGTATTTTTCGGGATCATCCTTATAATTATTATGCACCATTTTCGCAAAAGCGACATTCGACGACACCTCGAAAGCCCTAGCCAACGAAATCTTTCCGTAGCCGCCCCATTTGGAATCTTTTACCGTTCGATCATAGATGCGCCAGCGTCCCTTTTCGGTATCGATAACGGTGCTGGTATCGACGACCTTGTCCTCAAGCGCGGCCACCAGGGACATCAACTTGAAGGTAGAACCGGGCTCATGTGATTCGCCGATGGCATAATTGAGACGTTCGTAATATTTACCGTCCTTGGTCTGGCCCAAGTTGGATATGGCCTTTACCTCTCCCGTCTCCGTCTCCATAACGATGACGCAGCCATGATCGGCCTTGTACTTTTCGAGCTGGCCCAAAAGGGCGTGATGGGCGATATCCTGTATATTGATATCGATAGTGGATACCAAATCATAACCATCCTTTGGCTCGACGAGATTGTCCCATCCAATAGGTTTCCACTGGCCCTTAGCGATTTTTTGCTTGAGGCGCTTCCCCTCTATCCCTCTTAAATAAGGTCCGAAAGCCCTTTCTAGGCCCACGCCGGAATAGTAGCCGTTCTCATCGACATTTTCATAGCCTACGCTACGTTCGGCGATTTTTCCCAAAGGATGCTCACGCACTGTCTTTTGCTCGATAATCAAACCGCCCTTATACGGTCCCCTATTGAAAAGCGGAAAATCTTTAACGGCCATATACTCCGAATAGTCGAGATTTCTGGCGATTAGCGCATATCTGTGCTTGTTGGCCTTCGCCTTGCGCAACACCTGTTGATAATGGGACGATGAACTGCCCAACATACCCGAAAGGGCATCTGACAGGGGAACGATATACTTTTTAAAATCCGCATCACTGACTGTTACCGCATCAAAACGGATGGTGTATCGGGATACCGAAGTGGCCAAAAGACTGCCATCATCGGAATAGAGGTTACCGCGATTTGGGGCAATCGTGAACATCTTTTCGGTACGCTTCATGGCCAAGGCTTTGTACTTATCGCCTTGTACCACTTGTATGTTCACCAATTTGAACAATACGGCAAAGGCGAACACGAACATGCACGCCGTGACGACATACAAGCGGGTCATTATTTTTTTGTCATTAGTAGGCATTATTCTTTGGTTTGGGGTTTTGAATTAATTTGGGATTTTACTTTTATTTGTTTCGGTGGCACTTCTGATGGGTACAGGCCATTTCCTTCGACGATATGCATTACCGTAGATTCTAGTTTTAACTGCTGCATGTCAGACCGAACGTCTACAAACTCGCTACGCAATTCTTTCACCTCTTCGTTCAAAGCGGCAATCTGATGGACTTTCCTATCCGCACTGTGCGAGCTACCTATCATTACGGTCGCCAAAAAGGAAGTGAAAATGATAAACAACCAGTTTTTAGGCGCGTCGCCGCTGATTAGAAATGTTCCTTTTAGTATGTTTAATAGTCCGGTTTTCACAATTATGCTTTTATCTGTCTTTTTTCTCTTCTCTATTTTTTCTTGTCTCCGTTCCTTTTTCAAATCCTTTCCGCTATCCTCAATTTTGCGCTTCGTGCCCTATTGTTTTTGACTATCTCTTCTTTCGAGGGAACTATCAATCCTCCTACTTTTTTAAAAGGGACGTCGATGTTCCCATAAAAATCCTTTTCCGGTTCTCCCTCGAACTGGCCGGCGCGGATATAGCGTTTGACCAGTCGATCTTCTAAGGAATGGTAACTGATTATGCTTAGCCTTCCTCCTGTGTCCAATAAGTCCGGCGTCTGTAAGAGGAATTCCTTAATCACCGCTATTTCTTGATTTACCTCTATCCGGATGGCCTGATAAATCTGCGCCAGTATTTTGTGCTCTCTTCCTTTAGGCAAAAATTGTTGCAACACCACTTTTAAATGTTCCGTAGTCTTTATCGGGGACTGCTCCCGTTGGCTTACGATTACCTTGGCCATGGCATTCGCATTTCGCAGATCACCATACTGAAAAAGCAGCCTTCGCAATTCGTCGTAATCGTACTTGTTGACCACTTCAAAGGCCGATAGCGCGCTGCGTTTGCTCATTCGCATATCAAGACTGGCCTCGAAGCGGGTCGAAAATCCACGTTCGGCGGTATCGAACTGATGCGACGAGACACCGAAATCGGCCAAAATACCGTCCACCTTACGTATGCCATAGAACTTTAAAAACTGTGTGACGAACCTGAAATTTTCGTTGATCAACGTAAAACGTTCGTCGTCGATTGCATTTTCAAGGGCATCCTCGTCTTGATCGAAGGCGAATAATCTTCCCTCACTGCCCAAGCGTTTCATTATTTCTTGGGAATGTCCGCCACCGCCAAAGGTGACATCCACATAGGTTCCATCCTTTTTGATATTGAGTCCATCAACGGACTCCCGCAAAACCACCGGATTATGATACATCGCCATCGTCTCCATCATCACCCATCACCTCTTCCGCCAGGGCGGCAAAATCTTCGGCAGTCTCCTCCAACACCTTTTCGTAGCTATCCTTATCCCAAATCTCAACGATATTAATTGCAGAAGTCAAAACCACCTCTTTACTGATGTTGGCGATTTCCACTAAATTCTTTGGAATTAATAATCTTCCCGTGGCATCGATTTCGACCGTTTTCACTCCCGCTGAAAAACTGCGGATGAAATTGGCATTCTTTTGCTTGAACCGGTTTTTCTTCTTCATCTTCTGCATCAGCTGGTTCCACTCCTCCATCGGATAGAGCTCCAAACACGGCTGAAAAACCGACCTTTTGATGACAAACCCTTGATTCAAAATCGGGGACATCTGATTTTTTAGGGCAACCGGTAGCATTACCCTACCTTTGGAGTCAGCTTTACAATCGTATGTTCCAATGAAATTGATCACGTAGTAGTTTTGTTATCTTAAAACCCGATCTGGTCGACCTAAATGGCTACCATCTTAAGGTTTTACAGTACTATAACTCAAAAATACAATTTTTATTACCACATTTTACCACAAATTACCACATTGTTAATAAATTGTGGCTTTTTGGCGTTGTTTTCTGTGGAATTCCCCGAGATACTGGCTTGTCTTTTTTCGGACCCAGGAAAGATTTCAACAAAACAAAGTATACTTGCATTACTTTGAAATGCCTATATTTGACGCAACCACCAGAACCATTTTGAATGGAAGAGAAAATCATCAAGGAAGGAAAATACCGGTATATCGAAAAAGGTGAAGGCACCCCTATCATTATATTACATGGTCTAATGGGCGGCCTTAGCAATTTTCACGGGGTCACCGACCATTTCCCGAAAAAGGGCTATAAGATATTGTTGCCCGAGCTGCCCATCTACGGTATGCCGATGCTAAAGACCAACGTCAAACAGTTCGCCAAGTTCGTAGAACGTTTTATTGAATTCAAAGGTTTACAGGATGTCATTCTGCTGGGAAATTCGTTGGGCGGACATATTGGGCTGCTACACACTAAATTGTATCCTAAAAAAGTCAAGGCCTTGATAATTACGGGAAGCTCAGGACTCTACGAGAGTGCTATGGGCGATGGATACCCTAGGCGCGGCGATTATGATTTTATCCAAAAGAAAGCTGAAAATGTCTTCTACGACCCTAAAATAGCCACTAAAGAAATCGTCGACGAGGTATTCGCTACCGTAAACGACCGGAACAAAATTTTAAAGACCCTGGCCATCGCCAAAAGTGCCATTCGGCATAATATGGCCGACGATTTACCGTCGATGCACACACCGACCTGTATTATTTGGGGAAAAAACGATAATGTAACTCCACCTGACGTAGCGAATCTTTTCAATGAGCTGTTGCCCGATTCCGAGCTTTTCTGGATCGACAAATGTGGGCATGCGCCAATGATGGAGCACCCGCAAGAGTTTAATACCATCTTGGACGCTTGGTTGGAGAAGCGTGGGTTTTGAGTTTGAACTTGAACTTGCGCTTGAACTTTTTCACCCTATGCACATAAAATCTGCCAATTTCATCATCAGTAACACCGATGTGGCCAAATGCCCCTCCGAGCCGCTACCCGAATATGCATTTATCGGTCGATCTAACGTCGGCAAATCTTCTTTGATAAACATGTTGACCGAACGGAAAAGCCTCGCGAAGATTTCGGGGAGGCCCGGAAAGACGCAATTGATCAACCACTTCAAAATCAACGGCAATTGGTTTTTGGTCGATTTACCGGGATATGGGTACGCAAGAGTATCCAAAAAGAGTAAGAAGACCTTCCAAAAGTACATCACCGACTATTTTGCCAAACGCGAACAACTGGTCTGCGCCTTCGTTTTGGTCGACGTCCGCCACGAACCCCAAAAAATCGATATGGAGTTTATGGAATGGTTAGGAGAGAATGCCATTCCGTTTTGCATCATCTTCACCAAGGCCGATAAGTTAAAGCCGAAGACCCTTGAACGGCAAGTAGAGGCTTATATCAAAGAATTACTTTCAGGAGTTTGGGAAGAAGCGCCACAGTATTTCGTTACCTCTTCTTCCAAGGGTATCGGGCGGGATAAGGTTTTGGATTATATAGAAAGTATTAACGAGCAGTTTTTCAAAAATCGGAATTGAAAACGAACATACCCATTTAGTTTTTAAGTATCTTTATATAGATACAAAAAAAATAAGCGATGAAAACTTTAAAGATACAGATACCTGATTCGGTCAATGAAACAGATTTTAAAATGCAATTGGCCGCACATCTATTTGAAAAAGGTGTTCTATCCTCTGGGCAAGCCGCAAAAATAGTTGAAATATCAAGAAGAGAGTTTTTGGAAAATGTCGGAAAATACGGTGTTTCAATATTTGGAGAGGATGTCGAAGATATCGAGAAAATTATAAATGGATAAAATAATTATTTCCGATACAAGTTGCTTGATTACCCTGGGTAATGTGAACAAGCTAGAAATACTAAGGGATTTATTTCAGGAGGTTATCATCACCAAGGAAGTTCGGGACGAATTTAATGAAAGACTGCCAGATTGGATTACCGTTATGGACGTCAAGGATAAACAAAGACAAAATGAGATAGAAATTCGATTGGATAAAGGGGAGGCCAGTTCAATTGCACTTGCCCTGGAATTGCCTAACTCAATGTTGATCGTGGATGAAATCAAGGGTAGAAAAATTGCGGAATCCTTCAACATCGAAATTATCGGAACCATAGGAGTTTTGATCCTAGCGAAAAAGAAAGACTTGATAGACGATATTATTGGAATAATTATGATAATGAGGAGTCAAGGATTTAGATTATCGGACAATTTGTTAAATACATTGATGGATAGCTATGGAAAAACATAGAACCAATCTTCTCAATTGAAAGTCAAATAGAACAGACAAAATGACCTCCATTTCAATCGACAAAGCCGAGTATAAAGAGGATTATGAAATCGAACTTTCCTTTTCCGACGGTGTAACCAATGTGATCGGTTTTGAAGATTTTCTGTCAGAATCAATGAATCCGGTGACCACTAAATATTTGGATAAAAAGGAATTCTCCAATTTTCAAGTTGAGTTCGGAGGCCTGATGTGGAACGATTTCGAAATGTGCTTCTTATCTGGGATTTGCACGAAGGGAAAATATAAGTTCTCTGCGAGAATAAACCAATCATTTCTTCAACTCCAACTTCACTACAAGATAGGTTTAGAAAACCTCTATGGTGGCGGTTCCTGGTCACATTCCGGTCCCGTTTTCTAAACATATACCTTACCCCAGAAAAGTTAAAATTGCAAAAATGTTCTATTTAGTTAGTTAAACTAACTATATTTGTTTTGGCAATGGTGCCCTACCTAAAAAACATAGTAATGAAAAAAGCAACATTTTACCATGCAGGCTGTCCGGTCTGCGTGAACGCGGAACAAGAATTGTTGAATTTGGTCGATTCTTCTAAAGTCGATGTAGAAGTAGTCCATCTCGGGGAACAGAAAAACAGGATTGGAGACGCCGAGAATTCCGGTGTAAAGTCCGTACCTGCCTTGGTGTTGGACAACGGCAATGTATTGCACATCAACCACGGGGCGACCATGGCAGAAGTAAGAGGATAAAAAAATAACCCAATAAGTTAGTTAAACTAACTTATTGGGTTTTTAAAACTTGAAATTATGAGAAAAACACCCTACAATATCGCATTCCTTTCCCTCGCGCTGCTCTCTATGGCGACATGCACGGCACAGGAAACCAACGAGTCCCCCAATTTTGGGTATTCCGACGACCTAAAGATCAGCGGCACATCGGTTGATCACGACACGGACTTGCAACAGTTGGTCTTTACTATAACCGTTACCGGCCAAGCAGGAAGAAGCGTACCCGACAAAGTCGGACAAATGGACGGTGCTCCCGTATTGGGTTACGTTTTTCCTACTAATCTGTCATCCGGGGATGTGGGCTTTTCAAAAACTGAAGGTATCGTGGCCCTGGCTCTTACCTCCCACCCCGATTTTGATGATACGCCCCTGTGGGACGAAAA